>Ga0105251_10000317_pt1 | contig 48358 bp, 43 predicted proteins | sample KBSS64metaG_FD_80424 | JGI IMG/M metagenome (GOLD analysis project Ga0105251, IMG submission 80424) | Switchgrass rhizosphere microbial communities from Kellogg Biological Station, Michigan, USA - KBS S6-4 metaG | ecosystem: Host-associated > Plants > Roots > Rhizosphere > Soil | place...
ACCGCTCTGGCGGCACGGCGCGTTCAGCCTGCGAAAGGCGTGAACTTCCATTGCGCCCGAGATCGATGAACAAGCTCATCCTGCACCGTGTGATCGCGACGCTCGGCCTCGCGGCGCTGGCATTCGCGTGCTGGATTGCCGCCGGCTTGTTGTCGGACCGAATGGTACAACAGGAGATGACGGCGACGGTGCGGACCGAGCGCCAGATGGCGGCGTCGATCGTCGACAACATGGCGCAGATCATCGCGAGCGATCTGGCGATGTCGCGCGCGATTCCCGCCACGCTGGCGCAGATGGACCTCACGCAGCGAGCGCTCGCGGAGTCGCGGAATTATGCCTCGAACCCGGCCGGGACGGAACTCGAACGCCGCAAGGACTGGACCGCGCGCCCCGCTCTGGAGAAGGTCAATCACTTCCTTCACGACGCGCAGGGCTTCTCCGGCCTCGACTCCATCTGGCTCGTCAACGACAGGGGCTTCTGCATTGCCTCGAGCAACGCCGCCGACGACGACAGCTTCATCGGCTACGACATGAGCGCTCGCGGCTATGTGGCGCGTGCGCTGCTCGGCGGTTTCGTCGAGATGTACGGCGTGGGGCGCCTGTCCGGCGAACCGGGCATCTTCATCGCGGCGCCCGCTTACGAGGACGGCATCCTGGTCGGGGCGGTGATCGCCAAAGTGAGCATCGACCGGCTGCGGCACTGGGTCTCGCGTGCCGGCACATTCGTGACCGACGAGAATGGCGTCGTCGTGATGGCGCATGACGGGCGGCTCGAATACGAAGCGATGCCGGATGCGCCCATCGCGCGCATGACCGGGCGCGAGCGCGTCGAGCATTATCGGCGTGAGTCGTTTCCGGAGTTGCGCCTGTCGCATATCGGCGAGCAGATGCGCGCGTCCGAGCACTGGCTCGCGCCCGCGCTCGCGCAGACCTTCTACGCCGCGAACGGCAGCAACGTGCCCTCGCTTTACGACGAACGCACGGGACTCAATTCCGGCCTTTCGGCGCATATCGTCCATCCGCTCACGAGCTGGCCGGAGATCAGCCGCAATCACAGCCGCGACCGCTTCCTCGTGTTTCTGACGATGCTCGGCGTCGTGACGCTCGCGATCGTGATCGCCACGTCGTACTCGCGCGAGCGGCGCCTGCACCGCGCGACGCGCGATCTCGCCGAGCAGCTGCAATCGGCCAATACGCTGCTGTCGGCCGAAGCGCGCCACGACGCACTCACGGGCGCCCTCTCCCGGCGTTACTTCCTGGACACGCTGCGTCATGAAGTCGAGCTCGCGCGCTCGGTCGGCACTCCGCTTTCTGTGGCGATCGCCGATCTCGACCACTTCAAGCAGATCAACGATCGCTTCGGCCACGCCTCGGGCGACCGCGCGCTCGAACATTTCGTCGAAGTGTGCCGCGCGCAGCTTCGTCCGAGCGATGCGATCGGCCGGCTCGGCGGCGAGGAATTCGGCATTCTGCTGCCGCAAACCTCGCTCGCCGATGCGCAAGCCGTACTCGAACGTCTGAGGAAGCGCTTCCATCACGAGCACTGCGCGCATCTGCCGGACGACGCGGCGCTGTCGGTGTCGATCGGTATCACGGAGCTCGCATCGGACGATGCGCTCGAATGGATTCTCTCGCGCGCCGACCTCGCGCTCTACGAAGCGAAATCGCGCGGGCGCGACCGCAGCGAAGTGCGCCCCGCCGATCCCGGCCCGTCCACGCGGCACCCGGAAGACACGCTCGCGGGCAAATAGGCGGCGAGCGCGCCGCCCTCGCCGAGGCATCGAGTCACCGCACGGCCACCCGCATGTCGCGACGCGCACGCATCGCGCAGGTATCATCGACATTCGAAATCGAATGCCGCTGGCGTGAATCGGGAGAATTGCATGAAGGGAAATCTGGTCATCGTGTGTCGGGATCAGGACGCGGAAACGTTCGACCATCTGCTCGCCGAGTACGGCTCGTTTCAGACGCGGCTTTCGTCGACGGCGTGGTTCCTGAAAATCGATCTCGCGCCCGAAGTGATTCAGGAGGAGATCCTCACGCGCCTCGGCAAATACACGACGCACTACATTTTCGAGGCCTCGACCGTGACATACAACACGGTGGACAGCGAAGCGGCGTCGGCGCTCGAAACGCTGTTCGACTGATACCGCGCCGCTTCAGCGACGAAGCGCGCCGTTAAAGCACGCGCTCCTCGTGCTGCGGCCCGGCGCGCCGCTCTTCCGCCGGCAGCGTGGCGATGTCGAACGGAAAGGTCATCACGACCTGCAATCCGCCTTCCGCGCGATTGCCGATCTCGCACTCACCGCCCACGCGCCGCGCGAGCCGCTCCACGATGGCAAGTCCGAGCCCGCTATGACCACTGCCGCCGCGCGCCGGATCGAGCCGCACGAACGGCCGGCTCGCCTTGACAAGATCGTCCGGCGCGATGCCCTTGCCGTGATCGGACACTGACAGCACCCAGCCCTTCGCCTCGCGCCGCGTCTCGATGACGACCGGCGGCGCACCGTACGCATGCGCGTTGTCGAGCAGGTTCGACAGCACCCGGTCGAGCGTGGCTGCCGGCAACGCAAAAGCCGGCCCGGCCTCGAGTTTCAGGCGAATCGGCGGCGCGCCCGGCGACACCGCGCGATAAGCCCGCGCGATCCGCTCGCATTGTTCGTCCACGGGAATCGGCTCGCTGCCGTCCGGGCGGTCGTGCGCGAACACGAGGAATTGATCGACGATATGCGCCATGGAATCGACGTCGCGCACGACGCCGTCGCGCATTTTCTCGTCGTCCATCATTTCGGCGCGCAGCCGCAGGCGCGCGAGCGGCGTCTTCAGATCGTGCGCGACACCCGCGAGCATCACAGCGCGGTCGTTCTCCGTCTGCGAGACCTCGCGGACCATCTGATTGAAGCCGTGCGTCAACTGCCGCAATTCGCGCGGGCCGCGCTCGGGAACCGGTGGCGTCGGCTGGCCGCGCCCGAAGCGCCCGACCGCCTGCGCGAGCGAGCGCAACGGATATTGCAGTTGCCACGCGCCGAACAGCGCGGCAAGGACGGCCGTCGAGAAAATCAGCGCGAGCCACACGAGCATGCGGTCGCGCGAGCGCGGCGGGCGCAGCGGCTGCACCGGGACGACGATCCACCCCGAATCCTTCACGCCGTGCACCCACACGCTCGGCGGGCCGCCTGGCTCGTTCAGGCGCACTTCCGTGCCGTCGGGCAGACGGTCTTTCAGATCCTCGACGAAACGCTGCAGCGGCGGCGGCATATCCTCGCCGGGCTGCTTCGGCACCTCCGGACTCGCGAGCGGGACGACGCGCACGCGCGGCGGCAAAGGCTGATCCGGCGTATTGGCGATGTGCTGACGAACCGCTTCGACAAGGAAAACGGCCTCCTCGACGGCGAACCGCGTCTGCACATTGTCCCGCTCGAACCGGATGATCGCGAACCAAGCGACATGCGACAGCACCAGCATGCCGATGACGATCACGACCAGCCGGCCGAACAGCGTGTCAATTGCCCGGCGCATTTTGCTCGCCGTCCGGCACGAACACGTATCCGCGCCCCCGCACCGTCTGGATGAAGCGCGGCGCCGAAGGATCGGTTTCCAGGATGCGGCGCAGGCGCCAGACCTGCACGTCGATGCCGCGGTCGGTTCCGTCGTATTCCGGGCCGTGCAGGAGTTCGAGCAGGCGCTCGCGCGTAAGCGTGCGCATCGGGTTGTTCACGAAGATCTTGAGCAGCGCGAATTCGCTGCCCGACAGCGTCAGCGGTTTGTCGTCCTGTTGCAGCGTGCGCGACTGAAAGTCCAGACGGAACCGGCCGAACGAAAACGGCTCCCGCTGCTCGGGCGCGGCCGACGGAATCGTGCGACGGCGGCGCAGCACGGCCTGCACGCGCGCGAGCAGTTCGCGCGGATTGAACGGCTTGCCGAGGTAATCGTCCGCGCCCAGTTCCAGGCCGACGATCCGGTCCACGTCGTCCGCGCGCGCGGTCAGCATGATGACCGGGATATCGTCGCCGGACGCGCGCAACTGTTTGAGCGCGGTCAGCCCGTCGACGCCCGGCATCATCAGATCGAGCACGATGAGATCGGGCCGCTCGCGTTCGATGCGGCGTTCAAGACCACCGGCGTCATGCAGCACCGACACCTCGATGCCCTGCCGGACCAGATAGTCGCGCAGAAGGTCGCGCAGTTCGGCGTCGTCGTCGACGACAAGTATTTGCGTAGTCATGGGATGCAGTTTAGCGCGTGAGTCTGACCTCGATTGATGACAGCCCTGCCACAAGGGTTACGGGGTGTTACGACGAAAGCGGGACGTAAACCGGCGTAACAAGCCTGAACCGTGCCGTAACACGCGGGCTGCCGCGAACCCCTACGCTGTGTCTCACCGACAAGCGCAAGACCTCGACACTCCAACCGACCCGTCGATCAAGGCCTCGTGGCTTCGGCATCGAAAACAATCAAGGGAGTATCAAGATGGCCAAGCAATATCGCATCCTCACCGCCGCCGCTGCTGCAATCGCGCTGACGTTCGGCACGGCCTACGCGGCCACCGGCGACGCGCCGCCGGCACCGGCCCCCGGCGGCCCGGCCATGATGGGTGGCCACGGCGGGCCTGGCGGCCACCACATGGAAATGCGCATGCAGAAGCAACTGGACGAGCTGCACGGCCAGTTGAAGCTGAACGCGGATCAGGAAAAGCTCTGGCAGACCGCGCTCACGACGATGAAGCAAAATCATCAGGCGATGCGCGACGCCCATAAGCAGATGCACGATCAGTTCAAGTCGATGGAAAGCCAGCCGATCCTCGATCTGAACGCGATGCACGCGGCGCACCAGAAGATCGAGGCGCAGAACGCGCAACTGCGCGAGCAGACCGCGACCGCGTGGCTGAACTTCTACAACGCGCTGAACGACCAGCAGAAAACGACCGTCAGCACGTCGCTCAAGAAGCACTTCGCGAAGATGCAGGAACACCAGCACAAGATGCATGAACGCTGGGGCAAGCACCGCGGCGGCCCGGACGGCGCACCGGGCGCGGCGGCGGGCGCATCGGCCACCGCGAAGCCGTAAGCGGCGGTTGCTGCAAAAAAAGCCGCGGAGCATGGCGCTCCGCGGCTTTTTTATCGACGGCTCAGGACTTATGCGAGGTCGAACAGCAGCACTTCGGCGTTGTCGCCCTTCTCGAGCGTGACTTTCGACACATCCTCGAGCTTCGCGGCATCCCCCGCGCCGAGCGTCTCGCCATTTACCGTCACTGCGCCGCGCGCCACGTGCACGTACACGCGACGGCCCGCCGGTACGTCGAAGTCCGCGCGCTCGTCGCCATTGAAGAGGCCCGCGAAGATTCGTGCGTCCGCGCCGATTTTGACCGAGCCATCCGCGCTGTCAGGCGATGCGATCACGCGCAGCCGGCCGCGCTTTTCGTCGTCCGCGAAGCGCTTTTCCTCATAACCCGGCGCGCCGCCCGGCGCATCCGGAATGATCCAGATTTGCAGGAAATGAGCGGTGTCCGTCGGTGAGCCGTTGAACTCGCTATGACGCACGCCGGTGCCGGCACTCATGCGCTGCACGTCGCCGGGACGGATCGTCGAGCCGTTACCCATGCTGTCGCGATGCGCGAGCGCGCCGTCGAGCACGTAACTCACGATTTCCATATCGCGATGACCATGCGCGCCGAAGCCCTGGCCGCCCGCCACGCGGTCTTCGTTGATCACGCGCAGCGCGCCGAAGTGCATGTGCTCCGGATCGTAGTAATCGGCAAAGGAGAAGCTGTGATACGAGTCGAGCCAGCCGTGATTGGCGTGGCCCCGTTCGTTGCTGCGGCGAATCTCGAACATGATGTTTGCTCCCGCCCGAGGCGTTGGTTTGCGATGGAGAGAATGTAAGGGCGACGCCGCTTTGGAACAACGCGCCCCAAGGCACTACATCGTTCCACCCATGCATGTAATCGGACTCTTCCGGGTGCGCCTCCGCGCGCTCGCCGGCTTCGGGTAAAATACCGCGCTTTTCGGGGTGGCGACGGGTGGCGACAGCCCACGCTCGGCCGACGCGCCGGGATATCCGACGATCGCGAACCCGCCGCGAAGCGATTGCGAGTTAACCGGGCTGGCAGCAACGGCAGCCCGCAATTTTGACCACTTAGAATACCGACCGCTGGCCGTAAAGCGGGAGCGAGCCGGAGAAGGACAGCCGAAACGCGCGGGAAGCGCGCCGCCGGCCGGAAAGAGACATGATTACATTCGTATCGCGCGCCGCTGCCTCATCCACGGGTACGACCGCCGGAACGCATCGCGCGAACGACCGCCGTGTGCCGCGCTCGTCGCACTCCATGCACGTTAGGCACCTTACCAAGGAATCACCATGTTGCAAGGCTACGGCCCGCTGATCCTCGCGGGCACCTGGCAGACCGTCAAGCTGGCGGTGCTGTCGCTCGTGTTCGCCTTTGTGATCGGCCTGATCGGCGCGGCGGCGAAGCTGTCGAAAAACCGCGTGGCGTCGGGTTTCGGCACCGTCTACACCACGCTCATCCGCGGCGTGCCCGACCTCGTGCTGATGCTGCTTCTTTTCTACAGCATCCAGATCTGGCTGAACCTGTTCACGGACGCGGTAGGCTGGGATCAGATCGACATCGATCCGTTTCTCGCCGGCATTCTGGTCCTCGGTTTCATCTACGGCGCGTATTTCACCGAAACCTTCCGCGGCGCATTTCTCTCCGTGCCGCGCGGCCAGCTCGAAGCGGGCGTGGCTTACGGCATGACGCCTTGGCAGACCTTCTCCCGCATCATGTTTCCGCAGATGATGCGTTTCGCGCTGCCCGGCATCGGCAACAACTGGCAGGTCATGGTCAAGGCGACGGCGCTCGTGTCGATCATCGGCCTCGCGGATGTCGTCAAGGCCTCGCAGGATGCCGGCAAGGGCACGCTGCGCTTCTTTTTCTTCACGCTTCTCGCGGGCGCGGTCTATCTCGCGATCACCACGATCTCGAATTTCGTGCTGATCTGGCTGGAGCGGCGCTATTCCATCGGCGTGCGCAAGGCCGATCTCTAATCGGCCCATTCAGGAGCGGCAGGGAATCATGATCGAAATCATCCAGGAATACTGGAAGAACTACCTCTTCACCGACGGCTACCGCATCACCGGTCTCGCGATCACGATGTGGCTGCTGGTGATCTCCATTGGCCTCGGCTTTTGTCTGTCAGTGCCGCTCGCGGTCGCGCGGGTGTCGAAGAACAAGCTGCTGTCGCGTTCGGTGTGGCTCTATACGTACGTCTTTCGCGGCACGCCGCTCTACGTTCAGTTGCTGCTGTGCTACACGGGCCTGTACAGCCTGCAGGTCGTGCGCGATCACATGCTGCTCGCCGAATTCTTCCGTAGCGGCATGAACTGCACGCTGCTCGCCTTCACGCTCAACACCTGCGCGTACACCACGGAAATTTTCGCGGGCGCGATCAAGGCGACGCCCTACGGCGAGATCGAAGCCGCGCGCGCATACGGCATGTCGGGTTTCACGCTGTATCGACGGGTGATTCTTCCTTCGGCGTTGAGACGCGCGCTGCCCTACTACAGCAATGAAGTCATTCTGATGCTGCACGCGACCACCGTCGCGTTCACGGCGACCGTGCCGGACATTCTCAAGATCGCGCGCGACGTCAATTCGGCGACTTATCAGTCGTTCGAGGCGTTCGGCATCGCCGCGCTGCTCTATCTTTGCATTTCGTTCGCGCTCGTGTGGCTGTTCCGCCGCGCCGAGTATCGCTGGCTCGCTTATTTGCGGCCGCAAGGCAAATAAGACCATCGAGTCAGCCAAGGACCCTTCATGAATTCCCAGATGCACAAGCTTTTTGTCGACGATATTCACAAGCAGTACGGCAGCAACGAGGTCCTGAAGGGCGTTTCGCTCAAGGCGAAGGCCGGCGACGTGATCAGCATCATCGGCTCGTCCGGCTCGGGCAAGAGCACGATGCTGCGCTGTATCAACTTCCTGGAGCAGCCGAATCAGGGGCGCATCTTCGTCGACGGCACCGAAGTCCGCACGATGAAGGACAAGACCGGCGCGCTGAAGGCGGCGGACCCAAAACAACTGCGGCAAGTTCGCTCGAAATTGTCGATGGTCTTCCAGCACTTCAATCTCTGGTCGCACATGAACGTGCTGGAAAACGTGACCGAGGCGCCCGTGAACGTGCTCGGGCTCTCGAAGAAGGAAGCAGAGGAACGCGGGCGCGCTTATCTGGAAAAGGTCGGGCTCGCGCCGCGGGTGGAGAAGCAGTATCCGTCGCATTTGTCGGGTGGACAGCAGCAGCGCGTCGCCATTGCGCGCGCGCTCGCGATGCATCCCGACGTCATGCTCTTCGACGAACCGACTTCCGCGCTCGATCCCGAGCTCGTCGGCGAAGTGCTCAAGGTCATGCAGACGCTCGCCGAGGAAGGCCGGACGATGATCGTCGTGACGCACGAGATGGCGTTCGCGCGCAACGTGTCGAATCATGTCGTGTTCCTGCATCAGGGACGCATCGAGGAGGAAGGTCATCCGGATGCGGTGTTCGGCAACACGAAGAGCGAGCGCCTGAAGCAGTTCCTATCGGGCAGCCTGAAGTAGATTCGCGAAACGCAGCCGAAAGCCCGTTTCGGCAACCTTCGACTCCAGAAAAGGCGCCCGCGAGGCGCTTTTTTTGCGTCCGGCCAAAGTTGTACCGACCTCTTGCGCGCCCTTCTCCGACCTAGCGCCGCGACGCGTGCGCGTCAATAGGCGACAAACCTGACTCTGAAACTTACATGACGCCAAAGCCCTGACGGCATAAGGCTTTGCGAGGCGTTTCCCATCCTGTGGGTAGTGTGCCTATCACATGGGCATTGCATTTTTGACACAGACACTCGGCGAACTTCAAATTTCTTTGGCGGTTATAACGTATTTTGTTAAATTGGTAACCAAAGTACCAAAACGAAGTACGCAAAAAGTAGTTTTACTTCAAAAGTCCAAAAGAAACTGAGGAACGGCACCGATCGACGGGTCGGCGTCAGGTTCGCGCCCACGACGCGTGAATCGCCACTAGCACCACAGCCCGCGCGTGTCCTTCCTCTGAAAACAATTTTCGGTTGGGTGCGCTCGCATCGAACCACACAGCAGCACTTGGGTTCTATTTCTTGACAGGGTTGGAGGAGATGATGAAGAAAGCTTTGCTCGCGTCGGCAGCACTGCTGACGTTCAGCGCGGTCGCGCACGCTCAAAGCAGCGTGACGCTCTATGGCCGCCTGGACGCGGGGCTCGAATATATGAACGGTGTGCCGACCGGTCCGGCCGGCGCGCCTGCCACTGGCAGTTCGCACCGCTTCAAGGCGGAAAGCGGCGACTGGGGCACGAGCTTGTGGGGTTTGAAGGGCGTCGAAGATCTGGGCGGCGGCTACCGCGCCGTGTTCCAGTTGGAAGGCAGCTTCAACACCATGACGGGTCAAGGCCCGGGCGGCGGCGGTCTCTTCAATCGCTGGGCGACGGTCGGTATCGCCAACAACCAGTTCGGTACGCTGTTGCTGGGTCGTGAGCTCTTCATCGCGAACGGCGTGTGGGACTTCGATCCGTTCGGCCAGTCGAACTGGTCGTCGGCATCGCTGGTGCGTGGCCGCAACTGGCCGCAATCGAGCAACAACATTTCGTACCAGTCGCCGAAGTTCGCGGGCCTCGACTTCTACGGTCAGTACTCGCTCTCCAACGCGACCAACTGGAACGGTAACGGCACGACCCCGCAAGGCCGTGAAGCAGGCGCGTATGTCACTTACACGACGCCGCTCTTCCAGATCCGCGGTATGTACGACGAAATCCGTAACCCGGCAAACGGCACGCTCGGCGGCGCCTACAACCCGATCGACGGCGGCTCGGGCGGCAACGGCGTCTACGCCTACTCGCGCGAGTACACGGCGATGTTCAACGTGTTCCTCGGCCAATTCAAGATTCAGGGCGCCTACCAGGCAATCCGCAGCTCCGGCATGACGGGTCAGTTGCCCGGCCAGCCGACCACGCTCGATCACGAGTGGGGCGGCGTGACGTGGCAAGCGACGCCGGCGGCAGCGCTGATCGCCGCGGTCTACCACGTGAACGGCAACAACGGCGCGGGCAACGCGACCATCTACACGGTCGGCGGCTCGTACAACCTGTCCAAGCGCACCCTGCTCGATCTGCAGGTCGCGACGGTGCAGAACAGCAAGACCGCGAACTACGGCCTGAACGCCAACAACTACGGCTCGGCTGCTTCGACGGACAACCCGTTCCCCGGCCACAGCCAGACGGGCGTGTATGCAGGTATCCAGCACTCGTTCTAATCGACGAGTCTGACCGAAGAGTCTTTTTAGAAGGTTTTCACGCTGCTGCGAGAGGCGCGTATCGGTGCGGTGCCCGAAAGGGTATCGCACCGTTTTTTATTTGTACGCGCGATAAATCCGGCACGCCGTGCGCAGCATGACGAACGTCGATTCGGGAGCCTTTCCCCTGGCATACGACATTTGTCAAATCAGCAACCAAAACTACAAAACGACGGCTCGAAAAACGTAGTTCTACTTCACAATTCCTCCAAAAACCGAGGGGCGACGCCGATCGTGGAGCTGCCGCGACGCTTCGCCGTGCGCACGTTCGCGCGTCTTTCCTCGATAACCGTGTTCGGCTCGTTGCGCCCGCATCGAGCCAGACAGCAGCTATTGGTTCAATTTTTGACAGGGATTTGGAGGAGATGATGAAAAAGGTTTTGCTCGCGTCGGCAGCACTGTTGGCGTTCAGCGCGGCGGCGCAGGCTCAAAGCAGCGTGACGCTGTATGGCCGCCTGGACGCGGGACTCGAATATATGAATGGCGTCCCGACAGGCGTCGGCCTCAACGGCGCGGCCACCGGCACGTCGCATCGCTTCAGGGCGGAAAGCGGCGACTGGGGCACGAGCCTGTGGGGTATGAAGGGCGTCGAAGATCTGGGCGGCGGCTACCGCGCCGTGTTCCAGTTGGAAGGCAGCTTCAACACCATGACGGGTCAAGGCCCGGGCGGCGGCGGTCTCTTCAACCGCTGGGCGACCGTCGGTATCGCGAACAACCAGTTCGGTACGGTACTGCTCGGCCGTGAGCTCTTCATCTCGAACGGCGTGTGGGACTTCGATCCGTTCGGCCAGTCGAACTGGTCGTCGGCATCGCTCGTGCGTGGCCGCAACTGGCCGCAGTCGAGCAACAACATTTCTTACCAGTCGCCGAAGGTCGCGGGCTTCGACTTCTACGGCCAGTATGCGCTCTCCAATGCGACCAACTGGAACGGTAACGGCACCACGCCCCAAGGCCGCCAGGCGGGTGCGCAGATCACGTACACGTCGCCGCTTTTCCAGGTGCGCGGTCTCTACGACGAAATCCGCAATCCCGCGAACGGCACGCTGGGCGGCGACTACGGCACGAGCAACGGCGCCTACTCGTTCTCGCGCGAGTACACCGCGATGCTCAACGTGTTTCTCGGTCAGTTCAAGCTGCAAGGCGGCTATCAGGCGATCCGCACGTCCGGCATGACGGGCCAGTTGCCGGGTCAGCCGACCGCACTCGATCACGAATGGGGCGGCGTGACGTGGCAGATGACGCCGGCCGCGGCGCTGATCGGCGCGGTGTATCACGTCAACGGTAACAACGGCGCGGGCAACGCGACTATCTACACCGTCGGCGGATCGTACAACCTGTCCAAGCGCACGCTGCTCGATCTGCAAGTTGCCACGGTGCAAAACAGCAAGAGCGCGAACTACGGCCTGAATGCCAACAACTATGGCTCCTCCGCCGCGACGGACAACCCGCTTCCCGGCCACAGCCAGAGCGGCGTGTATGCAGGCATCCAGCATTCGTTCTGAGCGGCGAATCTGAACGCGCCTTAGCTTCGTAGTACGTTTCACGCCACTGCGCGGTGCGATCTCAACGCGGATCGCACCGTTTTTTTTCGCCGCGAAAGCGCATGAAAAAAGGCCGCCGATGTTCACATCGGCGGCCTTCGTAGACGCAAGAACGCGGCTAGTCCCGCGCCATCCCCGAGGCGCCGTGGCTCAGCCAGTCGAGCACAGCGCCGGCGTCATCGTCGCTCGATTGACGCGCCTTGGCGACCGTCTCGCTGATCTTCGCGCCCGGCTTCGGCGCGGCCCGGCGAATCGCCACGCCAACCGCGAGAATGTCGATGATCACGAGGTGCAGAATGCGCGAAATCATCGAAAGCTGCGACTCGCGGATTTCGATGTGATCCGTCTCCAGCGCCACCGTCGCCCGTTTGGCGAGCGGCGTATTGCTCGACGTGATCGCGATGACCGTCGCGCCCTGTTGCATCGCCACTTCGAGTACGCGCAAAAGCTCGGGCGCCCTGCCCGATTTCGACACCGCGACGATCACATCGCCCTTGCCGAGGAGCGCAGCGGACGCCGCCTGCATGTACAGGTCGCCGTAGGCGATGGTCGGAATGCCGAAGCGGAAGAACTTGTAGTGCGCGTCCTGCGCGACGATGTTCGAATTTCCGAGCCCGTAGAACTCGATGCGCCGCGCGCCGTTCAGGATATCGATCGCGCGCTCGACGTTCTCGAAGTTCAGATGCTCGCGCAACTGCAGGATCGCGGATACGGTGTTGTCCAGCACCTTCGCGCCGAAATCGGTGGCCGTGTCGCCGAGATGCACCTGGCTATGGCTCACCGGAATCGTGCCGGTCAGGCCGGTCGCGAGTTTGAGTTTGAAGTCGGACAGACCCTGGCAACCGAGCGAGCGGCAAAAGCGGATCACGGTCGGCTGACTCACGTCCGCCTTGCGCGCGATGTCGATGATCGGATCGTTGATGATCGAGCGCGGATGGTTCAGAGCGAGATCGGCAACGCGCCGCTCGGCGGGTGTCAGCGCATCGCGCATCTGACGAATGCGCTCGAACACCGCCGACGAACCGCTGTTCGCACGGTTCGACAACTGCTCGGAGAGAATCGCGGACACGCCGAGAAACGCCGGATATTCCGCCGTGATGATGTACGTGGGAATGCCCGACAGATACTGCTGAAAGCGCCCTTTCGCCTCGAAACGCTCGCGAAACGGCGACTTGTGGAACAGTTCACCCAGCTTCAGGACGATGCCCCCGCCGATATAGATGCCGCCCAGCGCACCCAGCGTCACTGCGATGTTGCCGGAGAACGTGCCGAGGATCGCGCAGAAGCAGTTCACCACTTCGAGCGCGAGCGCTTCGCCTTGCAGGGCGCGGTTCGTGACGTCGGCGGCGGTGAAGGTTTCGGAGACCGTGACGTTGTCGCGCTCGGCGAGCGCCCGGTAGATCAGCTCGAGCCCTTGTCCGGCGCACACGCGTTCGAAAGAAACGTGTGGAAACTTGCGGCGCGCATAGCGCATCACGACGTCTTCGCGTTCGTCGAACGGCGAGAACGTGGCGTGGCCGCCTTCGCTGCCGAGCGCGATCCAGCGGTCATCCGCCGGAATCAGACCCGACACGCCCAGACCCGTGCCTGGCCCGAGCAGGCCGATCACGCTGTTCTGCCGGCGCGAGCCGCCGCCCACCTGTTCGCGCTGCGCGTCGGTCAAGCCGGGCAGCGCCATCGCGAGCGCGGTGAAGTCGTTCACGACGAGCAGCGTATCGAAGCCGAGCGCACGGCGCGTCGCCTCGATCGAGAAGCTCCAGTCGTGATTGGTCATCTTCACGTGATCGCCGTCGACGGGATTGGCGATCGCGATCGCCGCATGATTGACGCGTCCGACCTTCGTGTCCTTCAGATACTGCTGCATCACCTCCGCGATGCCGGGGTAATCGGCCCCCGGATACACGCGGATCTGCCCGATATCGCCAGGCGCGGTCTCCAGCGCGAAGCGCGCGTTCGTGCCGCCGATGTCAGCCAGAAGCCGCGGTCCGTCGGCGTGCTGAGTCGCGGTCTTATGCACACCAGTAGACATCGAGCTTCACTCCTTCAGCGTGGGCCAGCGTCGAGATGGCGTTCTTTTGCGGGGCGGCGAGCGCCGCGTTCAGTACGTCGAGCTTCTTCTGGCCGGCGATGAAGAGATACAACTGTCCGATCTGCTTCAGCGCCGACATCGACAAGCTCACGCGCGCGTGCGGCGCCGCGCCCGGATGCACGGAGATGAAGCGCTCCGGCGTCGAGATCGCAAAATCCCACTCGGGCGCGTCGGCGAAGATCGAGGCCGTATGTCCGTCCTCGCCCATGCCGAGCACGGCGACATCCGGCAGACGGCGGCGCGGATCGGCGTTCAATTCGGCGATGTGCGCTTCCAGCGGCCTGGCCGTATTCACGAGCGGCAGAAAATATGCCGACGCGCCCGCGTTCTGCAAAAGCGTGTCGCGCACGAGCTGCGCGTTGCTCGCGGAATCGGTCTCGGGCACCCAGCGGTCGTCGACGAGCGTCACGTCGATGTGCGCCCAGTCGAGCGGCTCGCGCGAGAGCGTCTGCAAGAACGGCTTCGGGCTCGTGCCGCCCGATACCGCGAGCGTGGCGTGGGCGGTTTGTCCCGTGGCATCGGCCGATGCCGCCCCCCTCGCCGCGAGGGATGCCTTCAGCGCGTCGCCCACGGCTTTCGCCAGCGCGTCCGAGTGGGCGCGCGGATCGTCGAAAGTGCGAAGCTCGATCATTGCTCCTCCTGCTTGTTCTGGTTTATCGATCCGCCTGCTGCCCGCACCATCGCAACGGCGGGCGAAGCGGTCTCTTGTATTCCATGTTCGCCGCGCGCCTCTTTCGGGCCGCGTCGGCATCACGCCGTCAGTTTTCTTCTTCGAGCCAGCATGTGCCGGCCTGCGCAAGCATCGCGCTCGACGCGGCCGGCCCCCACGTGCCCGCCGCGTAAGGCTTCGGCTTGTTCGTCGCCGACGCCCACGCGTTCAGGATCGGCTCGACCCAGCGCCACGCCGCTTCCTGCTCGTCGCGCCGCACGAAGAGCGCGAGGCGGCCGTGAATCACGTCAAGCAACAGGCGCTGATACGCCTCCATCTGTCCTTCCTTGAAGAACTGATCGAACGCGAGATCGAGATGCACGCTCGCGAGATTCATGCCCTCGCCGGGCTGCTTCGCCAGGCAATACAGGCGGATGGATTCGTTCGGCTGCAGCCGGATCACGAGACGGTTCGCGCCCGCACGCAACGCGTTCGCGCCGAGCGCCGAATGCGGCACCGCGCGGAAGTTCACGACGATCTCCGCGACGCGGTCCGCGAGCCGCTTCCCCGTGCGCAGAAAGAACGGCACGCCGGCCCAGCGCCAGTTCTCGATTTCCACCTTCAAGGCGACGAAGGTTTCCGTCGTGCTGTCGGGACGCACGCCCGGCTCGGTCGCATACGCCGGCACCGACGTGCCGCGGACGACACCCGCATGATATTGCCCGCGCACCGCGACGCGGCTGATGTCGCGCTCGTCGATGGGCTTCAGCGCCCGCAGCACGCGCAATTTCTCGTCGCGCACGGAGTCGGAATCCATCGAGTGCGGCGGCTCCATCGTCACGATGGAGAGCAACTGCAGCAAATGGTTCTGCACCATGTCGCGCAGCGCGCCCGTATTGTCGTAGAAGTCGCCGCGCGCTTCCACGCCCAGTTCTTCCGCGATCGTGATCTGGATGCTCTCGACCCACTCGCGGCGCCACAGCGGCTCGAACAGCACGTTGCCGAAGCGCAGCGCGAGCAGGTTCTGCACCGGCTCCTTGCCGAGATAGTGATCGATCCGGTAGATCTGCTCTTCCTGGAAGATCTCGCCGACGGCGTCGTTGATGGCGTTCGACGATTTCAGGTCGTAGCCGAGCGGCTTCTCGAGCACGATGCGCGCATTCTGGTTCAGCCCGACGTCGGCGAGCGCGCGGCAGATCGGCACGAAAAGCTTCGGGCTCGTCGCGAGATAGAAGACGCGCGTGCCGTCGAATCGTGCAAGCGCGTCGCGCAGCACGACGAAATCCTCCGCGCGTCCGAGGTCGAGTCCGACGTACTGGAAGCGATCGAGAAAACTGCGCCATACGGCGTCGTCGACACCGTCTTTCGTCGATACGTGCGGTTTAACGTGGCTCTCGACCCAGGCGCGGTATTCGCCCTGCTCCAGCGCTTCCCGCGCGACAGAAACGATCTTGCCCGCCGGATTGAGCATGCCCGCGCGATGCGCCTCGAAGAGCGCGGGAAGGATCTTGCGCATCGAAAGATCGCCGGTGCCGCCGAAGAGTACGAAGATGAAATTCGAGTCGCTTTGCATGAGTCTGAACGCGGGTTCGAGAACTGGATGTGAGTCGAATCGGGCATGCCGCCCAAGAGACCACGAATGACGCCGTAGTCCGATAAAATTTTTTTTGACACTGAATTGTAGTTTAACTACAATCCAAATCAAGAGGAAATGTCACTGACCGGAAATTAGCCACGCGAATCAAACCAACTGGCGACCGCTTTTATCCGGCTGGACGTTCTGTGCGCATGGTAACGGAGGCCACGGCTCACCGCTTTCCACGGAAGGCGTGCCCGTGATTCCGCTGCGCCCGGCCTCGCGCCTCGCCGTCGAGTGCGTCCTTCGGGGCAAGGTTTGAACGGCCGGGGCAAAAATCAAAAGAGGAGACAGCCGTTGCGATTCAACCCACTCATCTCTTGAGAGCCGTGCGGCCGTACATCGGTCTGCCGGCCCGGCACGCTGCGTTCGTCGTGACTCGCGCTGCCGCTTCCCCGCCGACATCGCCGATTTCCGGCCATCCAGCTTTACCGTTTTTTTGACAAACGCTTCTACCCCATTGCTTCTGGTGGCATCGGGAGCCAATCGTTTCTTGTTCAGGTGTCTGGAGGAGATAAACAATGAAAGTCCGTAAGCTCATGGGCGCGCTGTGCGCCGCAGGTCTTCTGTGCGGCGCGACGGCGTCGGCGGTTCAGGCTGCCGAAGCCGTTTCCGTGCTGCACTGGTGGACGTCCGGCGGCGAATCCAAGGCTGTCGGCGTGCTGAAGGACGACATGACGAAGCAGGGTTACACCTGGAAGGACTTCGCTGTCGCGGGCGGCGCGGGCGCGGCGGCGATGACCGCACTGAAGACACAGGTGATTTCGGGTAACGCGCCGTCGGCGGCGCAGATCAAGGGCCCGCTGATCCAGGAATGGGCCGAGCAAGGCGTGCTCGTGCCGATCGACTCCGTCGCGGGTGACTGGAAGAAGAACCTGCCGCCCGAAATCGACAAGATCATCCACGCGGACGGCCACTACGTCGCAGCGCCTTTCTCCGTGCACCGCGTGAACTGGCTGTACATCAACAAGGCTGCGCTCGACAAGGCGGGCGGCAAGGTGCCGACCAACTGGAACGAGTTCTTCCAGGTCGCCGACAAGATGAAGGCCGCGGGCATCATGCCGATCGCGATGGGCGGCCAGCCGTGGCAGGACCTGACGCTGTGGGAAGACGTCGTGCTGTCGCAGGGCGCGGACTTCTACAAGAAGGCGATCGTCGATCTCGACCAGAAGACGCTGACCTCGGACAAGATGGTTCAGGTGTTCGACACGGTCCGCAAGATCCAGGGCTACTTCGACAGCGGCCGCACGGGCCGCGACTGGAACCTCGCGACCGCGATGGTCATCAACGGCAAGGCCGGCATGCAGTTCATGGGCGACTGGGCGAAGGGCGAATTCGCCGGCGCGAACAAGAAGGCGGGCGCGGACTACATTTGCGCGCCGGTGCCGGGCACGGAAAAGGCCTACACGTTCAACGTCGACTCGTTCGTGTTCTTCCAGCAGAAGGGCCAGAAGGCCGCGACGCCGGGCCAGCTCGCGCTCGCGAAGACCATCATGACGCCGGAGTTCCAGGAGCAGTTCAGCCTGAACAAGGGGTCGATCCCGGTGCGTCTCGGCGTGCCGATGGACAAGTTCGACGACTGCGCGAAGAAGTCCTACTCTGATGAACAGACGGCGATCAAATCGGGCGGCTATGTTCCGTCGCTCGCGCACGGCATGGCTCAGGGCGACGCCGTCGCGGGCGCCATGACCGACGTCGTGACGAAGTTCATGAATTCGTCACAGGATTCGAAGAGCGCGGTCGCCGCACTCGCGAACGCCGCCAAGACGAAGTAAAGGCGTTTTCCGCCCGGCGTGTGCCCATGCATGCGCCGGGCGGCGCAAAACGCAGGACTGCATCTGTAACGTCGCATCTTTCAGCGCCAGCAGGCATTCGCCACAGAAGCGCAAGTCAGTGCACCTAAACGCACGAAAGCGCCGGCGCATCTTCCAGGAGTCGAGTCGTGACTGCCTCCATCACCGCGGACAAGAAGCCGCAAAACCCGCCCCGTCGCGTCTCACCGACGGCGGCGCTCGCCGATCGCCTGATTCCGAAGCTGGTGCTCGCTCCCAGCGTCGTGATCGCGCTCATTTTCGTCTACGGCTTCATCGCCATCACCGGGTATCTGTCACTCTCCGAATCGCGGCTCATGCCGCGCTACGATTTCGCGGGCCTGGACCGTTATCGACAGCTCTTCGCCAACGACGTCTGGTGGACTTCCGCCGCCAATCTCGGCTGGTTCGGCATTCCGTTCATCGGCATTTGCGTGTTCCTCGGCCTTTTCCTGGCCATCCTTCTCGACCAGAAGATCCGCAACGAAGGCGCATTGCGCGCCATCTTCCTGTACCCGATGGCGCTCTCCTTCATCGTGACGGGCACCGCGTGGCAGTGGATTCTCAACCCCGGCCTGGGTCTGGAGAAAGTGTTCCATGACTGGGGCTGGACGAGCTTCTCGTTCAACTGGCTGGGCGACCCGGACAAGGCGATTTTTTGCGTCGTGATCGCGGCCGTCTGGCAATCGACAGGCTTCGTGATGGCGCTGTTCCTCGCCGGCCTGCGCGGCGTCGACAGCGAAATCTTCAAGGCCGCGCAGATGGACGGCGCGGGTTTGCCGACCATCTACCGCAAGATCGTGATTCCGAGCATGCGGCCGGTGTTCTTCTCCGTGCTGCTGATTCTTTGCCACATCACGATCAAGACCTTCGACCTCGTCGTCGCGTTGACGGCCGGGGGACCGGGCACGTCATCGTCGCTGCCGGCGATCTTCATGTACACGTTCTCGTTCAACCGCGGTCAACTCGGCGTGGGCGCCGCATCGTCGATGATGATGCTCGCCACGGTCGTCGCGGTGCTCGTGCCGCTCATGTATCTCGAATCGAGGAGCACTCGCAATGCAGCCTAAGATGACTTTGAGCCGCGCCGTCATCTACGCGGTGCTCATACTGTTCGCGCTCTACTTCCTGTTCCCGATCTACGTGATGCTGTCGACATCCTTCAAGGATCTCGACCAGCTTCGCACGGGCAACCTGCTCACGCCGCCCACGCACTTCACCTTCGCGCCGTGGGTCAAGGCATGGCAGGAAGCGTGTACCGGCGTGCGCTGCGAGGGCATGGAGCCGTTCTTCATGAACTCCGTGCGCATGGTGATTCCGGCCGTGCTGATTTCGTCGTTCATCGGTGCGTTCAATGGCTATGTGCTCACGCACTGGCGCTTTCGCGGCGCGGACGGCCTGTTCACGATGCTGCTCGTCGGCTGCTTCATCCCCTTCCAGGCAATCCTGCTTCCGATGGCGCGCCTGCAAGGTTTTCTCGGCCTGTCGAACACGACGACCGGCCTCGTGCTCGTCCACGTGATCTACGGCATCGCGTTCACGACGATGTTCTTCCGCAACTTCTACGTGAGCATTCCGTCCGAGCTCGTGAAGGCGGCGCGCATCGACGGCGCGGGCTTCTTCACGATCTTCACGAAGATCCTTCTGCCGGTGTCGCTGCCGATCTTCATGGTGTGCCTCATCTGGCAATTCACGCAGATCTGGAACGACTTCCTGTTCGGTATCGTGTTTTCGGGCGTGGATTCCATGCCGATCACGGTCGCGCTGAACAACCTGGTGAACACGTCGACGGGCGTGAAGGAATACAACGTCGACATGGCGGGCGCGATCATCGCCGCATTGCCGACGATTCTCGTCTACATGATCGCCGGACGTTATTTCGTGCGCGGGCTGACGGCCGGCGCGGTGAAGGGTTAATTCGAGCAGTTTCGAAAGATAGAGGATTCACATGGCAAGCCTTTCCATCCGTGACGTGTACAAGACCTACCCGAACGGGGTGCCGGTTCTCAAGGGCGTCAACATCGACATCGAGGACGGTCAGTTCCTGATCCTCGTCGGCGGCTCGGGCTGCGGCAAATCGACCTTGCTCAACATGATCGCGGGTCTCGAGACCGTGACCCGCGGCGACATCATGATCGACGGCAAGACGGTCAACAACCTCTCGCCCAAGGATCGCGATATCGCGATGGTGTTCCAGTCCTATGCGCTCTACCCTTCGATGAGCGTGCGCGACAACATCTCGTTCGGCCTGAACATCCGCAAGGTGCCGAAGGACGAACAGAAGAAGATCGTCGATCGCGTATCGGAGACGCTGCAGATCGGTCATTTGCTCGATCGCAAGCCGGGGCAGCTGTCGGGCGGCCAGCGTCAGCGCGTCGCGATGGGCCGTGCGCTCGCACGCGATCCCGTGATGTTCCTGTTCGACGAGCCGCTCTCGAACCTCGACGCGAAGCTGCGCATCGAGATGCGCTCCGAAATCAAGCTGCTGCATCAGCGCCTCGGCACGACGATCGTCTACGTGACGCACGATCAGATCGAAGCAATGACGCTCGGCGACCGCATCGCGGTGATGAAGGACGGCATCGTGCAGCAGTTCGGCGCGCCGCAGGAAATCTACGATTCGCCTTCCAACCTGTTCGTGGCCGGCTTCATCGGCGCGCCGCCGATGAACTTCATCGCCGGCAAGCTCGTCGAATCGGGCTCGGGCGTCGGTTTGCAGCTCGACACCGGTATCGCGCAGAAAGTGCTGAATTTGCCGTTCGACGCGGGCCGCCTGCGCGGCAAGGTCGGCCAGGACGTGATTCTCGGCCTGCGCCCCGAGCGCATCACCGATTCGCGCAGCGCGCACGACGTTTCCGATTCGAGCCTGCAGCCGGTCGACGTGCGCGTCGACGTGATCGAGCCGACCGGGCCGGACACGCTCGTGTTCGCGCAGGTGAACGGCAAGCGCATCGTGTCGCGCGTGCATCCGGCGTCGAATCCGCAGCCGATGTCGAACATGACGCTGCTGTTCGATGTGTCGAAGGCCGTGTTGTTCGATCCGAAGACGGAAGAACGGCTGGCCTGAGCCCGCTGTTCCATCGACCTCCGACGCCACGGCTTGCCGTGGCGTTTTTCATGGTGCGGCCGATACAAGGCACAATCGGCGTTTTGCATCTGGATCCGCCTGCGCCGCATGACTCTTCTCACCTCGCATCCCGAACTCGCCTGGACCCCGTCTGACGGTCCCGATCCTTTCATCGGCCTCGAAGCGCTCGACGACCCCGCCGTGCAAGCCTGGGTCGATAACCAGAACCGCCGCACCGAAGGCGCTTTCGGCAACACGCCCGAAGCGCGCGCGCTCGCCGCGCGGCTCGAAAAAGCGTACACGTCGCAGGACCGCATCGTGTCGTGCTCGCGCTATGGCGACTGGGCCTACAACACCTGGCAGGACGACGCGCATCCGCTTGGCATCGTGCGCCGCACGCCGTGGAGCGCATGGCTCGCAGGCACGCCAGTCTGGGAAACGATTCTCGACGTCGACGCGCTCGATCTCAACACCCACGACGACGACACCCGCTGGTCACTCGCCGACTTCGACATGCTCTACCCCGATTACGATCGGGCGCTCGTGAGTCTGTCGCCGGGCGGCTCGGACGCGTGCATCGTGCGCGAGTTTGATATCGCGTCGAAAAGCTTTGTCGCGGATGGCTTCGTACTGCCCGATGTCGGCAAGCACGATATCTCGTGGATCGATCGCGACACGGTCTACGTCGGCTGGGACGACAGCAGGACGAACCCGCGCCCCGCGCTGACGACCTCGGGCTTTCCGCGCGAGGCCCGGCGCTGGAAGCGCGGCACGCCGCTCGCGGATGCGCCCGTCGTCTTCGAAGGCAACCGGCGCGACGTGTCGGCGGGCGTGGACTACGACCCGATCGAAAAACTGCATCTGGCATCGCGCGCGGTGACGTTCTACGACACGCTCAATTACTGGCTCGACGAGACGTCGAACGAATGGCGTCAATTCGACCTGCCGGCGCACGCGGAAATCGAGCACTGGAACGGCTGGCTCTTCGTGACGCCGCGCAAGTTCTGGAACGTGGGCGGTCGGCGCCACGCGCCCGGCACGCTGACCGTCATCCGGCGTGAGGCGTTTCTCGCAGGCTCGCGCCAGTTCACCGCGCTCTTCACGCCGTCCGAGCGCCTCGTCCTCGCGGGAATCGATTTCACGAAGCACTGGCTGATCGTCTCGCAGATGGACGACGGCGCGCCGCGCGTCACGCTGCTGCGCCCGAGCGCGATGCTCGAAGGCGAGTGGCAAGCGCGCGACTTCGCGCTGCCGCAAGCGAGCCAGTCCTGGGTCGATTCGATCGACAGCGAGCGCGACGACACCGTGCTCATCCACGTCGAGCACTTTCTGATGCCGCCGTCGCTATATCACGCGGATCTCGCGAGCGACGCGCCGTGGCAATTGCTCGCGCGTCTTCCCGCGCAATTCGATGCGACGGGACTCTCGGCCGTGCGCCGCCACGCGATCGCGCCAGACGGCGAGCGCATTCCCTACTGGCTGATCGGACGTGAGGTCGAAACCTGCACGGACGCGCGCCCTTGTCTGCTCTATGGCTATGGCGGCTTCGAAGTCGCGCTCGATCCCGGCTACGACGCGACGACCGGCATAGCGTGGCTCGAGCGCGGCGGGCTTTACGCGGTCGCGAACATCCGCGGCGGCGGCGAATTCGGTCCGGCCTGGCATCAGGCGGCATTGCGCGAGAACCGTCAGGTTTCCTTCGACGATTTCAACGCGGTGGCCGAGGCGCTCGTCAAAACGGGTGTCACCGCGCCCGGGCAACTGGCGATCCGCGGCGGCAGCAACGGCGGCCTGCTCACAGGTGTCTGCATGGTCCAGCGGCCCGAGCTGTTCGGCGCGGTGCTGTCGGAAGTGCCGCTGCTCGACATGGCGCGCTTTCACTTGCTGCTGCAAGGCGCATCGTGGATCGACGAATACGGCGACCCCGACGACGCCGGCGATCTGCGTCATCTGATGGCGTACTCGCCCTATCAGAACGTGAAGGCGGATGTTGCCTATCCGCCGGCGCTTTTCACGTCATCGACGAGCGACGATCGCGTGCATCCCGGCCACGCGCGCAAGATGGCGGCGAAGATGCAAGCGCAAGGTCATGCGAACGTCTGGTATCAGGAAACCGGCGAAGGCGGCCACGGCGCGGGCGTCGAGCCGGAAGCGATCGCGCAGGCGGAATCGGCCGCGTTCACCTTTCTCGCATCGACGATCGGGCCGCTCGGCTGACAATTGCGTGCTTCTTCGCGAAACGGTCCATTTCGCGCGCGCAACGCCGCGGATTTGCCGATTCGAATTCCTTCGATACGTCGCTCCGTTTCGGACACGTATAGTGACAAGCATTCCTTGTTGCAGCACGAAAGCCGGTTTCGTCGACAAAACCGGCAAGCGAGTAAAGCCAGCGTTGTGGAGCGCGGGCCCGGCAAACAGGGAATATTCACTGACCGAAGCAACCCGATCGGAACACCTTTGACCCTGGCTTACCCGATCATCGACGCAAGGACATTGCCTATCGACCCATGCCGCAGTCCCACATGAACCGGTCTTTCACCTTTTGACCCAAGGATCTGACCGATCTCGCATAAAACGGCCTTCGACGCGGAACACATCTTTGACCCAGACGTACCCCTCAAGGACCCGATGAGCATCACCTTCCGACCTCGCCTTCGCGCGAGGTTTTTCTTTTGCGCGTCCGTAAAGCCGCGCGGCGCTCAGACTTTCACGGGCACCGCATGCGAGCGCAACACCAGGGTGCGTCCAGCGAACGTCAACACGCCGCATACGCCGATCACGATGCCCATGCCGTGCGGCGATACATCGTGAAAAAGCCCGACCGCGAGGCTCGCGAGCGCGCCGAGCGCAAGCTGCATCGCGCCGAAGACGGCGGCGGCCGCGCCCGCATTGCGCGGATAGCGGTGCATCAGCTCGGTCGTGCAGTTGGCCGACAGCAAGCCGACCACACCGACGACGAAGAACAGCGTCGCGACGATCGACCACAGGCCGCCCCAGCCCGTCAGCGACACGAGCGCGACCGCGAGCGCGGCCGCGACGCTCACGAACGACGCGGCCGAGATCATCTTCATCGCGCCGACGCGGCCGACGAATCGGGTGTTGAGCACATTGCCCGCGATGATGCCGACGATGTTCAGCCCGAACAGCAGCCCGTAGTACTGCGGCTTCACGTGAAAGTAATCGATATAGACGAACGGCGTCGCGGTGATGTACGCGAACATCGACGCGAACGCCATGCCGCCGCACATCATGTGGCCCCAGGTGACGGGATCGGTCAGCAAGTGGCCATACGCGGCGAACGACTTGCCGACCGCCGCGCTCGCGCGCTTCTCCTTCGGCCAGGTCTCGGGCACGCGCAGGAAGGCGGTCACCGCGCATGTCAGGCCGAAGAGCGTGAGCGCGACGAACACGACACGCCAGCCGCCGAGCAGCAGTAATTGCCCGCCGATCAGCGGCGCGAGCAACGGGCCGATCGACGTGACGATGGAAAGCATCGACAGCACACGGGCGGCGTCGCCCGGTTCGTGCGCATCGCGGGCGATGGCGCGCGCGAGCACCGATGCCGCACCCGCGCCGAGCGCTTGCAGAAAGCGCACGAGGACGAGCGCATCGATGGACCATGCCGCCGCGCAGCCGATGCTCGCGAGCGCATACAACGCGATGCCGCCGAGCAGGACGGGCCGGCGGCCGTAGGCGTCGGACATCGGGCCATAGAGCAGCATGCCGAACGAGAAGCCGAACATGAAGCTGGTGAGCGTGCTTTGCGCGGCGGCCGGGCTTGTGCCGAACGAGGCGGCGAGCGAAGGCAGGCTCGGCAGATACATGTCGATCGACAGCGGGCCGCACGCGGCGAGCGCGCCGAGCAACAGGATCAGCCGGCCATCTGGACGGCGACGGATGGTGTCGGGCATGGAGTTCGCAGGACGGGAATGCGTGGATGCGACGCGGCTTCGTGCCGCGCAAGCGATCGGCCATTGTACGCGACGCCCCGCCGTGATCCGGCCCCGATCGCCGCGTTGCGATAAGCTCGTCGCTTGCTTCTTTCTCTTTGCATCGATCCGATGACCGCCTTTCTTCTGATCTGGAGCCCCAGGAAGTGGCCGTGGCCCGAGTTGCCCGACATCGCGCGGCGCGTGGCCGCCGGCGATGCCGTCGCCGATGCATGGGGCTGCGGCACCGCGCGCGGGCTCTTGCCGGGCGACCGGGTGTTCGTTCATCGCGTGTCGCAGGAACCGAAGGGCGTGTTCGCGTCGGGCTGGGTGACGCGCGCGCCGTACGAAGTGCCCGACGCCGGAGCAAAGCGCGGCTATCGGCTGTGCATCGATTTCGTGTACGACTGGCTCGTCGATGCGCACGCGGACGTCGTCGTCACGCGCGACGAATTGCGGGCGCATCCGTTCTCGGTGCAGACGTGGGACGCACAGATGTCCGGCACGCTCATCAAGCCGATGGCCGAGGGCGCGCTGGAAAAGCTCTGGGCCGAGCGAACCGGAAGGCGCCCGCGGCCTCCCGCGCCTGCCGCCCCAGCGACGCCCGGCGAGGCGGGCGGCCACGCCGCGCGCAAACCCGCGAGGCGATCGCGCTCGCCATAGGCGCGACACCGCCCGTTCGCAACGACTCCGGTACAATTTCAGCATCGTTTCTTCGCGTCGGACCGCGCGTCTTGCACGCCGCGCTCGTCGCCGCTCGAGCCCGGTCGGCCCTTCGCGACTCCCGCTTCCATTTTCAGCGCAGGCCCTCATCCATGTCCAAGAATCAAGTTCTCTTCGAACGCGCCCAGCGAACCATTCCCGGCGGCGTAAACTCGCCGGTGCGTGCGTTCCGCTCGGTCGGCGGCACGCCGCGCTTCATCGAGCGCGCGCAAGGCGCGTATTTCTGGGATGCGGACGGCAAGCGCTATATCGACTACATCGGTTCGTGGGGCCCGATGATTCTCGGCCACGTTCATCCCGAGGTGCTCGACGCCGTGCAGCGCGTGCTCGCGGACGGCTTTTCCTTCGGCGCCCCGACCGAAGCCGAAATCGAGATCGCCGAGGAAATCTGCAAGCTCGTACCGTCCATCGAACAGGTGCGCATGGTGTCCTCCGGCACCGAAGCGACGATGAGCGCGCTGCGCCTCGCGCGCGGCTTCACGAACCGCAGCCGCATCATCAAGTTCGAGGGCTGCTATCACGGCCACGCGGACAGCCTGCTCGTCAAGGCCGGTTCGGGCCTCCTGACGTTCGGCAATCCGACGTCCGCAGGCGTGCCCGCCGATATCGCCAAGCACACGACCGTGCTCGAGTACAACAACGTCGAGCAACTCGACGAGGCGTTCAAGGCATTCGGGTCGGAGATCGCGTCGGTGATCGTCGAGCCGGTCGCGGGCAACATGAATCTCGTGCGCGCGACGCCCGAATTCCTCAACGCGCTGCGCGAGCGCTGCAGCGAGTACGGCGCCGTGCTGATTTTCGACGAAGTGATGTGCGGCTTTCGCGTCGCGCTCGGCGGCGCGCAGGAGGTCTACGGCATCAAGCCGGACCTCACGTGCCTCGGCAAGGTCATCGGCGGCGGCATGCCGGCGGCTGCGTTCGGCGGACGCCGGGACATCATGGCGCATCTCGCGCCCTTGGGCGGCGTCTATCAGGCAGGCACGCTTTCGGGCAATCCGATCGCCGTGGCCGCGGGCCTCAAGACGCTGCAACTGATCCAGCGCCGCGGTTTCTACGACGATCTCGCCAGGCAGACGCGCAAGCTCGTCGACGGCCTCAGCGCCGCCGCCCGCGAGGCGAAAGTGCCCTTCTCCGCGGATTCGATCGGCGGCATGTTCGGCCTGTATTTCATGGATCGCGTGCCGGGCAGCTTCGCGCAGATCCAGCAGGGCGACACCCGCCGCTTCAACGCGTTCTTCCACGCGATGCTCGATGCGGGCGTGTACTTCGCGCCGTCGGCGTTCGAAGCGGGCTTCGTGTCGAGCGCGCACGACGACGCCGTGATCGACGCGACGATCGACGCCGCGCGCGGCGCGTTCGCGTCGCTCGCCGCCTGACGCTCGCGGGCCGCGCCGATGTTCTCGCAAACCGACTTCACGTATATGGAGCGCGCGCTCGCGCTCGCCTCGAAGGGCATGTATACGACCACGCCGAATCCGCGCGTGGGCTGCGTGCTCGTCAAGAACGGCGAAGTGATCGGCATGGGCTACACGCAGCCGGCCGGCCAGGATCACGCCGAAGTGCAGGCGCTGAAAGACGCGCGTTCGCGCGGCAAGGATCCGCGCGGCGCGACGGCGTATGTGTCGCTCGAACCGTGCAGCCATTTCGGGCGAACGCCGCCGTGCGCGCACGCGCTCATCGACGCGCGCGTCGAAAAAGTGATCGCGGCGATGGAGGACCCGAACCCGTCGGTGTCCGGGCGCGGACTCACGATGCTGCGCGATGCGGGCATCGACGTTCGCTGCGGGCTGCTCGCGAACGAGGCGCACGAGATGAACATCGGCTTCGTGTCGCGCATGACGCGCCGCCGTCCGTGGGTGCGCATGAAGGTCGCGGCCACCCTCGACGGCCGCACCGGACTGCCGACCGGCGAAAGCCAGTGGATCACCGGCGAGGACGCACGCGCCGACGGCCATGCGTGGCGCGCCCGCGCCTGCGCGATCCTGACGGGCATCGGCACGGTACGGGAGGACGATCCGCAACTGACCGTGCGCGCGGTCGACACGCCGCGCCAGCCACAACGCGTGCTGATCGACAGCCGTCTCGACGTGCCGAACGAAGCGCGCATTCTCGAGGGCGCGCCGCCGTGGATCTTCCATGCCGCCGACGCCGATCCCGCCCGCATCGACGCGCTGCGTGAGAAAGGCGCGGATCTGATCGAGCTGTCCAACGAGCACGGCAAGGTCGATTTGCCCGCGATGCTCACCGCGCTCGCCGATCGTGGCATCAACGAGCTGCACGTGGAAGCGGGTCACAAACTGAACGGCTCGCTGTTGCGCGAGGGCTGCGTCGACGAACTGCTGATTTATCTCGCGCCGAGCCTGCTTGGCAGCGCGCCGGGCATGTTCGACTTCGCGCCGCCCGATACGCTCGACGCGCGGCCCCATCTGAAATTTCATCGCATCGACCGGCTCGGGGACGATTTGCGCATACTTGCGCGCTTCGCCGAGGCGAACGTCGCGCGCTGATTGCACACCGATTTCAAGGAACGAAGCCGATGTTTACAGGAATTGTCGCGGCGGTGGGCCGCATCGAAAAGGTCACGCCGCTCGGTTCGGAACCCGAAGCGGGCGTTCGCCTGACGGTCGCCGCGGGCGATCTCGATCTCGCCGATGTCGAACTCGGCGATAGCATCGCGATCCAGGGCGCGTGCATGACGGTGATCCAGAAGTCGTCCAATGCGTTCGATGTCGAAGTGTCGCGCGAAAGCCTCAACAAGACGGTCGGGCTCGGCGCAGCGGGCGTCGAAGTGAATCTGGAGAAGGCGTTGCGCGCCCACGACCGGCTCGGCGGGCATCTCGTTTCCGGGCACGTCGATGGACTGGGCGTCGTGTCGAAGTTCGAACCCGTCGGCGAATCGCATGAACTGCGCATCGTCGCGCCGAAGGACATCGGCAAGTACCTGGCTTACAAAGGCTCGGTGACGGTGAACGGCGTGAGTCTCACCGTGAACTCCGTGAGCGACCGTGCCGACGGCTGCGAATTCTCCATCAACCTGATTCCGCATACCGTTGAAGTCACGACGCTCAAGGCGCTTTCCAGAGACGCGAAGGTCAATCTGGAAATCGATCTGATCGCGCGATATGTCGAACGGATGATGAGCGCGCGCTAATCTGAGCCTCTTTTGCGCGGCGCCGGGGCCACTCGTTGGCCACGAAGGCCTCCCGCCCGTCTGCCCGCCGATTTCACCGACTGTCCATCGTCCGTGGCGTAAAATACGCGCTTTCCCCAAACCGGACCCGCACGGGACGTCATCATGTCGCTCGCCTCCACTCCTGAGATCATCGCTGAACTGAAAGCCGGCCGGATGGTGATCCTCGTCGACGAAGAAGACCGCGAAAATGAAGGCGATCTCGTCGTCGCCGCCGAATTCGTGACGCCCGAAGCCATCAACTTCATGGCGAAGCACGGCCGCGGGCTCATCTGTCTCACGCTCACGCAGGAGCGCTGCAGGCAACTGAACCTGCCGCTCATGACGCATCGAAACGGCACGCAGTACGGCACGGCTTTCACGGTCAGCATCGAAGCCGCCGAGGGCGTGACGACCGGCATTTCCGCCTCGGACCGTGCAAAGACGATCGCCACGGCGGTCGCCCACGACGCGCGCGCCGAGCATATCGTTCAGCCGGGCCACGTGTTCCCGATCATGGCGCAGCCGGGCGGCGTGCTCGTGCGAGCGGGCCACACCGAAGCGGGCTGCGATCTGACCGCGCTCGCGGGCCTCACGCCCGCCGCGGTGATCTGCGAGATCATCAAGGACGACGGCGAGATGGCGCGCCTTCCGGACCTCATTCAATTCGGCGAGCAGCACGGCATCAAGATCGGCACGATCGCCGATCTGATCCACTACCGCAGCCGCACCGAGTCGATCATCGAGAAAGTCTGCGAGCGCACGATGCAGACCGCGCACGGCCCGTTCCGCGCGGTGCTGTATCGCGACGAGCCGACGCACTCGCCCCATATCGCGCTCGTGCGCGGCACACCGCATCCCGACCGCGACACGCCGGTGCGCGTGCACGAGCCGCTCTCGGTGCTCGATCTGCTCGAAATCGATTCGTCGACGCACTCGTGGACCATCGACGCCGCGATGAAGGAAATCGCCGCGCGCGATCTCGGCGCGATCGTCATGCTCAATTGCGGCGACACGAAGGAGCATCTCGTCGACGTGTTCCGCGCCTTCGACCAGAAGGACAAGGCGGCCGAGCTGAAGCGCCGCCCGATCGACTTCAAGACCTACGGCATCGGCGCGCAGATTCTGCGCGATATCGGCGTCGGCAAAATGGAAGTGCTCGCGACGCCGCGCAAGCTCGGCAGCATGTCGGGCTACGGGCTAGAAGTGACGGGCTTCGTGCCGATGCCCGGCTGCCCCGCCACCGCCGCGCCGACGGAAACCGCCATCACCCAGTTGCGCTCGGCCTGAGACCGCCGGCCCGCACAACCCTATTCCACACAATTCCAAGGGAAGACCTCATTCATGGAAATCGGACAATATCAGCCGAACCTCGACGGTGACGGCTTGCGCATCGGCATCGTGCAGTCGCGCTTCAACGAACCGGTGTGCAACGGCCTCGCCGACGCCTGCATCGAAGAGCTGGAGCGCCTCGGCGTGATCGGCCAGGACGTGCTGCTCGTCACCGTGCCGGGCGCGCTCGAAATTCCGCTCGCGCTGCAGAAGCTCGCGGAATCCGGCCAGTTCGACGCACTGATCGCGCTCGGCGCCGTCGTGCGCGGCGAGACGTATCACTTCGAGCTCGTGTCGAACGAGAGCGGCTCGGGCATCTCGCGTATCGCGCTCGATTTCGGCATTCCGGTCGCGAACGCCGTGCTGACGACCGAAAACGACGAGCAGGCCGTTGCCCGCATGACCGAAAAGGGCCGCGACGCCGCGCGCGTGGCGGTCGAAATGGCGAATCTGTCCGTCGCGCTCGAGCAGCTCGACGGCGATGACGAAGACGAAGACGAAGAAGACGAGGACCGCGCATGAAGAGCGCACGACGCCGTTCGCGCGAACTCGCGACGCAAGGGCTTTATCAATGGTTGCTGTCGGGCGCGCCCGCCGGCGAAATCGACGCGCAACTGCGCAACGCGCAAGGCTTCGACAAGGCCGATCAGGCGCATCTCGATGCGATCCTGCACGGCGTGATCAAGGAATCCGCCGCGCTGTCCGAGCAGTTGCAGCCGTGCCTCGACCGCCCGATCGAGCAGTTGTCGCCGGTCGAGCGCGCGGTGCTGCTCGTGGCCGCGTTCGAGTTCAAGCATCACATCGACGTGCCGTATCGCGTCGTCATCAACGAGGCGGTCGAGCTGACGAAGACCTTCGGCGGCTCGGACGGCTACAAATACGTGAACGGCGTGCTCGACAAGCTCGCCGTCGTCATGCGCCCGACCGAGGCGCAGGCGCGCGGACGCGGAGCATAAATGGGCCAGGGTGCGGAACCTCTCGTGCGGCTGGCGTCGCGCGTCGATGCAATCGAGCCGTTCTATGTGATGGAGCTGATGAAAGAGGCTCAGGCGCTCGAACGCGCGGGCCGCGACGTCATCCACATGAGCATCGGCGAGCCCGACTTCACCGCGCCCGAGCCCGTGATCCACGCCGCCGCCGATGCGTTGAAGCGCGGCGTCACGCAGTACACCAACGCGCTCGGCATCACGCCGCTGCGCGAGGCGATCGCGCGGCATTATCGCGATACGTTCGGCCTGACGGTCGATCCGGAGCGCATCGTGGTAACGGCGGGCGCGTCGGCGGCGCTGCTGCTCGCGTGCATGGCGCTTGTCGATAACGGCGACGAAGTGCTGATGCCCGATCCATGCTACCCGTGCAACCGGCACTTCGTGTCGGCGGCCGATGGCAAACCGGTGCTCATCGCGAGCGGTCCAGCCGAGCGCTTTCAGTTGACGGCGGAACATGTCGAGGAAAACTGGGGACCGGCCACACGCGGCGTGCTCCTCGCGTCGCCGTCGAATCCGACGGGCACGTCGATCGAGCCCGATGAACTCCGGCGCATCGTCGACACGGTGCGCGCACGCGGCGGCTTCACGATCGTCGACGAGATCTATCAGGGTTTGAGCTACGACGCGAAGCCCGTGTCCGCCCTCTCCTTCGGTGACGACGTCGTCACCGTGAACAGCTTTTCCAAGTACTTCAACATGACCGGCTGGCGGCTCGGCTGGCTCGTCGTGCCGCGCTCGATGGTGAGCGCGGTCGAAAAGCTGTCGCAGAACCTGTTCATCTGCGCGTCGGCACTCGCGCAGCACGCGGCGCTCGCGTGTTTCGAGCCGCAGACGATCGCGATTTACGAAGCGCGCCGCCTCGAATTCAAGCGTCGACGCGACTACATCGTGCCGGCGCTGCGTTCGCTCGGCTTCGGCGTGCCCGTGGTGCCCGACGGCGCGTTTTACGTTTATGCCGACACGACGACGGTTCATCACCCCGCTGCGGGCAACAGCGACGCACTCACGCACTCGATGCTCCACGACGCGGGCGTCGTGCTCGTGCCGGGCGCGGATTTCGGGTTTCATGCGCCGGAGCGCTATATCCGTCTGTCGTATGCGACAGCGTATTCGAAGCTGGAGGAAGCCGTCGAGCGGCTAGGCACGCTATTCCGCTGATAAAAAGACGTCGCAAGAACGAAAAAAGGGCACCGCAAAGGTGCCCTTTTTCTTTGTGTCCGACCAAACCTTCAAGCGCCGAACTCCGCCGACGCGACGTGCTTCGTTTCTCCATCGCCGTCGTCCTGCGCCGCTGCCTTCTTCGCCGCATCGATCGTCACGTGAACGCGCTTCTCGGTTGCGGTCGAGGCTAGAACCTGCTTCGGCGCAGCCTGAACCGGCGCCTGCGGTGCGTTGATCGGCACGTTGCGGCCGCGCGCGACATCGCGCAGACGCGTACGCTCGGCCAGCACCTTCGCGCCGTAGCCGCCGTCATCCTGCGTCGTCGAGCCCACGTAATAGCGCAGGCCACCGGCCACGGAGCCGCCGCGCGCGATGCAATCCTTCAGCACGAGCGCGCCGACCTTGATGTTCGCGAGCGGATCGAGCGCCGCGTGCGAGCCGCCGAAGTATTCGAACTTGTCGGAATGAACCTTCGACATCACCTGCATCAGGCCCTGCGCGCCGACGCCGCTTTCCGCATACGGGTTGAAGCCCGATTCGATCGCCATGACCGAGAGCAGCAGGAGCGGGTCGAGGCCGACTTCGCGTCCGGTATCGAATGCGGCGCGCACGAGCTCGGCGACCGGCTCTTCCGCCACGCGATAGCGTCGCGCGATGAAGTTCGACACGAGCTTCTGCTCGCGCGTCGACACGAGCACCCGGTCGTCGCGTGCATCGGCGACCACGCGTTGCGTCGGAATCATGCTCGCGAGCATGCCGGCGGACGGCATCGTGCGCGGGTCGAGCCCGTTGGGCGATACGGCGAGGCTGATGCCCCCGGTGAGCTGACGCGTGCTCGCGTCGTCGCCGGCGGCGGCACCGAGCGACGGCCCCGTCGCAGGCGCCTTGAGATCGTCCGATGGAGCCGCGTTAGCAGCGACGTCTACGGGCAGCGTGGAACCGCCAGGCGCGCGATGCACCGCCGAGAACGGCGGCAACGGCTGGCCCGCGAGCAGGCGTGCCGGCCCGGCCTGAACGGCAGCCGACACGAAAGGCATGATCTTTGCGGCAAAGTTCGTGCGCCAGGAAGGCAGCAACCACAATGCAAGCGCGCTGACGACGGCAGCACAACCGACCATCGCGAAGACATGGTGACTCAAACGGCGTCCGCGACGCAGCGCCACGCGCACGATCTGCGCGGCGCGGGTGTCGGAACCCCACCAAACCGAAGTGTTCATCGATACTCCCAATGTTGCATGATTTGCGCAGATGAATACGAATAAAGCGCGTATTCGGAGCGCAAATCAGACACCGCTTGCTCTCGGCAAGCACAAGCGGCATCGGGGATACGGCATGCGCCGTCTGGAAAGCCGATCCGGCAAAAGACTGCCGGGCTGCGCGGCACGAACTGCATGCCCTCATGCGCAATGACCTTCCACGCGAAAGACCGGCGCGAAAAACGCCGGCCAGGACAACCAACCACCGTGAGTCGCCGGGCAGGAACGGCGCAGGCGACGCACGTTGCGTCAGAACAGACCTGAGGCGAAGGTAAAAAGTTTCAAAACCTGCAATGGATGCCAAGCGATTCTAGCAGGGTTTAATTATCCGTCAATGCTATAGACTTGCGTTTCAATTACTTACAGTTATATTGAACAGTGTTCAGCACTCGAAAAGCACGTATGACGGGCGATTCCCGGCGGAATTCACTGAATGTCCCCCAACGCACGGACGCGCACGCAGGTAAAATCGACAATCGCTTGGCGCGCAGCCGCCCCGTCCGTCGAGCTTCATGCTCCGGCGCCTTCGAGTCCACTTTCGACCATCGATGAAATACAAAGATCTGCGCGACTTCACTGCCCGCCTCGAGGCGCTCGGTGAACTGCGCCGCATTCGGCAGCCCGTTTCCCCCGTTCTCGAAATCACCGAAGTCTCGGATCGCGTGTTGCGCGCGGGCGGCCCAGCGCTGCTTTTCGAAGCGCCCACCGGCCACACGATGCCCGTGCTCGCCAACCTGTTCGGCACGACCCGGCGCGTCGCACTCGGCATGGGCATCGAGACGGAGGCGCAAGGCGGCGCCGATGTCAGCCTCGGCAGCGACGTCGCCGCGCTCAGTTCGTTGCGCGATGTCGGCAGGCTGCTGTCCGCGCTCAAGGAACCCGAGCCGCCGAAGGGCCTGAAAGACGCGGGCAAACTGCTCTCGCTCGCGAAAGCCGTGTGGGACATGGCGCCGAAGTCGGTCAGCGCGCCGCCTTGCCAGGAAGTGGTGTGGGAAGGAAAGGACGTCGATCTCAATCGACTGCCGATCCAGACGTGCTGGCCCGGCGACGCCGGCCCGCTGCTCACCTGGGGTCTCACCGTCACGCGCGGGCCGAACAAGCCGCGCCAGAATCTCGGCATCTATCGGCAGCAGCTCATCGGGCGCAACAAGCTCATCATGCGCTGGCTCGCGCATCGCGGCGGCGCGCTCGACTTTCGCGAGTTCGCGCTCGCGAATCCCGGCAAGCCGTATCCGGTGGCGGTCGTGCTCGGTGCCGATCCCGCGACGATCCTCGGCGCCGTGACGCCCGTGCCCGATTCGTTGTCCGAATATCAGTTCGCGGGCCTTCTGCGCGGCTCGCGCACGGAGCTCGCGAAATGCCTGACGCCGGGCGTCGATACGCTTCAGGTGCCGGCGCGCGCCGAGATCGTGCTGGAAGGCTTCATCTATCCGCAAGACGGCACGCCGCCGCCCGCACCCGAAGGCGCGCCGCCGCGTCCATCGGCTTCTGCCGCCGCGAAATACGAGCACGCTCTCGAAGGGCCGTACGGCGATCACACCGGCTACTACAACGAACAGGAGTGGTTTCCGGTCTTTACCGTCGAGAAAATCACGATGCGCCGCGACGCGCTGTTCCATTCCACTTACACCGGCAAGCCGCCCGACGAGCCCGCGGTGCTCGGCGTCGCGCTGAACGAAGTGTTCGTGCCGCTCCTGCAGAAGCAGTTCACCGAGATCACCGATTTTTATCTGCCGCCCGAAGGTTGCAGCTATCGCATGGCGATCGTGCAGATGAAGAAGAGCTACCCCGGCCACGCGAAGCGCGTGATGTTCGGTGTGTGGAGCTTCCTGCGTCAGTTCATGTACACAAAGTTCATCGTCGTGGTGGATGAAGACGTGAACGTGCGCGACTGGAAGGAAGTCATCTGGGCCATCACGACGCGGGTCGATCCGACGCGCGACACCGTCATGGTCGACAACACGCCGATCGACTATCTCGACTTCGCGTCGCCGGTCGCGGGCCTCGGCTCGAAGATGGGGCTCGATGCGACCAACAAATGGCCCGGCGAGACGAGTCGCGAATGGGGCCGCCCGATCGTCATGGACGAAGCGGTGAAGCGCCGCGTCGATGCGCTGTGGACTGAAATCGGACTGGATAAATCATGATCGCAGCCACGCTCTATCGAGGCGATGTCGTCGAGAACACGCACGCGGCGCACGTCGCCGTCGTCGATGCAAACGGACGCCTCGTGCATTCCTTTGGCGATCCGCATCGCGTGACGCTGCCGCGCTCGGCTGCGAAGCCCGCGCAGGCGCTCGCGGTGATCGAAACGGGCGCGCTCGAGCGCTTCGGCTTCACCGATGAAGACCTCGCGCTGATGTGCGGATCGCATAGCAGCGAGCCGCGTCATATCGAGCGCGCGCTCGCGATGCTCGCCCGGTCGAACGCGAGCGAAAGCGATCTGCGCTGCGGCGGCCATCCTCCGATCTCGGAGGCGGTGTACAAGGACTGGATCAGGCGCGACTTCACGCCGACTCCCGCCTGCAGCAACTGCTCCGGCAAGCACGCCGGCATGCTCGCCGGCGCGCGGGCGATGAACGCGCCGCCCGGCGATTATCACCTGCCCGATCATCCGTTCCAGACGCACGTGAAGCGCACGGTCGCGCGCGCGGTCGATCTCACCGACGACGCTGTGCAATGGGCCATCGACGGCTGCAATCTGCCGACGCCCGCCTTCCCGCTCGAACGTCTCGCGCGGCTCTATATGAAAATCGCCGCCGCGCCGGACGGCTCGCCGCTTGCGCGCATCCATCGCGCGATGACGTCGCATCCGGAGCTCGTTGCCGGCGAAGGGCGTTTCTGCACGCTGTTGATGCAGGCGTTCGGCGGCACGCTCGTCGGCAAGACGGGCGCGGATGCAAGCTATGCAATCGGCGTGCGCCGCGAACGAGGTCCGATCGGCATCGCGGTGAAGGTCGAGGACGGCAACACGTCGGTGCTCAATGCTGTCGTCGTCCACGTGCTCGATACGCTCGGCATCGGCACGCAACGGCAACGCGACGCGCTCGCCGCGTTCCGCAATCCGCCGACGCGCAACACGATGAACGTGCCGACCGGCCGTCTCGACGTGAGTTTCGAGCTTCACAACCATCAATAACAATATGCATTCGTGGTCGTTGCTGTCGGACGGTTTCTTTCTGTCGCTGTCGCTGTGTCTGGATATCGGGATCGCCAATGTCGCGATCATTTCGCTTGCGCTGTCGCATGGCTTCAAACCGGGGCTCGTGCTCGGCCTCGGGACATGCTTCGGCGATCTGGTCTATGCGATGCTCGCGCTCGCGGGCATGTCGGCGCTGCTGCAGTTTTCCGCGGTGCGCTGGGTCGTGTGGATCGGCGGTGCGATCGTGCTGCTCTTCCTCACATGGAAGATGGCGCGGGAAGCGCTCAATCCGGCATCCGCGCCGCCCGTCGAAGGCGAAGCGGATCTCACCGTGCCCCGTCCCGGCCACTGGAAAAGCTTCTTGCGCGGATGCCTGCTCGCGGTGTCGTCGCCGAGTGCAATCCTGTGGTTCGCGGCGGTCGGCGGCGCGCTCATCGCCAAGTCCGGCGCGACGAGCCCCGTCTCCGCGTCCGTGTTTCTGATCGGCTTTTTCTGCGGCGGGCTCGGCTGGACCATCTTTATCTGCACGCTCGCGAGCCACGGCAGAAAGCGCGCCGGAACCCAGCTCCTGCGCGCGTGCCACGTGATGTCCACCCTGCTCTTCGCGTACTTCGCGTACAGCGTGATCGTCAACGGCTACCGCGATCTGATCGTCAACGCGACATCATGACGAAGCACCATCATCACGCGACGAACTGAGCCAGCTTCGCGAGATCGACGTTGCCGCCCGACACGATTACGCCGACCCGCTTGCCTTCGACCGGCACGACCTTCTGCAGGACGGCCGCGGCCGCGAGACAGCCGGTCGGCTCGACGACCATCTTCATGCGCTGCGCAAAGAAGCGCAGCGTCTCGATCAACTGCGCGTCGCTCACGGTGACGATCCGGTCGACGTGACGCTGGATGATCGGGAAGTTGTATTCACCGACATGCGTGGACGCGGCGCCATCGGCGATCGTGCGCGGCACCTCGATATGCACGATCTCGCCGCGCGCGAGCGACTGCTGCGCGTCGTTGCCCGCTTCCGGCTCGACGCCGATCACCTTGCAGTCCGGCGACAGCGCCGCCGCCGCGAGCGCGCATCCGCCGATCAGCCCGCCGCCGCCCAGGCACACGAACAGATAATCGAGCGGCCCGGTTTCCTCGATCAGTTCCTTCGCCGACGTGCCCTGCCCGGCGATGACATGCGGATGATCGTAAGGCGGGATCAGCGTCATGCCGCGCTCATCGGCCAGCTTGCGGCCGATTTCCTCACGGTTTTGCGTGTAGCGGTCGTAGGTGATCACTTCGCCGCCGTAGCCGCGCGTCGCCTCCATCTTCGCGGCGGGCGCGTCCTCCGGCATCACGATCGTTGCGCGGATGCCCGCGAGCTTCGCGGACAGCGCGATCGCCTGCGCATGATTGCCGGACGAGTACGTGATCACGCCCGCGGCGCGCTGCCGGTCGTCGAAATGGGAGAGCGCGTTGTAGGCGCCGCGGAACTTGAACGCGCCCATGCGCTGGAAGTTCTCGCACTTGAAAAAGAGCGACGCGCCCGCGATAGCATCGGCAGTGCGGGAAGTCAGGACGGGCGTGCGATGGGCGACGCCTTCGATGCGCCGGGCGGCATCGGCGACGTCATCGAAAGTCGGGGCGGGAAGAGAGGACATCGGCGTGGGCGTGCGAGTTGAAGGGGATCACCATTCTCCCAGTTCCATCGCAGAATTCAAAAGCCCTGAAACGAAGAAGGCGACGCACGCTTGCATCGCCTTCTTGATTTGCCCGCCGGACCGATCAGTAACGCCAGCCCGGACCATGACGGTAGTAGCCATGATGCCGATAGTACGGACGGCCGTAGTAGCGGTATCCGCCATATCCGCCATATCCGCCGTAACCGCCTACGACCACGGCAGGCGGCGGCCCATAGACGACCGGTGGCGGCGGCGCGACGTACACGGGCTGCGGCGGAGCTACATAGACGGGTGCGGGCGGCGCAGCGTAGACCGGATAGGCTGGCACCCCGATGCCCACGCCAACTGAGACATGCGCCTGCGCAGCACCGACAAAACCGACGCCGAGCGCACCAGCAACCAACAAACCACCGAGCTTTTTCACTTTCGTTCTCCTCGCCGCTTCGCGTGTGGCCGGTATCCACGGCTCACGAGCGACGGTATGAACTAAATTTATCGAAAAAGACGGTCGGTCGCAGGGGCCATTTGTTGCAAATTGCAAGTTCCTTAACGCCGGCGCGGACGTGAAAGCCCGACGTCGCCGGCGAAAGTGTTCGAATTCGCCGTTCGGCGGTCGTTGGCGAGCGATGCACGAGACGCCCCGCTGAAAACGGCAAAATATGCGTAACGTCTATTTACAAATGAAGCGAAAAGCCCCGCCAGACAGCGCGTCCGGCGGGGCTTTTTATGTACTCCGCGAGATTTTTAAACGGTTCGCTTCAGCCTACTTTCACGTAAGCGAACTCACGCGTGACGTTGGGCGGCACATACGCCGCGCCGATGACCACCCGTGGCGTAAGGCGCTTCTTCTGGTCCCACCAGCGGCGCCGCTGGGCTTGGCTCAAGAAGCGCAGATGCTTTCGGTAAGAGAAAATGCTCATGGCGACCTCCGAACGTAGCGAATGAAACCCTTAAGGGAGAACGGGCGGCTTCGGCCGCATGCCGTCTGCCGCTGAATCCTTGTTCTCGTTAGTATTGAGCGCCGGTTCGTTCCTCGATGTTCGCAAAGAAACCTAGAATGACGTCGAATGTGCGTCTAACCACGTACAGCAGGAAAGATACCCTTGAATCCGGAAACCGGCCTTTCCACTTCCGCTCGCCAGTACTTCGACCACAAAATAAGCCCGCCACTGTTTGCTTTGTATTTATATCCTGCCAGTTTTGCGTGAAATAAGCGTTTTCGAGATCGTCTCGGATTGGCAACACTAGGGTTTTCCGATGGTGACGTTGCGTGGCGCGAGCGCCCTCGCGAACCACTTTCACTTGCCTTTCACGCCATTGTCCGGAGAATCGCTCGCGCCACGTGCGACAACGTCCCCAAGCGGCCTTAAAGCCATGTTAAGGTGACGTCCGTCCCCCATCAGGCACGCCTGCTGGGCGGGGAATCCGAGTCGCCGCATTCAGTCAATCGCGACGCTTCATCGAAGGGAACGGGCGCGATCGCGTGGATCGCGCGCGATGCGCTGGCTTCGGCACGATACTCAAGTCCAGAGAACGAACAATGATCAAGGTCAGCATTCACGATTCGCGCCGCATGGCCGAGCGCTCCTCCGAGACCACCACCGGCCGGATCTTCGCCCGCTAGCACCTCCGCATTCCTTCACTCTTCGTCAATACGACCCGGCGCAAGTCGCGACACTGCGCACGCATCCTAGAGGACCCGAGATGTTCGGCGATATCGCCCGTTTTCTGCTTAACACGCTTTTCACCCTGTTCGGCGCGGCGCTTTTGCTGCGCGCATGGATACAGGTCGTGCGCATGCCGCCCTACAACCCGGTCTCGAACGCCGTCATGCAGGCGACCAACTGGATCGTCCTGCCGCTGCGCAAGATCCTGCCCGGCGGGAAGATCGACTGGGCGAGCATCGTCGCGGCATTCATCGCGTCGGCTGTCTATGTCACGCTGATGGTCGTGCTCGCAGGCGTCGATCCGACGCTCATGGCGCCGATCCTTCTGCTCGTCGCGCTGCTGACCGTCGTCAAGTGGGCGCTGAACCTGGTCATCTGGGTGACGATCCTGATGGCGCTGCTGTCATGGCTCAATCCGCAGTCGCCTGCGATGCCGCTGCTCTACCAGATCACCGCGCCGTTCCTCGATCCGTTGCGGCGCATTCTGCCGCGGCTCGGCGGCATCGATCTCTCGCCGATCCTGCTCTTCGTGATCGTGCAGGTGCTGCTGATGGTCGTGACGCGCGTCGCCGTCTCGATGACGCTGTTCGGGATCTGAACGCCGGGCGCAATTGCGCCTCGGGGCGTGTTGCGCTTACAATAGCCGGTTCATGCGGGCGTCGTATAATGGCTATTACCGTAGCTTCCCAAGCTACTGACGTGGGTTCGATTCCCATCGCCCGCTCCAGAATTCCAGCGAAAGCCGCCCCAAGTCACGTTTGGGCGGCTTTTTAGTTTCCCGCATCCGTTTCCAGCATCGCCTCATGAACCACGATCCCAAGGACGCCGCCGACGCCAACGGCAATCACCCGCCCGAGGTCAACAGCGGCGAAGACGTCACGCTGCGCCATCGCCGCATCCGCAGCTTCGTCACGCGCGCGGGCCGTGTGTCGCCGGGCCAGCAGCGCGCAATCGACGATCTCGGTCCGCGCTATGTCGTGCCCTACGCGCCTCAGCCCGGCGATTGGGATGCGCTCTTCGGCCGACAGGCGCCGCGCGTGCTGGAGATCGGCTTCGGCATGGGCGCCACCACGGCGGAGATCGCGGCCGCGCGTCCCGGCGATGACTTCATCGGCGTGGAAGTGCATGAGCCGGGCGTCGGCGCACTCCTGAAGCTGATCGGCGAGCAAGGGCTCGGCAATATCCGGATCCTTCAGCACGACGCGGTTGAAGTGCTCGAACACATGATCGCGCCCGACAGTCTCGACGGCGTGCACATCTACTTCCCCGATCCGTGGCACAAGGCGCGTCATCACAAGCGCCGCCTGATCCAGCCGAAGTTCGTCGCGCTGCTCGTGTCGCGCATGAAACCGGGCGGCTACATCCATCTTGCGACCGACTGGCAGAACTATGCCGAGCAGATGCTCGAAGTGCTGTCCGCCGAGCCGGCACTGGAAAATACCGCGGACGGGTACGCGCCGCGCCCCGATTTCCGTCCGGTCACCAAGTTCGAGCGACGCGGACTGCGGCTCGGACACGGGGTCTGGGACCTGATGTTCCGCCGCTGCTGAAACGCGCCCGGGCAAAAAAAGACAACGCCACGGCAAGCCGTGGCGCTTTGCATCCTGCGCGGCGAGACGCGCGTCAGTCGGCCCAGCTCAAGCCCCCGCTGTATCCGACGATCAGAATCAGCAAGCCGAAGCCGATGCGATACCACGCGAACGCCGTGAAATCGTGCGAGGCGACGTAGCGCAGCAGCCACCGCACGCAGACGAAGGCGCTGATGAAGGCCGCGACGAGCCCGACCGCGAAGAGCCCGAAATCGTTCACGGTCAGCGTGCGCCAGTACTTCGCCATTTCGTAGAGCGTCGCGCCGAAGATGATCGGAATGGCGAGGAAGAACGAAAACTCGGTGGCGACGCGTCGTTCGAGTCCGAACAGCATCCCGCCGATGATCGTCGCGCCGGAACGCGAGGTGCCCGGAATCAGCGCGAAGCACTGCGCGAGACCGACCTTGAAGGCATCCGTGTAAGAGAGATCATCGACGGATTGCACGCGCGGCGTGACGGCGCGTTCGCGCTGGCGCGACTCGGCCCACAAGATCACGATGCCGCCGACGATCAGCGCCACCGACACCGGCACCGGCGAGAACAGAACCGACTTGATGCCCTTCTCGAAAAGCAGACCGAGCACGATGGCCGGAATGGTCGCGATGATCAGGTTCAGCGTGAATCGCCGCGCATCGGCGCGTACGGGCAGACCCGTGACCACGGAGCCGATCTTCCCGCGATATTCCCAGCAGATCGCGAGAATGGCGCCGAACTGGATGACGACATCGAAGGTTTTCGATTGCGCGTCGGTGAAATTCAGCAAACTGCCCGCCACGATCAGGTGCCCCGTGCTCGAAACCGGCAGGAATTCGGTCAAGCCCTCCACGACGCCCAGAATGAGCGCCTTCACCATCAATATCCAGTCCATCCGTTCAGCCCTTGTTCGCCGTTATCGCCGTTGCTTGCGGAGCACATTGCGCAGAGATTTCGACTCACTTCTCAACGATCTGCACACGTATGCCGTTTGTAAGGACTGTGATTGTACCGGGTTCGTAGGACACGCCGGCGAACTGGAGTTCCTCGGGTTTGAAGGTGTGGATCGGATAACGATCGAGCAATTGCGCGGCGAGTTGCGCGCCGACCGACGCAATCTGCTGGTTGTACTGCCCGGCGTCACCACTAAACTGCGCATCGTCAACGGATGGCGAGACGAGAATGACTGAACGGCTCGGCGCGTCGTAAGCGAGTTGCGTCGAGAGCGTGAACGCGCCGATCACGGGATTCGGCATGAACGGCGTGGACAGACGCGCGTCGACGCGCACCGTCACGCGATTCCGATCCGGCGCCATGCCAACGACCGGATTGCTCAGGACGACATCGAATATTTGCGACGCCGTGCGTTGCAGCGGGAATTTGCGCGCGACGGCTTGCTGAACCTGCTGCGTCGAAAATGTGTAGTGGTCCGGAATGAAGGGGAATATCGAGTTCGACGCGGATTGCGCCGTCGAAGTGAATGCGATTGCGGACAAAGACACCAGTCCTGCCAGCACGAACCGGCGCCGCAGCGGCGCGACGGGTTCCGTCATGCGTGATCCTCCAAAGCTTTTTTTCAAGTCTGCGCCGTGTGGGGCGATTCGCGAATTGGACTGCCGATCATCGAGACAGTTGCGTCGGCCGCGTCTGCGTTTCCAGTCGTTCGATCCACGTCAGCGCATATTCGCGCGTCTCTCCGCACATCTCCACGGACGGCTGCAAACCGCCGCAGCACGCCGGCCTGCGCGGATCGCCGAAAATCCCGCAGCGCAGATCGTCGCCCAGTTGGACGCAACGCTCGCCCGCGCGCTTGCCTTCCGGCATTCCTGGAATCGGACTCGAGATGGACGGCGCGATGCAGCAGGCGCCGCAACCTTCCCGGCAGGCATGAGACGAAGAATCGATCGGCATGGCGACACTCAACCGCATAAAAAGAACCGATATTGTCCCACGCCTCATCTTTGCGCTTCGTCAAATCGCTGCTATCAGGCTGCGACCTTATCGCGCAAATGCCGCGTTCACCGCCCGACTACACTCGGAAGATTCCCCGAGGTTCGCCATGACTGCCGCCGCCCCGCTCTTTCGTCCCGATCTGCTCACGCGCTACGACGCGCACGGCCCGCGCTACACGTCCTACCCGACCGCCGTCCAGTTCACCGACACGTTCGACCCCGCGCATTATCGCGAAGCTGCGAGCAAGGCGAAAGCGAACGCCGATCTCTCGCTCTACTTCCACATCCCGTTCTGCGACACCGTCTGCTTCTACTGCGGCTGCAACAAGGTCGCGACGAAAAATCGCGCGCACGCACGCCCCTATCTCGACCGGATGAAGCGCGAACTGGCCTTGCAGGCCGCGCTCTTCGACACTTCGCGTCCGGTCACGCAGCTTCACTGGGGCGGCGGCACGCCGACCTTCCTCTCGCACGACGAGATGGCCGAACTGATGTCCGCCACGCGCGAGCATTTCAATCTCGTCGCCGACGAGCGCGCCGAATATTCGATCGAAGTCGATCCGCGCGAGGCGTCGGAGGCGACGATCGCGTTGCTGCGCGAGCTCGGTTTCAATCGGCTGAGCCTCGGCGTGCAGGACTTCGACGAACGCGTACAGCGCGCCGTCAATCGCATCCAGCCGCGCGAAATGACCGAAACGGTGCTCGACGCCGCGCGCAAGAACGGCTTCGAGTCCGTGAGCGTCGACCTGATTTATGGCCTGCCGCATCAGAGCGTCGAGAGCTTTTCGCGCACGCTCGACACGATCATCGATCTGAAACCGGATCGCGTGTCCGTGTTCGGCTACGCGCACATGCCGTCGCTCTTCAAGATGCAGCGGCAAATCGACGAAAGCGCGCTGCCCTCGCCTGCCGTGCGGCTCGCGATTCTCGAGCGCGTGATCGCGCGCATGGGCGAAGCGGGCTACGTGTACATCGGCATGGATCACTTCGCGCTGCCGGGCGACGAGCTCGCGCGCGCGTTCGAAGCCGGCACGCTGCAGCGCAACTTCCAGGGCTACAGCACGCGGGCGGATTGCGATCTGATCGGCATCGGCGCGTCGTCGATCGGCAAGATCGGCGATGTCTACGCGCAAAACGCGCGCGAACTCGCCGACTACGCCGCGGCGATCGACGCGGGCGATCTCGCCATCGCGCGCGGCGTGCGTCTTTGCGCCGATGACGAACTCCGCCGCGACATCATCATGCGTCTCATGTGCGGCGGCGAGCTGCGTTTCGACGATGTCGCGAGCGAGCACGGCATCGAGTTCCCGGCCGCTTTCGCCAGCGAACTCGCGCGCCTCGCGCCGATGGCCGACGACGGCCTCATCGACCTCTCTCGCGACGCGATCCGCGTGCTGCCCGCCGGACGCATGCTGGTGCGCAATATCGCCTCGGTATTCGACCGCTATCTGGGACAAGCGAGCCTGCGGCGCTTCTCGCGCACGATCTGAGCGGTGTTCGATCGGCGGCGGTGGCTTAGAATGACAGCCACCTCGGGCGCCCCGGCTTTGCGACACGGCGCCCCTTCATTCACTGCCGATGCGAAACGCCGGGCGCGCCCGACCTTCTCGCATCAGGCAACGCCACTGCCCGACGCCATGCCGACCACTTCGCCGCAGTTCGCCCCGCTCGCCCAACTCGCCGCCGATCTGAAGCGCGGCCGCACGACGAGCCGCGCGCTCGTCGAGGCGGCGCTCGAGCGCATCGCCGATCCTGCCGGACAGGGCTCGACCGTCTTCCTCCATGTCGATGCCGAACACGCCCGCGCCGCCGCCGATGCCCACGATGCGCTGCGCCGCGCCGGCACCGTGCTCTCGCCGCTCGCGGGCATTCCGGTGTCGATCAAGGATCTCTTCGATATCGAAGGCGAAGTGACGCGAGCCGGCTCGAAAGCGTTGCAGGATGCCGCTCCCGCGAAGGCCGACGCCATCGCCGTCGCGCGCCTGCGCCGCGCGGGCGCGGTGATCGTCGGGCGCACCAACATGAGCGAGTTCGCATTCTCCGGCCTCGGGCTGAACCCGCACTACGGCACGCCGCGCTCGCCGTGGCATGCGGACGTGCCGGGCGACGCGCGCATCGCGGGCGGCTCGTCGTCGGGTGCGGCGGCGTCGGTCGCGGACGGCATGGCCGCCGTCGCGCTCGGGACCGACACGGGCGGCTCCATCCGCATTCCCGCCGCGCTGTGCGGCCTCACCGGCTTCAAGCCGACCGCGAGCCGCATTCCGAAGCAAGGCGGCGTGCCGCTTTCGAAAACGCTCGATTCGTTCGGGCCCATCGGCGTCTCGGTCGCGTGCTGCGCGCTCGTCGACCGCATTCTCGCCGGGCGCGACCCCGGTGTGCCCGCCACGCGCCCACTCGACGGCGTGCGCCTCGGCGTGCTCACGAATTACGTGACCGATGGCGTCGAATCGCCCGTCGCGAGTGCGGTCGCCGCCGCAGTCAATCACCTCGCCGCGGCGGGCGCGCTCGTGGAAGACGTGCGTTTCGCGCCGCTCGATCGGCTGCCTGACATCAATCGCTATCCGCTCGTGGCGATCGAGGCTTACGCGTGGCATCGGAAGCTGATGGCTGAGCGCGGCAACGATTACGACCCGCGCGTGCTCGCGCGTCTGAAGCGCGCCGAAGCGGCCAGCGCGGCGGACTACATCGACTTGTGCGAGGCGCGCGCCGCGATGATCGAAGAAGCCCGCACGACGCTCTGGCAGCGCTTCGACGCAATCATCTGCCCGACCGTGCCGGTGCTGCCGCCGCGCATCGCCGATCTGGAAACGGACGACGACGCCTTCACGCGCACCAATGCGCTGATTCTCCGCAACCCGACGGCCTTCAACTTCCTCGATGCGTGCGCGCTGTCGCTGCCCTGCCATCCGCGCGGCGAGGCGCCCGTCGGCCTGATGCTCGCAGGCGCGCCGAACGCCGATGACACGCTGCTGTCGATCGGGCGCGCCGTCGAAGCGGTGCTGGAGACGACCCGCTGAGCGCCTGAAAAACAGCTGACCATCGCGACCGAACATCGCGGCCGAACATCGCGGCTGATTTTGCGCATCGGGCGTTCGCGCTAGAATTCACCGCGATCCCCGCGCAACTCAGGTGCTTCCTTCTCGAATCGTTGAGAAATAATGAACAACTCTTTGAATCACTTCACGATGCATCAGGACGACCGGGTGATGCGCCGCGAGCGCCGCCTGCTCGTGTTGCTCGGTTTCGTCAGTCTCGGGCTCGTCGGCGGCGCGCTGTATCTGCAATTCTTCCATGGCGAAGATCCTTGCCCGCTGTGCATCATCCAGCGCTATTTTTTCGTGCTGGTCGCGATTTTCGCGTTTCTCGGTGCGGCCTTCCGTAACTGGCGCGGCATTGCGCTGCTCGAAACGCTCGTCGCGATTTCGGCGCTCGGCGGCGCCGCCACCGCCGCGCGCCACGTCTATGTGCAATCACATCCCGGCTTCAGTTGCGGTTTCGATGCGCTTCAGCCGATCGTCGACGGTCTGCCGCCCGCAAGCTGGCTGCCGCAGGTATTCAAGGTCGCGGGTCTGTGCGAAACGCCGTATCCGCCGATTCTCGGTCTGTCTCTGCCGCAATGGTCGCTCATCGCGTTTGTGCTGATTTTCGTGCTGGTCGCGGCGAGCGTGCGTTTGAAGCGCAAGTTGCGCACGACGGTCCGGTAATTTGTTCCGGGCGGCGACATTCGCGCGCCGCCCGTTTTCTCCGCTTCACTGCGCACTACGCGCTTCCTCCTTTCCCGCATCAGCGCATCCGCATAATCTTGATACGTGCCCGACAATATTTTTGGGATATTGGGGTGTTAAGGTCGCGTCTGGATGGCGATCTACGTGCGCGCAGTCCGATTCGTTCAAAGGCAGCCTGAGCGTTTTCTCACGCCAACCCATGAAGCGAACGGAAACCGCGTAACGCGCGCCCGGTCCGCAATGTCTTCCTGAGTCATGACAACGCAAACCATCCGCTTCCTTCAACGCGGCGCCGTGCGCGAAATCGGCGGCGCGCCCGCCACGCGCACGGTGCTTCAGCATCTGCGCGAGGACGCGCTTTGCACCGGCACGAAGGAAGGCTGCGCGGAAGGCGATTGCGGCGCGTGCACCGTCGTGATCGGCGAGCTCGACGCTTGCGGGGCACTCGCGCTCAAAGCCGTCAACGCGTGCATCCAGTTTCTGCCGACGCTCGATTCCCGCGCCCTCTTCACCGTCGAAGATCTGCGTGGTGCGGATGGCACGCTGCATCCGGTGCAGCAGGCGCTCATCGACTGTCACGGCTCGCAATGCGGCTTTTGCACGCCGGGCTTCGTGATGTCGCTGTGGGCGCTCTATCACCGTCATCCGCGCGATGCAGGCCCGCCGTCGCGCGACGAAATCGCCGCCGCGCTCTCGGGCAATCTGTGCCGCTGCACGGGATATCGGCCGATCGTCGATGCCGCGCAGCGCATGTTCGAGTATCCGCGTCCGCCCTTCGATGCCGCCGCCCTCACGCAACAGTTGATCGCACTGAAGCGCACGCAGACGTTCGAATATCGCGCGTCCGATGCATCCGGTCAGCACACCTTCCACGCGCCCGTCACGCGCGCCGAATTCGCCCGGTTGCGCGCCGCGCATCCGAACGCGCGCCTGCTCGCGGG
>Ga0105251_10000323_pt1 | contig 47973 bp, 40 predicted proteins | sample KBSS64metaG_FD_80424 | JGI IMG/M metagenome (GOLD analysis project Ga0105251, IMG submission 80424) | Switchgrass rhizosphere microbial communities from Kellogg Biological Station, Michigan, USA - KBS S6-4 metaG | ecosystem: Host-associated > Plants > Roots > Rhizosphere > Soil | place...
AAACGATGCATCGCCGATGGTAGTGTGGGGTTTCCCCATGTGAGAGTAGGTCATCGTCAAGATTAAATTCCAGAACCCCTGATTGCTAACGCAGTCAGGGGTTTTGTTTTGGGCGGTCGAAAAGACAGCTAACATCCCAATTCGGCCAACAACTGCCCACAGTGCTAAAGTCCCACCCTCGATTTTGCCTTTCCCAAGGAAGCCGTTATGCCGGATGCGACGTCCCTCAGTGCTGGATTCATGGTGGTTCACGGCAACCGCCTGGACGAACTTCGCAGCCTGGTGGTCAGTTGGATGCGCCGGTACCCCTTGGCACCCCTGGAAAACGAAATCGCCCTGGTACAAAGCAACGGTATCGCCCAGTGGCTCAAGTTGGCTCTGGCCGAAGACCCGGAAGACGACGACATGGGCGGTTGCGGCATCGCGGCGGCAATCGACGTGCAGCTCCCTGGCAGTTTCATGTGGCAGCTCTACCGTATGGTTCTGGGCCGTGACGAAATCCCGCCCAAATCCCTGCTCGATAAAGCCCCACTGACCTGGCGCCTGATGCGCCTGCTTCCGGAGCTTATCGATCAGCCGCACTTCGAACCGCTGCAGCGCTTTCTCACCCACGACACCGACTTGCGTAAACGCTACCAACTCGCCGAGCGCCTGGCTGACCTGTTCGACCAATACCAGGTCTACCGTGCCGACTGGCTGGAAGATTGGGCCGCCGGCCGCCACCAATTGCGTAACGGTCGAGGTGAATCCAAACCCCTTAACCCAGCCAACTGCTGGCAAGCCGAACTATGGCGCGCGCTGCTGTTGGATGTTGGTGAAGAAGGCATGGCCGAAAGCCGCGCCGGCGTTCACCAACGTTTTATCGAGCGCATCAATACACTGGAAAAAGCGCCCGAGGGCCTGCCATCCCGCGTCATCGTTTTTGGCATCTCCTCGTTGCCCGCCCAGGCGCTGGAGGCCCTCGCCGGCCTCGCGCGCTTCAGCCAAGTCCTGCTCTGTGTGCACAACCCTTGCCGCCACCATTGGTCCGACATCGTCGCCGACAAAGACCTGCTGCGTAACGAATATAAGCGTCAGGCGCGTAAAGCGGGCATGCCGGTCACCATCGACCCACAAACCCTGCACCAGCACGCCCACCCGTTACTGGCGGCCTGGGGCAAGCAAGGTCGTGACTACATCAGCTTGCTGGACAGCTACGACGACCCCAACAGCTACCGCGCCGCTTTCCGCGACGGCCGCATCGACCTGTTCAGCGACAGCGAGCCGGCAACACTGCTCAACCAACTCCAGGACGATATCCTCGAACTGCGCCCACTCAATGAAACCCGCGAACTATGGCCCGCTGTGGATCTGGAGCGTGATACCTCAATCCGCTTCCACATCGCCCACAGCGCCCAACGCGAAGTGGAAATCCTCCACGACCAACTGCTCCAACGCTTCAGCGCCGACCCCACGCTGCGCCCCCGGGATATCATCGTCATGGTCCCTGACGTCGACAGCTACGCGCCGCACATCCGCGCCGTGTTCGGGCAGCTCGAGCGCAATGACCCACGCTTCATCCCGTTCACCCTGACCGACCAAGGCCAACGCGGCCGCGACCCTCTGCTGATCGCTGTCGAACACCTGCTGAAACTCCCCGACAGCCGCTTTCCCGTCAGCGAAATTCTAGATCTGCTTGATGTTCCAGCCTTGCGCGAACGCTTTGCCATCAAGGAGCGCGACCTGCCCACGTTGCACCGCTGGATAGAAGGCGCCGGCATCCGCTGGGGGCTCAACGCCGAACAACGTGCAGACCTCGGCCTGCCAACCGGGCTGGAACAAAACAGTTGGCGTTTCGGCCTGCGCCGCATGTTGCTCGGTTACGCCGTAGGTACAGGTGCAGCGTGTGACGGTATCGAGCCCTATGACGAAATCGGTGGACTCGACGCTGTCCTGATCGGCCCCCTGGTCGCCGTGCTCGACGCACTCAACGATGCGCACCAAGCCCTGTCTCAACCCGCTCCCGCGAAGGAGTGGGGCGAACGCCTGCAACGCTTGATGCAATTGTTTTTCTTGCCGAGTAGCGAACACGACGACTACCTGCTGGGCCAACTCGAACAACTCAGAGAAGCGTGGCTGGAAACCTGCGAGTCCGTCGGCCTTAACGACGACTTACCCCTCACCGTAGTCCGTGAAGCCTGGCTAGCGGGTTTGGACCAAGGCCGCCTGTCCCAACGCTTCCTCGCCGGGGCTGTCAATTTCTGCACCCTGATGCCTATGCGTGCGATCCCTTTCAAGCTGGTGTGCCTGCTCGGTATGAACGATGGCGACTACCCGCGCGCGCAGCCCCCGTTGGACTTCGACCTGATGGGCAGTGACTACCGCCCCGGCGACCGTTCACGCCGCGAAGACGACCGCTACTTGCTGCTCGAGGCGCTGCTTTCAGCCCGCGACCAGCTCTATATCAGTTGGGTCGGCCGCAGCATCCGCGACAACAGCGATCGCCCGGCCTCGGTGTTAATCGGCCAACTGCGTGACCATCTGGCCAGTGGCTGGCACTGCGCTGACAGTGACGAGCCGCTGATCGAAGCCATGACCCAGGAGCATCCACTGCAACCGTTCAGTGCTCGCTACTTCCATGAGGGCGACTCGCTGTTCAGCTATGCGCGCGAATGGCAGTTGCTCCACGAAGCATCCGATACCACTCCGACAGAACACGGCCTGGCGCCCCATCAACAGGACGAGCCCCTGACCCTCGGCCAGCTACAAGACTTCCTGCGCAACCCCGTCAAACACTTCTTCAGCCAACGCCTGAAAGTATTCTTCGAGGCTGCCGAAGTACCGCTGGCCGACGAAGAACCCTTCGTGCTCGACGCGCTGCAACGCTACAGCCTGAGCGATAGTCTGCTCAGTGCAGCACTCACCGCGCCCGATCACTTCGACCAGGCGCTGAACGCCCAGGCTTTGCGCCTGCAAAGCAGTGGCCTGTTGCCGATGGTGGGTTTCGGCGAGTGCCTTCGCAACGAACTGATCGAGCCATTGCCCGATCTGCTGCGACGCTACCAACAATTATTGGCCCTCTGGCCCACCCCGCACCCCGGCGCCGAACCGATCAGTTTTGAGCATCGCGGCATTCAGTTGGAAGGCTGGATCAGCGGGCTGCATAGACGCAGTGATGGTGGGTTGCTCAGCGTCACCACCATCCCCAACAGCATCGGCTCGATCAAGACCCGCAAGTGGCATCGCCTGATTCGACCCTGGGTCAATCACGTGGTTGCCTGCGCTTGCGGTCTGCCGTTAAGCACCGGCTTGGTGGCCAGTGATGACACCCTGCTGCTGCCACCGCTGGATCAAGCCAATGCCCAGGAAATTCTCTGCAACTTGCTGCTCGCCTGGCACACCGGGATGAGCAAACCGTTGCCCATCGCCGTCAAGACCGCGTTTGCCTGGCTCGGCCAAACTGACCCGGCCAAGGCCGAAGCGGCCGCGGGTAAAGCCTACGAGGGTGACGGGCTCAACAACGAAGGCGAGCGCCGCGAAACCCCAGCGCTCACCCGGCAATTCCCGGACTACGCCACACTTATTGCCAGCGAAGAATTCGAAGGTTGGTGCGAAACCCTGTATCGCCCCCTGCTCAACGCCCCCTGGCGATCACTCACAAGCGAGGAGGCCGGCGCATGAACCACAAACCCTTGGCCCTGGCCTTCCCGCTCAACGGCAGCCAGCTGATTGAAGCCAGCGCCGGCACCGGCAAAACCTTCACTATCTCCGCCCTTTATCTGCGCCTTGTCCTCGGTCACGGTAGTGAAGGGGCTGGCTTTGGCCGCGAACTGCTACCGCCTCAAATCCTGGTGGTGACCTTTACCGACGCCGCCACCAAAGAGCTGCGTGAACGCATCCGTATCCGTCTGGCCGAAGCCGCACGCTTTTTCCGCACAGAAATTGAACAGCCCGACGCCCTTATCGCTGATCTGCGTGACGAATATCCCGTCGACCAATGGCCGGCCTGCGCCAATCGGCTGGACATCGCTGCGCAATGGATGGACGAAGCCGCCGTTTCGACCATCCACAGTTGGTGCCAGCGCATGCTGCGCGAGCACGCCTTCGACAGTGGCAGTTTGTTCACCCAGACTCTGGAAACCGACCACAGCGATCTGCTCGGCGAGGTGCTGCGCGACTACTGGCGGCTGTTCTGCTACCCGATGCATGACGATGCGCTCAACTGGGTGCGCAACAACTGGGTCGGGCCTGCCGCGTTGATGCCGCGAGTCCGTGCGCTGTTCGGCAGCGAACGGCCCGTGGGAGAAACCCGCGAGCCCGCCGAGCTGATCGACGCCTGCCTCCAGGAACGCCGTGAAGCGCTGATGCAACTCAAGGCACCGTGGCAGCAGTGGGCCGCCGAGCTACGTGATATCTGCCTGCAAGCCGTGGCGGCCAAGGCCGTCGATGGCCGCAAGATGCAAGCCCGCTACTTCGAGCCCTGGTTCGAGAAGATCAGCGCCTGGGCTGTTGACGACACCCTCGAACAACTCGATATCGGCACCGGTTTCACTCGCCTGACACCCGACGGCATGGCCGAAGCCTGGAAGGGCGAGCCGCCGCAGCATCCGGGTATCGATGCCATGGCCAGCCTCAAGGCTGCCCTGGATGCCTTGCCGACGCCCGACGCCGCCGTGTTGCAACACGCGGCCGGTTGGGTCGGCAAACGCTTCGAAGAGGAAAAGCGTCGACGCGCCGAAATGGGCTTCGACGACATGCTCATCCGCCTCAATGCCGCCCTGCAATCCGAGGGAGGCGAGCGTCTGGCGAGCGTGATCCGCGAGCAGTTCCCGGTGGCGTTGATCGACGAGTTCCAGGACACCGACCCGGTGCAATACAGCATTTTCGACAGCATCTACCGCATTGAAGAAAACCACCTCGACAGCGGCCTGTTCCTGATCGGCGACCCCAAGCAGGCGATCTACGCCTTCCGTGGCGCCGACATCTACACCTACTTGCGCGCCCGCCAGTCCACCACCGGCCGCCATCACACCCTGGGTACCAACTTCCGCTCCAGCCATGCGATGGTCGAAGCGGTGAACCATGTGTTCCAGCGTGCGGAAACGGGCCGGGGTGCGTTCCTGTTCCGCGAGCCGGATGGCAAAAACCCCGTACCGTTCCACTCGGTGCTGTCCCAAGGCCGCAAGGAACACTTGCAGGTCGATGGGCAAACGTTGCCGGCATTGAACCTCTGGCACTTGCCCACCGACCAGCCGATTTCCAACGTGCTGTATCGTCAGCAGCTGGCGGCGGCCTGTGCCACGCACATTGTTGAATTGCTCAACGGCGGCCAGCAGGGCAGTGCCGGTTTCCTGCAACCGGACGCGAGCTTCAAAGGCGTGCTGCCGTCAGATATTGCCATTCTGGTGCGCGACGGCAAGGAAGCCCAGGCGGTACGCGCAGAACTGGCCGCCCGTGGTGTGCGCAGCGTTTACCTGTCCGACAAGGACTCGGTGTTCGCCGCCCAGGAAGCCCACGACCTGCTGGCCTGGCTCAAGGCCTGCGCCGAACCGGACGTGGAGCGCCCTTTGCGTGCCGCCTTGGCCTGCGTCACCCTGAACCTGTCTTTACCGGAACTGGAGCGTCTGAACCAGGACGAACTCGCGTGGGAAAGCCGCGTCATGCAGTTCCGTGGCTACCGCGCAATCTGGCGCACCCAAGGCGTGCTGCCGATGCTGCGGCGCCTGCTGCACGACTTCAAACTGCCGCAAACCCTGATCGCGCGCAGTGATGGCGAGCGTGTGCTGACCAACCTGCTGCACCTCAGCGAACTGCTGCAACAAGCGGCCTCGGAACTGGACGGCGAACAGGCGCTGATCCGCCACCTGGCCGAACACCTGGCGCTCTCGGGCCAGGCGGGTGAAGAACAGATCCTGCGCCTGGAAAGTGATGAGCAACTGGTCAAGGTCGTGACCATCCACAAATCCAAAGGCCTGGAATACGACCTGGTTTTCCTGCCGTTCATCTGCTCGGCCAAACCGGTGGACGGCAGCCGCTTGCCGCTGCACTACCACGATGAACACGGCAAATCCCAGGTCAGCCTGCGCCCAACGCCCGAGTTGATCGCCCAGGCCGACAACGAGCGCCTCGCCGAAGACCTGCGCCTGTTCTACGTCGCCCTGACCCGTGCCAAACATGCGTGTTGGCTGGGCATTGCCGACCTCAAGCGCGGCAACAGCAACAGCTCCGTACTGCACCTTTCGGCACTGGGCTATTTGCTTGGCGCAGGCGCATCGCTGGGAGAGTCCGCCGGTTTGGCGCGCTGGCTCTTGGACCTTCAAGAAGGTTGCACGGCAATCAACTACGCCCAAGTGCCCGAAGCGCAAGACATCCTCTTCCACCCACCGCGCAACCAAGCCACGCTGCGCGCGCCCCTGCTGCCCAAGCGCAAGGCGGCGGAAAACTGGTGGATTGCCTCCTACAGCGCCTTGCGCATCGGCGACAGCATGAGCGCTGCCGCGCTCGAAGCGCCGGAAAGCCCAAAGGCCCAAAAGCTGTTCGATGACGAACGCCTCGACCCCGACGCACCCCGCGAAGTGGCGGCGTCCGGCGGTGACATTCACCGCTTCCCACGTGGGCCCAACCCCGGGACCTTTCTCCACGGGCTGCTGGAGTGGGCCGGGGAGGAGGGCTTCAACGTCACACCCGAGGCGATCGAAAAAGCCGTGGGCGCCCGCTGCAATCGGCGCAACTGGGAGGGCTGGATCACCACCCTCGGCAGTTGGCTCGGCCACCTGCTGCAAACACCATTGCCGGTGGAAAACGGTCACGTTTCCCTCAGCCGGTTGCAGCAGTACCAGATTGAAATGGAGTTCTGGTTCGCCAGCCACAAAGTCGACGTACTCGCCCTCGACAAACTGGTGTGCCAATACACCCATAACGGCGTCTCCCGCGTCGCCGCCGAACCGGTGCTGCTCAACGGCATGTTCAAGGGCTTTATCGATTTGACCTTCGAACACGACGGACGCTATTACGTCGCCGATTACAAATCCAACTGGCTTGGCCCCGACGATTCGGCCTACACCCCGGACGCCATGGAACAGTCGATCCTCGAGCATCGGTACGACCTGCAATACGTACTTTACCTGCTGGCCCTGCACCGCCAACTCAAGGCGCGCCTGCCGGACTACGACTACGACCGCCATATCGGCGGTGCGCTGTACATTTTCCTGCGTGGTACGCAGTCCGCGAGCCAGGGGGCGTATTTCACCCGGCCGCCACGAGAGCTGATCGAAGGCCTGGACCTGCTGTTCCAGGGCAAGCCGATCCCGCCCAGGGTTGAGCCCGCCTGGGAACAAGGAGTGTTGTTATGAGCCTGTCGCCATTACCGCTGGAGGAGCTGACACCCCTCAGCCGCGCCGCCGACCTGGTGCAATTGCTGGCGCGTTGGGTGGAGCGTGGCTGGTTGCGTGCCCTGGACAAAGCCTTCGTCGGCTTCCTGCACGAGCTCGATCCACAGGCTGACCCGCTGGTGCTGCTAGCCGCCGCGCTGACCAGCCATCAATTGGGTCATGGTCACGTCTGCCTCGATTTGTTCGAAACCCTCAAGGCGCCCGATTTCGCCCTGTCACTGCCGCCTGAAGGCGACCTGCAAACCGGCGCCATGCTGCTGCCATCGCAGTTGCTCGACGGCCTCGACGGCGCCCACTGGTGCCACGCGCTCGCCGCCAGCCATCTGGTCGCCCTGGCCGTCGATGGCAGCGAGCCCGCCCAAAGCCGTCCGTTGGTCCTATCCGGCAAACGCCTGTATCTGCGCCGCTACTGGACCTACGAGCGGCGCATCGATACCGCCTTGCGTCTACGGCTCGCCACCCAGGAAAACGTCGCCGCCGATCTGCCGCAGCGCCTGAGCCGTTTGTTTGACCAACCGCCGCCCGACGGCGTGATCGACTGGCAAAAACTCGCCTGTGCCTTGGCCACTCGCGGCGCATTCAGCATCGTCACCGGCGGCCCTGGCACTGGCAAGACCACCACTGTGGTGCGCCTGCTCGCGCTGTTGCAGGCGCCCGCCGTGGAAGCCGGCAGTCCGTTGCGCATTCGCCTGGCCGCACCGACCGGCAAGGCTGCCGCACGCCTCACCGAGTCCATCAGTCAGCAAGTGCTGTCGCTGAAAGTGCCGGACAACGTGAAGGAAAAAATCCCGACCCAGGTCACCACTGTCCACCGCCTGCTGGGCAGTCGCCCGGGCACGCGGCACTTCCGGCATCACATTGGCAACCCATTGCCCCTGGATGTGTTGGTCGTGGACGAAGCCTCGATGATCGACCTGGAAATGATGGCCAACCTGCTCGACGCCTTGCCGCCCCATGCACGCCTGGTGCTGCTGGGCGACAAGGACCAACTCGCGTCGGTAGAGGCGGGTGCAGTGCTCGGTGACTTGTGTCGCGACGCCGAAGCCGGCTTCTACAGCACCGAGACCCGCCAATGGTTGCAAGCGGTCAGCGGCGAAGACCTCAGTGCCAGCGGCCTGCAGGAAGACCTCGACGCCAGCCACCCATTGGCCCAACAAGTGGTGATGCTGCGTTACTCGCGGCGTTTCGGCGAGGGCAGTGGCATCGGCCAACTGGCGCGTTGGGTCAACCAGCAAAATGCCGAAGAGGCGCGCAAGCTGCTGGCGGCGCGCAGTCACGATGATCTGTTCTGCGTCAGCCTAAAGGGCGAGCACGACCACGCCCTGGAGCGTCTGGTGCTGGACGGGCAGGGTGATGGCGCCCACGGTTATCGCTATTACCTCAACCTGCTGCACAGCGCCCGCCCGTCACTTGATATCCCGCGGGAAAGCGACGCCTGGACCCACTGGGCGCAACAACTGCTGCAGGCCTTCGATGCGTTCCAACTGCTCTGCGCGGTACGCAAAGGCCCCTGGGGCGTGGAAGGCCTGAACCTGCGCATCACTGCTGCCCTGCGCAAGGTACGTTTGATCGAAGGCGACGAGCAATGGTACGAAGGCCGCCCGGTGCTGATGACCCGCAACGATTACGGTCTTGGCCTGATGAACGGCGATATCGGCATCGCCCTCAAATTGCCCGAAAGCGACGGCGGTCCCCAGGTGTTGCGCGTGGCCTTCCCACGCAATGATGGCCAGGGCGGTGTGCGATTTGTGCTGCCTAGCCGTCTGAATGATGTGGAAACTGTTTACGCCATGACCGTGCACAAATCCCAGGGCTCCGAGTTCACCCACACCGCATTGATCCTGCCGGATGCGTTGAACCCCGTGCTCACCAAAGAACTGATCTATACCGGCATCACGCGGGCCAAGCGCTGGTTCAGCCTGATCGAGCCCCGAGGTGGTGTGTTTGAAGAGGCGGTCAGGCGCAAGGTCAAGCGCTTGAGTGGGCTGATGCTGGAATTGGGCCACGAACCGGAAAAAACTGACTGACAGGTCATGCCATATTTCTGATTCAGTCGACTGATTTTTCTGGAAAAATAGCGGCCCCCGTGAAGACCTACTCTTCGCGGGGTTTTGCGCCGCTGTGCTATCGTTGCGGCATCATCTAAAAAACACCTGAGAGAATCGCTGCATGAACGTGGCTGTCTCGCCCACAGAGCGCAGTTTGAGCTGGAGACGCATGCTGCTGGTGGCGTTGCTGTGCGTACTCGCGCCGCGCGCCTTCGCCCAGGCGCCCGACCCCGCTGATCTTGCCGCCCAGCGCGCCCAAGCGGTCACTCAGGTGGTACTCGGTATCCTCAGTTATGCGCGCTGGCCGGTCGAGCCTGCGCAATTGCGCCTGTGCGTCGTCGGCCCGACCCAATACACCGACGACCTAATCAAAGGCACCACCCAGGCCACCGGTCGTCCGGTGGTGGTGCAGCGCCTGCTGGCCAACCATCCCGATATCGTCAATGCGTGCGATGCGGTGTACATCGGCAAACTGAGTGCCGATGAGCGTAGCCAGTTGTTCACCTCGTTGATCGGTCACCCGGTGCTGAGCATCAGCGAAGGCGGCGACCAGTGCACCGTGGGCAGCCTGTTCTGCCTGCGGGTGAGTGATGAGCAAGTGTCCTTCGAGGTCAACCTCGACTCCGTGGCGCGCAGCGGCGTGCGCATTCACCCCAGCGTGCTGCAGTTGTCCCGTCGGCGAGCGCCTGCGCCATGACTGTCACCAAAGTGCGACCTACCCTGCGCTCGGTCATCGGCAGGGGGCACCTGATCCTGGCTCTGGTGGCGGTGACCCTGGCCAGCATCTCGCTGACCCTGCTGGGTGTGCTGGCGCTGCGGGTGTATGCCGAACACAACCTGCACCTGATCGCGCGCTCTATCAACTACACCGTGGAAGCGGCAGTGGTGTTCAACGACAGCGCGGCAGCCACTGAAGCGCTCAGCCTGATCGCCTCCACCGAAGAAGTGGCCCAGGCCGAAGTCTTCGACGCCAATGGCAAGTTGCTGGCGCAGTGGATACGTCCGGATACCGGCATGCTCTCGCGAGTTGAACTGGAGCTGGCGCACACCCTGCTCGAACAACCCATCAGCCAGCCTATCCTCCACCAAGGGCGAGTCATCGGCAGCACTCACCTCACCGGTCACGGCGGTAGCCTGCTGCGTTTCCTGCTCAGTGGCCTGGCCGGGATCCTCATCTGCACCGCGCTCAGCGCGTGGATCGCTCTGCACCTGGCGCGACGCTTATTGCGCGGTATCACCGGCCCACTGCAAAGCCTCGCCGCCGTGGCCCACGCCGCCCGCAGCGAACGCGACTTCGATCGCCGTGTGCCGCCGGCGCGAATCGCCGAGTTGGACAGCCTGGGCAGCGACTTCAACGCTTTGCTCGGCGAGATGGAAGCCTGGCAAAACCATTTGCAAAGCGAAAACGAATCCCTCGCCCACCAGGCCAATCACGACAGCCTCACCGGCCTGCCTAACCGTGCGTACTTCGAAGGCCGTCTGATCCGTGCCCTGCGCAGTGCGGCCAAGGCCAAGGAACAACTGGCGGTGCTCTACCTCGACAGCGACCGTTTCAAAGAGATCAACGACAGCTTTGGCCACGCCGCCGGCGATGCCGTTCTCGTAGCGGTGGCCGAGCGCGTGCGTGCTCAACTGCGTGAGGATGACCTTGTCGCGCGCCTGGGCGGTGACGAGTTCGCCATCCTGCTGGCGCCGCTGCACAAGGTGGAAGACGCCGAGCGCATCGCCGACAAAATCATCGCCAGCATGGACCTGCCGATTCCGGTGCCCGGCAACACCCAGGTGTTGACCTCACTCAGTATCGGTATCGCCATCTACCCTGATCATGGCGCCACACCCGGCACCTTGCTCAATGCCGCCGACGCGGCGATGTACCAGGCCAAGCGTTTGTCCTCGGGCGGCCAGCAAACGGCGGAGTCGGAGAATTCCGTCGTCAACGTTCAACACAGGAGTTGACCCCTTGTTCACGACCGCGCGTTTCATGTTTATCACCTTGCTGGTGGCCCTGCTCGCCCTTGGCGGCTGCCAGACCGCTCCACCCAAAGGCCTTACCCCGGCACAAGTCGCGGTCCTCAAGCAGCAAGGCTTCGAACTGACCGACGAAGGCTGGGCCTTCGGCCTGTCCGGTAAAGTGCTGTTTGGCAGCGACGTCGAGACGCTCAACCAACCCAGCACCGACATCGTCCAACGCATCGGCAAGGCCCTGCTGGGCGTGGGCATCGAACGCGTGCGCGTCGACGGCCACACCGACGCTTCCGGCAAGGAAACCTACAACCAGCAACTGTCCCTGCGCCGCGCGAAAAGCGTGGCGGCGGTGTTGACCGGTGTGGGCATGAAAGAAGAAAACATCCAACTGCGCGGCTTGGGCAGCAGCGAGCCGGTGGCCTCCAACGATACGGCGGCAGGGCGCACGGAGAATCGGCGGGTGTCGATTGTGGTGATTGCGGACTGAGTCACTACCCCCATCTCAACTTGAAACCCAATCAACTGTGGGAGCTGGCAAGCCAGCTCCCACAGTTGGTTTGGCGGTGCGCATGGAACAGCGTTTGCTAAGTAACTTCTACGTAGGAAAGCTCTGCCATGACGAATTTTGATGGCTAGGCTGACGAGGTTTCGCTTTTTCGCAAATGGTGAGCTTAGTTAAATGAACGCTCCAACTAACCACCGTAAAGGATTGCGATGAATATAAACGTCAGTGATTTCCGGCAAGCAGTTTCCAAAGTTAGACTTTCAAAATGTGCCTTCGATGAACTTTTGAGCGCAAGAGAGTTGCTAGCATCTGAAAGTCAGGGGGCTCGATTCGATACCAAGGCTGCCTACATCAATTCTCTACAATCATCCGTCTTGAGTGAGGAGCTAGATAGAATCCGAACCATGATCGACCATGAATGCCATGTCTTGATTCTTGATGGTTTTAAGGTCGAGAAACTTGAAAACTTTAAATCACTGATATGGACATTTGGTTCGCTACTTGGCGTACCTATGGTACAGAATCATCTGGGTCACAAGGTGATTGAGGTTTATGACAGAGGCGGTAAGAGTATTGAGGAGGGGGCTAGATACCATCAAACCCGTCAAGGTGCGTACGTACACAACGATGGAGTGAGCGATCCGCTACCTATCGATTACTTGACCCTGGCTTGCGGACAGCAAGCGCTTTTGGGCGGCGAGAGCATCCTGATTGATGCAAGCGCGGTATACGCGGAGCTGATGGCGTTTCCGGAAATATTGGAAGAGCTTAAATGCAACTTCTTTTTTGAAAATCGCGGTATGTCAGATGAAGAGCAGCTTTTCAAGGCGCCCATTCTGAGTTTTTCCAATGAAGGCATTCCACTGATCAGATACTTTCGGGTCTACATTGAATCCGCCCACATCAAAGCGGGAGTGCCGTTAACGGTGGCTCAATGTCAAGCGCTGGACTTTCTGGATACTGTTCTCGATCAGTCATCCGTTCAGCAGCGAGTGTTGCTGGAATCAGGGCAGGTACTTATTTCGGCCGATAATAAGTTTCTTCATACTCGCACGCACTTCATTGACAGGAATACGCCACGTTGTGTGATAGATGATGCTGAGTCTTTGAGCGATCTAAATCGCTACATGCTACGGATGTGGTTGCGTAAACAATGACACCTCGATGCCCATAGCGTACATCCTCTACTATCCGCCATAAGCCGAGCCCATGGACAACTCCGATATCGCGATCACGCTGGTCTTGATCTCAGCCTTCATGCACGCCACTTGGAACGCTGTCGTCCGCGCCGGCAGCAGTCGCTTCATGACCTTGGCCATGGTGGATGGCACCGCCCTGGTGATATGCCTTTTGGCGTTGCCGTTTGTCAGCGTGCCGAGCCTGGAGGTGTGGGGCTACATCCTCGTCTCCGTGGGACTCAATACGGTCTATCGGCTATTTCTGATCAAAGCCTACGAAGCGGGAGATTTCGGGCAGGTGTACCCGGTGATGCGTGGGATACCGCCGGTACTGGTCGCTTTATTTTCCTACTTTCTGTTGCATGAGCAGTTGTCACGCGAGGTGCTGGCGGGTGTGGTGTTGATTTGTGTAGGCATTATCAGCCTGACCTTTGTGCGCAGGATGACGGCGCAGATGCTCAAGCCGATCCTGATGGCGGTGTGTGCCGGGGCGTTTATCGCGGCTTACACGGTGGTGGACGCCAAAGGCGTGAGAGCCAGTGAAACGGTGTTGCAATACATCATCTACCTGACGGTATTCCAGAGCATTCCGATCCCGGTTCTGGCGTTTTCCAGGGAGCGTTTGGCCTTGATGCGAGCGATACGTGGGCATTGGCGAGTCGGCCTGTTGGGCGGTGTTTTTTACCTGGCGTCTTACGGATTGGTGTTGTTTGCATTGTCGCTGGACGCGGTGGCCAAGGTCTCAGCGCTGCGGGAAACCAGTGTTATTATCGGCGCCATTATTGCCGCGCTGTTCTTTCACGAACAGTTCGGTTGGCGACGGATGCTGTCGGCATTCGTCATTGTTTGCGGGATCATCTTGATCAAAGTGAGCACCTGATGGCCCAGCGTCCGCCTCCCACTCCGATGCTTCAAGCGTTCGTCAGCGCTGCGCAAACCGGTAGCTTTGCGCGTGCGGCGTCGCAGCTTAACCTCACCGCCAGCGCCATCAGCCATCAAATTGCAGGCCTGGAGGAATGGTGGGGCGTGCAGTTGTTTGAGCGGCATTCGCGCGGCGTCAAGCTGACGTCCGCAGGGCAGGCTTTGTTGCCAGTCACCGACGGATTTTTCAAGGCGCTGGATGGGGTCTTGCATTCACTCAACCCCGCAAAGTCCCGTCCGCTGTACCTCTCATGCACGTCCTCGCTCTGTTCGACATGGCTGATCCCCAGGATGCACGGCTCTCACACTGAGGTTTCGTTCAACCTTGATCTGGTGTTGACCAGCGCCGACATCAACAGCACCAGTCTGGAAGCGCATCAATACGATGTCGCGGTGGTGATGGGGTATGGCGATTACCCGGATCATCATGTTGAACTGCTGATGCGTGACGCGGTGTTCCCCGTTTGCTCGCCGGAATTTCTAAGGCCGAAGGGGGATATTGCGCCGGAGGATGTCGCCCAATACCCGCTGATTCATAGGGTGGACGATCAGGTGTGTCCGGGGTGGGAAAGCTGGTTTGCGTTTCAGGGCCTGCCGACGCCGCCTTATCACCATGGGCCGCGCTTTCCGGATTCGAGCCTGGCGATCAGTCTGGCGGTAAAGGGCGCAGGGATTGCGCTGGGCAGGACTGCGTTGGTGTATGACCAATTGGAAAACGGTGCATTGGTTGCGTTGAAAAGCCCCGTGATGATGTCCCCAGCGGCCTACTACATCATTTGTCGAAATGGGCGGCAGTCAGAGCCGGATATTGCGCGTCTGATTGAATGGCTCAAAAACCGTGCGGGTGAGTTCCTGCGCGAAGTTCGGGCTCGGTATCCACAAATAGCCGGGACTACCGTCGTTTAAATGTTGGGAGGAGCAGGGCTCCTCCCGCATTCGAGCGGTGTTCGCTTAACGGCCCGGTGTCATCGCTTGCGTGAGGTCATCGACCACGGCTTTGCCCATCTCACACAGGTAATGCGCGGCCCACGCGTATTGCTCGCCGCGTACATCCATGGCGGCTTCCATCGCGAGTTTCTTGGAGTAGAACAGCAGGGTGGAGGCGTGCTCCAGCGCTTCCTCAATGGGCATGCCGGCGTTGACGCGGAACAGCGGTTTTTCGTTTTCGCCGTAGTCGCCGAAGGTGACTACGCCGAGGGTGGTGATGGAGGAAAGCGGTGGATCGGGGACGATTTTTGACATGATGTTTCCCAAATTTGCAGTAGGGGTCACCACGGCATGTCGCTAAACATGAAGAGGTGGCAGCTGTACACGGGTTAGCGAACCGGTAAATTTGGGAACCCGGCAGACCCGAAGGTCTCCCGCGTACAGCCGCCATAAAATGGTAGAGACAGGTAAAAAGCCTGGCAATACTTTGGCATCACATCCCAACTAATCCGAGTCGCTAAACCCGATCGCTGATGAGCAGCGAAGTCAGGAGGCTAGTGACCCAAACGGTAAGGCGCAATGGGGTAGAGAGTCTCTAGGAAACGTCCTGCAAATTAAAGCGAATCATCGTTGATGGCCCTTTAATCCGCGAACCTGATCTCCCTGGTCTCCCCCATCAACAGCCCCTGATTCTGCTCCGTCACCTCCCTGATGTAGTCCCACAACAACGTAATCCGCTTCAACTTCCTCAGATCCTCCCGGCAATACATCCAGAACTGGCGAGTGATGGAAATCTGCTCCCCCAGCACCGGTAACAACCGTGGATCCTGCGCCGCCAAAAAACACGGCAATATCGCCATCGACCGCCCTTGCTGCGCCGCCACGTACTGCGCAATCACGCTGGTACTGCGCAAACTGGCGCTGGCTCCGGGCACTACGTTTGCCAGGTACAGCAGCTCCGAGCTGAACGCCAAGTCATCCACATAGCTGATAAACGGATGCTCGGCCAAGTCCACTGGTTTGCGGATCGGCGGGTGTTGATCGAGGTATTCCTGGGTCGCGTACAGCTGCAATTTGTAGTCGCACAGTTTGCAGCACACATACGGCCCGTGTTCCGGGCGTTCCAGGGCGATGACGATGTCGGCTTCGCGCTTGGACAGGCTGATGAAGTGCGGCAGGGGCAGGATGTCTACCGAGATGGCCGGGTAGGTGTCGACGAAGTGGCTCAATTGCGGGGTGACGAAGAAGCTGCCGAACCCTTCGGTGCAGCCCATGCGCACGTGGCCGGACAACGCCACGCCGGAGCCGGAGACTTGTTCGCAGGCCATGTGCAGGGTGCTTTCGATGGACTCGGCATAGCCCAGCAAACGCTGGCCCTCGCTGGTGAGTACGAAGCCGTTGGTCCGGGATTTTTCGAACAGCAGGGTGCCGAGCGACACTTCCAGCGAACTGATGCGCCGCGACACGGTGGTGTAGTCCACCGCCAGGCGCTTGGCGGCCACGCTGGCCTTGCGGGTGCGGGCCACTTCGAGGAAAAACTTCAGGTCATCCCAGTTCAGGGAGCCCAGCGACGTGATGTTTTTTTGCATATTGGTCCGGCTTTTATGTGCGTTCTTATTAGAGATTTGCACATCTATACTCCAAAAACAGTCCGAACGCCTCATTTCCCAAGGCGGTTACGCGCCTTGTCTCTGCATAAATATAAGATTGGAGACCACATGAACGCATCTGCCGATATTTCCCTGCAACAGGTCAAGTTGCTGATCAACGGCGAGTGGGTCGAGTCCAAGACCACCGAGTGGCAAGACATCGTCAACCCGGCTACCCAAGAGGTGCTGGCCAAAGTCCCGTTCGCCACTGCCGATGAAGTCAACGCTGCCATCGATGCTGCCCACCGCGCCTTCCAGACCTGGAAGCTGACGCCGATCGGCGCGCGCATGCGCATTATGCTCAAGCTGCAAGCCTTGATCCGCGAACATTCCAAGCGCATCGCCGTGGTCCTGAGCAACGAGCAGGGCAAGACCATTGCCGATGCCGAGGGCGATATTTTCCGTGGCCTGGAAGTGGTGGAACACGCCTGCTCCATCGGCACCCTGCAAATGGGCGAGTTTGCTGAAAACGTCGCTGGTGGCGTCGACACCTACACCCTGCGCCAACCCATCGGCGTGTGCGCCGGCATTACCCCGTTCAACTTCCCGGCGATGATTCCGCTGTGGATGTTCCCGATGGCGATCGCCTGCGGGAACACCTTTGTCCTCAAGCCCTCCGAGCAGGACCCGCTGTCGACCATGCTGCTCGTCGAGCTGGCGCTGGAAGCTGGCGTGCCGGCTGGCGTGCTCAACGTGGTGCACGGCGGTAAGGATGTGGTGGATGCGCTGTGCACTCATAAAGACATCAAGGCCGTGTCCTTCGTGGGCTCGACCGCCGTGGGCACTCACGTCTACGACTTGGCCGGCAAACACGGCAAGCGCGTGCAGTCGATGATGGGCGCCAAGAACCACGCCGTGGTGCTGCCGGATGCCAACCGTGAACACACCCTCAATGCCCTGGTCGGCGCCGGTTTCGGTGCGGCGGGCCAACGTTGCATGGCCACTTCGGTGGTGGTGCTGGTGGGCGCGTCCAAGCAATGGCTGCCGGACCTGAAAGCGCTGGCGCAAAAGCTCAAGGTCAATGCGGGGAGCGAAGCCGGCACCGATGTCGGCCCGGTGATTTCCAAGCGTGCCAAGGCACGCATTCTGGAGCTGATCGAAAGCGGTGTGAAAGAGGGCGCCAAGCTGGAGCTGGATGGCCGCGACATCAAGGTGCTGGGCTTCGAGCAAGGTAACTTTGTCGGCCCGACGCTGTTCTCGGGCGTGACCACCGACATGCAGATTTATACCCAGGAAATCTTCGGCCCGGTGCTGGTGGTGCTGGAAGTGGCGACCCTCGACGAGGCCATCGCCCTGGTCAACGCCAACCCGTTCGGCAACGGCACTGGCCTGTTCACCCAGAGCGGCGCGGCGGCGCGCAAGTTCCAGAGCGAAATCGACGTAGGCCAGGTCGGCATCAACATCCCGATCCCGGTGCCGGTGCCGTTCTTCAGCTTCACCGGTTCCCGTGGTTCCAAGCTTGGCGACCTCGGCCCATATGGCAAGCAAGTGGTGCAGTTCTACACCCAGACCAAGACCGTCACCAGCCGCTGGTTCGACGACGACACGGTCAACGATGGCGTCAACACCACCATCAACCTGCGCTGATGCCGGGAGACGACCATGAAGATTGCATTTATCGGCTTGGGCAACATGGGCGCCCCCATGGCCCGCAACCTGATCAAGGCCGGCCATGCGCTGAACCTGTTTGACCTGAACCAGGCGGTGCTCAAGGAACTGGCCGAGTTGGGTGGCACCATCAGCGATTCGCCGCGTGATGCGGCCACCGGCGCTGAGCTGGTGATCACCATGCTGCCCGCCGCCGCCCATGTGCGCAGCGTGTGGCTGAATGATGACGGTGTACTTGCCGGCATCGGCAAAGGCGTACCGGCGGTGGATTGCAGCACCATCGACCCACAAACTGCCCGTGACGTCGCCGCTGCCGCCGCCAAACACGGTGTGGTGATGGCCGACGCGCCCGTTTCTGGCGGTACTGGCGGCGCCGCCGCAGGGACGCTGACCTTCATGGTCGGCGCCACCCCGGAACTGTTCGCCACCCTGCAACCGGTGCTGGCGCAGATGGGCCGTAACATCGTGCACTGCGGTGAGGTGGGCACCGGGCAGATCGCCAAGATCTGCAACAACCTGCTGCTTGGGATCAGCATGGTCGGCGTCAGCGAAGCCATGGCGCTGGGCGACGCGCTGGGCATCGACACCCAGGTGCTGGCCGGCATCATCAATAGCTCTACCGGGCGCTGCTGGAGTTCCGACACCTACAACCCGTGGCCGGGTGTGATTGAAACCGCGCCGTCGTCCCGTGGTTATACCGGTGGGTTTGGCGCCGACCTGATGCTCAAGGACCTGGGCCTGGCTACTGAGGCTGCACGTCAGGCCAAGCAACCCGTGATTCTGGGCGCTGTGGCCCAGCAGTTGTATCAATCGATGAGCCAGCGTGGGGAAGGGGGCAAGGACTTCTCGGCGATCATCAATAGCTATCGCAAGCCCAAGTAGGGGCGGTTCCGGGAGCCTGCTAATAGTGGGCTCCCGGGTTTTTGCGGCTCAAGCAAACACAAAATATTTACGCACCGTCTCGACCACTTCCCACGTCCCCTTCATCCCCGGTTCCACCACGAAGATATCCCCAGCTCGCAAGTGAATCGGCTCCAGGCCTTCCGGCGTGATGATGCAGTAGCCTTCCTGGAAGTGGCAGTATTCCCACTTCACGTAGTCCACGTACCACTTGCCCGGGGTGCAGATCCAGGTGCCCATGATCTTGCTGCCGTCTTCGCTGGTGTAGGCGTTGAGGTTGACGGTGTGCGGGTCGCCTTCGAGTTTTTCCCATTTGCACGCGTCCAGGACCGGCAGGGGATGAGTGTCGCGCAGTACGGTGATGGGCTTGGACATGATGACTCCGAGGAAGGGAATGGAAGGATGCACCCTAAGGCCTAGGGCGTTGCGTCAGTGGTCTGAACTCGACATCGGGATGCCCAGAAGCGCAGCGGTGTGATGATCCGGAAATTACCGCGAACCCCTGTGGGAGCCGGGCTTGCCCGCGATAGCGGAGTGTCAGGCTATGAAGATGCAAGCAGTGCCACCGTCATCGCGGGCAAGCCCGGCTCCCACAGGGCACGGTGACGCATCCGGACGATATATTTGTGCGATTTCTCGTCCGTTCTTCGCAGTAAGTGCGAAAGATTTCCCGCTTCACGCCAGAATTCGCAAGAAAATTCGCAGCCGGCCCTCGTATCATTCACCCCAGTAACCGCCGAGAGCCTTGAAATGAACCCAATAAAAACGTGGTGGGATATCAGCCCGCCCTTGAGTACGGCGACCCCGACCTGGCCGGGGGATACGCCGTTCCAGGAAGAGCGCGTGTGGCAGTTCGGCCCGGAGTGTCCAGTGAATGTCGGGCGCATCACCTTGTCGCCGCACACCGGCGCCCACGTGGATGCGCCGCTGCATTACAGCCCGGACGGCGCGGCCATTGGTGAGGTGTCGTTGGATGTGTACATGGGGCCGTGCCGCGTGCTGCATTGCCTGGACAGCGGTGCGCTTATACAGCCGCACCAACTTCAAGGCCGTGTGGATAACTTGCCGGAGCGCGTGTTACTGCGTACTTATCCACAAGCGCCGCTGACCGAATGGGATTCGAATTTCACCGCCATCGCCCCGCAGACCATCGAGTTGCTCGCCAGCCTCGGAGTGCGCTTGATCGGCATCGATACGCCCTCGCTGGACCCGCAGCAGTCCAAGACCATGGATTCCCACAACGCCGTGGCGCGCCATGGCATGGCGATTCTCGAAGGCATCGTGCTCGATGACGTCCCCGAGGGCGATTACGAACTGATCGCCCTGCCGCTGCGCTTTGCCAACCTCGACGCGAGCCCCGTCCGCGCCATTCTCCGCCCGCTCAAGGAGCCCACGCGATGAGCCAATGTCCCTTCTCTGCTGACTATCAGCCGCCCGAAGAATGGCATAACGCCGAACTGAATTTTTCCGAGTCCATGAGCTACGGCGATTACCTGGACCTGGGCAAAGTCCTCAGCGCCCAGCACCCGCTGTCGCCGGACCACAACGAAATGCTCTTCATCATCCAGCACCAGACCTCGGAGCTGTGGATGAAGCTGATGCTCCACGAACTCAAGGCCGCCCGCGAACATGTACGCCTGGGCGAGCTGCCACCGGCGTTCAAGATGCTGGCGCGGGTGTCGCGGATCTTCGATCAACTGGTGCACGCCTGGGCGGTGCTGGCGACGATGACGCCCTCGGAGTACAAGGCGATTCGCCCGTTCCTGGGGCAGTCGTCGGGGTTCCAGTCATTCCAGTACCGCGAGATCGAATTTATCCTCGGCAATAAAAGCGCGGCGCTGTTGCGGCCCCATGCCCACCGGCCGGAGCTATTGAACGAGTTGAAAGTGGCGATTGCCACGCCGTCGCTGTATGACGAGGCGATCAACCTGATGATCAAGGCGGGCCTGGCGATTGATCCAAAGCGGGCCGAGCGCGACCCGACGGCGGCGACGGTTCACGATGAGTCCGTGGAGGCGGCGTGGCGTGAGGTGTACCGCGACCCGAAGCGTTACTGGGATTTGTATCAGTTGGCCGAGAAGTTTATCGACCTGGAGGATTCGTTCCGTCAGTGGCGTTTCCGCCATGTGACGACGGTGGAGCGGATTATCGGCTTCCAGCCCGGTACCGGCGGTACGGAGGGTGTGGGGTATTTGCGCAAGATGCTCGACACCGTGCTGTTCCCAGAACTGTGGCGAGTACGTTCCACGCTGTAAACAAAATGTGGGAGGGGGCTTGCCCCCGATGGCAGTGTCAGTCAGTACATCGGGTACTGATAGACCGCTATCGGGGGCAAGCCCCCTCCCACAGGCATCACTGCGCGTTGACTATCGCGTGACTTCTGCGAACCCGCAGCCGATAGGCAATGTAGATAATCCCCACCCACACCGGCATCGCATACACCGACTCGCTGATGCCCGGAATCGCCAGCATCACGCTGATGATCATCACCATGAACGCCAGGCACAGGTAGTTGCTGAACGGGAACCAGAAGGTCTTGAACGACGGCGTCAGGCCCTGTTCGCCCATGGCCTTGCGGAACTTGATGTGGGTGATGCTGATCAGCGCCCAGTTGATCATCAGCGAGGCAACCACCAGCGCGAACAGCAACTCCAGCGCGCTCTTCGGTGCGACGTAGTTGACCACCACGCACAGCATCGTCACCAGGGCCGAAATCGCCAGGGCGCGGATCGGCACGCCTTGCTTGTTCAACTTCATCAGCGACTTGGGCGCATCGCCTTGCTCGGCCAGGCCGAACAGCATGCGGCTGTTGCAGTACACGCCGCTGTTGTACACCGACAGCGCCGCGGTCAGCACCACGAAGTTGAGAATATGGGCGGCGGTGTCGTTACCGATCAGCGAGAAGATCTGCACGAATGGGCTGCCGCTGTAGGCATCGCCCGACGCGCCGAGGGTTTGCAGCAGTTGGTCCCATGGGTAGAGCGACAACAGCACGGTCAATGCGCCGACGTAGAAAATCAGGATGCGGTACACCACCTGGTTGATCGCTTTCGGGATGACCTTGCGCGGTTCGCTGGCTTCGGCGGCGGTGATGCCCACCAACTCCAGGCCACCGAAGGAGAACATGATGAACGCCATGGACATCAACAGCCCCATGCCGCCATTGGGGAAGAACCCGCCGTGGCTCCACAGGTTGCTCACCGACGCCTGCGGGCCGCCGGTGCCGCTGAACAGCAGGTAGCAACCGAGCACGATCATGCCGACAATCGCCACCACCTTGATGATCGCGAACCAGAACTCGGCTTCACCGAAGAACTTCACGTTGAGGGTGTTGATCAGGTTCACCGCCACGAAGAACACCAGCGCACTGACCCAGGTCGGGATCTGCGGCCACCAGAACTGGATGTACTTGCCCACCGCCGTCAGTTCGGCCATGCCTACCAGCACGTAGAGTACCCAGTAGTTCCAGCCGGCCAGGAAGCCCGCGTAGCCGCCCCAGTATTTGTGGGCGAAGTGGCTGAAGGAACCGGCCACCGGCTCTTCGACGATCATCTCGCCAAGCTGGCGCATGATCAGGAATGCGATAAAACCGGCAATCGCGTAGCCCAGGATCATCGACGGCCCCGCCGACTTGAGTACCCCGGCCGAGCCGAGGAACAACCCCGTGCCGATCGCCCCTCCCAAGGCGATCAACTGAATGTGCCGGTTCTTCAGGCCACGCTTGAGGCCCACCGGGTTAACCATGTCATCCGCCATTAACATTCCCTTCTACTTGTTTTTCTCAGGGTGGAGTGCACGCCGCATCTACCCCTCAGAAGTGCTGAGGGTCAGATATTACTCTGCGTGAACTTTTCGTAATACAGCTGAACGCCATCAAGTGCCTGATCCGCCAGCCATTGTTGGACGGATTCGACCATTGGAGGGGGGCCGCACAGGTACATATCCGCCGATCTGTCCCGCCATTCGGCCAGGTCGAAATGCTCGGTGAGGTAACCGCGCTTGCCGGGCCATTCGTCCGAGGGCGCGCTGAGCACTTCGGTGTAGCGAAAGTCCGGGATTTTCGCGGCGTAGGCCTGGATGCGCGCCGCTTCGCACAAGTCTTTTGCGCCACGCACGCCGTAGTACAGGTGCACGGGCTGGTCGCAGCCGTTGGCGGCCAGTTCATCGAGCATGCCCAGCAACGCCGATAACCCGGTGCCGCCCGCCACCAGCACCAAGGGTTTGGAGACGTGCCGCAGGTAGAAAGCGCCGAGTGGTGCTTCCATCACCAGTTCATCACCCACCTGGCAACGCTCGCGCAGGTAGTTGCTCATCACCCCATCGGGCAGCAGGCGCACCAGGAATTGCAATTGATTGCCCGGAAGGTTGGCGAAGGAATACGAGCGCCAACTGTCCGTGCCAGGCACCGACAGGCGCGCATATTGGCCCGGCAGGAAATCCAGTGCCTGATCCAACTGCACCTGCAGGATCGCCGTGCTGGCCGACACCTGCTCCACCGCGCTCACGGTGCCCTTGACCTGAACCGGCCCCGGCGCATTGCACAGGCTCGAATCAAAGTCGAAGTAGAACGTCGCATCGGACTTCACCCGCGTCTGGCAACTGAGCATCTTGCGCTGTTGCAGGTCGAGGTTGGACAGGGCCTCTTCGTCGACATAATCCTGGCTGTAGTCGCCGGATTCGCAACGGCCCTGGCAAGTGCCGCACACGCCTTCACGGCAATCCAGCGGGATCTTGATGCCGTTGCGCAGTGCTGCATCCAGCAGGATTTCATTGGCGCCGACGGGGAAGAACAGGGTCTTGCCGTCGGCAAAACTGAAGGCCACTTTGTGATTCATGTGTTGCTCTCCGCATATTTATAACGTGCGCTCGCCACAAGAAGCCCGGTTGCCACAAACCCCTGTGCCATAAAAGGTCGCTGCTAGAGGTGATAGAAATCCAGCACCGAGTTAATGGTGTCGTTGAGCAGCAGCGCATGCTTGCGGGTGATCAACCAGCTGTCGCCTTCCGGTTTCAGGGTATAGGTGGCGTGGCCGTAAAACTGCTCCGACGTGGCCAGGCGATAGAACAGCGTGTGCCAATTCAGTCGCACCTCCAGCGTGCCATCCGCCTGCTCGGCAACGCGCACGTTGTTGATCATGTGCAGCGTACGCGGCATCGGTGTGGCCGACGCCGCCTTGCCGGTGCGCAAACGGAACACGCGGTCTTCCAGGCCCGAACGGTTCGCGTAGTAGATCAGCGACATTTCGCGCTTGGGGTCGCGGGTGTAGACGTGTTCCGAGTCCCACTGCGGCAAGTGGAATTCACTCTGCGGGTCGAACAACTGCACATAGGCGTCCCAGTCCTGGGCGTCGCACAGCTCGGACTTGCGGTAGAAGAACTGTTCGATGCGGTACTGCAATGGGGCATTCATCATTTCACCTCCCGCAGTTTCAGCGCTTGTTGATCGAGGCCGTTGAGCAGGAACTGCTGCCAGTTGCGGTGCTGGTTCACGTAGAGGCCTTCATGGGTGAATTCTGTGCCGGTCATGGCCGGCTGGATGCCGATGGCTTCGCTGTTCGGCGTGGGCCCGGTTGCCCAGCGGTGGCTGCCGCGTGAGATGTCGCTCCAGCGTTCAAGCCGGCCTTGGAACCCGCGCTGGGCTTCGCGGAACTCCACCAGGTCATCCGGCGTGCCCATGCCCGACACGTTGAAGAAGTCTTCGAACTGGCGGATGCGGTTCTCGCGATCGGCGTCGGACTCGCCCTTCACCCCCAGGCATTGGCTGATGATCTCGGTCTTGTTCCACGCCACCGGGCGGATGATGCGTAGCTGCGAGCTGATCTGGTCGAGGAAGAACAGGCTCGGGTAGATATTCAGGTTGCGCAGGCGGTGCATCATCCACTCGGCCTTCTGCTGGCCGTGCTCCTGCACCAGGCGCGGCATGATGGTGGCGTAGCCGGAGCGCACGCTGGGGTTGGGCATGTCGCTGAACAGCACACTGTGGCCATTGTGGAAGGCGAACCAGCCGTCATCGGTATTGGCGTCGCCGGCGCCGAGTTTGCTGTAGTCCAGGGTGCTGCCGGCCCCTGTGCCGTTCTCGGTGTTCACCTGCTGGCGATGCTGCACGGTGGCCACGTAGTTGTAGTGCACGGTGCTGACGTGATAACCGTCCAGGCCGTTTTCGTTCTGCAGCTTCCAGTTGCCGTCGTAGGTGTAGGCGGATTTGCCCGGCAGTACCTCCAGTTCACCGGTGGCGGACTGCGCGACCATCATGTCGAAGAACACTTTGGCGTCGCCGAGGAAATCTTCCAGGCTGTCGCTGCCATTTACGTCCAGGCTGATAAACACAAAGCCCTTGTAGCTTTCGATGCGCGCCTTTTTCAGGCCGCGCGTGGCCTTGTCGAAACCGTCCGGGTATTCCCCCGGCGCCTTGACCTTCACCAGCCGGCCATCGCTCTTGTAGCACCAGGCATGGAACGGGCAGGTGAACGTGGATTGGTTGCCTTTGCCGACCCGCGTCAGCGTGGTGCCGCGATGCTGGCAGGCGTTGATCAACGCATTGAGGCGGCCTTCGCCATCGCGGGTGATGATCATCGGCTGGCGCCCGGCGCGCAGCGTCACGAAGTCGTGGTTGTTGGCCAGTTCGCTTTCGTGGCAGGCGTAGATCCAGTTCTTTTCGAAGATCAGTTCCATCTCCAGATCGAACAGTTCCGGCTCGGTGAACATGTCGCGGGCGATGCGGAATACTTCATCCACCGGGCGAAAGTCCAGGCAACCTTCGATAAACGTTTTCCACTGCTCGACGCTTCTTGCACCACTCATGGGAGGCACCTTTTTGATAGGGGCTGATCGGTGGTTTATTAGAGGCAGCGGGGCAGGGCGCGGGCTATCCGCTTAGTGGGGGAACCTGCGCCGGATAATTGGGCAGCAAATACCCAACCCGGTGCGCAGCGGTGACGGGATGCGCTACTGTCTTGCAGGGCAGTGGTCGCAAAAGCCGAGGTCTTATCCACTTAGTCGACCCTTGCTATCCACCCGCTGGTCATTGCGCCGGCGTGGCGCATTAATTGCTGTCGAACAACAACGACGCGCCGCCAGAGCGCGCAACAGCCTAACCGCCGTGGGTGCACCCTGATGAGCAGCCAAACGATTCAACGCTTCGACCTGGAAGGCGCCCGCAGCTGGATGTCGGGCATTTGCGGGCCCCATCGCCTGGCCACCAATACGCCGGAGCGCCTGCGCTTTCACCACAGCGCCAACGTGTTCAAGTCCCGCGCCACCACCCTGGGGGTGATCGAATACGGCACCGACGTGACCATGGACATCGAAGACGCCGAGCATTTCAGCAGCTACAGCCTGAGCCTGCCGCTGGTGGGCGAACAGGAGTTGAGCAAGAACGGTGAGCGCCTGAGTTCCAACCGCGACCAGGGCGTGATCATCTCGCCCAATGAGCTTCAGGTGCTGGCGATCTCCGGCGATTGCCGCAAGTTGCAGGTGGTGATCACGCGGGCGGCGATGAGTGAATCGCTGGAAGGTTTGCTGCAACGGCCGATTGAGGCGCCGCTGCGCTTTGAGTCGGTGATGGACGCAGTGGACGGTGCTTCGGCGTCGTGGTGGCGCATGGCGCGCTACTTCATCGCGGAGCTTGAGCATGGCAGCGAGTTATACGAGCAGGCCGCTTTTACCCGCGACCTGGAAAGCTCGCTGATCAAGGGCCTGATCCTGGCCCAGCCGAACAACTACTCCGAAGAACTGCGCGATGTCCTGGGCGTGAAACTGCCGCATTATCTGATCCGTGCGCGGCAGTACATCCATGACAACGCTCGGGAAGCGGTGCACCTGGAGGACCTGGAGGCCGCTGCGGGGGTGTCGCGGTTCAAGCTGTTCGATGCCTTTCGCAAATACTTTGCGTTGTCGCCGATGGCCTATTTGAAGAAGTACCGGCTGGGCGTCGTGCGCCAGGAAATCCTTGAACACGGCTCTACCCGTACCATCTCTGAGATCGCCCTGGGCTGGGGCTTTACCCACCTGGGGCGGTTTTCGGCGGAGTATCGAAAATTGTTCGACGAGTCCCCTAGCCAAACCCTGCAGCGCAAGCGCCTGCGCAGCCTTTGAATACAATGAAGATCCAAATGTGGGAGCTGGCTTGCCTGCGATAGCGATGTGTCAGTCAGCTGATGTGCCAGCTGACCCACCGCTATCGCAGGCAAGCCAGCTCCCACAGGGGTTTGTAGTGTTTGGGATAAATCAGATGAGCTCTTCCACCAGTTGCAGGCAATGACTGAGCCCTGGCGACTGGTCATTCACCCGTCGGCTAAGGATGATCGGCGAGGTCGCCGTGGCCTCCACGACGGGTGTATAGCCGATGTCCGCGCGGTGCAGCACCTGCACCGAGGCGGGCACCAGCGTCACGCCCATGCCGGCGCCGACCAGGCCAATGGCGGTCTGCAACTCGTTGGTCCACTGCGCCACCTTGAGGCTCAAGCCATGGGCGTCGAACAGCGCGATCACATGGTCGGCGTAGCTGGGGCGTGGGTTGCCGGGGTAGAGCACAAAAGGTTCGGCGGCCAGTTGGGCGAGGGTGGCGGGCGCATCGAGCAACGGGTGACCGGCAGGCAGCACGGCGACCAGCCGGTCCTCCACCAGCACGCGCTGGACGATGGCCGGGTCATCGATGCGAATTCGCCCGAACCCCACGTCGATGCGCCCGGCCTTGAGCGCTTCGACCTGCTGCAAAGTGGTCATCTCCGACAGCCCCAACTCCAGCTCCAGCGCCTCATGGGTACGCAATCGGCGGATCAATTCGGGCAGCACGCCGTACAGGGTCGACGGCGCAAAACCGATGCCCAGCCACGTCTTCTCGCCCTGGCCGATACGCCGGGTGTTGTCACAGACCTTGTTCAATTGCTCCAGCAGCACGTTGGCGTGTTCATAAAAAAACCGCCCGGCCTCGGTCAGCCGCAGCGGTCGGCCACGTTCAAGCAAAATGACGCCCAGTTCATCCTCCAATTGCTGGATCTGCCGACTCAATGGCGGCTGGGCGATGTGCAGGCGTTCGGCGGCGCGGGTGAAGTTGAGGGTCTCTCCCAGCACCTGGAAGTAGCGCAGGTGACGCAGTTCCATGACGGCTCCTTTCATACCTTCAGGGTATTGTGCGAGACCCATTCTATATTGGAAGCCTTGAAAAATACGGCACAGAATCGGCTAAAACCTATAAATAACCCAACGGGTATAGCCATGCCGATTTGCCCCATCGAGTCGATCGACACGATCATCGTCGACCTCCCCACCATTCGCCCGCACAAGCTGGCGATGCACACTCTGCAAAACCAGACCCTGGTGATCATCCGCCTGCGCTGCGCCGACGGTATCGAAGGCATCGGCGAAGCCACTACCATTGGCGGCTTGAGCTATGGCAATGAAAGCCCCGACAGCATCAAGGTCAACATCGACCGCCACTTCGCGCCGCTGCTGATCGGCCAGGACGCCAGTAATATCAACGCTGCCATGTTGCGCCTGGAGCGCAGCATCCGTGGCAACACCTTTGCCAAGTCCGGTATCGAAAGCGCCTTGCTCGACGCTCTCGGCAAACGCCTGCACCTGCCGGTCAGCGAACTGCTCGGTGGGCGTGTGCGCGACGCGCTGCCGGTGGCCTGGACCCTGGCCAGCGGCAACACCGAGCAGGACATTGCCGAGGCCGAAAAGATGCTCGACCTGCGCCGCCACCGCCTCTTCAAGTTGAAGATCGGCGCTGGTGAAGTCAGCCACGACCTGGCCCATGTGATCGCGATCAAAAAGGCCTTGGGCGACCGCGCCAGTGTGCGCGTCGACGTCAACCAGGCCTGGGACGAAGCGGTGGCACTGCGGGCGTGCCAGGTGCTCGGCGACAACGGCATCGACCTGATCGAACAGCCCATCTCGCGCAATAACCGTGGCGGTATGGCGCGGCTCAACCTGTCGAGTCCGGCGCCGATCATGGCGGATGAATCCATCGAGTGCGTCGAGGACGCGTTCAACCTGGCCCGCGAAGGCGCGGCGTCGGTGTTCGCCCTCAAGATCGCCAAGAACGGCGGCCCACGTGCCGTGCTGCGCACCGCCGCGATTGCCGAAGCGGCGGGTATCGGCCTGTACGGCGGCACCATGCTCGAAGGCGGCATCGGCACCCTGGCGTCGGCGCATGCCTTCCTTACGCTGAACAAACTGGTGTGGGGCACCGAGCTGTTCGGCCCGTTGCTGCTCACCGAAGACATCCTCACCGAGCCGCCGGTGTACCGCGACTTCCAGCTGCATATCTCCACCGCACCGGGCCTGGGCCTGGCCATCGATGAAGAGCGCCTGGCGTTCTTGCGTCGTGACAAACACTAAGAGGCGCCTGCCATGTTGTTCCACGTAAAAATGACCGTGAACCTGCCGCTCGACATGAACCCCGAGCGCGCAGCCCGCCTCAAGGCCGATGAAAAGGCGCTGGCGCAGCGCCTGCAACAGGAAGGCAAATGGCGCCACCTGTGGCGCATCGCCGGGCACTACGCCAACTACAGCGTGTTCGATGTCGACAGCGTGCAGGCGCTGCATGACCTGCTGATGCAACTGCCGCTGTTCCCCTATATGGCCATCGAAGTGAACGCTCTGTGCCGGCACCCGTCGTCGATCCATGACGACGACCGCTAGGCCGGTTTCCAGACCAATAACTACAAGATGAGGAATGCACCATGTCCATCCGACTGTCCCAGACTGCCCATGCCCAACAGTTTCTCGAAGAAGCCAGCGGCAACCTCAACGACGCTGGTAACCCGCGCACCAAGGCGCTGATCTACCGGATCCTGCGCGACACCGTGAACATCATCGAAGACCTGGAAGTGACCCCGGAAGAGTTCTGGAAGGCGGTCAACTACCTCAACGAGCTGGGCAAGCACCAGGAAGCCGGATTGCTCGCCGCCGGGCTGGGCCTTGAGCATTACCTGGATTTGCTGATGGACGCTGGCGACGAGGAAGCCGGCAAATCCGGCGGCACGCCGCGCACCATTGAAGGCCCGCTGTATGTGGCCGGGGCGCCGTTGAGCAAGTACGAGGCGCGGCTGGATGATGGCAAGGACGATGCGGTGCCGCTGTTCATGCGCGGGCAGGTGCGCGATACCAACGGCAAACCGCTGGCCGGGGCGATTGTGGACGTGTGGCAGGCCAATACGGGCGGTACTTACTCGTGGTTCGACCCGACGCAATCGGAGTTCAACCTGCGCCGACGCATCGAGACCGATGCCCAGGGCAACTACCGGTTCCGCAGTATCGTGCCGTCGGGCTACGGTTGCCCACCGACCGGGCCGACCCAGCAACTGCTGGATCAGCTCGGGCGCCACGGGCAGCGGCCGGCGCATATCCACTTCTTCATCTCGGCGCCGGGGCATCGGCACCTGACCACGCAGATCAACCTGTCGGATGACCCGTACCTGCATGACGACTTTGCCTATGCGACGCGGGATGAGTTGATCGCCGAGATTCGCTTCTGCGACGACCCGCAACTGGCGCGGGAGTTTGGCGTGGAGGGGCGGTTTGCGCAGATTGATTTTGACTTTGCGTTGCAGGTAGCGGATGCGCCGGTGGAGCAGAAACGCATGCAACGAGTCCGCGCTCTGGAAGATTAAACGCGATTCAAAATGTGGGAGGGGGCTTGCCCCCGATGGCGGCGGTGAAGCCAATATATTAATTGGTTGAACCATTGCTATCGGGGGCAAGCCCCCTCCCACAGGGTATTGTGGTGGCGTGGTTATTTGCGTACCACCAAGTCCAGCACCTCATCCCGATCCTTGATCTTCTGCAACACAATCTCCGAACGGATATCCATCACCCCCGCCGTGCGGTTCAGATGGTTCACGATAAAGTCCGAAAAGTGCTTGAGGTTGCGCGCCTGCACCCGCAGCACATAGTTGCTGGCGCCGGTGATCACGTAGGCGCTGGCGACCTCCGGCCAGCCCTGCACCTTCTTGATGAACGTCTCGTGCCAATCCTCCACATCCTGGCGCAACGACAGGTGCACGATGGCCTCCAGCTCAATCCCCAACTGCTCCGCATTCAGCACCGCACGGTAACCGCTGATGATGCCCTCGCTCTCCAGCAGGCGCAGACGGCGCAGGCACGCAGACGGCGACAGCGCGACTTTTTCGGCCAGTTCCTGGTTGCTGATGCGGCCATCCTGCTGCAGGAAATGCAGGAGGCGCAGGTCGGTGGCGTCGAGAATCATGGTTAGAATAAATCCGCGTGTTTGGGGGTTAAATTCGAATTTCCTACAGCTTAATTAGCCTGTTACCCGCCACTTTGCACGAAAATTCTCTAAAAGTTCGTTCATTATTTGGTCCATTCTTACCTATAAAAACCAGGACAGCCCATGACCACGCGAAGCCACTGCCTAGCCCTCGACGAACAAGATCCGCTGGCGCCACTGCGCCGCCAGTTTGCGTTGCCGGAGGGCGTGATCTACCTCGACGGCAACTCCCTTGGCGCACGCCCGTTGACGGCGTTGGCACGAGCCCAGGCAGTGATTGCCGAAGAATGGGGTAATGGCCTGATCCGTAGTTGGAACAGCGCCGGCTGGGCGGACCTGTCCCAGCGCCTGGGTAACCGCCTGGCGCCGTTGATCGGCGCGGGCGACGGTGAAGTGGTGATCACCGATACCACCTCGATCAACCTGTTCAAGGTGCTCAGCGCCGCGTTGACCGTGCAGCGTCAGCGCCAACCGCACCGCAAGGTGATCGTCAGCGAGGCGAGCAACTTTCCGACCGACCTGTATATCGCCGAGGGCCTGGCCGAGCTGCTGCAACAGGGCTATGCCCTGCGCCTGGTGAACAGTCCGGACGAATTGCCCCAGGCCATCGACCAGGACGTGGCGGTGGTGATGCTCACCCACGTCAACTACAAGACCGGCTACATGTACGACATGCAGGCGCTGACTGCCCTGAGCCATGAGTGCGGCGCGCTGAGTATCTGGGACCTGGCGCACTCGGCGGGCGCGGTGCCCATCGACCTGCATCAGGCCGGTGCCGATTATGCGATTGGCTGCACCTACAAGTACCTCAACGGCGGCCCGGGCTCCCAGGCGTTTGTGTGGGTCAACCCGGCGTTGGTGGATGTGGTGCGCCAGCCGTTGTCGGGCTGGTTCGGCCACACCCGGCAGTTCGCCATGGAATCGAACTACGCGCCGAGTGCGGGTATCGCGCGTTACCTGTGCGGCACCCAACCGATCACCTCGCTGGCGATGGTGGAATGCGGGCTGGAGATTTTCGCCCAGACCGATATGGCGAGTCTGCGCAGCAAGTCCCTGGCGTTGACCGATCTGTTTATCGCATTGGTCGAAGCACGTTGCGCTGCTCATGAACTGGTGCTGATCACCCCGCGTGAACACGCCCGGCGCGGCAGTCATGTGAGCTTTGAACACCCTGAAGGCTACGCGGTGATCCAGGCCTTGATCGCCCGTGGCGTGATCGGTGACTACCGCGAGCCGCGCATCATGCGCTTTGGGTTTACGCCGTTGTACACAAGCTTTACCGAGGTGTTTGATGCCGTGGAAATCCTGGGCGAAATCCTCGACAACCGCACCTGGGACCAACCGCAATTCAAAGTCCGCAACAGCGTCACCTGACCACAACGCAGATAAAAATGTGGGAGGGGGCAAGCCCCCTCCCACAGGGAATCTGTGACAACAGTTAATAAACAGTGCAATCACAATAATAAAGGGGCACACCACGTGACTACGCCAGACACCGGCTTTGCCGAGATCACCCACCGCGAACTGGGCCTGCGGCGCCAGCTCACTTCCGGCCAGATGAGCATGATTGCCATCGGTGGCGCCATTGGCACCGGGCTGTTCATGGGCAGCGCGTACGCTATCGGGTATGCCGGGCCCAGTGTGCTGGTGAGCTATGCCATCGGCGCGTTGATCACCCTGCTGTTGATGGGCTGCCTGGCGGAGATGACGGTGGCGCATTCCACCTCGGGCTCGTTCGGCGCCTATGCCGAGTTCTACATCAGCCCGCTGGCCGGTTTCCTGGTGCGCTACGCCTACTGGGCGGCGATTGTGCTGGCGGTGGGCGCCGAGGTCACGGCGGTGGCGATGTACATGAAGTACTGGTTCGCCAACGTGCCGGAATGGGTGTGGATCGTGTCGTTTTCCAGTGTGCTGATCCTGCTCAACGCCATCAGCGTGAAGACTTTCGGCAACTTCGAATACTGGTTCTCGACGATCAAGATCAGCGCCATCGTCGGCTTCATCATCCTCGCCGTGTACGTGGTGTTCGGCTCCGGCAACCCGGAGTACGGCGTGCAGAACTACACGGCCCACGACGGCTTTTTCCCCCATGGCCTGAGTGGCATGTGGGTCGCCGTGATCGTGTCGATCTTCAGCTACCTGAGCGTGGAGATGATCGCCGTGGCCGCCGGTGAAGCGGCCGATCCGGAACAGGCGGTGAAGAAAGCCTTCCGTGCGACCATCGTGCGCCTGGTGGTGTTTTACCTGCTGACCCTGGCGCTGATGCTGGCCATCGTGCCGTGGAACCAGTCCGGGCAGACCCAGAGCCCCTTCGTCACGGTGATGCAGACCATCGGCATTCCCGGCGCCACCGGGGTGATGAATTTCGTGATTTTGATCGCAGCGTTGTCGGCCATGAACAGCCAGCTCTACATCACCACCCGCATGATGTTCAGCCTGTCCCGTGCCGGCTTTGCGCCCAAGGCCATGGGCGCCTTGAGCAAGAGCGGCATCCCGCTGAACGCGTTGCTGCTGTCCAGTTCGGGCATCGCCCTGGCGACGTTGCTCAACGTGGTGTACCCGGAAAGTTCGTTCACCTTGATGATGGCAATCTCGATGTTCGGCGCGATCTTCACCTGGTTCATGATCTTCCTTACGCACCTGTTCTTCCGTCGCTACCGCCAGCGCCACGGCGGACCGAAGCTGTCGTTCCAACTGCGCTTGTTTCCCTACAGCACCTTGCTGGGCCTGGTGCTGATGGGCGCGGTGATGATTACCACGTATTTCACCGAGGCGTTCAAGATGACGCTGGTGTTTGGCGTGCCGTTCCTGCTGATTCTGTCAGTGGTGTATTACGGGTTTTTCCGCAAGGGCAGGGCCAAGGCGTCGAGCAAGGCCTTGGCGTAACCGGGCAGGAGTTCGAACGAGCGCGCGCATAACAGCAGCTTCCGGCAGGCCCATTCTTCTTGCAGGGGGTGGACCTTGAAACTGGATGCCAGCGGCCAGCGCTCCAGTGCCGCCCGGGGCACGATACCCAGGCCGGCGCCGCGGGAGACCATACGGATCACCCCATCAAACCCCTCGGCGCGGATGCGTGTTTGCAGGCGAAAACCCGCGTGCAATGCCTGTTCTTCGAGGTAAACCGTCAACGCGCTGTGGGAGGCGAGGCCCACAAAGTCGTGTTGCAGGCTATCGATAAAGCTCCCTGCGGTGAACGGATGATCCTGCGGGGTGATCAGCACCAGCGGGTCATCGCGAAAGGGCAGGGTCTGCAGGCCGTGGGTGTCTACCGCGTCGGAAATGATCCCGAGGTCCGCCGTGCCCTGGCGCAAGGCCTGGGTGATGCGCAGGCTCGGCAGTTCCTGCAGGTCGATGTCGAGGTTGGGGTGTTCGCGCAAAAAGTCTGCCAGCAACTCCGGCAGGTATTCGCTGAGGGCCGTGGTGTTGCACAGCAGGCGCACCTGGCCCTTGATGCCGTTGGCGTATTCCGCGAGGTCCTGGCGCAGATGCTCGGCCTGTTGCAGCAACAGGCGGGCGTGGCGGGCCAGGGCCTTGCCTGCGGGCGTTGGGGTAACGCCACGGCGGCCACGTTCAAGAAACTCGATGCCCAGCGAAGCCTCCATCGCTCGGATGCGGGCGCTGGCAGCCGCGAGGGACAAGTGGCTGCGGGCTGCTCCAGCGGTGATATTGCCTGTGTCGAAGATATGCAGGTAAAGGCGCAGGTCTATCAGGTCAAAGTGCATGGCGCCAGCCTCTGGCAAAACAAGAGTCTGCCTCAGTATATGGCGAATTTTCGACCTCATCGAAAAACCGCACTATCACCCTATGAATACATTCCTCGCGTTTTACCAAGATATCGGCCCAGCCCTGACACTGCTGGTGATCGGCACCTTCATGCTCGCCGGCACCGTCAAGGGTGTGATTGGCCTGGGCTTGCCGACAGTCTCCATGGGGTTGCTCGGTCTGGCTATGTTACCGGCGCAGGCTGCAGCGTTGCTGATCATCCCTTCGACGATCACCAACCTGTGGCAACTGGCGTTCGGTGGCCATCTGAATGCGTTGCTCAAACGCCTGTGGCCGATGCTGTTGCTGATCTTTCTCGGTACCGGGTTTGGCACGCTGTGGCTGGGCCTGAGTGGAGGGCGATGGGTAGGCCATGCGTTGGGCGGGGCGTTGCTAGCGTATGCAGTGAGCGGGCTGTTCCTGCCCGCGTTCAAGGTGAAGCCTCGAACCGAACGCTGGTTGGGCCCTTTGTGTGGTGTTATCACCGGCATCATCACCTCGTCGACCGGTGTGTTTGTGATCCCCGCCGTGCCCTATCTGCAAGCCCTGGGCTTGGACCGCAATCAGTTGGTGCAGGCGCTGGGGCTGTCCTTCACCGTGTCGACCCTGGCGCTCGCTGCCGGCATGGCGTTGGACGGCACGCTCGGAGGTGGGGAGATCAATGCTTCATTGTTGGCATTGGTGCCGGCGCTGCTGGGCATGTGGTTGGGCCAGGCGGTGCGTCAGCGCATCAGTGCGGTGTTGTTCAAGCGCGTATTTTTCATTGGCATGGCGTTGCTGGGCGCCCATCTGCTGATCAGAGGTTAACAATGCGCGGGTAATTCGTGCCTTTTGGTCAAATGTATTTTGCCGCATCACCGCTTATTCCGAGGGGCCGATGTCGATAGCCTGCCGGCAGACATTGTTAACCCCTCTGGATACCCTCCCATGAAAAAAGTCCTCCTGCTCAACGGCGGCAAGAAATTCGCCCACTCCGATGGCCGCTACAACACCACCCTGCATGACACCGCCGTGGCGGCGTTGGACCGTGCGGGCATCGACGTCAAGGTCACCCACATCGACGAAGGCTACGACGTGGCCGAAGAAGTGGCCAAGTTCCTCTGGGCGGATGTGATCATCTACCAGATGCCCGGCTGGTGGATGGGCGCGCCGTGGATCGTCAAGAAGTACATCGACGAAGTCTTCACCGAAGGCCACGGCAGCCTGTACGCCAGCGACGGTCGCACCCGTTCCGATGCCTCGCAGAAGTACGGCAGCGGTGGCCTGATCCACGGCAAGCAGTACATGCTCTCGCTGACCTGGAACGCGCCGCAGCAAGCCTTCGATGACCCGACCGACTTCTTCGAAGCCAAGGGCGTGGACGCGGTGTACTTCCCGTTCCACAAGGCCAACGAGTTCCTCGGCATGACCGGCCTGCCGACGTTCCTGTGCGTGGACGTGATGAAACGCCCGGCCATCGACGCTGATGTAGCGCGCTACGAGCAGCATCTGGCGCAGGTGTTCAATTTCTCGGTGTAAGCTGCGCTGAACCGATAACGAGGAGCGCCTGTGAAAGCCCGGTCCGATGAGCTGCAGATCTTCGTCAGCGTGATTGAATGCGGTTCGATTTCCGCCGCCGCCGAGCAAGTCGGGCAGACACCCTCGGCTGTCAGCCGTACCTTGTCGCGCCTGGAAGCCAAGCTCGACACCACGCTGATCAACCGCACCACGCGACGCATGGACCTGACCGAAGAGGGCAAGTACTTCTTCGAGCAGGCCAAGGTGATCCTGGCGCAGATGGAAGAGTTGGAGGAGCGCCTGTCATCACGCCAGCAGAAACCGGCGGGGCGCCTGCGCATCAACGCTGCCGTGCCGTTCATGCTGCATGGGATCGTGCCCTACATCGCTGAATTTCGCGGCCTCTACCCGGACATCCAGCTGGAGCTGAACAGCGATGACTTGATCATCGACCTGCTGGAGCAGAGCACCGACATCGCCATCCGTATCGGCGTCCTGGCCGACTCCACCCTGCATGCGCGGTCTCTTGGCTGTACGCCGCTGCATATCCTCGCCAGCCCCGACTACCTCAAGCAATACGGCGTGCCCACCACGGTGGCCGAGCTGGCCGATCACACGCTGTTGGGGTTCACCCAGACCGAAACCCTCAACCACTGGCCGCTGCGCCATGTGGAGGGCGATCGCTGGCTGATCCAGCCCGGCGTGGCGGCGTCCAGCGGCGAAACCGTGCGCCAGTTGGCGCTGGAAGGGCAGGGCATCTGTTGCCTGTCGAACTTCATGACCATCGACGATATCGAGGCCGGGCGCCTGGTGCCGGTGCTGGAGGCGTTCAACAGCGGTTATCGACAGCCGATCCACGCAGTGTTCTACCGCAACTCGCAGCTGGCATTGCGTATCCAATGTTTCCTGGACTTTATCCAGGCCAAGCTGGCGCGGTATGCCTGCTGATTCGTGAGCTGCGCGCAAGAGTGAATTGGGCGGTAGGGGCTTATTCGTCAGGGATGAGTGCTTGATACTGGGTTCATCACTTACCCAGTCAGGAGAGTCCTCCATGAATGTATTCATTACCGGCGCAGCAGGTTTTATCGGCGGTTCCATTGCCACCGGCCTGGTCAAGGCCGGCCACACCGTTACCGGCCTGGTGCGCAGCGCCGAGCAGGCGGCCGAGATGACCGCGCTGGGCATCAACCCAGTGATCGGCACCCTGGATGACGCGGCTGTATTGACCGAGCAAGCGCAAAAGGCCGACGCGGTGATCAACGCCGCCAGCAGCGACCACCGTGCCGCCGTGGAAACCCTGCTCGCGGCGTTGAAGGGCTCGAACAAGCCGTTCCTGCACACCAGTGGTTCGAGCATTGTCGGGGATGCGTCGGGCGGCAAGGCCAGCGATGTCATCTACTTCGAAGACAACCTGCCGGAACCGACGGTCGACAAGGCGGCTCGTGTGGCCATCGACAACCTGGTTCTGGCGGCTGCCAAAGACGGCGTGAACTCGGCGGTGATCTGCAACACCTTGATCTACGGCCACAGCCTGGGCGTGAAGCGCGACAGCGTGCAACTACCGCGTCTGCTCAAGCAGGCACGCAAGAGTGGTGTAGTACGCCATGTGGGTAGCGGGCAGAACATCTGGTCCAACGTGCACATTGAAGACGTGGTGGCGCTGTACCTGTTGGCGCTGACCAAGAATGTGCCCGGTACCTTCTACTTCGTGGAAAGTGGCGAGGCCGCGTTTATCGACATGACCACTGCCATTGCCGAAGCGCTGGACCTGGGCAAACCGCAGGATTGGCCATTGGCCGAGGCTGAAGCCGAGTGGGGCTATGAAATGGCCAACTATGGCCTGGGCTCCAATAGCCGGGTGCGCGGCAAGCATGCGCGTGAACTGCTGGGCTGGGCGCCGAAGCGTACGTCGGTGGTGGAGTGGATTCGCAACGAAATGGTGTGATGTTCACGTGATCTCCAGGTGTTGCTATCGGGGGCAAGCCCCCTCCCACAGTTGACCGAGTTCCAACTGTGGAGTGCAGTCTAGTGTGGGAGGGGGCTTGCCCCCGATTGGCACGACTCGGTCTCCGAGACTAGCCCCATCTCCCTCAATTCCGTACCATTCCCCGTCTTATCCCCCGCATTACCCTGGTACTCCATGAACCTCACCCGTCTGCGCGCCGATGCCCTGGCCGGCCTCACCACGTCTTTTGCGTTGCTGCCCGAATGCATCGCCTTTGCCCTGGTGGCCCACCTCAACCCGTTGATGGGGCTCTACGGCGCTTTCATCATCTGCACCCTCACCGCGTTGTTCGGCGGCCGGCCCGGCATGGTGTCCGGTGCGGCCGGCTCGATGGCGGTGGTGATCGTCGCTCTGGTGGTGCAACACGGTGTGGAGTATCTGCTGGCCACGGTGATACTGGGCGGGCTGATCATGGTCGCGTTCGGCGTGCTGCGCCTGGGCAAGCTGGTGCGCATGGTGCCGCACCCGGTGATGCTCGGCTTCGTCAACGGCCTGGCGATCATCATTGCCCTGGCGCAGTTGGAGCATTTCAAAAGCGGTGAAACCTGGCTCAGCGGCACGCCGCTGTACGTGATGACCGGCCTGGTGCTGGTGACCATGGCCATCGTCTACCTGCTGCCACGCATCACCCGCGCCGTGCCGCCTGCGTTGGTGGCGATCCTCGGCGTGGGGCTGGCGGTATACCTGCTCGGCCTGCCTACCCGCACCCTCGGCGACATGGCGCATATCGCCGGCGGCCTGCCGACTTTCGCGCTGCCGCAGATTCCGTGGACACTGGACACCCTCGGCATCATCGCGCCGTACGCGTTCCTGATGGCGATGGTCGGCCTGCTGGAAACCCTGCTGACGCTGAACCTCACCGACGAAATCACCGAGACCCGTGGCTACCCCGACCGTGAAAGCGTGGCCCTTGGCGCGGCCAACATGGTCTCCGGCCTGTTCGGCGGCATGGGCGGCTGCGCGATGATCGGGCAGACCGTGATCAACCTCAGCTCCGGTGGGCGCGGGCGTTTGTCCGGGGTGTTTGCCGGGGTAATGATCCTGTTGTTCATCCTGTTCCTGTCGCCGTTCATCGAGCGCATTCCGCTGGCGGCGCTGGTGGGCGTGATGTTCGTGGTGTCCCAGCAGACCTTTGCCTGGGCCTCGCTGCGGGTGATCAACAAGGTGCCGTTCAATGACGTGCTGGTGATTCTTGCAGTGACGGTGATCACGGTGTTCACCGATCTGGCTACCGCCGTGCTGTGCGGGATCGTGATTGCGGCGTTGAATTTCGCCTGGCAGCAAGCGCGGGAGCTGTATGCCGATGAGCATCTGGAGGCCGATGGCAGCAAGCTCTACCGCCTGCACGGCACCTTGTTTTTCGCCTCGACCACGCCGTTTTTGAATCAATTCGACCCGGCCAACGACCCGGCCCAGGTGACACTGGATTGCCGTCACCTGAGCTTTGTCGATTACTCAGCGATTGCCGCGCTCATGACCCTGCGCGAGCGTTACAGCAAGGCTGGCAAGCACCTGCGGGTGCTGCATCTGTCGGAGCGTTGCAAGAAGCTGCTCAAGCGTGCGCGGGTCCATCATGAGTAAGTGATCAAGGCCCGACCAGGTCTTCCAGCTCCTGGGCACGGGTCTGGGTCATGTCGAGTATGCAGCCGGAACCGTTGACCTGGTCGATAGTGCCGCCGGTAGCGGAACCGGCGAAGGCGCAATTGGCGTCACGGTACTTTATCCACAGGCGTTGCACGTCTTGCAGTTGCTGCTTGCGCGGGCCCTCCTGGGCGGCGAGCGCGGTCTTGTAGGCGCGGTTCAGGCGGGTGTCCTGCACCTTGGCTTCCTTGGTATTGCACGTGACCATGTCGGCGGTCGTGTTGGCGCTGTCCATGCACTTCTGCAGCGCTGGGCTGTCGGCGGCAGAAGCGGTGCCGCTGAGGGCGAGGAGCAGGGCGCCGGCGGCGAGGGGTGTGCGAATCATGGTCGGTTTCCTGGTCATGAAGGGTTGCGCATTCTATGACTCAACGGCAGCGTTCGAGTTTCCGGCATCCTCTGATCTTCATGTAAGAACACCCCTCGAATTTTCATTCACCCCTGTCGGGCATATCCCAACGCGACAGCGCTTATCTGTGGGCGAAAGTTACTTTCATAAAAATTGAAAATAGTCCTCGGTAATGATTTATGAGTTTCACAACCAATTCGACGTGACCCCTTTCCGAGGAGTACCGCATGGCCGCATCACCGGGCTTCGGGCTGTTGGCATACGCTGCCATCGCCATCATTGCTTTGATCGTGCTGATTGCACGTTACCGACTCAACCCGTTTATCGTCATCACCCTGGTGTCCATCGGCCTGGCGCTGATGGCCGGGATGCCGGCGGACACCATCATGGGTTCCTACGAGGCGGGTGTCGGCAAGACCCTGGGGCATATCGCCCTGGTGGTGGCGTTGGGCACCATGCTCGGCAAGATGATGGCCGAGTCCGGCGGTGCCGAGCAGGTCGCGCGCACACTGATCAACCGGTTTGGCGAGCGTAACGCGCATTGGGCGATGGTGTGCATCGCGTTCCTGGTCGGGCTGCCGCTGTTTTTCGAGGTGGGTTTTGTGTTGCTGGTGCCGATTGCCTTTACCGTGGCGCGGCGGGTGGGCGTGTCCATCCTGATGGTGGGTTTGCCGATGGTCGCCGGCCTGTCGGTGGTGCATGCCCTGGTGCCGCCGCACCCGGCGGCGATGATGGCGGTGCTGGCGTATAACGCGTCGGTGGGGCAGACCGTGCTCTACGCCATCCTGATCGGTATCCCGACGGCAATCATCGCAGGGCCCGTCTACGCCAAATTCATCGTGCCGCGTATTCACCTGCCGGCAGAAAATCCGCTGGAGCGCCAGTTCATCGAGCGTGAACCGCGTACCCGCTTGCCCAGCTTTACCCTGACCATGGGCACTATCCTGTTGCCGGTGGTGTTGATGATGATCGGTGGCTGGGCCAACGTGATTTCCACGCCAGGCACCGGTTTCAATCAGTTCCTGCTGTTTATCGGCAACTCGGTGATCGCGCTGCTGGTGGCGACATTGGTGAGCTTCTGGACCTTGGGTATCGCACAGGGCTTCAACCGCGAGTCGATCCTCAAGTTCACCAATGAATGCCTGGCGCCGACCGCCAGCATCACCTTGCTGGTGGGCGCGGGCGGCGGGTTGAACCGCATCCTGGTGGACGCAGGTGTGACCCACGAAATTCTCGGCCTGGCCCATGCCTTTCACCTGTCGCCGTTGGTGATGGGTTGGCTGTTCGCCGCGCTGATGCGAATTGCCACGGGCTCGGCCACCGTCGCCATGACCACCGCATCCGGTGTTGTAGCGCCGGTCGCCCTGGGCCTGGGTTATCCACACCCTGAACTACTGGTGCTGGCCACCGGTGCGGGTTCGGTGATCTTTTCCCATGTTAACGACGGCGGCTTCTGGCTGATCAAGGAATACTTCAATATGACGGTGATCCAGACCTTCAAGACCTGGACCGTGTTGGAGACTTTGATTTCCCTGGTCGCCTTCGGTCTGACCTATGGTCTGTCCTGCATCTTGTAACCCGGAGAGCCCATGGACATCCTCTACCAGATCCGCGCCCGCCAGGACGCCTTCAGCGCCGGCGAAGGGCGTATCGCCAAGCTTATGCTCGATGACGTGGGGTTTGCCGCATCGGCCAGCCTGGAAGCATTGTCGCAACGGGCCGAGGTCAGCACGGCCACCTTGTCGCGGTTTGCGCGCAGTGTGGGGTGCCGGGATTTACGTGACTTGCGCCTCCAGTTGGCCCAGGCCAGCGGCGTCGGCAGTCGCTTCCTCGACCCGGCGGGGTTGCCGGAACAGTCGGCGTTTCATCGGCAGATCCTGGGGGATATCGAGGCGACGTTGCGTCAGCATTTGTCGGGTTTCAACCAGGCGAGTTTTGTCGATGCGGTGAGTCTGCTGGGCAAGGCGCGGATGATCCATGCGTTTGGCATGGGCGGGCCGTCGAGCCTGTGCAGCGATGAGTTGCAGGTGCGCCTGGTGCGCCTGGGCTATCCGATTGCGGCCTGCCATGACCCGGTGATGATGCGGGTCACGGCGGCGACACTGGGGCCTGAGCATGCGTTGATTGTGTGTTCCTTGACTGGCCTCACCCCCGAACTGCTGGACGTGGTGGAGCTGGCGCGCAATTACGACGCGCGCATCGTCGCCATCACCCTGGCCGACTCGCCCTTGGCCCAATTGGCCGATGTGCTGCTGCCGCTGCAGCCGGCCGAAACCAGTTTTATCTATAAGCCCACCGCCGCCCGCTACGGCATGCTGCTGACCATCGACCTGCTCGCCACCGAGCTGGCCCTGGTCTCGCCGGACGACAACCAGGAACGCCTGCGCCGGATCAAGCTGGCCCTGGACGATTATCGCGGCGGCCCTGACAGCCTGCCGCTTGGAGACTGATATGAAGTACGACACGCTGATACGCCAGGCATTGATCATCGATGGCAGCAACACCCCAGGCTATGTGGCTGATGTGGGGGTGCGTGACGGGCGCATCGAGGCGATTGGCGATTTGTCGACGGCTGTGGCCGAACATGAAGTCGAAGCTGCGGGCCGTGTGCTGGCGCCGGGTTTTATCGACGTGCACACCCACGATGACACGGTGGTGATCCGCCATCCGCAGATGCTGCCCAAGCTTAGCCAGGGTGTAACGACGGTGATCGTCGGTAACTGTGGCATCTGCGCGTCGCCGGTGACGTTGCGCGGTGATCCGCCCGATCCGATGAACCTGCTGGGCAGCGCTTCGGCGTTTGTGTACCCGCGTTTCAGTGACTATCGAGCGGCGGTCGAACAGGCTCACCCGGCGGTCAACGTTGCCGCATTGATCGGTCACACGGCACTGCGCAGCAATCATATGCAAGACCTGCATCGCAGCGCTTCAGCGGATGAAATCGCTGCCATGCGCATGCAACTGCAAGAGAGCCTCGAAGTTGGCGCCTTGGGGTTATCCACAGGCCTGGCCTACGCCAGCGCGTTCAGTGCCGAGACCGATGAGGTGCTGCAACTCAGTGAAGCACTGACGGCCTTCGGTGCGGTGTACACCACCCATTTGCGCAGCGAATTCGAACCGGTGCTGGAGGCGATGGATGAGGCGTTTCTGATTGGCCGGCACGCCCGGGCGCCGGTGATTATTTCCCATCTCAAATGTGCCGGCGCCGGCAATTGGGGGCGCAGTCCGCAACTGTTGGCATCGCTGGAGCGGGCGGCGAAAACCCACCCGGTAGGCTGTGATTGTTATCCCTATGCCGCGAGTTCTTCGACCCTGGATCTCAAGCAGGTCACTGACGCGTTTCGCATCACCATCACCTGGTCGACGCCGTACCCGGAGATGGGCGGGCGCGACCTGCAGGATATCGCCGCTGAGTGGGATGTTTCGCTGATGGACGCAGCGCGTCGCCTGCAACCGGCGGGGGCGGTGTATTACGGAATGGATGAAGCGGATGTGCGACGCATCCTGGCGCATCCGCTGTCGATGGTCGGTTCGGATGGACTGCCGGAAGATCCGTTCCCGCATCCGCGTTTGTGGGGCGCATTTCCACGGGTGCTGGGGCATTTCAGCCGGGATGTCGGGTTGTTCCCGTTGCACACCGCCGTGCACAAAATGACCGGCTTGTCGGCGGCGCGATTTGGTTTGGCCGAGCGCGGTGAAATCCGCGAAGGGCACTGGGCCGACCTGGTGCTGTTCGACCCGTTGCGCGTGCGCGATGTGGCGGACTTCAAGCAACCGCAGCGGGCGGCGGAAGGCATTGATGGGGTGTGGGTCAACGGTGTATTGAGCTACAGCGACGGGCAGGCGAACGGTCAGCGGCCGGGTCGTTTCCTGGCGCGCAGTGGGGATTTGCGTCGGGGATTTTCGTCTCTATAGTGGGCGCTCTTATGAACGGAGCGATTGCCATGCACTTAGGAAAAGTCACCCCCATCCTGCGGATTTTCGACGAGGCCAAGGCGTTGGAGTTCTACGTGGACTTTTTGGGGTTCAAGGTGGATTGGCAGCATCGTTTCGAGGCGAATTTTCCGTTGTACCTGCAGGTATCGCTGGGTGAATGCGTGTTGCATTTGACTGAGCACCATGGCGATGCGTCGCCGGGCGCGGCGGTGCGGATTCAGGCACAAGGGGTGGACGCGTATCAGCAGCAGTTGGTTGCCAAGGATTACCGGTATGCCAAGCCAGGGGTTGAGGAAACGCCCTGGGGCTCGCGGGAGATGAGCATCAAGGATCCGTTTGGGAATCGGCTGGTGTTTGTTGAGGAAGGCGAGGGCTGAGGGGTAAATCGCGGGCAATAAAAAACCGCCTTGGTAGGGCGGTTTTTTTTGCAACACCAGTTAGTGGCTGGGGTTGCTCTCTCAAAAGACGCAACCGACTCGCGTCCGAAGGCTCACGTGTTCCGGTAAGTGTGCTGGAGGTAAGGCCCAACTCACGGAGGGCCGAGTATGTCTAGGTTTGCCTGTGGCGAGGGAGCTTGCTCCCGTTGGGCTGCGTAGCAGCCCCAAGCATTCACTGCGCTCTCAACTTCAAATCTGCATCAACTTGATCAGGGCCGCTTCGCGCCCCAACGGGAGCAAGCTCCCTCGCCACAGGGACTGCGGTTCTTAAACCCGGAAGTGGCTGACCATCTGCTGCAACTGGCTGCCCAGCCGCGCCAGTTCCACACTGGACTTGGCCGTCTCGTCACTCGCCGTAGCGGTTTGCTCAGACACATCACGCACATTCACGATGCTACGGCTGATCTCTTCAGCCACGGCGCTTTGCTGCTCGGCGGCGGCGGCGATCTGCTGGTTCATCGACTGGATATTCGACACCGTACGGGTGATGTTTTCCAGCGACACTCCGGCCTTGCGGGTCAGCTCGACACTGCTGTCGGTGAGGCTGCGGCTGTTGTTCATCACGTTGGCCACTTGCTGGGTGCCGTTCTGCAAACCGGCGACCAGGCCTTCGATTTCTTCGGTGGATTTTTGCGTGCGCTGGGCCAGGCCACGTACTTCGTCGGCCACCACGGCAAACCCACGCCCGGCTTCACCGGCACGCGCCGCTTCGATCGCCGCGTTGAGGGCCAGCAGGTTGGTCTGTTCGGCCACGGCCTTGATCACGTCCATCACACTGCCGATTTTGTTGCTCTCTTGTTGCAGATGGGTCATGGCGTCGGTGGAGCGCGCGACTTCGGCGGCCAGGCGTTCGATCTGGGCGATGGCCTCGGCGACCACCTTGTCGCCGGCACGGGCTTGACCATCGGCGTCGGCAGCGGCGAGGGAGGCTTGTTCGGCGTTACGCGCGACTTCCTGCACGGTGGCGGTCATTTCGTGCATCGCCGTGGCAACCTGGTCGGTCTCGATTTTCTGGCTGTTCACGCCAGCGCTGGTCTGCTCGGTCACGGCCGACAGCTCTTCGGCGGCGCTGGCGATCTGGGTCACGCCGTCGCGGATGCCGCTGATCAATTCCCGCAGGGTGGTGCCCATGCGCTGGATGCCTTGTTGCAGCACGCCCAGCTCATCGCGACGGGTAACCTGGATATTGTGGCTCAGGTCGCCGGAAGCGATACGTTCCACCACGGCCAGGGTTTCCTGGATCGGGCGAGTGATCTGGCGGGTGATAACCAGCGCGGCAATCACGCCGACCAGCAGGGCCAGCAAGGTGCTGATCAATTGCAGGCTGCGGGCCTGGGCGCTTTCGGCGTCGCGGCGGTTCAGCTGAATGTCGTACAGCTTGTCGCTGATGGTCACGATATCGGCGCCTTGGGTGGTCATTTCGGCCCGGGCGGTGACGATGTTGGCATTGGCTGCCTTGTAGTTCTGCACGGCAGTGCGGTAGGCGCCCAGAGCGGTTTCCAGCGAGGTCAGTGCGTTCTGTTGGCTGCTACCGAAAGCGGCGCTGAGGTCTTTCAAGCCGGCGATGGTTTTTTCAATCTGTGCGGCGGCACGGGCTTCGGTGTCCGGGTTGACGTTGCCGGTGTAACCGCGCACTTCGTAACGCGCCAATTGGAACTGCAGCTTGGCGTCGGCCACGGCCTGGAACTGGGCCAGGTGCTCCGCACTGTCAGGCATTTGCTTGACGCTGCTCTCCAGCGCATTGATCTGGGCGTTGGCGATGTCGGCTTTGTCGCCCATCACCTGGCGAGAGGCATTGCCGTTACGGTAGGCCTCACGCATTTTGGTCAGCGACTGTTGGTAAGCGGTGATGATCGCTTTCTGCTCGTTGAGCAGCTTGAGGTTTTCCGGGCTCTTGAAGCTGTCGAGCAGTTTCTGTTGCTGGGCAGCAAAGGCATCCAGGTTGGTCTGTACGGTCTGGGCCACGGCCTCGTCGCCGTTGGCGAGCATGTATTGCAGGCGCACGATGCGCAGCTTGGTCAGGGACGCGTTGAGCTGGGTGATGTCGCTCATCCAGTTGCTGCGGTCGATCAGGCCGCCCAGGCTGGTCCAGCCGGTGAGGGCCAGGATCGAGGTGAGGACCAGCACCAGGCCGAAGCCCAGGCCGAGTTTGAGGTTGACGCTGATGTTACCGAACCAGCTGTTCATCGAATGCTCCGCAAAAGTGATGTCTGTCTGCTGGGCGGTGTTGTTGTTTGAGCCAGCCAAGATGTGTAGGGCTGTATCGGCGGACGAGTTGGAATCTGAAACTTTTTATTCATGCATCAATGGGTAACCCCCGCCTGACCGACCAACGAAGCCCGCAGGCATGAGGCGCGGGGTTCATCGTGCATGCCGGTTTTATGCTAGTCTGCGGGCCCTTTTAGTTTTGGATGGCGCAGGAAACTGTGTCGCCCTACAGCGGAGCCTCTTCATGTCCGAAGTTAATCTGTCCACCGACGAAACCCGCGTCAGCTACGGTATCGGCCGTCAGTTGGGCGACCAACTGCGCGACAACCCGCCACCGGGCGTAAGCCTGGATGCAATCCTGGCCGGCCTGACCGACGCTTTCGCCGGCAAGCCAAGCCGTGTTGACCAGGAGCAAATGGCTGCCAGCTTCAAGGTGATCCGCGAAATCATGCAGGCCGAAGCCGCTGCCAAGGCTGAAGCTGCGGCGGGTGCCGGCCTGGCGTTCCTGGCTGAAAACGCCAAGCGTGATGGCATCACCACCCTGGCTTCCGGTCTGCAATTCGAAGTGCTGACCGCCGGTGATGGCGCCAAGCCGACCCGTGAAGACCAAGTGCGTACTCACTACCACGGCACCCTGATCGACGGCACTGTGTTCGACAGTTCCTACGAGCGCGGCCAGCCTGCAGAATTCCCGGTGGGCGGCGTGATCGCCGGCTGGACCGAAGCCCTGCAACTGATGAATGCCGGCAGCAAATGGCGTCTGTACGTGCCGAGCGAACTGGCTTACGGCGCTCAAGGCGTTGGCAGCATCCCGCCGCACAGCGTTCTGGTGTTC
>Ga0105251_10000330_pt1 | contig 47520 bp, 48 predicted proteins | sample KBSS64metaG_FD_80424 | JGI IMG/M metagenome (GOLD analysis project Ga0105251, IMG submission 80424) | Switchgrass rhizosphere microbial communities from Kellogg Biological Station, Michigan, USA - KBS S6-4 metaG | ecosystem: Host-associated > Plants > Roots > Rhizosphere > Soil | place...
CAGATCGGTGAAAATGGTGATCAGGGTGACGATCACCATCACCAGCGCATCGGCCTTCGGCATGCGGCGCAGACGGCGCAGCGAGCTCCACTCAAAGGTGTTGTAGCACACCACCAGCATCACCCCCGCCAGCGCCGCCACCGGCAGCAGGCCGATGTAACGCGACAGGCTGACCACGAACAGGATCAGCAGCACGGCGCCGACAACGCCGGAAATACGCCCGCGTCCGCCCGAGGTAAAGTTAATGATCGACTGGCCGATCATCGCGCAGCCGGCAAAGCAGCCGAACAGGCCGCAAATCGCATTGCCGGCGCCCTGTGCGATGCTTTCGCGGTTGCCGTTGCCCTTTTTGCCGCCCATTTCATCGAGCACCGTCATGGTCAATAGCGATTCAATCAGGCCGACCAGGGCGATCACCACCGCATAGGGCAGCACCACCTTCAGCATCTCCAGATTGAACGGCGCCACCGGCAGGCTAAAGTGCGGCAGCGAGCCGGAGATGTCCGCCAGGTCACCGACCCGCAGCGTGTGCAGATTAAAACCGATCGCCAACGCCGACACCACCAGCAACGCCGCCAGCGAAGAGGGAATGACCTTGGTCAGGCGCGGGAACAGCAGCACCACCAGAATAGCCAGCGCCACCAGGCCGTACATCAGCGGCCCCTGCCCGGCGATCATATGCAGCTGCGCCAGCATGATGACGATAGCCAAGCCGTTGACGAAGCCGTGGATTGCCGGCAGCGGCACCAGCCGGATAAACTTGCCCAGGCGGAATACGCCAATCAAAATTTGAATGGCGCCGGCAAAAATGGTCGCCCACAGCACGTAGCCCATGCCGTACTGCGCCGCCAGGCTCATCAACACCACCACAATCGAGCCGGCCGCGCCGGACACCATGCCCGGCTTGCCGCCGCACAGCGCGGTCACCAGGCCGATGATAAACGCGGTATGCAAACCGACGATCGGCGAAAGCCCGGCGACCAGCGAAAAACCGACCGCCTCGGGGATCATCGAGACCGCCACCACAAAGCCCGCCAGGACTTCATTCTTAACGTCCGCGATCCTGATATTGCTCAGGTTAAACATGGATTATTCACTTCCGACAGATGAAAACGTCTCCCCGCAGAGCAGAACGGGAGCGAGGGCCGCAAGGCGCGGCGAACGATCGGGCGGGGAGCACTCAGGGTGGGCTGGGCAAGAAATACATCCGGCGCGTTTCCTGTCGGGTAATCGGAAGTGTCAGTATGTGTAAATGTGATCCAAATCTCAATCAAAAACCGGCCGCCGGCAGTTTGCTTCTGCCGCCCCAGCAAGTCAGATCGAGATAAACGCGCATTACGTGTATAATGGCGGCATTATTTTGCCCTTTATGCAGCCTGTTAAACCTAACCGGCTGATAGTTAAGATATTTAAGGTGATTACAACATGGGATTCAAATGCGGTATCGTCGGCCTGCCTAACGTAGGCAAATCCACCCTGTTCAACGCGTTGACCAAAGCGGGCATCGAAGCAGCCAACTTCCCGTTCTGCACCATTGAACCGAACACCGGTGTGGTGCCGATGCCCGATCCGCGTCTGGATAAGCTGGCCGAAATCGTCAAGCCACAGCGCATTCTGCCAACCACCATGGAATTCGTCGACATCGCCGGCCTGGTGAAAGGCGCTTCCAAAGGCGAAGGCCTGGGCAACCAGTTCCTGACCAACATCCGTGAAACCGAAGCTATCGGCCACGTGGTGCGCTGCTTCGAAAACGACAACATCATCCACGTCAACAACAAGGTCGATCCGGCTGACGACATCGAGGTGATCAACACCGAGCTGGCACTGTCTGATCTGGACACCTGTGAACGCGCTATCCACCGCGTGCAGAAGAAAGCCAAAGGCGGCGACAAAGACGCGAAAGCCGAGCTGGCCGCGCTGGAAAAATGCCTGCCGCAGCTGGAAAACGCCGGCATGCTGCGCGCGCTGGATCTGAGCGAAGAAGACAAGGCGGCGATCAAATACCTGAGCTTCCTGACGCTGAAACCGACCATGTACATCGCCAACGTCAACGAAGACGGCTTCGAGAACAATCCGTACCTGGATAAAGTGCGTGAAATCGCCGCCGGTGAAGGCTCCGTAGTGGTTGCGGTGTGCGCCGCGGTGGAGTCCGACATCGCCGAACTGGAAGATGAAGACCGCGCCGAATTTATGGCCGAGCTGGGCCTGGAAGAGCCGGGCCTGAACCGCGTGATCCGCGCCGGTTACGAACTGCTTAACCTGCAAACCTACTTCACCGCCGGCGTCAAAGAAGTGCGCGCCTGGACCATCCCGGTTGGCGCTACCGCGCCGCAGGCGGCAGGCAAGATCCACACCGACTTCGAGAAAGGCTTTATCCGCGCGCAAACCATCGCTTATGAAGACTTCATCACCTACAAGGGTGAGCAAGGCGCCAAAGAAGCCGGCAAGATGCGTTCAGAAGGTAAGGACTACATCGTCAAAGACGGCGACGTGATGAACTTCTTGTTTAACGTCTAATCGCGGCGGTTGTTCTTGCGGTTAAAAATCCACGCCTCGGCGTGGATTTTTTATGAATGGCAATAGGCTCGGAACGCTTCCCTGCCGTCTCTTAAAGCATAGGCAGCTTCAAGCCGAACTTCTTCGCCATGGCAATGGCTTGCTCGTAGCCGGCATCGGCATGTAGCGCCTTGCCCTTTGCGTCGGTTTTATAGATATCTTCGGGATCGCTCGACAGGGCCACCGCCACCATCTAAACCGGTGCAGCATTCATTTCGCCAGAATAAAATCCTTATCGATCAAGTTATTAACATTCACCTGATTCGGCAGTATTTTTAACTGATAAAACAAATCCGCCACTGGCTGCAACACATTAATGTCCTGCTGATTGACGCTATGCGCGCCCTTTGACGTCCGATCCGCAATCTGTCGGGCGGTTTCCAGCGGCAAACGCGTCAGCTGCGCGTAAACCCTGGCGTATTCCTGCGGATGATCGATCGCCCACTGCCGTGCCCTGGCGATGCGCTCGGCAAAGTCTTTGATGGCCACTCGCTTGTCCGGATCGGCCAACGAGGACGTAGTGGCGGTTAAGAAGCCGAGCGATGGGGTTAATCCCCGACCATCGCGCAGCAGGCGCGCGCCGCTTTGTTCCGCAACGCCCAAATAGGGATCAAAAACCGCCCAAGCCGCCACCTTGCCAGTGCTGAACGCTGCGCTGGCATCGGTGGGCATAACGAATTGAATCTTCACATCTTCCCGCTTCAGCCCAGCCTCCTGCAACGCCGCGTACAGTAAGTTTTGCGAGATGCTGCCGCGCGCTGAGGAAACCACCACCGTTTGCCCTTTCAGTTGCTGAACGCTGTGCAACGGCGAATCCTTCGGCACAATAATCCCGTTAGACTGGCCATAGCCGACGTTGGTCTGAATCAGCTTAAAATCCACCCCGCCCGCCGCCGCCATTAATACCGGCAAATCCCCGGCATAGGCAGTATCTACAGCGGCTGCGCGCTGCGCTTCAAACAACGGCGCCGCCCCCTGGAAATTGGCCCATTGATACTGATAGGGCGCATCCTTCATCACGCCGGCAGCCTCTACCAGGCTACGCAGCCCACGGGCTTGGTCGCCCAGTACCAGTTTGGCATCGCCGATCGCCCCCTGTGCCAGCGACGCCGTTAATAACATGGCGCTCAGCCCCACGCCCCTAAGTAGTACAGAAAAATGCGCCATACTTTCCCTCTTTGCCGGTGATGGTTATGCATATTGTCTGATGATTCAAAGCACGGTAAAGCCATGGGTTGCATCACGCTCAAGCTGTTCTACCAACCCGAACTCCCAGTCCAGGTAGGCTTGCATCGCTTCACGCGGATTGTCCGTGCCCTCGTACGGACGGCGATAACGGTCAATGCGCGGCGCGGCCAACCGCCCTTCGCCCTTTTCCAACGGCCGATTTTCAGCCATCCACGCCAGGGTACCGCCGGCAAGCAGTTGCACCGGCTTGCCGGTCAGCGCGACCACTTCCGGCACCGCATAGCGCGCCAGTTGGCTACTGCCGCAGGTCAGCACATAGCGTTTTGCCGGCGGCAGGTTTTCCAGCGCCAACGGCAACTGTGAACGGAGGACCCAATGCGCGCCGGGAATATGGCGCGCCACATAGTTGGCGCTGGTGGTGAAATCCAGCAGCACCGTGCCTTCCTGGCCCAACAGTGCGGCCAACTGCGCCGGGGTGACTTCATCGGCCGGCGGCGGCGGCGGTAGCTGCGCCGCCGGATCGCCCCGCTCGGTAAAGTCGGCGTCCTCCAGCCCATCGAGTACCGCCGCATCCCAGCCCATCTGCGCCAGCCAGGAAGCGCTCATATTGGCACGCACGCCGTCATCATCCACCAGCACCACGCGGGCGCCGCGCACGCTGGCATAGTGATCCGTTTCCTGCACCAGTTGCCCGCCGGGCGCACTGCAACTGCCCGACACATGCCCAGCGCGGTACTCCTCGGGGCTGCGCACGTCAAACAGATAGGTGGTGCGCACCGCATCCTGCTGCCACAACCCAAGCGTCTCGCGGTCAATGCGCCGTACGCCGGCCGCGTCCGCCACTCGCCGCGCCCGTTGCTGCGCCTGCGCCAGGTTGTCCACATTCTCGGTGTAGCGCCGCTGCCGTTGATTTTCCAGCGCAAACCCCGCCAGCCCCCAGCCGATTGTACCGTTGCGTAGCGCCGCCACCGGGTTGCTGATGCCGGCGTTGATTAACGACTGGGTACCGATAATGCTGCGCGTACGCCCGGCGCAGTTAACTATCACCTGCGTATTGGGATCCGGCGCCAGCGCGTTGATCCGCAGCACCAGCTCCGCCCCCGGCACGCTGGTGCTGGTGGGGATACTCATGGTTTGGTATTCATCAAAACGGCGTGCATCGACGATCACCACATCGGCATGCCGATCGATCAGCGCCTTAACCTGCTGCGCAGTCAGCGATGGCGTATGCCTACGGCTTTCCACCAGTTCGCCAAAGGCCTTGCTTGGCGTATTCACGTCCTGGAAAAGCTCGCCACCGCCGGCTTGCCAACCCGCCAGGCCGCCAGTCAGCAGGGCGACATCCCCATAGCCGAATTGCCGTAGCCGCCGTGCCGCCTGTTCAGCCCGCCCATCGCCGTTGTCATAGACGGTAACAGGGGTGCTGCGGCGCGGAATGCGCCGGTAGGCTTCCAGCTCCAGCTTGCTCAGCGGGATGTTCACGGCGAACAGCGGGTGGCTTTCAGCAAATTCGGCTTCTTCACGCACATCGATCAACGCCAACTCCCGGCGGGCCAACAGCGCGGCTCGCAGGGTGGAAAAATCACGGTAAACAAAGGCAGGCATAGTTACACTTCCTTAGAAAGGTCCCAAATATTAGGCAATTGAGTATTGGAATAACCGGAGATAAAGGGCTTCACCGCACCACTTTCGCCATACACAGCACGCTTAACGGCGCCGATATTGCCGCCATACACATGAATGCTGATTGACACGCGATCGTTAAACGCATTGCTGACCTGGTGAATATCGCCGTCCCGTTCGGACAGTTTCGCTACCTGCCCGGCGGTTAACCGCTCGGCGTCACCTTCAGGCCGGGGCACGCCCTGGCCGTCAAGCAGGTAACGCTGGTTGATTTCAGCACCGCGCAGCATGCCAATCAGCCCCCACACGCGGTGATCATGGATCGGCGTGACCTGCCCCGGCCCCCAAACGAAGCTGACGATGGAAAAACGCTGGGCAGAATCAACGTGCAGCAGGTACTGCTGATAATGTTCAGGGTGTGGGCGAGAGTACTCCTCAGCCAGCCAGTCATCCCTGCCGACCAATTCGGCAAGCAATTGCGCCGCGTTATCGAGCCGCGCCGCCTCGCCCAGCGGCTGCTGATGCAATTGGGCCAGTCGCTCGATGAACTGACGTAAACGGTCTAAGCGTAAGGGCGTTGTCATAAGCATTCCTGTCTGAAAGACTGCTTATCACGCTAACAAAGAACTTTTTATTATTTAAATGCATTTTTGTAATAAACTAAAATGCAGAATACACATAAAGAGAATTTACATGCGTACAGATGATATTGACGCACTGCTGGCGGTGGTGCAATTCGCTTCGCTTAACCAGGCCGCGGAATACCTTGGCATTAGCCAATCCGCCATAACCCGCCGTCTGCAAAGCTTTGAACAGAGCCTGGGCGCCACGTTGCTGGATCGCCAAACCAAACCACTTAAACTGACGGCCATCGGTCACCGCGTCTATGAGCAGTGCCTGACGATCAAGCGCGAAACCAAGCGGTTGGAAAGTTTGCTTAATCAGGATGCGGAACCCAGCGGCCCGCTGCGTCTGGGGGTTCCGCAAAGCCTGAGCGAGATAGCCCTGCTTCCGGCGCTCATTGCCTTGGGTGAGCATTACCCGCAGTTGCGCCCGCAGGTAACCTGCGGTTGGGGCGGGCAGTTGATCAAACGCCTGGAAAACGTTGAGCTGGACAGCCTGCTCGCCATGGGGCCGGCGCATCAAACCTTCGATGACAGCCTGGTGACGAAGGCACTGTGCCCATTAGAGGTTGTCGTGATCGCCGGCCAACGTCTTCGCATCCACACCGCCCGGCTCAGCGGTTGCGCTCATTATGGCTGGGTATTAAACCCTGATGGCTGCGGCCTGCGCGCCGGGTTAAACCGCGATCTGCAGGCACAGGGATTGGGGCTGAAAATCAATGTGGAAACCACCGGCACCCAGTTGCAAATCAGCCTGGTGGCCCAGGGACTCGGGCTCGGGTTGGTGCCGAAGGCTGCGCTAACGCACAGCCCGCATCAAGACGACATCACGATTGTTGAGCTGAGCGATTTCCGGCCAAAAGTTCAACTGTGGCAGGTCAGCAGCCCGGGGCTGGGCAACCTGCAAAGGCCCACCACCTTTTTTGCCGAAAAGATCGTTCGGGGGCTTAGCATTTAATTCCATGAATGATAAGGAGTTAACTTCATAATTAACTTTATGCATATTAAGATATGATAAAAATGCATTTAAATCATTAGAACATCGCGTATAGGGTATAAACACCTTGCTGCTTATCGCCAGACATTTGGCCGGCAGTCAGACCCTATCACGATTCCTGACAAGGAGTTCTAATGAGCGTCCAATTTTTAGGCATGATCGGGCACCGTCTGTCTTCGGAAATCATCCCACCGGCTGGCCCAATATTTGATCGCGATTACATTGTGCGCTTTGCGCAAACCCACGAAGCCGCCGGTTTCGACCGCCTGCTGGTCGGGCATTGGTCCGATCAACCCGACGGCTTTTTAGTCACGGCGCTGGCTGGGCTATCCACCCAAAAAATCAACTTCTTACTGGCGCACCGGCCAGGCTTCGTCTCGCCGACCTTGGCGGCGCGTAAATTCGCCACCCTGGAACACCTGTTGGGCGGGCGCCTGGCGGTGCATATCATTAGCGGCGGGAACGACGCAGAACAGCGCCGCGACGGCGACTATCTCGACCACGATCGGCGCTATGCCCGCACCGAGGCATTTTTGGAGATCGTGCGCCAGGTCTGGACCCAGGAACGGCCGTTCGACGCCCATAATGACTTCTATCAGGTCGAACAGGCCTTTTCGGCAATAAAACCGCTGCAACAACCCCATATCCCGATTTTCTTCGGCGGTTCGTCCGACGCGGCGATTGCCGTAGCCGGCAAGCATGCCAATGTGTTTGCCCTGTGGGGCGAATCGCTGGCGCAAACCCGGGAAACCATCCAGCGCGTGCGGGCCGAAGCGGCCAAACACTTGCGCCAAATCGACTTTAGCGTGTCATTCCGACCGATTATTGCCGCCACCGAAACGCAGGCCTGGGAAAAAGCCAAAGAGATCCTGCATGTCGCCACTGAACATGCCGCGCAAACCGACGTAGGCCATAGGAACAAGCCCAACAGCGTGGGCGCTCAACGCCTGCTGCAAACCGTGGCGCAAGGCGATGTGGTGGATAAACGTCTGTGGACCGGCATCGCCAGATTGGTCGGCGGCGGGCACAATTCCACTGCGCTGGTGGGTACGCCGGAGCAGGTGGCCGATGCTCTGCTTGATTACTACGATCTGGGCGTGCGCAACTTCCTGATCCGCGGCTTTGATCCCCTCAACGACGCTCAGGAATACGGTAAAGAACTGCTGCCGATCGCCCGTGCCAAAATCGCCCGGCGCGACGCCAAACACAGCGCCTGATGGGTAACGGGAGAGACACTACGTATGAATTCTGTCCAGTCTACCCGCCTGCTTGCGCAGCGACGGCACATGCAGCCGCCGCTTGAGCAGATCACCGAGCAACTGGCGCAGCAGGCTGCGGCGCTGGATCGCAGCGGCAGATTCCCGCACGCCAATCTGGCCTTGCTGCATGAATATGGGCTGCTGAGCCTGGCCTGCGAGCAGCGTTATGGCGGCGCCGAAGCCAACCTGTCCACTTTGCAGCAGGTTGTCAGCGCCATCGCACAGGGCGAACCGTCAACGGCGCTGATCGTCTGCATGCAGTACCTGCACCACCTGCGCCTGGCCTCCAACGCCAGTTGGCCAGAATCGCTGCGCGGCGCAGTCAGCCGCAGCGCAGTGCAGAGCGGGGCCTTAATCAACAGCCTGCGGGTAGAGCCGGAGCTGGGTTCCCCTGCGCGCGGCGGTTTGCCCCACACCGTGGCGGCTCGCACGTCCGCCGGCTGGCGGCTCAACGGCCATAAGCTCTATACCACCGGAATTGAAGGGCTGAGCTGGCTGGCAATCTGGGCTCGCAGCGATGATGACAACCCGCAGGTGGGCACCTGGCTGGTTCCGCGCGATAGCCCGGGCATCACCATTAAACGCAGCTGGGATCATCTGGGCATGCGCGCCACCGGCAGCCATGAGGTGATACTACAAGATGTGCCGGTACCGCTGTCCCATGCGGTGGAGATTTATCCGGCCGATCGGCCCCCGGCGCCGGATACGACGCAGATCCAGGCCGCTGCCAATGCGCATGCCGCCCTGCTGCCGGCCATCTATGACGGCGTCGCGCAGGCGGCGCGCCGCTGGCTGATCGCCTGGCTGCGGCAACGGGTGCCGGCCAGTCTTGGCGCCCCGTTAGCCAGCCTGGCCCGCGTGCAGGAAAACCTTGGGCAAATCGACGGCTTGCTGCTGGTCAATCAAAGCCTGCTGCGCCAGGCGGCGGCGCGGGCATTCAGCACTGAACAAGCCAACCTGGCAAAAGTGACCATCACCGAAAATGCGATAGCGGCGGTGGAAAAGGCACTCACGCAGAGCGGCAACCACGGCCTGACGCGCCATAACCCGCTGGAGCGCCACTACCGTAACGTACTCTGCGGCCGGATACATACCCCACAAAACGACAGCGCATGGATCAACGCCGGAAAAGCTGCGTTAAAACCATAGGACGATAATCAACATGTTGCGTATTAAACACACCCTGGGTGCCCTGTTGCTGCTCGGCCTGGCAAGCCAGGCGTCGTTCGCCGACGCACGTATCACCCTGCATATTGCCGATCAAAAAGGCGGTATGCGTTCACAAATGGAAGCGGCCAACGAACTCGCCAACCTGCCTTACGACATCAAATGGGCCGAGTTCCCCGCCGCCGCACCGCTTGCCGAAGCATTGAACGCCGGCGCAGTTGATGTCGGCATTATTGGCGATGCTCCATTATTGTTTGCCCTCGCGCAGGGCGCGCCGGTTAAAGCGGTAGCGGTGGATAAAAGCAACCCGGCAGGCACCGCGGTGCTGGTGGGCGAACACTCGCCGCTGAAAAGCGGCCAGGATCTGAAAGGTAAACGCATCGCCACCGGCAAAGGTTCTATCGGCCACTTTGTGGCGTTGAAGGCGCTGAAGCAAGCCGGCCTGAGCGCGGCGGACGTACAGTGGGTCTTTTTGGGGCCGGTGGATGCCAAGGTCGCGCTGCTTAGCGGCTCGGTCGATGCCTGGGCCGCCTGGGAACCTTATACCACCCAACTGGTTAAAACCGGGCAAGGCCATGTGCTGGTCAGCGGCACCGGCCTGCTGCCGGGAAATACCTTCCTGGCGGCCACGGATGCAACGCTCGCCGATAGCGCGAAACGCCAGGCGCTGCAGGATTACCTGAACCGCCTGGCAAAAGCGGAGCGCTGGGCCTATGCCAATCTCGACAGCTACGGGAACACGCTGGGGAAAATCATTAAATTCCCGCCCGATATTGCGCGCGAACAGTTCGCCAGCCGCCAACTGCGTTGGCAGCAAATTGATGAGACAACCGTGCGCCAACAGCAGGCCACGGCCGATTTTTATCAGGCCAACGGTTTGATCCGGCAACCACTCGACGTTACCCATACCTTTGATAATGGCTTTAGCGTGCCGCCGTTGGCGCAGACACAACAGGAAGGTCAGCCATGAAACCCATCACTCATTATTCACGCCGCAGATTCCTCCGACTGAGTGGCAGCCTGCTGGCGGCCCCAGCCTTGGCCGGCATATCGTCGAAGCTGTTCGCCCATGATATGGCAAGCATGCCTCAGGATAGCGGCAACGCACTGCGCCTGCCCGAACCTTACAAGTTGAAACTCGCCATCAACCAGAGCGCGGTATGTATTGCCCCCGTCACCGTGGCGGAGCAGCAGCGCTTCTTCAGCAAGTACAATTTGGACGTAGAATTTGTCAACTTCGGCAACTCGACCGATCTGCTGCTGGAAGCGATCGCCACCGGCAAAGCCGATGCAGGCATAGGCATGGCCCTGCGCTGGTTGAAGGCGCTGGAACAAGGCTTTGACGTCAAGCTCACCGCCGGCACCCACGGCGGCTGCCTGAATCTGCTGACCGCCAAAAATGCGCCCTTTACCAGCCTGGACAAGCTGAAAGGACAAACCATCGGCGTGACCGATATGGCCGGCCCGGACAAGAACTTTTTTGCCATTCTGCTCAAACGCCACGGCGTAGACCCGATAGCCGATGTGCAATGGAAGGTTTATCCCGCCGATTTATTGAGCGTCGCGTTGGATAAGCAGGAAATTGCCGCCATCAGCGGCAGCGAACCCTTTAGCTACCGCTTATTGGAGACCGGAAAATACCAACTGCTGGCAAGCAATATGACCGGGGAATACGCCAACCTCAGTTGCTGCGTGGTTGGCGTCAGCGGGTCGCTGGCCCGCAAACACAAAGCCGCAGCGGCGGCGTTAACCCAGGCGCTGCTGGATGCCCACAGCTATGCGGCAGAACACCCGGAAAGCGTTGCCGAAGCCTTTATGGCCCACGCGTTAAACACCAACGTCAAAGAAGTGGCCGGCATTATCCATGGCCAGGCCCACGGGCATCATGCCGTTGGGGAAGCCTTCGTCAAAGAGCTTACCCAATACGTCAGCGATTTACAGCTGGTACAGGTGATTAAACCCAGTACCGATGCCCATCAGTTTGCGGAGAGCATCTATGCCAACGTATTTGCTTGATCGCACCATAAAAGGTGAAAAAACCGCCGGCGAACGGATCTGGCTCACCGGCCTGCTTGCCGCCGCGGCGTGGCTGGCGGCCGGGCTTTTCACCACCTATTGGCCTGACGCCAACCGCCAGTGGCCATACAGCCAGGCCTGGGCTTATCTGCAACTGGCGCTGGGGGTGGCGTTGCTGGCCCTGGCGCTAAGCTATCGGCGCTGGAACGGCCGCGGGCAGCGCCTGCAGCGCGCCGGGCAATGGCTGATCGCGCTGCCGCTGTTTTTCAGCCTGTGGCAACTGCTCACGGCGAAAACCGGGGTGCTGCCGGTACCGTTCTTCGCCCCGCCGCAGGCGCTGATTGAGGTTTACCTCAGCGACTGGCCGCGCCTGCTGAACAGCCTGTATCACTCGCTATCGTTATTGTTGCTGGGGGTAGCGATCGGTACCCTGACCGGCTTTGTCAGCGGGGTGGCGATCGGCTGGTCGCAGCGCATTGGCTATTGGGTGCACCCGATACTCCGCATCCTCGGGCCGGTGCCTTCAACCGCCTTGCTGCCGCTGTGCCTGTTTATCTTTCCCAGCAGCTTTGGCGCCAGCGTGTTTCTGATCGCTCTGGCGACCTGGTTCCCGGTTACCGTTCTCACCTGGTCGGGCGTCGCCAACATCGATAAGGCCTATTACGACGTGGCGCGCACCCTGGGCGCCAGTCAGCGCTTTTTGATTTTCCACGTGGCGATCCCCGCCGCCCTGCCCAGCGTGTTTGTCGGCCTGTTCATGGGGCTAGGGGCGTCTTTCTCCGTGCTGATCGTCGCGGAGATGGTTGGGGTTAAAGCCGGCATCGGTTTTTATCTGCAGTGGGCGCAGGGCTGGGCTGCCTATCCCAATATGTACGCGGCGCTGATTGTGATGGCCTTTCTGTGTTCGGGGCTGATCAGCCTGCTGTTTTTCATACGCGATCGGCTGCTCGGTTGGCAAAAAGGAGTGATGAAATGGTAGCGCAAGCCGCACAGGCTCAGATAAAAGCCACAGGCATGGCGATTGACGTGCGAAACGTCAGCCACAGCTTCACCTTGGGGAAACGGGAAATCGCCGTGCTGGATAACATCAGCCTGAGCATTGCCCCCGGTGAAAGCGTCGTCCTGCTCGGCCCTTCCGGCTGCGGGAAATCCACGCTGCTACGCCTGTTGGCCGGGCTGGAACCGTTGCAGACCGGCCAGCTGCTTGCCGACGGTCGCCCACTCGGCGCCCCCAGCCCCGAGCGCATTCTGGTTTTCCAGGATCCCACGCTCTACCCATGGCGGACGGTGCGGCAGAACGTGCTGCTCGGGCCGCAGGCGCAGGGGCTGAGCGGCCAGGAACGGCAGGCCGACGACCTGATTAGCCGTATCGGCCTCAACGAGTTCGCCAACGCCTACCCGAAGCAGCTATCCGGCGGGATGGCCCAGCGCGCCGCGCTGGCGCGCGCGCTGCTCAACGAACCGCGCCTGCTGTTGCTCGATGAGCCGCTGGGAAAACTGGATTCGCTGACCCGTATCAGTATGCAGCGCGAATTGATTAACCTCTGGCAAAGCCAGGGCTATACCAGCCTGCTGGTCACCCACGACATTGAAGAAGCGTTGCTATTGTGCGACCGGGTGATTGTGCTGTCGCCGCGGCCGAGCCGAATTCTGGCGCAGTTTGCCGTGCCGCTCGCCTACCCGCGCCACCGGGACGCCCCGCTTCTGATTAAACATCGGCAGGACATTTTGAAAATCCTGGGCCAGGAGATCGATTGGTAGCTTTACTGCCCATCGTTGCCAACACTTATCGAACCACCATTAATGGGAGTTGTTATGTCTTTGATGTCTATTCCTACCGCCAATACCGGCGAGGTAAAAAACGGCGTCAGCCAGGAGGAGTGGCAGGAGCGCGTCAAGCTGGCCGCCGCCTATCAGTTGGCGGCCCTGTATAACTGGACCGATCATATTTATACCCATTTCTCGGTGCGCGTGCCGGGCGCGGAAGAGCATTTCCTGATTAACGCCTACGGGCTGTTGTTCAGTGAAATCACCGCCTCCAACCTGGTGAAAATCGATTTGGACGGCAATATTCTCGCCGACCCGACCGGGCTTGGCATCAACCAGGCCGGCTTTGTGATCCACAGCGCCATACACCGCGCCCGGCCCGATCTGAAAGCCGTGCTGCATACCCACACCAAAGACGGCGCGGCGGTATCGGCGCAAAAAGACGGTCTGTTGCCGCTGTCGCAACATGCGCTGGCTTATTATTCGCGTATTACCTATCACGAATACGAAGGCGTTGCGCTTGATCTGGATGAGCAGGAACGGTTGGTTAACGATTTGGGCCACAGCAACGTGATGATTTTGCGCAACCACGGTTTGCTGGCCGGTGGCGTAAGCATCGAGCACGCGTTCCGAGAGCTGCACGGCCTGGAGCGCGCCTGCAACATTCAGGTGGCGGCGCTCGCCGGCGGGCGGGACAATTTGCACTACGCGCCGTCGGCCGCTATCGAAAAGGTCAAGGCGCAGTCTGTACGTTTTAGCAGCGGCACGGATGAGATCACGCAAAAACACTGGGCAGCGGCCATCCGCCAGCTGGAAGCCAGTGGTTTATCCAGCTTTGACCAGTAACCTTTTGCGGCATTTCTCGGTTAACCATGAAAAATCGAGGTTAACGGCTCGCGTCCCCGATAGCCGGTTGTCATGCTCTTCGTGGCTGCGGCCGCAGTGTTCGGCATACGGGCCGATCGCGGTATGCCTGGTGCGTTTCATCTCTTCGGCGTGAATTAAAATATCCGATGCCTGGCCCTGGAAGCCGCCCAGCGGCTGGATTAGTACATGCTTATGTAATGTGCAAATAAAAGCCGCGGCGCTGCGCGGCTTGGGGATCACTGCCGGATTGGGATCACCAGCACGTCGATATTCAACTGGTTGATGGCGTTGCGGGTGGAGGAAAACAGATTGCTCCACAGGTCATGATGGTGGCCGAACACCAGCAGATCGATGCCCTTTTCGGCCACCGCGGCCTCCAGCTCAACCACAAAGCCGCCGCGCCCGATAATCACTTCCGCGATCGGGTAATTGACGTTTTGCGTGGTGGGTTCCAGCTCTTTTTTGATTTTCTCTTCCAGCGGCACGCCGTCGTAGCTTCGCTCCGAAAAGCCGATCGCCGCATGGTAGGTATCGTAATGCACATCGACATAGATCAGCGAGAGTTTGGCCTGCAGCGCTTCGGCCAGCAGCGCGCCTTTCTCCACCAGCCGTTTGCCGTCATCGCTCAGATCCGTGGCGACCACAATATGTTTGTAGCACATAGCGCCTCCTGTCGTGGACTCGGTAATGAGCCGAGGCTCAGATACCCTTTCAGTGCGATATCCTTATGCTTAATTTTAGTTCACAAACGCGGGGCCAGGCGGGAGATTATGGCGATGAGAGGCCCCGTCGCCGGGGCCGCTTGCAGCATCAGCGCTCGCGCTGCACTTCAAACCAGACGTTGCACAGCGACAGGATCAGGGTGTTGTGATCCTTCACCAACACGTTGTCGCCGGGCACGCCGTCGGAGCCCTGATCGGTAATGCCTTGAATGGTGGCGTCAGGGTGTTGAATCGCCACTCGCTGCACCGACGGCGTGCTGATGCCCAGCGTCGGGAAGTCGATATATGAGCTGCTGCCGGAGTTGTCTTCGACAAACTCCTGCGCCTCTACGGTGCTGACGGTGGCGCCTTCGCTTTTCAGCGCGGTGCCGTTCCAGCTGAAGCCGTCGGCCTTATAGTTGATTTTGCCGCCGATCAGGCTTTGCGCCTGCTGCTGATCCCAACAACCTGCGGTCTGCGTCGGCACTATTTTGCTGACGCGCCAGTTGCCCAGCAGATCTTTAGGGATCGGGCCGACGTCGCCTTCCGCCGCATTGGCCTGAGCCGCCGTCACGCAGGCTAACACCACCAGCGGCAGCAGTGCCTTGCTCCAAGTGTTCAATTGCATTATCTGTCCCTCGTTCATAACCCGGTCTGCCCTCGTGGGCCTGCGGCTATCATAATAAGCCTGCCGATCCGCCGTCAAAATAAACTGCAGCCCAGGGCACAAAGCGCCCCAAACGGCGGCTTTCGGCGCGCCCGCTCATAGCGAATCGCTATTAATCATAGTGAATCAGTATTTTATTTTATCCAGCCGATTACCTAGAGTCACTGCCACTATTCTGCCTGCCATATCCAGCAGGCAATGTTGACAAGGACTCTGGGAAGATGACGTTTACGCTAAAAAAAATCGCCGTGGCCCTTACCGCCGCCAGCGCCCTGCTGCTTGCCGCCTGCGGGCCTGCGGCGCAGGATGAACATCACATCAAGGTCGGCATCAGCGCCGGCATCGATCAGTCGCTGTGGGCGGTGGTGCAAAAGGTCGCTAAACAGAAATACGATCTGGACGTGGAGGTGGTGACCTTCAACGATTACGTATTGCCCAACGAAGCGCTGAACAACGGCGATCTCGATATCAACGCTTTCCAGCACAAGCCCTATCTGGACAAACAGATGCAAGAGCGCGGCTATAAGCTGGCGGCGGTCGGCAACACCTTCGTTTACCCGATTGCCGGCTATTCGAAAAAAATCGCCTCGCTCAGCCAGCTGCCGGACGGCGCGCAGGTGGCGGTGCCCAACGATCCGACCAACCTCGGCCGCTCACTGCTGCTGTTGCAAAAACAGGGGCTGATTACGCTGAAGGACGGCGTTGGGCTGCTGCCGACCGCATTGGATATCGTCAGTAACCCGAAGAAGCTGAAGATCGTCGAGATTGAAGCGCCGCAGCTGCCGCGCGCGCTGGATGACAAACAGGTAACGCTGGCGATCATCAATACCAACTATTCCAGCCAGATCGGCCTGTCGCCGGCCAAGGACGGGCTGTTCGTCGAGGATAAAAATTCGCCGTACGTCAACATATTCGCCAGCCGCATCGACAATCAGGACAGCGACAAGGTGAAGAACCTGGTCAAGGCCTATCAAACCGATGAGGTGGCCGCCAGCGCCGCCGAAATCTACAAGGGCGACGCGGTAAAAGGCTGGTGATTCATTTCAACCAGGGCGCTGCCACGCAGCGCCCTTTCCCCCTCACTGCTTCGCCGCATACTTTTGCATATTGGCCGGCGTTACCAGTTCGAACGGGATCCAGTAATAAGGCTCCGGCTTTTCGCCCTTGATCATCCGCTGCGCCACGTCGACCGAAGCCTTGCCCTGGCCGACGGCGTCCTGGAATACCGTTACCTGCATCCTGCCGGAGGCCAACGCCTTCAGGCCGTCCGGCGTGGCGTCGATGCCGCCGATCAGCACCTTGCCGTCTTTTTTGCCGGCCTGCTGCAGCGCCATAATCGCGCCTATCGCCATTTCGTCGTTATTGGCGGCGACAATGTCGATAGCTTCGTCGTTGGTGATCCAGTTCATCATCAGATCCATGCCTTCGCTGCGCGAATAGTTGGCGCTCTGCTTTTGCACCACCTTCATTTTCGGGTACTTGGCCACCACCTGTTCAACGTCTTTGGTGCGCTGCAGCGCGCCGGCGTCGGTCAGGTTGCCGATCATCACCGCCACATTGCCCTGATAGTTGGCCAGCCGCGCCAGTTCCTCCATTTGTAAAGTGCCGGATTCCTTCTCGTCGGAGCCGACAAACACCACGCCCGGCGGCAGCGTGGTGTCCCCCGGCGTGCGGTTCACGTATACCAAAGGAATGCCCGCGTCTTTGACCATCTTGGTAATGGCGGGCGTGCCGGCCGAGTTAACCGGATCGACGATGATCGCATCCACGCCGGCGCTGATAAAGTTTTGTACCTGATCGGTCTGCCGGCCGACGTCGCCGCGGGCGTCTTCAAACTGCACCTTGATGCCGCGCGCCTGGGCCTCTTTGTCGATCGAGTGGCGGATGATGGTCAGGAAATTCTGGTCAAAATAGGCCATCGACACGCCGATGGTTTCCGCCAATACCGAAGTGGAGCAGCTCAGCGCGGCGATCAGGAGTATTTTTTTAACGTGTTTCATGATGATTTCCCCGAGGTAAAAAAAAACCGCCGGGCAAGCAGCCCCGGCGGCAATTCACGGCAATCAGTGTTTCTTGCGGTTGCGCCGCATATCGATAGCCACCGCGGCCACGATAATCACGCCTTTGATAATGTCCTGAATGTAAGAGTCGACGCCGATAAAGGTAAAGCCGCTCTTGATAAGCCCGAGGATCACCGCGCCGATCAGCGTGCCGGTAATGCGCCCGACGCCGCCCATCAGGCTGCTGCCGCCGATCACCGCCGCGGCGATGGCGTCCAGCTCATAGGACATCCCCATGCTCGACTGGCCGCTGCTGACGCGCGCCGCCAGCACCACCCCCGCCAGCCCCGCCAAACCGCCGGCGATGGTATAGACCGTCACCAGGTACTTGTTGACGTTGATGCCGGACACCCGGGCCGAGGTCATGTTGCCGCCGATGGCGTAGATGTATTTGCCATAGCGGGTGTGCTTCAGCGCGATATGAAAGATCACCGCAATCACCAGGAAAATGATCACCGGCATCGCGCCCTGGCCGATCGAGGTGAAACCGTCCGACAGGAAGCTGACCGGGTTGCCTTTGGTGTAGTACTGCGCCAGGCCGCGCGCCGACACCATCATGCCCAGCGTGGCGATAAACGGCGGAATGCCGGTGCGGGTGATCAGGAAGCCGTTCACGAAGCCGCAGACGATGCCCACCCCGATGCCGGCACCGATCGGGATTGCCGCCGGCAGATCCAGCAGCGCCGGGTACATCGGCGAAATGCTGTCGGAGGTCTGCGCCAGGCTGGCCGCCACCACCGCGGTTAAGGCTATCAGCGAGCCGGAAGACAGATCTATGCCGGTGGTGATGATGACCTGGGTCACCCCCACCGCGATGATGCCGATAATCGCCACCTGCAGCACGATCAGCAGCAGACGGTTCGGGTTCATCAGGAAGGACTGATCGCGAATGTACCAGCCGAGAATTTCGAAGATCAGCGCAATGCCGATCATCACGATGAAAATGCCGGTGTCCTTCGGCATCTTGCCGCTCAGGCCGGAAAACAGCGCTCCCTTGCCCGCCGAATCGGAGGTGAGCGGTTTTTCAATCTTTACGTTACTCATGGTGTTCACCTTTCGTTATTCAGAGGCCAGCGCCAGGATCTTTTCCTGGTCCGCGTCATCTTTGTCCAAAATGCCGGTGATGCGGCCGCCGTGCATCACCATAACCCGGTCGCTCATGCCGAGAATTTCCGGCAGTTCGGACGAAACCAAAATGATGGCCACACCGCGGTTGGCCAGTTCGCTGATCAGGCGATAAATCTCCGCCTTGGCCCCTACGTCGATGCCGCGCGTCGGTTCGTCGAGGATCAGGATTTTCGGCTGCGCCAGCAGCCAGCGGGCAATCAGCACCTTCTGTTGGTTGCCGCCGCTGAGGTTGTTGATGATCTGGTCCATGGTGGGGGTTTTGATATTGAGCTTCTTGATTTGCTCCATGCAGTCCTTGGCCATCTGCACGTGGCTGACGAAGCCGTTCTTGCCGATATATTCCGACAGGTTGACGATGCTCATGTTCTCGACCACCGACAGCACCAGGAACAGCCCGGATTTCTTGCGGTCTTCGGTCAGGAACGCCAGCCCGTTTTCGATTGCCTTGGCTGGGGAATCTACCTTCACCGCTTTGCCTTCGATAAAGATCTCGCCGCCGTCCGCCGGGTGCATGCCGAACAGGCTTTCCATCACTTCGCTGCGCCCAGCGCCCACCAACCCGGCGACGCCCAAAATTTCACCGCGCTTGACGCTGAAAGAAACGTCGTGGAACCAATCGCTGCGGCGCAACCCTTCCACCCGCAACACTTCCTCGCCGATGTTATTGTTGAATTTGGGGAACATCTGCGTCAGTTCGCGCCCCACCATCATGGTGATCAGCGACTGCTTGGTCAGATTTTCGGTTTTGTCGCAGGCGATAAAGGTGCCGTCGCGGAAAATGCTCACCTCGTCGGTGATGGCGAAGATCTCGTCCATCTTGTGACTGATGTAGATGATGCCTTTGCCCTGCTCACGCAGTTCACGAATGATGGCGAACAGATGCACCACCTCGCCCTCGGTCAGCGCCGAGGTCGGCTCATCCATGATCAGCACGTCGGCGTTGTAGGACACCGCCTTGGCGATCTCCACCATTTGCTGATTGGCGATGCTCAAATCGCCGACCAGGGTTTCCGGTTTCAGCTTGATGTTCAACCGCGCCAGCAGCTCGCGGGTCTGCTGATTCAACGCATCGTGGTTGACGAAGCCAAGCCTGGCCGGCTCGCGCCCCAGCCAGATGTTTTCCGCCACCGTCATGTAGGGCACCAGATTAAGCTCCTGATGGATCATCGAAATGCCCGAATGCAGCGCCTGCAGCGTGTCGCTGAAGGTCACCGGCTGGCCTTTTATTTTGATCGAGCCTTCATCCGGGTGATAGATACCGATGAGGCATTTCATCAGCGTCGATTTGCCCGCGCCGTTTTCCCCCATCAACGCATGCACGCTGCCTGGCTTGATTTTTATCGAGACCTTATCCAGCGCTTTGACGCCGGGAAACTGCTTACTGATGCCTTCGGCCTCAAGAACATAAGGGTACATACAGATAACCTCCGCACTCATCAACGCTCCATGCCGCATCTGCCGTTGTCTGCCGGCAAACGCGGCATGCCTTAACGCTTACTTTCTGTTCTTGTCGGCGAATTCCTGATAGTTGGCCTTGGTGATCAGCTGATACGGGATCAGCACGTTGCTTTCCACCTTCTGGCCTTTCACCAGCTGAATGGCGGCCTGCACCGCGCCTTCACCCTGGCCTTTGGCGTCCTGGAACACGCTCAGCGCCAGATCGCCCTTCTTGATGAACTCCAGCGCGTCGGGGGTGCCGTCGACCCCGGCCACCAGCACGCCGGATTTTTTGGCCTGCTTGAGCGCCAGAATGGCGCCAATGGCCATTTCGTCGTTATTGGAGGCGATGGCGTCGATCTGCTGCCCGGACAGGATCCAGTCGGTGGTGACATCCACCGCCTCTTTGCGGAAGAACTTGGCGGTCTGTTTGTCGATTATCTTGATGCCCGGATATTTGGCCGCCACCTCTTCCACACCGCGCGTGCGGTCGCGGGTGGCTTCGCTGGACAGCTCGCCCATCAGGATCATCACGTTGCCCTTGCCGTTCATCAGCTTCGCCAACTCTTCCATCTGCAGCTTGCCGGCCAGCTTGGAGTCGGACCCCACATAGGCCATGCCCGCCGGCAGCGTCACTTCAGGTTTGCGATTGACGAACACCAACGGGATCTTGGCCTGTTCGGCCAGCTTGATCATCGGCTTGACGCCCTGGGTATCCACCGGGTTCAGAATGATGGCGTCAACGCCCTGGCTGACGAAGTTTTCAATCTGTTGGATCTGCTGGGCAATATCACCCTTAGCATCCTCGAACTGCCCGCTGACGTTGCCGTCGGCCTTCATTTTGTTTTGCATCGACTGGCGCAGGATGGTGAGGAAGTTGTCATCGAAATAGGCCATGGAAACGCCGATCTTGATATCTTTCGCCAGGACGCTGGCTGGCAGCATGCACATCAATACCGAGGTGACGATCAGTTTCTTCAGCTTCATGTTCTGTACCCTTTAATCGTTAGAATGAAGAGGTCTGTTGATTTGACAGCTAATGAAAAATATTTTTTACATTCAAACAACAATTCGCTCGATGTTATCCCTTTGATACGGCGGAATTATCGTTTTTTCGCCGTAATCAGACAGTGTGTGAAATTTTGATCGATATCTCAAAATAGATTAAAAACAATATCTTGAAACAAGCATTTTTATGGAGAACTTAGGTCATCTCGTCATTATTAAATGTTTATTTCATAATTTAGATTATTGAAACTTTTTAACTCAAACAAGCGAAACATGCGTTTTGGAATGGGCAAGTAACAAAAATATGACACGGATCTAACAAATGGCGCAAAAGGGGCCGGCGCCCCCTGTCCTTTGGTGCGTTGCGCGGTGTAAACCGGCGGCAATCGATGAAATAAAACTGCGAGCATGCCCGCAGTTTGCGGTTTCCGCGTTTCATGCCCATGCTTACTCGGCAATACTGGAGATATCCCTTTTTTCAGGAGGAACTGGCATGCAGCTCAGCAGTAAGGTGCGAATGAACCGGCTGTTTAATAACGGCAAATGTCTGGACGTAGCGATCGATCACGGCATCGCCAACGAGCCGGATTTTTTAATCGGGCTGGAAGATATCGAACGGGTGATGGGCAACCTGATCGCCGCACGCCCCGACGCCATTCAGGTCAACTACGGCCAGGCGGATTTGCTGCAGCGCGCGCCGCAGCGCGAGAAACCGGCGCTGGTGATGCGCACCGACGTCGGCAACGCCTACAACGCCGCGCGCCACCGTGAAATGTGGGCGGTGCTGCACAACCCGGACGCGCCTATCCTGGCGGCGCTGCAGATGGACGCCGCCGCGGTGGTGGTTAATTTGTACCAAATTCCCGACGAGCCGGGCATTTTCCGCCAGTGCGTGGAAAACATCGGCCGCCTGCGCCACGCCTGCGACAAATACGCCATGCCGCTGATGATCGAACCGCTGGTGATGGCGCCGGCCGGCCAGGGCGCCGCCTACGGTTCGCTGGGCGACGTGGAACGAATCGTGCCGCTGGTGCGGTTGGCGCGCGAGCTGGGCGCCGACATCATCAAGGCCGACCCGACCGATCGGGTCGAAGATTTTCACCGCGTGGTTGAAGCGGCGCGCTGCCCGACGCTGGTGCGCGGCGGCGGCAAAGGCGAACTGGGCCCGGTGCTGGCGAAGTCCGCCGCCCTGATGGCCCAGGGCGCTTCGGGCATGGTCTACGGCCGCAACGTTTATCAGCACAGCAACCCGTCGAGGGTGGTCAGCGCGCTGATGGCGATCATTCACCAGGGCGCCAGCGGCCAACAGGCGCTGGACATCTATCACCAACCCTGAATGCGGCTTTTGTAATTAAAATAACCCCCTCGCTTACCGGCGGCATGTTATAACCTGCTGCCGGTTACGGCGCCCCCGACCAATCCCCGCTACACTACGCCGTGAAATCGTTATTCGGAGAACCTTCATGCCCAAGCAACGCGCGCCGTTGAAGCTCAGCACGTCCATTACGTTGATGGTGTCCGCCATCATCGCTTCGGTGCTGCTGGTGGTTTACGCGCTGTTTTTCGTGCAAATGAACCGAGAAGGGCAAGATCAGCTGCGGAACAAAGCCATAGCGATAGCCGAGACCCTGGCGCTCTCCTCCACCGTGGTCGACGGGCTGGAACGCCAGGACCGCGGCGGCGCCGTCCAGCGCTTCGCCGAACGGGTGCGCCATAAGAACGAATTGCTGTTCGTGGTGGTAGTGGATATGCAGGGCATCCGCTATTCACACCCCAAGCCCTGGCTGATCGGCCAACATTTTATCGGCGACGATCTGGCGCCGGCGCTGCTGGGCCAGGTCAACAGCGCCACCAATCGCGGCGCGTTGGCGCCCGCGCTGCGGGTGTTCGTGCCGGTCTACGACGCGCAGCAGCGGCAGATCGGCGTGGTGGCGCTCGGCATCGCGCTGGACACCGTGCACCGGGTGGTGGGTGAAAGCCGCTGGATCATCTACTGGACCATCGCCTTCGCCGCACTGGTCGGCAGCCTCGGCACGTTTTTCCTGGTCAAGGCGCTCAAGCGCATCATGCTCGGCTTTGAACCCTACGAAATCTCCAACCTGTTCGAGCAGCGCAACGCCATGCTGCAGTCGATTAAAGAAGGCGTGATCGCGGTCGATAATCAATCCCGCATCACCATCGTCAACGACGAAGCCAAGCGCCTGCTGCGCCAGAGCGGCCCGCTGGAGAACCTGATGCTGGAATCCGCCAGCAAGCACTGGCCTGCCCAGCTGCATCTGGCGGAGGTGCTGGCCGGCGGCAAGCCGCTGCGCGACCGGCAGATCAGCTTCAACGGCAGCGAGTTGCTGACCAACACCGTGCCGGTGATCGTCAACGGCCAGGTGATCGGCGCCATCGCCACTTTCCGCGATAAAACCGAGGTCAGCCGGCTGCTGCAGCGCCTGAGCGGCATGGCGCACTACGCCGACGCCCTGCGCGTGCAGTCGCACGAATTTATGAACAAGCTGCACGTCATTTTGGGCATGCTGCATATGAAGGCCTACCAGCAGTTGGAAAACTACATCATCAACACCGCCAGCAACTACCAGGAAGAGATCGGCGCGCTGCTGCGCAAGATCCACTCGCCGGAGGTGGCGGGCTTCTTTATCGGCAAAATCAGCCGCGCCCACGAAGCCGGCATTGAGCTGACCATCGATGAAACCAGCCTGCTGCCGGAAACCGACGACGCGGAAACCACCCACGTACTGATCAGCGTGCTGGGCAATCTGATCGAAAACGCCATTGACGCCATCGACGGCGTCGAAGGCCATGAAATCAACCTAAGCTTCCATCACAATGATAATCATTTACACTGTATCGTCAGTGACGATGGCCCGGGCATCGATCCGGCGATCGGCCCACGCATCTTCGAGCAGGGGTTTTCCACCAAGGGGCCGGGCCGCGGCATCGGCCTGGCGCTGATCCGCAGCCGCCTGGAGAAACTGGGCGGCAGCATTGATTTCGAATCCGAACCGGGTGAATTGACCCAGTTCTTTGTGCACATTCCCTATCTGGCCAAGAGCTGAACGCATGATTAACGTACTGATTGTCGATGACGACCCGATGGTGGCGGAGTTGAACAAATACTACCTGAGCCAGGTCAGCGGCTTTCACTGCCAGGCGACGGTAGCCACGCTGAGCCAGGCGCGCGCCCTGCTGGCCGACGCCGCCGTCAGCATAGATTTGGTGCTGCTGGATATCTATATGCAGCAGGAAAACGGCCTGGATCTGCTGCCCGGCCTGCGCGAACTGGGTGAGAAGACCGACGTGATCATCATCTCTTCCGCCAGCGACGTGAACACGGTGCAAAAAGCGCTGCATTACGGCGTGGTGGATTACCTGATCAAACCTTTCCAGTTCACCCGCTTTAAAGAAGCGCTGAGCAACTACCAGCAACAGTCGCAAATTTTGGCACAGCGCGAGTTCTCGCAGGCCGACGTCGACAGCCTGCTGCGCCGCCAGCCCAACAGCCAGGAAGGCAAGAAGCTGCCGAAGGGCTTGACCAGCATCACTCTGAGCACGGTGTGCGAGTGGATTGAACAACAGCACAGCAACGAGTTCTCTACCGACAACCTGGCCAACGCCATCGGCATTTCACGAGTTTCCTGCCGTAAATATCTGATCTACCTGGCGGAGAGCGGCATCCTCGGCACCCGCATTCTGTACGGCACCACCGGCCGGCCGGTGTATCTGTATCAGCTGAAGCCGGACGCCATCGCCATGCTGAAAGAGCACTGCCGGCCGGCATGACCGCTCAGACATCAAAGAAATCCGGCAGCATCGCCGCAAACGCATCCGGTATTTCAACGTTGGACAGATGCACCGCCTGCACCCGGCACGGCGGCGGCCAAAACGCGGGGGGCGATCGACACCCTGCCGGCCCTGTTGCAAACGGGCGAAACGGGCAAACGATCGCAGTTTGCGGCATACTGTTTTACCCTACACCGTAAAATAGAGAGGGCGCGGTATCAGCAAGCGAAACAAAGTGCGTTGCTGGGCGCCGACAATGTGGCGCAATACAACCAACGCAAACAGCAGGTGATACTCGACATTTACGCCCGCGCGTTCAAAGCGGCGGGATTGCTGTAAAACAGGCCGCCTGGCGGTGAGGATCCTTCGAATGCACCCGCAGGCAACGTTGCTGCTTTTGTTGCTGCGCCAGATGACGCTGGTGTCGCTTGTTCGCCTCGGCGGCTTCATGCTGCCGCTCCCGTGCGAGCGCCTGCTCGTTGACCCGCGTCAGATTATCGACGTTCCACACTTTGTGGCGCAGCTCGTCGCGTTTTTTCCGGTACTCCTCGGGGACGTTACTGTCCTGCGGCGGCGGCGCGTGATACTCCAAATCAACCCGCGCCTGCGCGAAACAAGAGCAACACAGGGTCATACCGGCCAACAATATCCTTTTCATCAATGACTCCTTAATACAACACTTCAATCCGTGCAAAGGCTCGCTCAGCAGCCGTTCGGCGATGCCGCCGGCTTTTCCTCCGGACGCGGCGCACGCTGCCCGCCGGTGACGGGCACTTTTCCAGGCTCGGCGCCGCACTCCGCCAGCCGCGCCAGCTCTTCCGCTTCGCCCTGCTCCGGGGAGGCTTCTTCGCCCATTTCCTGCCGCAGATCCTGCACCAGCGCCTTCAGCCGTTTTTGAAACAGCACCGGAGACATTATTCCCTCACACCGCCGATCGTAGCGCGCCGCACCGGCGCTTTGGCTCATCGGCAACAATAGCAAGAGAAAAATCGCGGCCACGTCTTTCGCCATGGGCAACTCCTTTGATTACGCCGAGATAAACCGGCAATTCCCTATAAGAAAAATGAATTGTCTGTTAACGCCATAAATAGCCGGGCCACAGCAGAATAGCGAAGCAAAAGTAAACCTTCCGACAATATAGGCACAGCGATAATATTAATTTGGCAGAATATATTTAGCGGCTTAACGATCTGATATTTTCGACCAATCGAAGGTGCCGCCAATACCAGCGTTGCCCTCGTTGAGTACCGATGAAGCGGACTCACCCGCCATGATGCGCTGCCGCTGCTCCCGCGTTGCAGGCTGAGGCTGCGACCAGCCGGGCGAAGACGACGTCGGCTGGATCGCGCTGCAGCCGCTCAACAAGATTAACGATATCGGGGCCAAATAACGCCATGTCATAGTGTTCTCCTTAAAAGAAATAAAATAACCGTAGCCGGTGGCATAGGTAAATAAAAAATGACTTTCTTTAGTTTAATAATTACCGTTATTTATTCAGGCAGCAGGGAAAAGACAACGATGTTAATAACTATGAACGCCAATTAACCTGGAGTAAACATTTGCGCTTCGCAGGCAGATAAATAGCAGGCAATAAAAAAGGCCGGGATAACCCGGCCCTGTTTGTTCGCTCGACGCGCTTAGACCAGCTCGATCACTTCGAACTGGGCCTCGCCGCTCAGATCGGCATCGTAATCAACGCCTTGCAGACCAAAGCCGAACAGACGCAGGAATTCCGCCTTATAGCCCTGATAGTCGGTCAGTTCGTTGATGTTGCCGTCGTTGAGCTGCGCCCAGATCTCGCGGCAGGTGTTCTGCACGTCGTCGCGCAGTTCCCAGTCGTCCAGACGCAGACGGTGTTTGTCATCGGTGCCCGGCGCGCTGCCGCTGTACAGCTTGGTGGCGAACAGACGCTGGATTTGCTCGATGCAGCCTTCGTGAATGCCCTGCTCCTTCATGATTTTGAACACGATGGAGATGTACAGAGGCATCACAGGGATTGCCGAAGAAGCCTGGGTAACAACCGACTTCAGCACCGCCACATAGGCTGCGCCGCCCTTGGCCTTCAGCTTCTGGTCGATGGCCTGCGCCGCGCGATCCAGATCTTCTTTCGCCTTGCCCAGGGTACCGTGCCAGTAGATTGGCCAGGTCAGATCGGTGCCGATGTAGGAGTAAGCGACAGACTGAACGTTGTCGGCCAGCACGCCGGCTTCATCCAGCGCGTCCATCCACAGCTGCCAATCCTGGCCGCCCATCACCTTGACGGTATCGGCGATTTCTTGCTCGTTGGCCGGCTCAACAACCGCTTCAACCAACACGTCTTTGTTGGTGTCCAGCGCGACGGACTTGTAGGGTTCGCCGATCGGCTTCAGCGCAGAACGCACCACTTCGCCGGTTTCCGGCATTTTACGCACCGGGGAAGCCAGCGAGTAAACCACCAGATCGATCTGGCCCAGGTCCTGCTTGATCAGATCGATAACGGTCTGACGGCATTCGTTGGAGAACGCGTCGCCGTTGATGCTTTTCGCGTACAGGCCTTCTTCTTTAGCTGCCTTGTCGAAACCGGCAGAGTTGTACCAACCGGCGGAGCCGGTTTTGCCTTCGCTGCCAGGCTTTTCAAAAAATACGCCGATGGTGGCCGCGCCGCTGCCAAACGCCGCGTTGATGCGCGAGGCCAGCCCGTAACCGGTGGATGCACCAATAACCAGCACTTTCTTAGGGCCGTTTTTCAGTTCGCCGCGTGATTTCACGTAGGCGATTTGCTCACGCACGTTGGCTTCACAGCCTGCCGGATGAGCGGTGGTGCAGATAAAACCACGAATTTTAGGTTTGATAATCATAGTAATTTTTTCTTGGTAGCTAAAAACCGAAGGTTAATATACCTGATTTTCTCAATATACTTAAGTTAGCCGCGCGGCTGAATCGAAACAAGCCTAGTGAGCAGACCAGTTTCCCTGGCAAATGCCTGCGCGTGAGAACCCGGCATTAACCGCCAAAGGGGCCAGGCCGGGCTCAGGCTTTGCGTTTTTCCAACTGTTCGACCAGCGTATAGCGCAGTGAGGAAGCATCAGCCGGCACGTTTTTCAGCTCTGTCACCTGCACCTTCAGGCGATAGCGATATCCCGGCTCAAAGGTGAAGCCCTCGATACCGGTATAGAACAGTCCCCACGGCTGCTGCGCGGAATGGCGCACCTGCATGCATTTCATCGGCGCGACGCCCACGCAATCCACCAGCGCGCTGTTGATCAGCAACACTTCCGTATGGCCACCATCTTGGTTTGCGGTCTGTTTCATCGAGGATCCTTCCTGGCTGCAAGCGGCCAGAGCGACCGATACGAGCAATAACAACACGTTAATTTTCAATGTACTGCACCTATGTTCTGCAAGACAGCGCCATAGTAACAAATTTAGCGACAACAAAACCATAACGATGCGGCGCCGCTCAGTTCTGGCGAGCGAAAATATAACTCCGCCTAACCTTCCACAGCAAAACAATATTCCGACCAACATTATAAACCAAACAAATAACAAAATTTATTTTCACTTTATTATGACAACGACTAATTACTCGCCCGCACTTTCCTGATAAAACAAACTGCTTGCGCAAGCTTACTTTTAAATCAATCGATAAAGAGGGAATTTTATGAAAGATATCGAGGCTAAGTTTTTTCACCTGATTGCCGGTGCAGGTAATTTTTCCGATAACCGCGGCAGCAACGGAAAAGTCAATAACAACGGCGGCAAGGGAAAAAATGGCGGGTCTTCCGCCAATCAAGGTTTTTATGGTAAACACACATCGCCAGACTGCGTTAATGGCATCATCAGCGGCAGCCTGGGTGGGCCGCTCGGCCTCGCCGTGGGTGCCCTCAATGGCGGCTGCTTTAAGGACGGCGGCAGCGGCGGCGGCAATGTCGGCACAGGGAAAGGCGGCAACAAGTCTAACGGCAGCTGCAATAGCGGCAAATCCGGCGGCGGTTGCTCCTGGTAAATAAATAGATTAACTCATAAGCATAAGTTGCTCCCCTTCAACTTATGCTTTCATTTAACGGTGAAAAGCATGTTCCAACTCTTTCGCGCTTTTTGTTATTTAGCCGGCCTGCTGGCGGCAACGTCATTGCTTAGCGGCGCCAGCGTGGCGTTTACCCAGGCCTACGCCGCCCCCAAAAATCTTTCGGTTCTTTTAATCTCAATGATCGTTATTGGCTCCATTGTTCGGATGATTCATTTATTCCTTAAGTTTTATTTCGAAGAAAGATTCAAAAATGATTAAGGCTCCCGATGGAGCCTATCTTTGGGCCAATCGGCTATTCGACGGAGTTCTGCGGCGCAGGGAGTTGGCATATTCCGCTAGCTGATCAGCACGGCTCCGCAGCCGCTGAAGAAGCTCCTGTCTTCATGAGTCCGCCGCGCCGGGCGATCGCCGTATAGCCTGTTGCACCCTCGCCTCCAGCCTTGCGGATCCGTATCACATAAAAAAGCCCCGGCAGATAATGGCCAGGGCTGATAGATGGGGGTGTGGCGGCCGGTGCTTATCTTCGGCTTACCTCTGAGGGCTGCAATTCACCACAACGTAAATAACATATTGGATTTTTCCGAAAGACGGTTAACAGTTAATGCTCTTGCCGTTTTCCGCCGACAATCCTGCGAGTTATGTCACTTTCAGTGATGCAACATATCGTCGACAACCTGTTCCGTCGTCAGCTGGAACGGGTAGTAAGTTGGCCAGTTATCCATTTCCGCCAGCAACGCCTCCTGCGAGGTGTTCCCTGTAAAGATGTGGAAATGCGCGGACTTACGCGGGGCAATGAGGTGATCGCTGAACTGGACGTATTTAGGCGCTTGGCTGCCGGCATCCTTGCATTCGAACAGGTAGCGAACGCCTTTTTTGCCGGAGGCGTAAGTCAGGATCTTGTGCCCGGCATACTCGTAACGACAGGCGCTTTCCTTATCTCCGCGATGAAACGCCATGACGCCGTTTTCAATGCCAATGGTATCTACGTCGCTCGCGTAACCCTTGCGGTAATACTCTTTTACCTGTTCGAAGGTTTTGCCCGGCTCTTTTTCCGCTTTCATTTTGAACACCGGATCGAGATCGCCATTTTGCAGGTAAGGATAGACCGACTGCCATACGCCATCCCAGTCCGCCAGGTTTCTGTCCTTCACGTTCTTATCATCGAAAACGCCGGCAGCCGCCTGCTGCTCCATTTCCGTCATCGGCTTGCCATGCGAATGATGGCCATGAGACAGCGCATAACCGCTGACCAACAGCGCGCCCAGCGCCAATGAAAGTTTGCCAATATTACCCGTCAAAATGTCACCCTTTTTAGTATCCCAGAAAAAATAAATGTTACAATATAACATAACAATTTTCAATGTTGTTTTCTTCAAATAGGATGGGCTCACTTAGGATTTCATCGCGGTGATTGTCGCACCGACCCACGATTAAACGTGGTGAATAGGCTTGCTGATGCTATCAAAGCTGCGGTGAGGATAAGGGTTAACTATAAGATTATTACCACATTTTTCATTTTTAAGTGCTTCATGGCATTTCCTCTGCTACTTTCCCTCTGCTGGCGCAGCAGCTGCTCTCTTCGTGGTTGTTCTGCTGCTAAGGCTCTGTTCTTCCGGTCTTGTTTTGCAGTGTTGAGATCGGTCCTGACTGCTGCGCCAGCGTTTTTCTGCCCCTGCCATATCCTTATGAATAGCCGGGGTCCATCCCGGCGATGTAATGGTCACGCCACGGGCGGTGATTACCGGTCTACCATGCCGTGTTATATTCGATCACGACGGAAAATGCTTTACCTGGGATCAACTCATTCACTTTTAAAGTTTGGCCACCCGGAACGCTTTGATCCTTGAAAAAACGCCCCTTACCACCAGCTACATGCACCCCTTGAATTGACTGAGGCAGAGATAAAGAGGCTGTGCCAACCGTATAAACCTTATTGACTATGCTGGCCCGATTAACGTTGATAAACGCAAGCGGCGAACCATAATTCATCGGCAAAGGATCCGGCAACGGAATAAACTGATACGTTAGAGGCTGAGGATCCGGCAACCTGACAAATTCGAACGAAAGCTCCCCGGTATACCCGCTAACGTCATTTGGGACGGTTCCCTCCATAAATATTCGGCTTCTTCCGCCAATATGGATAATTGAAGCCGCCGTATCGGTAAATGGCACCGTTACACCACCAAGCCCATTTTTAAATTCGAGCGCAATCTTTGTTTTATCCCTTACCCGATATTTGAAAAGGTGGCTTGCATCTCCATCGCCATGATCAAATGCGATAGGTTGCAGCTCGTAACGCCCTGGCCATTTTCGCTCCATGATCATCCCCCTGCCCTCAGGGTCGATAATGAGCTTATATTCAATCGAATTTTGGCTGGTTTTCGGCTGTGCGAAATATTCCGGGGCGTTTCTCACCCAAATCGTTTGAACCTTGCGATCGTTGGTCACCGTCGCGCTCGTCGCGCCTTCCGTGTACGGGGTATTGGCCAAACACACCCGCTGGCACTGAATCGCCCCTTCAACAGCGGTCGCCGGCAGGTTTTTCTGATCGGTATTTATCTTGTCTATACCCGACATATAAAAATTATTGCTGTCGCCGGTGCCGCCGCCGCGCTTAATAATCCCCACCTGCTCGGCAAAGGCATAATCGATATAGCCATACCAGGATGTTCCCATATACGGCGACCAGACAGGTACGCGAGGGCTATAGTTAACCTTGAGTCGTTTAATCAATTTGCCGACCGAGTTACCCCGCTTGTAGCGCGATATCAGACAGAATGCCCGGCCGGCTACGCCACGCCACGGGTCGGATGAATAGTCGGATTTATCCCCATTCATATCAGCATTGGTCAAACGGCCGTTATCAGCACTGCGTGCAGAGTTGGCGCTTTTATAAAAGAACGTATCGAAAAACTCATCGATCAGTTCGGAACGATCGCTCCAATCTCTGCCGCTCATGGTCAGGTTTTCGATTGAAAGATAGTCACACCACCCCAGAGAGTAAATATCATTAAAACCGTTATAGGGGGGAACCCATTTTCCGCCGATCTGAACGTTATTCCTCTGGAGCCACATGCCCCCGACGATAATCCCCGCATAGTTATTTATTAATGACTGAGTTTCCCAGGCTGCCGAGTCAGCACCTTGAATAATCACCGGGAAACCGCAGTTAACCCACTGCATATGCCCCAGACGCGATTGGCTAAACATTACGCCATCCGCCAGGAAACCGATAAAGGCGTTTTTAACGTCGAAACCATCGACACCCACCAGGTTGATAAAGGTGTTCATCCGGGTATTGGTGCCGTTTTCATAGCCTTGAACCCTGGCCACGATGCCAATACGCTGAGAGCTGTGGATCGGGCCATCCTTGGGATCCCATTTGATGGGATCGTTGGCGGCGTCCCAGCCAAAATCCAGTGACGAAGTGGCTACCCCGTCGGCAGTCAGGATACAGCGGGAGTACAGCTGCAGGCAGGCGGGAATGGTATGCTGTGGTTCAGGGTCCAAAATTTCTTCACCCGAGGTGAAGTTGGGGCTATAGGTGCCATCATCGAAAGGAAGAATATAGCTAAACGGCGCCTGGAGAATTTTATAATGGCCCGAAAATCTGATATTCCCTCCCCCTTTGCTGCGAACATACTCAATCGCGGCCTGAAACGCGGGCTGCGAGTCAAAGTTAGGGTCTTCGGAAAGGGTTTTGGCGCCAAATTGGCGAACGTCAACGGAAAGAATATTATCCAGCGTTGTCTGGCCGCGCCCCACAAGCGCGGCGCCTGATGTTGAACCGATGGCCGCATAGCTTACGTTCGCCCAGGCCGCCGGGCCAAAGCCACCGGACGTATCCGGCGTTGCCCCCGCCGTAACCACTTTGGGAAGTGAACCCTTCCAGATAAAGTATTCCTTGGTCGCACCTGAATAAAGCGCCTGGCTCGACGATGTCAGCGTAAAACCACTTTCAAAAGAATTGACGGGAATAAAACCTGCCCGTGCAATTTCATTTTCATAATTAAGAATATTAGCCATACACACCTCTTTTTTGGAAAAATCCCGCAGCTACTGATGCAGGCATTAATAATGCCCCCATCACCGTTATTTATCTCAGATCCATACAAAAATAAAAAAATCGTCAATCAATAAATTAAAAAGCATCAATAATCTAAAATTAAAATCGTCTGCCACAATAATATTGCGACTTTCCCTGTCAGGAATCAAATGCTCAAATGTTGGTTGGCCACAACACAACGTCATATCTGAATTTATGGCAGCCACTCATATCCCGCCTGAAAGCAAAGAAAAGCCAAAAGTCCACCTGGGTGGGCTTTTGGCTTTTCTCGCTTATAGGATAATCCTGGGGACAGCAATAAGGCGCCGCTGAAATGCTTACAAAGGTTTAAACTCGATAATCGACACCTTGAATGCCTGGTAGGTTTGTTCATCCGGTGGTGCGGGGATATCCGCCGCCTTCACGGCCTTTATTCCTGCTCCGCACAGGGGCGGGTCACCGTCAACAGCGATTACGCTTGTAACTTTACCCTCTCTATCCAGATTAATTTTAAGATCGCATGTTTTACCCGAAAATCTCTCAGGTTCCGACATATGCGATTGAATAACTTGCGTAATGACGGACAGGTACTCTACGGCGTTGCTGTGCGAACTGGCGGCCTTACTACCCGGGTTAAAGCCTGCAAACAGATCGTCGACGGGTTCATGCGAAGGTGCGGTACTGCAGGCTGACGCCAGAGCTATGCAAAGGCAAACGACGGTAATAATACGTCCTTTCATTGGAAATTCCTTTTGGGTAATCTGCTCGAACTATACGCAACAGCCCTCACCCAGCCCAGTGAAATACTCTGTAATTGTTAACCAGCCGCAAAACAAAAAAAGACCGAATACGATTCCTATATTCGGTCTAGGGAAATGGCTCTTGGGAGAGAGCCGTGCGCTAAAAGTTGGCATTTAATGCAGGGCTTGTTCAGCCGTGCACTTTAAGAGTAGCCTACCGCGCTATTTTTGCCAGCCGCCGGCCGGTTAGGCGATGATGTCGTGACGGAATCGCTACCCGATAAAACATATTTTCCGGCAAGCTCTTGGCAGATAAGCGGTTACTCAGCGCACAGCTTCTCGGCGCGTTCGCGGAACGGCGTCAGGCTCATTTTATGGCCGGGGTTGGCGGCGTCATCCAGCAGGATCACCTCCAGCGGCTGAGCGCGCTGCTGCCCGGCTTTCACCTGCGCCTCAGCGGCCTGGTTGAGCGGGTACTGCATCAGGGTGCTGTTGTTGAGCACAAACAGCGCGCCGCCGCTGCGGCACTGCAGCGTCACTTCTTCTTTGGTAAACGCCCACTGTTTGCCGTATTCCAGCTTGGTGATGTTAACCAGTTTGTCTGCCGCCAGCGCGCCGGTCGCGGTTGCCAGCAGCGTAATGCCAAGTAATGCCGATTTCATAGGATGGCCTTAAGGTTGCTATTTGACTCGATTTTCCCGCAGTTTACCGCCATCCGGCAAGCCGTAATCTCACACCGGCGCATAGGTTGCGAATAAACTGACCAACAACAGCACCGCCCCGCCCAGCCCCACTTCAATCCAGCAGGCCAGCACCAATCCGCGCTGCGCCAGCTTGGGCACAGCGCTCATCGCCGGAACGATGGCATAACGGTTGGCCAGCGCCACCATCACCATCAGCGCCACCAGCGCGGTTTTGATCAACAGCAAGCGCTGGTAAGGCGAAGCCATGTCGAACGGCCAACTGCCGAGAATGATCAGGCTATTGACCACACCGGTAACGATCACCACCGCCACCGCCAGGTGGCCCCAGCGCGAAAAACGAATCAGGGTGGTGATGGCGTCATGGCGCCACTGGGGTTGTTGCAGATAACGCAGGCAAACCAGCAGCGGCGGCAGGCTGCCGAACCAATAACCGGCGGCCAGCAGATGTAGCGCATGATTGGCCCGGTGCAGTATGCCAAGCGCCCCCTCATTCATCGCCGCATGGCCGATAAACGCCATGCTCACCAGCAACAGCATGGAGCACAGTGCCAGCGATTGCACGCGCCGCGGTTCCGGCAACAGCAAGCTCAGCAGCGCCAATAGTGATAAGGCCAGATGCCAGCGCCACACTTCACCGAAGGTGGTGCCGAGCACCGCCCACCAGACATCCAGCCGCCAGGTATCCTCCCAGCCCTCACCCATTTGCCCGGCCTGAACGGCCAACAGCGCCACGGCGGAAAGCCCGGCGAGCCAGGTGCAGGAGACCAGCAAAGGACGCATGTCACGGGTGAGATACGGGGAAAGGCGCTGCGGCGACAATAAGGCGGTGAACAGGCTGACGCCAAACATCAGCATCACCGCCGCAAAGTGCACCAAGCGACACAGAACGAACAGGGTCGCCAGACTCATCGATTAGTTGACGGTGAAGCTGTACTGGCCTTTGGTTTTATGGCCGTCGACCGACACGACGTGCCAGCTGACGCTATATTTGCCCGCGCTCAGCTCGGCTTCGATCGGCAGATTAACCTGGGTGTTGTTGTTTGGATCGAGCTTCAGTTTGCCGGTTTTCACCGGGGCGTTATCCGGGCCGGTGATCTTGATGCCGCTGAAGTTAGGCTCGATGCCCTCAGAGAAGCTGAGCGTCAGCGCTTTTGGCGCCGGGCTGACGGTGGCATCGGCCGCGGGTGTCTCCACCTTCAGGTGCGCGTGCGCCAGCGCCTGCTGTGAAGAAAGGCCGACAAACAGCACGAAAACGGTGGAAAGCAGGCGATATGAGGAACGAATTTTACCGATCACAGTGGTATCCCTTAAAAGCAAAGATCGAGGGTAATAAGGATTAAGGCCAACAGCCAAAGCGATGTATCAGCGGCCCCAACCCATCGCAAATGATTGCGCCACGGGTAAACAGAAGAACGGAGTTAATTAGCTAACTCGCTGCTTTGACTTTCTACCTTCCCTGTAGCGTATCGGGTCAAATGATAACGACCGTCCCCTGGCAAGTCGAGCACATCACTGGCATTTTGCGATCGGGCAGCACGTATCGCTGTATAACCGCGATAAACGCAAGGCATAAAAAAACCGCGCGCCAGGCAATAAGCCCAACGCGCGGTTTCAAAAAATCGATTAGCCCTGGCCGTTGCCGTTTTCGCCGGCGGCGCCCATTTTCTTCAGATCTTTGTCGATGAAGAACAGGCCTTTGCCGCTGGTGCCCACCAGCGCCAGCTTGTCCAGCACGGATTTAAACAGCTTCTCTTCTTCATGCTGTTCGGCAACATACCACTGCAGGAAGTTGAAAGTGGAGTAGTCATGCGCGGTCATGGCGGCGTGCGCCAGTTCGTTGATTTGACGCGTGATCAGCTGCTCGTGCTCGTAAGTCTGCTGGAACACGTCCGCCAGGGATTCGAACTCAACCGGCGGCGCGGCGATGGAGCCCAGCAGGGGCAGACCGCCAGTGTCGCTCAGGTAGTCGAACAGACGCTGCATGTGTTGCATCTCTTCCTGAGAATGTTCTTTAAGGAATGCCGCGGCGCCTTCAAAGCCTTTGTCGCTGCACCATGCGCTCATTTGCAGGTACATGTTGGCCGAATAGAACTCCAGGTTCAGTTGCTCATTCAGCTTCTTGGTCATTTCTTGCGTCAGCATAATGATTCCTTTTATTTTGCAGGTCGTGAATTTAATTTTTCCGCATTATGCCTTGATGAATTAAAAATAAAAACACCTTATTGACATTAAATTCAAATCCATTTAAAACAACATAAATATCAATAAGTTAAATATAAATTAATTATTCACTCAAATTATTATGATAACTATTTTCATCTTTATATTTAATCAAAAAGCGAATCATTCTTATTTAAGAAAACAAATAAATCACATTGCCATGGCGACGTTAAATAACCGTTAAAGCAGCAGAGTCACTATTGCATCGGCGCATCGGGCTTGCCAAGCGCCGCCCGGTGCATTACCTTCTGCGCAGATTCAATGCGGCAACGGTAAGGAGCATAAGGTGGGTTACAATCTGGCAGAACTTTCCAAAGAAGAGATGGACAAGGTGAACGTGGATCTCGCCGCCTCTGGCGTGGCGTTCAAAGAGCGCTATAACATGCCGGTGATCCCGGAAGTGGTGGAACGCGAACAGCCGGCCCACCTGCGCGACTATTTCCGTGAACGCCTGGCGCACTATCGCGTCGAATCGCACAAGTATTCACGCCTGCCGTACGAGCCAAAATCCAAGTAAAAAGCCCGCCGGTGCGGCGGGCTTTGGCATCACTTGCCGGCGAACCGGTCGGTGGCGAGCATCAGTTGGTGCAGAATGCCGGGCTCGTCGAACGAGTGGCCCGCCCCTTCCACGATACGCAGTTCCGCTTCCGGCCAGGCCTTGGCCAAATCCCAGGCGTTTTGCACCTGACAGGCCATGTCGTAACGGCCGTGGATGATCACCGCCGGTATATGGCGGATCAGCGGCACGTCGCGCAGCAGCTGGTCGTCGCTGTCCAGGAAACCGAGGTGGGTGAAGTAGTGATTCTCGATGCGGGCGAACGCCAGCGCGAAGTCATCCTCGCCAAACGAGGCGGATTCAGTGCTCGGCAACAGGGTCACGGTCTCCCCTTCCCACACGCTCCATAGCTTCGCCGCTTCCAGCTGCACCTGCAGATCTTCCGCGGTCAGCCGCCGGCGATAGGCGGCGATCACGTCCTTTCGTTCGTCTTCGGACAGAATCGACAGCACCCGCTCCCATTTCTCCGGGAAGAAGCGCGAAGCGCCATCCTGATAGTACCAGTGCAGTTCCTGCTTGCGCAGGGTGAAGATGCCGCGCAATACCATTTCGCTCACGCGCTGCGGGTGGGTTTGCGCATAGGCCAGCGCCAGCGTGGACCCCCAAGAGCCGCCGAACACCAACCATTGATCCACACCGGCCATTTCGCGCAGGCGTTCGATATCCTGCACCAGATGCCAGGTCGTGTTGTTGTCCAGGCTAGCGTGCGGTTTGGAACGGCCGCAGCCGCGCTGATCGAACAACAGCACCTTGTAGCGCTCCGGATCGAACAGTTGACGATGGTAAGGGGAAATGCCACCGCCCGGCCCTCCATGAATGAATACCGCCGGTTTCCCATTCGGATTGCCGCTCAGCTCCCAGTAGATCCGGTGGCCATCCCCAGTGTCCAGCCAACCGCTGTCATATGCTGCTAACGGCGGGTACAAACCTCGTAATTGTTCCATGGCGCTTCCGTCTCTCTGTGGGTCGTGCTTTCATCAAAGCCGAAGCGGCCCACCAGGTCAACGGTAAAACCCGAAAACTCAAACGCTCTCCAATAACTCTGCGCGCGTTTGCTCAAAATGAATACGACTTGCCCGTAAAATCTCCGGTTAAGGTACGCGAACGCGCCTCTTGACGGCCCCAGGCTCGTAATGCCTTACCCGCCTTTACGCATATGCGGTTCACGCATTTCCTGCGCGGTTTTCGCCTCGATGCTCAGCTCGGCGGTCGGCCGCAGCAGCAGCCGCGCCAGGCCAATAGGCTCGCCGGTTTCCCGGCAGTAGCCGTATTCGCCATTTTGCAAACGCGCCAGCGCCCTATCGATCTTCGGCAGCAGGCGGCTTTCCCGATCCAACTGGCGAAACAGCAGGCGCAGTTCCTCTTCGCGCGCCGCCTTGTCCGCTTCGTCTCCGGAGGCCTCGCCGCCGTCGATATCCTGCCGCAGCGCATCGATATGCAGCAGTAGATTTTGCCGCTCGCCCAGCAATATTTGGCGGAAAAATGCCCGCTGTTCCGGGTTCATATAGTCCGACTCCGGCATCGCCAGCAGCTGTTGCGGGTTTAGTAACGTCATGACTGTCATTGCGCTCTCCGGCTGATTAATTGTTATATTATAACATAATATTGTTTTTGACACCCGTTCACAACAAAACAAAATTATCTAAGCAAACAACCTGTTAACCAAAACCCATGCTTTGTTGCTTGCATCCCGCCCGCCTAAGGTGGTTAATGGATGAGCAACCCACCCAACCATAGGTAACTGAGAGGCCATCATGAGTAAGGGAATGGATAGCAAAAAAAATGCGAAGAAGAAGCCGTTGAAAACCCCAGCTGAGAAACGTGCAGATAAACGCGCCAAAAAAGCGCATCCCTCTGGTGAGTAAACGTCCTTCCATCCGTAGTTAAACCCGCCGAGGCGGGTTTTTTATTGCCTGAAATCGCCTTCTGCGCGCCAAGGGTTGGCACGGCCGCTGCCGCCGGTTAAGCTGAATGCCTGCGGCAACTCCGAGGAAACCATGACTTTACGCGTAATAGATACCGAAACCTGCGGGCTGGACGGCGGCGTGGTGGAAGTGGCGTCCGTCGATCTGATCGACGGGCACATCGCCAACCCGATGAGCGATCTGGTCAGCCCGGACCGGCCCATTGGCATCGAGGCGATGGCTATCCATCACATCACCGAGAAAATGGTGGAAGGCAAGCCGCGCATCGCGGTGGCGATCGGCCGCTACCATGGCAGCCCCTACTATGTTGCGCACAACGCGGCCTTCGATCGCGGCGTGCTGCCGGAAATGAACGGCGCCTGGATTTGCACCCTCAAGCTGGCGCGCACCCTGTACCCGGACATCAAATACGGCAACCAGTATCTGCGCTATGCGCTGGATCTGGACGTGCAGTTGCCGGATGACGCCACCTTGTACCCACACCGCGCGCTGTATGACTGTTACGTCACCGCCGCGCTGCTGCAGCGCATCATGAAAGATTCGGGCTGGACGCCGGCGCAAATGGTGCAGATCACCGAACAACCGGTGCTGCTGAAGAAGTTCAAATTCGGTAAATATCGCGGGCAGGAAATCGATCGCATTGCACAGGAAGATCCCGGCTATCTGCGCTGGATGCTGAAATCCATCGAGGATCTCAGCCCAGACATGAAACACACGCTGAAATACTACCTGATCGGTTAAAACAGCGGGTGGCAGCGGCCGCCCACTCCGCATTACTCCGCCAGCGCCAGGATAAAGGCGTATTCCAGCGCAATATCCTCATAGGCCTTGAAGCGCCCGGACTTGCCGCCGTGGCCGGAATCCATATCGGTATACAGCAGCAGCTGACGATCGTCGGTTTTCAGCTCGCGCAGCTTCGCCACCCATTTGGCCGGTTCCCAATACTGCACCTGCGAGTCGTGCAGCCCGGTGGTCACCAGCATATGCGGGTAGTCTTGCACCTTCACTTGATCGTAAGGGCTGTACTGCTTGATGTAATCGTAATACGCCTGCTCGTTCGGGTTGCCCCACTCGTCGTACTCGCCGGTGGTCAGCGGGATCGACTCGTCCAACATGGTGGTCACCACGTCGACGAAAGGCACCTGCGCTACCACGCCGTGGTACAGCTGCGGTGCCTGGTTGATCACCGCACCCATCAGCAGGCCGCCGGCGCTGCCACCCATGGCGAATACCCGTTTAGCGTCGCCGTAGCCCTGCGCAATCAGCGTTTCGGTCACGTCGATAAAATCGTTGAAGGTGTTTTGCTTGTTGAACAGCTTGCCGTCTTCGTACCACAGCTGGCCCAGCTCACCGCCGCCGCGAATGTGCGCCAGGGCAAACACGAAGCCGCGATCCAGCAGGCTCAGGCGGCTGGCGCTGAATGCCGGATCCATGCTGCTGCCGTAAGAACCGTAGCCATAGACCATCAGCGGGTTGCCGCCATGCCGGAAACTGTCCTGGCGATAAACCAGCGAAACCGGCACCTCGACGCCGTCGCGCGCTTTCACCCACACCCGCTCGCTGCGGTAGTTTTCCGGGGTGAAATTCTTCACTTCCTGCTGTTTGAGCATCACCCGTTCGCCGCTGTCCAAATTGAGTTCATACAGCGTGCTCGGGGTGGTCATCGACGAATAGCCATAGCGCAGCAGCGCGGTTTCCGGCTCCGGGTTGTACGCCAGCCAGGTGGTATACGTCGGGTCGTCGAAGGCGATGCGTTTCTCTTCACCGCTCTGCCAGTGGATCTGGCGCAGCAGGGTCAGGCCTTCGCTGCGCTCCTCCACCACCAGCCAGTCGCGGAACAGGCTGAAGCCCTCGAGCATCACCTCTGCGCGCGGAGCGATCAGCCTTTGCCACTGCGCCTCGTCCGCCTGTTCGCTCTGGTACAGGCCAAAGTTTTTGCCGTCTTTATTGGAGCGGATATAGAAATGCCGGTGGTAATGATCGATAGCGTATTCATGATCCTTGCGGCGCGGCACGAACATCTGCGGGTGGCTGTCGGCGCGGTCGGCGTCCAGCAGCAGGATTTCCGAGGTGGTCGTGCTGCTGAGGTGGATCAGGATAAAACGTTCCGAGGTGGTCTTCTCCAACCCGACGTAGAAGGTGTCGTCCTGCTCTTCGTAGATCAGTTCGTCCTGTTGCGGATCGGTGCCCACCCGGTGGCGATAGACCTGATAAGGCAACAGCGTTTTGGCGTGCTTGCGCACGTAATACACCGTGGCGGAATCGTTGGCCCATTCGAAACTGCCGGAGGTGTTTTCCAGCACTTCATCGGCCCAGCTGTCGTCGCTCAGATCCTTGAAGCGGATGTCGTACTGGCGGCGCGACAAAAAATCTTCCGCCACCGCCAGCTTTTGGTTATCGGGGCTGACGTCCAACCCCCCGAGGGTATAGAACTCGCTTTTTTCGGCGCGCTGGTTGCCGTCGAGCAGTGTCTCCCACCGCTCGCTCTCGGTCTCCGGCTGGCGCACATAAAGCGCGTATTCGTTGCCCGGCTCATAGCGGGTCTGGTAGCGGAAGCCATGCCTGACGTAAGGAACCGAATGCTCCTGCTGGGGAATGCGCGCCACCATTTCTTCATACAGGGTTTCACGCAGCGCCTGCTGCGGCTTCAGCGTTGCATCGGTAAAGGCGTTTTCCGCCTGCAGATAGTCCAGCACCTGCCGGTCTGCGCGCTCGTCGTCGCGCAGCCAGTAATAGTCGTCCACGCGCGTGTCGCCGTGAATGGTGATGGGGTAAGGGCGTTTTTCCGCCTTAGGGGGTGTCATCATTGCCAAATCATCCGCTTACATTGATAAGGCAAGAGTGACACGATTCCCCCCGGCTTGCCAAGCGGCGCTATGCCAGCTCGCGTTTTTTCTCGTTGACGTCGTTTTCGATACCCTGCTTGACGTCCGCCGGGAGCTTCAGCGACTGCGCCAGCCCGTCGAGATAGCCGCGTTCCATAAAGTGATCGACGTCGATCACCATACAGCTGAGGTAATAAACCTCGAGCGCTTCGTCCTCATTTTTTACGCTCTGGGCGATCAAATCCGGGTTCAGCGGCTGGTCGATAGCCTCTTGCACCCAGGCCTGCGCCTCTGCGCCCACCTGCAACTGCTCCAGGCTGTGATCGATGGCGCGCTTTTCGTCCGCATCGATATGGCCGTCGCTCTTGGCGGCGAACACCAGCGCCTGCACCAGCCGCCGGGCGCGCAGATCCACCGGGGTGGTTTGCAGGCCGAACTGCGGCTCGTCCTGATGGGTTTCCTTGACGCGCTGCTTGTATTTGCTCCACAACACCGCCGCGCTGCCGCCGATGATCAGCGCATTCTTGCCGAACTTGCCCACCAGCTTGCGCGAAGACTTGTTCGCCAGCAGCACGCCAACCAAGCCACCGAGCGCGGTCGGGGCCAGCAGCTTGCCGATGCCTTCGGAACCGGCCTTTTGCCCAATCATCGATTGAATCTGCTGCATCCAGTTATTTTTCATCATCTACCCCTTGCGTGAGAAAACGAGGCGCGCAGGCACAGCCAGATCGCCGATAATGCGTCAGATTAGGGGATTTTTTGTCAGTTTACGTATGGGGGATGCAAACCTGTGTTTAGCGCGGGGAGAATGCAATGACGGGCCGCGGCGGCCCGTCATTGAGGAAGGGATCAGGCTTCTTCGCCCGGCTCTTCGCCCTCATCCTGTTCGTATTCAGCCAGTTCGTCACGCATCGCCTGAATGGCTTCGCGAGCCAACAGCGCCAACGTGCGGTAAAAACCGGTGGTTGAATGCGCTTCCACCTTGCCGAGGAAGCGGCCGCACCACGGCAGCAGATACTCGTCAAACAGGGTGGTCTGCGCCTGCGCTTCGTCTTCCTGCGACTGGTCTTCCAGCCAGGAAGCGGCCAGCAGCAGCGAACCGAAGTGATCGGCCGGCGCCTCGCCCAACGGCATGCCGCGCTGCTGCAGGAAGGTGCGCACTTCCGCTTCGCTCGCCCCTTCGACATAGTCGGAGCGGAACGGCGACACGCTGCATTCGCTGCCGACAAACATCGCGTTGAAGTCGCCGGACAGCTGGTTGACGTCGCAGCCCTGCTGCAAACGGGTCAGCAGGTCATCCTGCTCCAGCGGCCAGTGCTGCTTCAGCTTGCCCTCCTGGATCAGGGTGAACAGCGGCACCAGCAGCGGATCCTGCGGCTGGCGGTAGAACAGCGTACCCAGCACGCGGCAAACGACGGAAAATTCATTCATGATAATGCCTTATACAATACGGAAAAATTTGCCGGGACGATGTCACAAATCGGCCAATTCCGCAATCGCCGGCTTGCCGCGGCGCTCGAGAAAGTCCAACAGACGCCGCGGGCTGACGTTGAGAATGCGTTCCTGCGGGAATTCAACCTCTTTGATGATGCGCTCGCAGTGTTCAAAACCGCCCAGCGAAAAGGCGATGTGTGAATCCGACCCCAGCGCCAACCAGCCGCCGGCATCGCGCACCGCGGCGGCAATCGCCCGGCAGTTGGCTTCGCTGCCCTTGCGCGAGTGAGTGAACGACGAATTGTTCAGCTCCAGCGCCACCTCGTATTTAGCGGCTGCGGCGGCCACGGCGGCGATATCGATCGGATAGCGCGGGTTGCCCGGGTGGCTGATGATGTGCACATCGCCCTGCGCCATCGCGGCGATCATCGCTTCGGTATGGGCGGCCTTATCCTGCGGTGCAAACACCGGCTCGTGGAAGCCGGCGATGATCACGTCGATGGCGTTCAGCATCGGGCCGGTGCAGTCGATGTCGCCCTGCAGGTTTTTGATGTTGGCCTCGATGCCGCGCAGGATCCCCACGCCGTCCACCAGGCGCGGCCATACGTGCATGTTCATAAAGTGCCAGTAGTGCGGCGCATCGGCCATGTCCGGCCCATGATCGGTGATGGCGAACAGCTTGATACCCTTCTGATGGGCTTCGGTGATGTAATCGTGCAGCGTGCTGTAGGCATGGGTGCTGGCGACGGTGTGCATGTGCAAATCAACGGGGTACATTCTTTCTCCTTCCTGACGGCCCGCCCGGGCAAGTGCGGAACGGGCGCGGTGATAGTTTCAGCTTAGCAGTAACCTCGCGCAGGCTGAAGGATCAGTAACCAAGTTGCCGGTCGACGACGCCCGCCGGCGGCTGCCCTGCCTCCAGCGCACGAATGTTGGCGGCAATCTGATCCATTGCCTGCTGCGGCAAGGTGATGGCAGCAATATGCGGGGTAATGGTGACACGCGGATGACGCCAGAACGCATGGTCCTGCGGCAGCGGCTCATGGGCGAACACGTCCAGCGTGGCGGCGCTGAGCTGCCCCTGATCCAGCGCCTGCAGCAGATCGTCTTCCACCAGGTGCGCGCCGCGGGCGATGTTGATCAGATAAGCGCCCGGCGCCAGCTGCGCAAACAAGCGGCCATTGAGGATACCGGCGGTTTCCGGCGTATTCGGCAACAGGTTGATCAGCAATTTAACGCCGTTTAGGAAGGCCCCGCGCTGCGCCTCGCCGGCAAAGCTCTGCACGCCGTCGATCTGCTTGGCGCTGCGGCTCCAACAGCGCACCCGAAAGCCGAATGCCGTCAGCTTGCGCGCCACGCTCTGGCCCAGCACGCCGGCGCCGAGAATGCCGATGGTGAACTCGTCCAGTGAATGAGGATCGAGCGGCCGCCACTCCTGCTGCTGCTGTAACAGTTGGTATTCATCGAAGCGGCGGAAATAGCGCAAAGCATAGCTCATGGCATATTCCTGCATTTGCTGCGACATGCCGGTATCTTCCAAGCGCAGCAGCGGCACGCCGGCCGGCAGCGTGCCGGGGTGCCGGCGTTCCTGCTCGAGAATGGCGTCGACGCCGGCGCCGAGAGCGAATACCCCTTTCAGCTGGCGGCGGTTGGCCAACATCTGGTGTGGCGGGCGCCACACCAGCGCGTAGTCCGCCTCCCCGTCGTCGCCGGGCTGCCACTCGCGGATATTGGCCTGCGGCAGGCGCTGCCTGATGCCGGACAGCCATTCCTGGGCGTTGAATAATGGATGGTAGTAAATGATGTTCATGCCGCTTGCTCCCGTCTGTTTTTTATCTGTTTTCCTCAAGACTTCCGCGATTCGGCGGCAGATGCAAGTGATAAAGCCCAAAATGAAAACAGCCCCGACCAGTGGGGCTGTTGTTCAGGGCGCTATATTCAGGCGCTGGCCGGCTCGTCGCGCCGGATCAGCCGCCGCAGCAACGGGATCAAAATCAGCATCACTACGCCGACGCCCGCCGCTCCCCACCCCAGCGCACTGAATACCTCGCTGTAGCCCGGGTTGGTTTGCAGCGGAGTGCTGCCGCTGTTTTCCGGCATCAGGCCGGAGACGTAGCCCGCCAATACCGACGCCACGCCGGTGACCATCATCCAGCAGCCCATCATCACGCCCTGATAACGCGGCGGCGCCAGCTTGCCGATCATCGCGTAACCGATTGGGGAGAGCATCAGCTCGCCGATGCTTTGCAACACGTAACTGATAACGATCCATTTAAACGCCACCAGCCCGTCGCCGCCGGCCAGACTGATGCCCAACGGCAGCACCAGCATGCCCAGCCCGATGCAGAACAGCGAACCGGAAAACTGCATTGGAATGTCGATATTGCAGCCGCGGGCGCGCAGGCGGTTGAACCACCAGGCCAGCAGCGGGCCGCCCACCACGATCACCAGCGTGTTGATATTCTGCAGCCACTGCGGCGCCACCCGCATGCCGTAAACGTTAAGGTCGATATTGTGTTCGGAGAACAGCATCAGGCCCATCGGCGCTAACTGATACAGCGTCCAGAACACCAACGCGCCCAGCGCCAGGATCAGGTAAGCGGTCATTCTGCGGCGCTCGCCGCGCGGATGATGGCGCAGCGTCACCGCGCACAGCATCAGGAAGATCAGCGCACCGAGGCCAATCACGAAATGACCGCTGAATTCGGCGTGGGTAAGCATCACACGAATAATCGGCACCAGCGCCACCAGCACCGCCAGGCCGACCAGCATGCGCCAACGGTATTGCGCGCGGCTGGCGTCGTGCAACGGCGTATTGAGGTCCACCAGAATGCGCCAACGGCTGACGGCGACGATAATCGCCGCTGCGTTGCCCAGAGTGGCGAACAGGAACAGCGCGCGGTAGTTTTCGCTCAACTGGAAATAGCCGGCCACGGTGAAGCCGACGAAGAAGCCGAGGTTCATGCCGGCGTAGTTCCACAGGAAAGCGGACTCGCGCCGATCGTCATCCGGTTTGAAACGCTGGGTGAGCATCATATTAATGCAGGTGACGTTCAGGCCGCTGCCGGTGAGGAACATCGCCAGCCCCCAGTACAGACCCCAGACGCCCGCTACGGCGATCAGCGCGCAGCCGATCACCTGCAGCACCATGCCCAGCACAAACAGGTTGCGATTGCTCAGGAAGCGGCCGCCGAGGTAACCGCCAAACATATGCAGACCATAGTTGAAGGCGCCGAACACGCCCATCATGGCGTTGGCGTTGCTCTCGCTGAACCCCAGCCGCTTGGTGGCGTAGAGCACCAAGGTGGAATACAGCACGGCGAAACCGAGGGTGGCGAAAATCTGGATGAAGAACAACGCCCCGGCGCCCGGGGGGATGGCATGGCGCGGCTTGGGCGCCGGCATGGAGTCTGAAGGAGTCAAAATAAACCTCTACGGCATTATTATTTAATAGGTCAGTCCCTGTCTGAGTTATCGCCGGCGCATGGCCCGGCAATCTGCGCGGCGATGTGATATTCCTTGCCAAAGTCGCCGCGCCGACACCTTTTCATTTAGCGACACATCTGACTAATAATCCAGTATTAATGCATATAACCCCAGCGGGGAAAACCTTACTGGCGATATATTGAGCTACCCAATGCATTCACGCTCAAATATTAACCTGAAATGAGATTGCGCGGCGTGACGCCCTCATCCGCCGGCGATAAACGGCGGGTTATCGTTCGGTAAATCAGCAAATTGCTGCAAGTTTGGCTAAACGGTCATGTGAATGTCATAAGGGGGTTGACGCTGAGATCAGATTCTCCTACATTAGCGCCCGTCGACAGCGCAAAGCGTTATCGACGACAAAACGGTGAGGTGTCTGAGTGGCTGAAGGAGCACGCCTGGAAAGTGTGTATACGCGAAAGTGTATCGAGGGTTCGAACCCCTCTCTCACCGCCATATTCTAAAGAGAAAGCCTGGATTCACGTCCAGGCTTTTTTTTGCCGTTTGCGGCACGCTGAACCCCCGGTTTTTTATCGCTTTCTTCTGCCGCCAACGCGCGGTACGCCGCAGTTTTCTACAATCTGAACACAGCTTGAGCGAACGCAGCGAAACGCAGAAATTATGCTTGACCGGATCGCCCTCACTCCCTATAGTAGCGCCCCGTTGCAGCGATGAGTTCGCAACGGAAAAATACGGTGAGGTGTCTGAGTGGCTGAAGGAGCA
>Ga0105251_10000332_pt1 | contig 47333 bp, 43 predicted proteins | sample KBSS64metaG_FD_80424 | JGI IMG/M metagenome (GOLD analysis project Ga0105251, IMG submission 80424) | Switchgrass rhizosphere microbial communities from Kellogg Biological Station, Michigan, USA - KBS S6-4 metaG | ecosystem: Host-associated > Plants > Roots > Rhizosphere > Soil | place...
CAGCCTGACGTCGTTCCTGGCGACGGGCGGCATCATCGACACGCGCACGACGGCGCTCAACGACGATCTGGCCAGCATCAAGGACCAGCAGACGCAACTCACCGCGTACACGCAGCAACTGACGACATCGTATAACCAGCAGTCCACGGCGCTGAACACGCTCATGTCTTCGATGGCGACTCAGGGAAGCTATCTGACCGCCCTCTTCGGCGGCACCAATAGCGCGGGCGCGCTGGCCACGAACGCGAAGTAAAGGCGGAGACGGAACGTGAACCAGCACGAAGCGATTCAAAACGCCTGGGCGCTGACCGGGGCGATCGAAGAAGCAGTGAACCAGAACGACTGGGCGCGCGCCGCCGAACTCGACGCAGCGCGTGCGCCGCTCGTGATGTCGCTGCCTGCGGATCAGCCGGCCGAAGCGCTCGCGGTTATTCGGCAGATTCAGGCGAGCATGGACGCGGTCGCCGCGCGCGCAAAAGACGCGCAGGCGGTGCTCTCGACGATGTATCGCCGCTCGATGGACGGCGCGAAGGCCGTCAGCCGATATCATCAGGCCGCGCGCTTCTAAAGTTTTCGGCGCACGCGCCGATAAACCTCTTAAGAACAACAAGAACGACGCGCTGATCAGTCAGCGCGCTGCTTCGCTCTTCGATGCCCGCCTCGGCGGGCATTTTTATTTGCAGCGCCGCTTTCTCAACGACCGAGCGTCAGCACGAGATAAGCCACATACAGCACGCCGTTGCCGAGCAGCGCCCAAAGCACGACGCCGTTCGGCTTCGCATTGAACCGCAGCCACGCCGCCGCCGCGAGCGTGATCAGCACGCCAGTCAGCACTTCGACCCGCGGCTCCCACGGCGTCAGCATGATGCCGATTCCCGGCAGCAACGTCCCTTGAAACACCATCGCCCCGGTGATGTTGCCGAACGCGAGCGTGTCCTTCCCTCTGCGCGCCCAGAGAATGCTGTTCACCTTCTCCGGCAATTCCGTGGCAATCGGAATGATGATGAGCGACAGCAGCAGCGGTGAAACCCCCAACGCATGCGACACGCCTTCAACGCCGTGAATGAACCCTTTCGCGCCGCCGACGAGCAACACGATACCGACGAGAAACTGCAGCATGATCGTGCCGAACGTCGTCTTCAGCCCGGCACGCGACACGAACAGCGCCTCAGGCGCTTCCGTCCCATGCCCGCCCTCGACGAGCTTCGCCGAAGCCCTGAACGTCGAAATCACATAAACGACGTATACCCCGACCAGACCCGCCGCAAACACCGCACGCACCTGCCACGCGTGATGCGGCACGAACATCGCGGCGCACGCAATCAGGAAGGCGAACAAAAAGAAGTTGAGATCGCGCGTGAACCCGCTGCGCTCCGGCGTGATCCGCCCGCGCAAGCCGCGCGACTTGAGAATCGCGACCGTCATCAGGCAAGTGGAAAGCGTCGCGAGCATGAGCGGTGCGCCGAGAATCGCGCCGACGCCGATCTCTTCATTGATCGCACGGCTCGGTGTGCCGCCGAGCAGCGCGATGATAGGCACCGTCGTTTCCGGCAACGCCGTGCCGACCGCCGCGAACAGCGACCCGGTCACGCCTTCGGATATGCCCAGCCGTTCGCCCAGATGTTCGAGCGCGTTCGTGAATAGCTCTGACGCGATCAGAATGATCGCAAGCATCAACGCGAGTTCGAGGAAGAGCATCGTCATGCGGCACCTCGCATCGAACTATGCGAAAAGCGCGCAAGCGTGCGCGAAAGACAGGGATGTTGTAGTTGTAGGGACACGATGATTCCACGGCCGGACGTCGAGCGAACCACGATGCGCCACGCGCCGTCCGACCAAGAACGACATAGCGCATCGATGGTCTCGCCAAACCGTTCCGGTCGAACGCGCCACGGCAGCAGGGCCGAGGATGTTGACGCGTTCTCCTTCGCTCGCGAAGGAAGGCTACTCCCCAAAGACGGCGCAAGTTTAGCCCGATGCGCCCGATTTCGGCAAGCCGCGCATGCACGGGACAGAACCGTCATGAATATGCGTATGCCGATCGAATCGTTGTCGGCGCCGAGTGCATTCGGTAATCTGGCCGCGCCGGGCGCGTCGCTTGCTGCGCGCGCCCAAGCGATCCTACAAGACTGCAACAAGAACCAAACGTTGTGTGACCGCAAGGTCACGGGAGATCTCATGCGCCTGAAACTTCTCGCCGCGGCAGCGGCCGTATCCATCCTCGCCGCGCCGACAATCGCGATGAGCAAGCCGCTCACCGTCTGCACCGAATCGAGTCCAGACGGCTTCGATGTCGTGCAATTCAATTCGCTCGTGACGACCAATGCATCGGCGGATGTCGTCTTCAATACGCTCGTCTCTTACGACGAAGCCGCGAAGAAGGTCGCGCCTTCGCTCGCGGAAAAGTGGGACGTGAGCAACGATGGCCTGACTTACACGTTCCATCTGCGTCCGAACGTCCAGTTCCAGACGATCGATTACTTCAAACCGACGCGCCCGCTCGGCGCCGACGATGTCGTCTTCACGTTCGAGCGCATGCTGTCGGACAGCAATCCGTGGCACAAAGTGGCGGGCGCGAGCGGCTTTCCGCACGCGCAGTCGATGGGCCTCGTGAAGCTCATCAAGGCCGTAACGAAAGTCGATGACCATACCGTGAAATTCGAGCTCAACGAGCCGAACGCGACCTTCGTGCCGATTCTCACGATGGGCTTCGCATCGATCTATTCATCCGAATACGCGGACAAGCTGCTGAAGGCGAACCAGCAAAGCGATCTGAACAGCAAGCCCATCGGCACGGGCCCGTTCGTGCTGAAGAGCTACACGAAGGATTCGGTGATCCGCTACGACGTCAATCCGACGTACTGGGGTCCGAAGCCGAAGGTCGATCGCCTGATCTACGCGATCACGCCGGATGCGTCCGTGCGCGCGCAGAAGATCAAGGCGGGCGAATGCCAGATCGCGCTTTCGCCGAAGCCGCAGGACGTGCTCGACGCGAAAAAGGACAAGTCGCTGAAAGTCAGCGAAGCGCCCGCGTTCATGACGGCGTTCGTCGCGCTCAATACGCAGAAGAAGCCGCTCGATAACCCGAAGGTGCGTCAGGCGATCAACATGGCTTTCGATCGCACGACGTACATGAAGACCGTGTTCGACAATACGGCCACGCCCGCCGTGAATCCGTATCCGCCCAACACGTGGAGCTACGACAAGACCATCGCGGCGTACAAGTATTCATCCGCCGATGCGAAGAAACTGCTCGCCGACGCAGGCTTCCCGAACGGTTTCGACACGACCATCTGGGTGCGCCCGAACGGCAGCGTGCTGAATCCGAATCCGAAAGCCGGCGCCGAATTGCTGCAGGCCGACCTCGCGAAGATCGGCGTGAAGGCGCAAGTCAAGGTGATCGAGTGGGGCGAACTGATCAAGGAGGCGAAGCAAGGTCAGCATGACATGCTGTTCATGGGCTGGGCCGGCGATAACGGCGACCCCGACAACTACATGTCGCCGCTCTTCAGTTGCAATGCGGTGAAGTCGGGCATCAACTTCGCGCGCTACTGCGACAGCCGGCTAGACAAGCTCATCGCCGACGGCAAATCGACGCCCGATGTCGCGCAGCGCACCAAGGCCTATGTCGATGCGCAGAAGATCATTCACGACCAGGCGCTGTGGATTCCGCTCGTCTATCCGACGGCTGCGGCGCTCACGCGCGCGAACGTCAGCGGCTATAACGTGAGTCCGTTCGGGCGCGTGAACTTCGGCGGCGTTTCCGTGCAGTAACTACCGCAATGTCAAACCGGCGAGAAGCGGATCACGCCGTCATCGCCGGTTTCGCGCCTCAACGTGCCATCGAGCCAGAGCAGATTCAGATGCGCGAGTGCTTCGCCGAGCGCGAATGTCATCTGATGAATGTCGAGCTTTCGCTTGAACATGATCGGCACGATATCCGCGGCGCTGCACGGTTTCAGTGCGCACGCCTCGCGCACCTCCGCGAGCCGCGCGCGATGATGCTCGCGTAATTGCCCGATGCGCGTCTGCACGCCGCGAAACGGCTTGCCGTGCGATGGCAGCGCGAGCGTATCGGCGGGCATCGTCTCATAGCGGCCGAGCGATTCCAGATACAACGCGAGCGGATTGCCTTCCGGCTCGACCGCGAACACGGACACGTTCGTCGAGATGCGCGGCAGAACCATGTCGCCGGAAATGAGCAGCGTGTCGGCCGCGCAGAAGAGCGCGCTATGCTCCGGCGAATGCCCGTAGCCCGACACCACTTCCCAATTGCGCGTGCCGATACGGATGACATCGCCGTTGCGGATGCGCCGGTATTCGGCGGGCATCGACGGCACGAGCGTCGGGTAGTAGCTGTCGCGCTTGCGCAAGGCATCGAGCGAGGCTTCGTCGGTCAAGCCGTGCGCGGCAAAATGCGCCGCCGCGCGCTCGCCGCCGGCGTTGGAGCCGTCGCCGGCGGCCATCACGCGGCCCATTGCGTATTCGCCCAGCGAAATCCACAGGCGCACGTTCCAGCGCTTTTTGTCGCCGCCGTTGCAGATCCAGTCGGCAAGGCCCAGATGGTCAGGATGGCAATGCGTCACGATCACGCGCAGCACGGGCAGGCCATCGAGCACGGTGTCGAACACACGCTCCCAGTTCGCTCGGATCGTGTCGTTCGAAATGCCGCAGTCGATCACGGTCCAGCCCTTCACGCCGTCGATCTCGTCGCGCAGCAGCCAGAGATTGATGTGATCGAGCGCGAACGGCAACGGCATGCGCAGCCAGAAAACGCCCGGCGCCACTTCCTTGACACCGCCCGATTCGGGCAGCGCGTCGGCGAAAACATAATCGAGCTGGTGTTCGAGTGCGTTCATTCGGTCCGTGTCTCCGGGTTTGCGCCGCGTTGCAATTTAGCGAAGTTGACGATAACGTAAACATCCATTCTAACGTTGCGCGCGCATTTGCGCTGCCGGCCCGCGATGACTCAGCCGACGCACTACACGATCACCGAACTGTCGCGCGAATTCGACATCACACCGCGTGCGATTCGCTTCTACGAAGATCAGGGCCTGCTCGCGCCGAAGCGCGAAGGCTCGAACGGCCTGCGGCGCGTGTATTCGCCGCGCGACCGTACGCGCCTCAAGCTCACGCTGCGCGGCAAGCGGCTCGGCTTCACGCTGTCGGAAATCCGCACGCTGCTCGATCTCTATGACTCGCCGACCGGCTCGACCACGCAATTGCAAGCGTTCGTCGATACGATCGCGGCGCATCGCGAGGTGCTCGAACGTCAGCTCGAAGACCTGAACACGACGCTCACCGAGCTCGCCGCGTATGAGGAACAAGGCCGCGCGCTGATCGCAGCAGGAACGGAAAAGCGCGCGCGCAAACCCAAAGCGGCATGACGTGACTGCCCCACCCGAAGCGCAGGGTCGACATGAATCATTTCCCCAAGCTGCTCTCGTCGCAAATCGGCTTCGATGTCGCGCAGACGATACTCGAAGGCTTCGAGCATCACTACCGCGTGTTCCGGGACGCCGCGATCAAGGCGAAGGGCCTGTTCGAGCGCGGCGAATGGCTCGCGGTGCAGCAACTGGCGCGCGAGCGCATTGCATCGTATGACGATCGCGTCGCCGAATGCGTGACGCTGCTCGAAGACGAATACGACGCCGAGAACATCGACGACGACGTGTGGCAGCAAATCAAGCTGCACTACATCGGCTTGCTGACGACGCACCGCCAGCCCGAATGCGCGGAGACGTTCTTCAATTCCGTGTGCTGCAAGATCCTGCATCGCTCGTACTTCAACAACGATTTCATCTTCGTGCGGCCGGCAATCTCGACCGAATACATCGAAAACGATGAACCCGCCGCGAAGCCCACCTATCGCGCGTATTACCCGCAGAAGGACGGCCTCGCCGCGACGCTCGAGCGCATCGTCACGAATTTTCAGCTCGATCCGCCGTTCGAAGACTTGCAGCGCGACGTGCAATGCGTGATACAGGCGATGCGCGATGCTTTCGGCGATATCACGCCCGCGCCGAATTTTCAGATTCATGTGCTGTCGTCGCTGTTCTTCCGGAACAAGGCGGCGTATATCGTCGGGCGCGTCATCAACGGCGATGCGCTGCTGCCCTTCGCCATCGCCATCCGGCACACGTCGCCCGGGCTGCTCGCGCTCGACACCGTGCTGCTGTCGCGCGAGCAGGTGCTCATTATCTTCAGCTTCTCGCACTCGTATTTTCTGGTCGATATGGAAGTGCCATCGGCGTATGTGCAGTTCCTGAGCACGATCATGCCGCGCAAACCGAAGGCCGAAATCTATACGTCGCTCGGCTTGCAGAAGCAGGGCAAGAACGATTTCTATCGCGACTTGCTGCATCATCTGTCGCATTCGAGCGATAAGTTCATCGTCGCGCCCGGCATCAAAGGGCTCGTGATGATCGTCTTCACGCTGCCGTCGTTTCCTTATGTGTTCAAGCTCATCAAGGACGCGTTTCCGCCGCCGAAGGAAACCACGCGGCAGAAGATCCAGGACAAGTATCAGCTCGTGAAGCGTCACGATCGCCTGGGCCGCATGGCCGACACGCTCGAATATTCGAGCGTCGCGCTGCCCGTCGCGCGCCTCGACGACGCGCTCATCCGCGAACTGGAGAAGGAAGCGCCGTCGATGATCGAGTACGAAGGCGACAATCTCGTCATCCGGCACGTGTATATCGAGCGCCGCATGGTGCCGCTGAATCTCTTTCTGAAAGACGGAAGCGATGACGAAGTCGATCACGGCATCAAGGAATACGGCGATGCGATCAAGCAACTGATCCAGGCCAACATCTTCCCCGGCGACATGCTGTACAAGAACTTCGGCGTGACGCGGCACGGTCGCGTGGTGTTCTACGACTACGACGAAATCGAGTATCTGACCGACTGCAACGTGCGCCGCGTGCCGCCGCCGCGCAATGAGGAAGACGAGCTGTCGGGCGAACCGTGGTATACCGTCGGGCCGCACGATATCTTTCCCGAAACGTACGGCACATTTCTGCTCGGCGATCCGCGCGTGCGCGAGGCGTTCATGCGCCATCACGCGGATTTTTTCGATCCCGCGCTCTGGCAGCGCTACAAGGAACAACTGCAGCGCGGCGAACTCGCCGATTTCTTTCCCTATGACCGGGACGTCCGATTCTGCATCCGTTATCCGGAGCGCTTCGACGAGTCCGGCCGACACGACGCGCGCGCCGCCTGACGCGCGCCGTCCCGCTTTGACTTTCGAACATGAACCCTACTTCCGACAACAACGAAACCTCGACTCCGCTTGCTCACCTGTTCGCCAACAATCAGGAATGGGTTCAGCGCAAGCTCGCCGAGGACGCCGACTTCTTCCAGCGTCTCGCGCATCAGCAGACGCCGGAATATCTGTGGATCGGTTGCGCAGACTCGCGCGTGCCCGCCAACGAAATCATCGGCCTGCCGCCGGGCGAAGTGTTCGTGCACAGAAACATCGCGAACGTGGTCGTGCACTCGGACCTCAACTGTCTTTCGGTCATCCAGTTCGCCGTCGATCTGCTGAAGGTGAAGCACATCATGGTCGTCGGCCATTACGGTTGCTCAGGCGTGGGCGCGGCGCTCGTCGGGCGGCGCGTCGGTCTCGCGGACAACTGGCTGCGCCATGTCGAAGACGTGCGCGAGAAGCACGCCGGGCTGCTCGACGAATGGCCGATGGGCGACGCGCGGCATCGCCGTCTCGTGGAGCTGAACACGATCGAGCAGACCATCAATGTATGCCGCACGACCGTCGTCAACGATGCATGGGCGCGCGGTCAGGAACTCACCGTGCACGGCTGGACCTACGGCGTGCACGATGGCCGCCTGCGCAACATGGGCATGATGATCGGCGCATCGGATGAGATCGATCCGGTGTATCAGTCGTGCATTGCCGCGATGAGCCGAAGCGGCGCGCATTCCGCGGAGAACGATGTACTCGCGTCCGATGCGGCGCGTCTGGGCGATATTCCCGCCGTTATTCAAGGCGTCATCAAGGAGTTGAAACATGAGTGAGACACAAACCGATCCCGTCGTCATCGTATCGGCGGCGCGCACGCCAATGGCGGCGTTTCAGGGCGATTTCGCGTCGCTGACCGCAGCAGAGCTCGGCGCTGCGGCGGTCAAGGCCGCAGTCGAGCGCGCGGGTGTGAAACCCGAGCAGATCGACGAGGCGATCATGGGTTGCGTGCTGCCCGCCGGCCAGGGCCAGGCGCCCGCGCGTCAGGCTGCACTCGGCGCGGGGCTGCCGCTGTCGACCGGCTGCACGACGATCAACAAGATGTGCGGCTCCGGCATGCGCGCCGCGATGTTCGCGCATGACATGCTGCTCGCCGGATCGGTCGATGCGATCGTCGCGGGCGGCATGGAAAGCATGACGAACGCGCCGTATCTTTTGCCGAAGGCACGCGGCGGCATGCGCATGGGCCACGGTCAGGTGCTGGATCACATGTTCCTCGACGGCCTCGAAGACGCGTACGAGAAGGGCCGCCTGATGGGAACGTTCGCGGAGCAATGCGCATCGTCGTATGCGTTCTCGCGCGAGTCGCAGGATGCGTTCGCAGTCGAATCGCTGCGGCGCGCGCAACGGGCGAACGAAGACGGCTCGTTCAAGTGGGAGATCGCGGCGGTCACCGTGCCGGGTAAAAGAGGCGATACGGTCGTCGATCGCGACGAGCAGCCGTTCAAGGCCAACATCGACAAGATTCCGTCGCTCAAGCCCGCGTTTGCCAAGGACGGGACGGTGACGGCTGCCAATTCGTCGTCCATTTCGGATGGCGCGGCGGCGCTCGTGATGATGCGCGAGTCGACGGCGAAACGTCTCGGTGTGTATCCGATTGCGCGCGTCGTCGGGCACAGCACGTTTGCGCAGCAGCCCGCGTTGTTCACGACGGCGCCCGTCGGTGCGATCAACAGGCTCTTCGAGAAGAACGGCTGGCGCGCGAGCGATGTCGATCTGTATGAAATCAACGAAGCGTTCGCCGTCGTGACGATGGCCGCGATGCGCGAGCACGATCTGCCTCACGACAAGGTCAACGTGAATGGCGGCGCGTGTGCGCTCGGGCATCCTATCGGGGCTTCGGGGGCGCGGATTCTGGTGACGTTGCTCGGCGCGTTGAAGTCGCGCGGGCTGAAGCGTGGCGTCGCGAGTTTGTGTATCGGCGGCGGCGAAGCGACCGCGATGGGCGTGGAACTGGTTTGAGTGCCGCGGGCCGGTCCGGGTGTTGGGTGTCGGGTGCCGGGGCCGGCGCGGTTGCTAGTTGATGACGTTCGTATCAGCCAGAAACATCGGAATCTCCGGTGCTGGCGTGACGATCGAAAATGGAATCGTCGCAGTCGATTTTCGGAAAACTCATGAGGGCTCTGATGAAGCCTGCGTTATCGTCATCGTCCGGCTCCCCCATCTGCCTTCGCACTTGCGCCTCGATCTTCATGCGTCGGGCGGTATACGCCTGAAGCTCCCGAAGCTCGCTCTCGTCGATATTCGACGGTAAGGTTCCTTGAATGATTTTGAACATGGTCTGCTCCTCGTCTGAGCGTTGCGAGTAGCGAGACTGTACTCCGATTTAATAAGCATCCCTAGTCATCCAAACGATATAGGAATTTACTGCAACGACCCTTCATCGCCCCGCCAAAGACATCGCCACGGCGCGCTTGAACGGCGTCAATCTTTCGCCGATGCGCAACATCGCGTCACGCGCGACCCGCGCGGGCAACGAATCGCGCGTATAGATCTCCGTGATGAACCGCGTGATCAGATAAAGCGGCCGCGTCTCCTGCCGATGCTTCTGCTCATATCGCGCGAGCAGCGCATCGCCGGCGATATCGAGCCCCGCCGCGCGCGCATCGCCAATGCCGCGTGAAAGCATCTCGATGCCCGCCAGCCCGAAATTGAACCCATGTGCCGTGACCGGATGCATGCCGACCGCCGCATCGCCGACCGTCGCGAAACGCTTCGCCACGAAACGCTTCGGATAAACCGACACCAGCGGATAGACATGCCGCGTCGTGCGCAACGCCATCGTCCCGAGCCTTCGCTCGAAGCGTCGCTCGATTTCGCGATTGAACGCATCGGCATCGAGCGCGTTCAGTCGCTCTGTGTCACGCGCGTCGAGTGTCACCACGACCGACGACCGATGCGCGCCTGTTTCGGGATCAGGATTCATCGGCAGCAGCGCGAGCGTCTGCCGATGGCCGAACCATTCCCACGCCGCGTGATCGTGCGGCGCGTCGTGCGTCATGCAGCAAACCAGCATGGACTTGCCGAAATCGTGCATGTCGGCGGCGATGCCCAGCATGCGGCGCGTGGCGGAGAAACGGCTGTCCGCCGCGACGACGAGCTGCGCCGCGATCGTCTCGCCGCTTTCGAGCCGCACGCGCGCGCCGGAAGCATCGGTATCGATATCGATCACGCGCTCGGACGCGATGATGCGGATGTCCGCGCCCGACGCGCGACGATGCCCTACCGCATCGAACGCCGCGCGCCGGATCAGATGATTCGACACGAGCCAGCCGAGCTCGGCATGCCCCGAAAGCGCGTGACCGATCTTCAGCGCGAACGGCGACGACCCGTTGAAGATGCGCGCGTCCGCAAGCTGCGATTTCGCGTGCGCGTCGATACGTGCCCACACGCCGAGCGTCTTCAGAAACGTGACGGATTTCTGCGTCAACGCGATCTCGCGTCCGTCGAACGCGGGCTCGCGCAGCGCGTCGTCGCTCTGCTGCTCGACGAGCACGATCGACAAATCCGCGCCGCTCAACGCATTCGCCAGACACAAACCCGCCGGCCCCGCGCCGACGATCACGATATCGGTATGCCTCATCTTTCCGTCTTGCTTTTCTGAAAGCGCACAACGATAGCCGAAAGGCCGGCGAACGATCCGCGACGCCGAGTCGCGCGCTATAGTCGCAAGGTCGTCCAAACAAGGAACGTATCGGTCATGAAAACGGTATTGATCGTCGGCGCGTCGCGCGGCCTCGGCCACGAATTCGCGCGCGAATATTGTCGCGATGGCTGGCGCGTGCTCGCCACGGCACGCGACAAGGCCTCGCTCTCCGCGCTCGACGCGATGGGCGCGCAAACCTTCCCGCTCGACGTCACGCAGCCCGAGCAGATCGCCGCGCTCGCGTGGCAACTGGACGAGGAAAAGCTGGACGTGGCGATCGTGGTTGCGGGCGTGTACGGTCCGCGCACCGAAGGCGTCGAAACCATCGGCGCCGACGATTTCGATCAGGTCATGCACACGAACGTCCGCGGCCCGATGCAACTGATTCCCGTGCTTCTGCCGCTCACCGATGCCGCGAACGGCGTGCTCGCGGTCGTGTCGAGCAAGATGGGCAGCATCGGCGGGGCGAGCGGCACGACCGGCTGGCTGTATCGGGCGAGCAAGGCAGCGCTCAATTCGGCGCTGAAAGTGGCGTCGCTGGAATCGCGTCATTCGGCGTGCGTCGCGCTGCATCCGGGCTGGGTGCGCACGGAAATGGGCGGACCGTCGGCGGCGATCGACGTCGCGCACAGCGTGTCGGGCATGCGCGCGGTGATCGCCGAAGCGGGCGCGATGCGCGACGCGTTCAACGGGACCTTCGTGCAATACGACGGCACGAAGCTCGAATGGTGAAACTGGAGGGAATGTGACCTATCAAGTACACGGCGTCTCCGCATCGGGCAACTGCTACAAGGTTCGCCTCATCCTCGAACAGCTCGGCCTGCCTTACGCGTGGCATGAAGTCGACATGATGCACGGGGCGACCCGCACCGACGAATTCAAACGGCTCAATCCGAACGGCAAGGTGCCGGTGCTCGTCATCGACGAACACACGACGCTCTCCGAATCCGACGCGATCCTCTGCTATCTCGCCGACGGCACTCCCCTCATGCCGACCGATCGCCTCGAGCGCGCGCAAGCGCTGCAATGGATGTTCTTCGAGCAGTACAGCCATGAGCCGTATGTGGCCGTGGCGCGCTTCATCCTGCAGTTTCAGAAGAATCCCGGCGATGCCCGCCTGCCCGAGAAGATCGCCGGTTCCTATCGCGCGCTCGACGTGATGGAGCAGCATCTCGCCACCCGCACGTATTTCGTCGGCGAGCGGTACAGCGTCGCCGATATCGCGCTCTATGCGTACACGCACGTCGCCGGTGAAGCGAATATCGACCTGTCGCGCTACCCGGCGATCCGCGCGTGGCTTGAACGCGTGCGCAGCCAGCCGCGGCATGTCGAGATGCCGGGCGTCGATCAATGAAGCCGGTGGACTGTCCCTGCGGCGGCGCCGCGCCCGATCAGCGCCCCAATGCACGCGCGCCGCGTTACGAAGCGTGCTGCGGGCGGTTCATCGAGGGCAGCGAAAAGCCCGCCAGCGCGATGGAACTGATGCGTTCGCGCTACACCGCCTACGTACTCGGCGACACGGCCTATCTTCGTGCGACATGGGCCGAATCCACGTGCCCGCCCGACCTCGACGCAGCCGACGCCGGCACGCGCTGGCTCGGCCTGCAGATCAAGCGCCACACACGAATCGATGCCGATCACGAGGAAGTGGAGTTCGTTGCGCGCTACAAGACAGGCGGGCGCGCGCACCGGTTGCACGAGGCGAGCCGCTTCACGCGCAACATCGATGGAAACTGGATTTACGTCGATGGACAGATAAAAGAAAAGTAAATATGTATTTAAGAAATATGCAGTGGCGTACGGTATTAATTTCCTAAGAATTTCCTTTCAGATTAAACAGTTACGGGGTACCACTTATTGTGCAGTGCAATTTTGAACGGTTAATCTGTGTTCGTCAGGGCGCAGTCATCTCCGTGCCCGGACGCTCGCAGCGAAGCCCCGTTTTGAAGCCAATTGTCATGCCTTTTTCGGGCATGACTCCCGGAACCCGCAGCCGATACTGCTCTTCACGAGCAGCGCGATAGGTTTGTGACTTCAAAAAGCGTTGGGCCGCGCCGGATCAACGCCTTATTGGAAGCGCAGTCGGAGTTCACGGATGGCGATCAGAACCTGGTTGGTCGGATGCAGCATGGTGTGCGCGCTCGCGACGTCACTCGTCACGTCCGCCGTGCGCGCCGAACCGATCGGCGGCGTGCGTCAATCCGAAGGTCTCCAGGCGCCCGCATTCGGCCAGCCCCTTTCCCGCATTCCCGATTCGCTCGATGCCGGCCTGCCCGCCGTCTCGAATGGGCTGAACGAAGCCGTCATCGAAATTCCCGAAGCGGACATCGCGCTCGAAACCACGGTATTCAAGCCGGACGGCGCCGGCCCGTTCCCGATGATCGTCTTCAACCACGGCAAGCTTCCCGGCGACTCGCACGCGCAGCCGCGCAATCGGCCGGTCGCGCTCGCGCGTGAATTCGTGCGCCACGGCTATGTCGTGGTCGTGCCGAATCGCCGTGGTTTCGCGGGCTCGGGCGGCGATTATGCCGGCCACGGCTGCGACGTCGAGGCGAACGGCTTCGCCCAGGCACAGGATGTCGCGGCGACCGTCGCGTACATGAGCGAGCAGGCGTATGTCGACAAGACACATATCGTCGTCGCGGGCACGTCGCACGGCGGCCTGACGACGATCGCCTACGGCGCGCGCGATGCCGTCGCGGCGCCCGGCGTGCGAGGCCTCATCAACTTCTCGGGCGGCCTGCGTCAGGACGAATGCACGGGCTGGCAGAAAAACCTCGTCAGCGCGTTCGGCGATTACGGCCAGAACGTGCGCCTGCCGTCGTTGTGGCTCTATGGCGACAACGACTCGGTCTGGCAGGGCGATCTTTCCACGCAGATGTTCACCGCCTTCACGTCGCACGGTGCGCGCGCGAACATGGTCGATTTCGGCACCTACAAGAACGATGCGCATCGGCTCGTCGGCGATCGCGACGGCGTGCAGATCTGGTGGCCGCGCGTGAAGACCTTCCTCGCGCAGATCGGCATGCCGACCGCCGTGCAGTACCAGGTTTCCGAGCCGAACATGCCGAACGCGACCCACTTCGCGGATCTCGATTCGGTGCAGGCCGTTCCGTACGTCGATGAAAACGGCCGCGCCGGCTATCGCAACTTCCTCTCGCAGTATTCGAGCCGCGCGTTCGCCGTGTCGGATTCCGGCGCGTGGTCGTGGGCCGAAGGCGGCGACGATCCGATGGCCGTCGCCATTGCGAGCTGCCAGAAGCAAAGCGCCGATCCTTGCAGGCTCTACGCGGTGAACAATCGCGTCGTCTGGAACGATCAGGCGGCCGAGACGCAGACCGCATCGCGCTGACCGCGCCCTTTCCCGATTCCTCCGAACGCCGGTCTTCGCACCGGCGTTCGCCTTTATCGAACCCGCATCTTCCGCGCCAATCCGCCGACAACGCTTCGAATTGAACGAAGTTGCGTGCGATAGCGCGTTTTCGCATTTCCGTTGGGCACGCGCGCATGCCCAAAAAAACCTTCCGAATACGGAAGCCTGCGCATCTTTTAGGGATAATTGACTCGCGCAGTTTCCCCGCAACGCAGGCGTCCAGGCGCCTGCCCGACGTATCCGGCCCGCACCGCGCGCGCGGGCCTGGGAGCCGTTTTTGAACACAGAAGCCAATCAGGACTGGGTTGCCCGCTCGCTTGCAGCCGTGTGGCATCCGTGCACCCAGATGAAACATCATGAGCGCGTGCCGCTCGTGCCGATCGCGCGCGGCAAGGGCGCGTGGCTCTACGATCCGCAAGGCAACCGCTATCTCGATGCGATCAGCTCGTGGTGGGTGAATCTCTTCGGCCACGCGAACGACGACATCAACCGCGCGCTGAAAGATCAGCTCGACACGCTCGAACACGCGATGCTCGCCGGCTGCACGCACGCACCGGCGGTCGAACTGGCCGAGCGTCTTTGTGCGCTGACCGGCCGCACGCTCGGACATGCCTTTTTTGCGTCGGACGGCGCCTCGGCGGTCGAGATCGCGCTGAAGATGAGCTTTCACTTCTGGCGCAATCGCGGACGGGGCGGGAAGCGCGAGTTCGCGTGCCTCGCGAACAGCTATCACGGCGAAACGATCGGCGCGCTCGGCGTCACCGATGTCGCCATTTTCAAGGACGCTTACGATCCGCTGATTCGTCATGCGCATGTGGTCGCGTCGCCGGCCGCGGTGGGCGTCGATGAAGCCATCGGCGCAATGCGCGCGCTGTTCGAGCAACGCGCGTCGGCACTCGCGGCGGTCATCGTCGAGCCGCTCGTGCAATGCGCGGCTGGCATGGCCATGTATGACGCGTCGTATCTCACGCAGTTGCGCGCACTTTGCGACGAATTCGGCGTGCATCTGATCGCCGATGAAATCGCGGTCGGCTGCGGGCGCACCGGTACGTTTTTCGCGTGCGAGCAGGCCGGAATCTGGCCGGATTTCATTTGCCTGTCGAAGGGCATCAGCGGCGGCTACCTGCCGCTTTCGATTGTCCTCACGCGTGACGATATCTACGCCGCCTTTTACGACGACGACATCACCCGCGCCTTTCTGCATTCGCATTCGTACACGGGCAACCCGCTCGCGTGCCGCGCCGCGCTGGCGACGCTCGATCTCTTCGAGCGCGCGAACGTGCTCGCGGAGAACCGGCGCAAGTCCGCGTTGCTGCACGAAGCGTTGCAGCCGCTGCTCGAACATGAGCGCGTGCGCAATCTGCGCCAGCGCGGCACGATCTTCGCGTTCGATGTCGATATCGACGACAAGACTTTCTCGCGGCGCTTTTTCGCCAACGCGTTGCAGCGCGAACTGCTGATGCGTCCGATCGGCACGACGGTCTATCTGATGCCGCCGTACATCCTCTCCGACGACGAACTCCTGCTCCTCGCGCAACGCACGCGCGACACGCTCGACGCGACGCTTGGCGGAGACGCAGCATGACGAACACTTCGCAAGCGCTGTATGAAACGCTGAAGCAAGGCCTCGCCGATATCGACGCGCGCGGCCTGCGACGCCGCCGCAAGACGATCGACAGCGCGTGCTCCGCGCACATGACGGTCGATGGCCGCGAGATGGTCGGCTTCGCGAGCAACGATTATCTCGGCCTCGCCGCGCACGAAACGATCCGCGCGGCGCTCGGGCAGGGCGCGTCGCTGTTCGGCGCCGGCAGCGGCGGCTCGCATCTGCTCGGCGGCCATTCGCGCGCCCACGCGCAACTCGAAGACGATCTCGCCGCGTTCTCGGGCGGTTTCGTCGACAACCCGCGCGCGCTCTTCTTCAGCACCGGCTACATGGCGAACCTCGCCGTGGTGACCGCGCTCGCCGGGCGCGGCACGCTCGTGTTCTCCGATGCACTGAACCACGCGTCGCTCATCGACGGCGTGCGCCTGTCGCGCGCGGAAACGCAGATCTACCCGCACGCCGACATGGACGCACTCGACGCGATGCTCGACGCCTCAGGTGACTGCGCCGCGACGAAGCTCATCGTCACCGATACGGTGTTCAGCATGGACGGCGACATCGCGCCGCTCGCGCGTCTCGTCGAACTCGCGGAGAAATACGGCGCGTGGCTCGTCGTCGACGATGCGCACGGCTTCGGCGTGCTCGGCCCGCAAGGACGCGGCGCGTTGGCGCATTACGCGCTGCGCTCGCCGCATCTCGTCTATGTGGGCACGCTCGGCAAGGCGGCGGGCGTCGCGGGCGCGTTCGTCGCGGCGGATGAAACCGTCGCCGAATGGCTCGTGCAGCGGGCGCGTCCGTATATCTTCACGACGGCGTCGCCGCCCGCTGTCGCGCATGCGGTGTCGGCGAGCGTGAGGATCATCGGCAGCGACGAGGGCGATCAGCGGCGCGCGCATCTCGCATCGCTCATCGAGACGACCCGCGCGATGCTGAAACGCACGCGCTGGATGCCCGTCGATTCGCATACCGCCGTGCAGCCGCTCGTGATCGGCGGCAACGACGAAACGCTGGAAATCGCCGCCGCGCTCGACAAGCACGGCCTCTGGGTGCCCGCGATTCGCCCGCCGACGGTTCCCGCCGGCACCTCGCGGCTGCGCATTTCGCTTTCCGCCGCGCACAGCGAGGACGATCTCGCGCGCCTCGATCACGCTTTGAACACGCTATGACCGCCTTATCGCTATTCGTCGCCGGAACCGATACGGAAATCGGCAAGACCTTCGTCTCCGCGGCGCTGCTGCACGGCTTCGCGCGCGCCGGCCTGCGCGCCGCCGCGATGAAGCCGATCGCGTCGGGCGCCAGCGAGCGCGACGGCGTGCTGCACAACGAAGACGCCGATCAGCTCGACGCCGCCGCGAGCGTCGCACTGCCCAACGACATCCGCACGCCGTTCATGATGCGCGAGCCGATCGCGCCGCACATCGCCGCCGCGCGTGAAGGCATCGCGCTCGATATCGGGCGCATCGTCGACGCGCATCGCCATGCCGCGACGAAAGCGGATATCGTCGTGGTGGAAGGCGTCGGCGGGTTTCGCGTGCCGCTCGACGATACCCACGACACCGCCGATCTCGCCGTCGCGCTGAATCTGCCGGTGGTGCTCGTGGTCGGCATGCGGCTCGGCTGCATCAGCCACGCGCTCTTGACCGCGGAAGCCATCGCCTCGCGCGGACTGACGCTCGCGGGCTGGGTCGCGAATCGCGTCGACCCGAACATGCTGTATCCGGACGAAAATATCGCAACGCTCAAGCAACGCATCGAAGCGCCGCTCATCGGCGTGATCCCGCATCTCGCGCCGAACGACGCACGGCGCGCCGCCGATTCGCTCGACATCGGCCTTCTGACAGACCAGCTTCATCGAAAGGATTGACCCCATGACACAGCAAACCGCCGCAGAGACCACTTCCACGACCACGCCGCAGCCGATGCAGCGCTGGCGCGTCGCCGATGTCGTCGCGCTGTACGACTTGCCGTTCAACGATCTGCTCTATCGCGCGCAGACCGTGCATCGCGAAAATTTCGATCCGAACGCGGTGCAGCTTTCCACGCTGCTCTCGATCAAGACGGGCGGCTGCGAGGAAGACTGCGCGTACTGTCCGCAATCGGTGCATCACGACACCGGCCTCAAGGCCGACAAGCTGATGGACGTCGACGAAGTGCTGAAGGCGGCCGAAGTCGCGAAGTCCAACGGCGCGACGCGCTTTTGCATGGGCGCGGCGTGGCGCAATCCGAAGGATCGTCATCTGGAGCCGATCAAGGACATGATCCGCGGCGTCAAGGCGATGGGCCTCGAAACCTGCGTGACGCTCGGCATGCTCGAAGCGCATCAGGCGCAAGGGCTGCGCGAAGCCGGTCTCGATTACTACAACCACAATCTCGATACGTCGCCGGAGTTTTACGGTCAGATCATCTCGACGCGCACGTATCAGGATCGTCTCGACACGCTGGAGCACGTGCGCGACGCGGGCATCAACGTCTGCTGCGGCGGGATCGTAGGCATGGGCGAGTCGCGGCGCGAGCGTGCGGGGCTGATCTCGCAGCTCGCAAACATGGAGCCGTATCCCGAATCGGTGCCGATCAACAATCTCGTGCAGGTCCCGGGCACGCCGCTCACGGGCGTCGACGCACTCGATCCGTTCGAGTTCGTGCGCACGATCGCGGTCGCGCGCATCACGATGCCGAAGGCGATGGTGCGTCTCTCCGCCGGTCGCGAGCAGATGGACGAAGCGCTGCAGGCGCTGTGCTTCGCCGCCGGCGCGAATTCGATTTTCTACGGCGACCAGCTTCTGACGACGAGCAACCCGCAAGCCGAAGCGGACCGCAAGCTGATCGAGCGTCTCGGCATGCGCGCGGAGTCTGCGCAGAACGTCGGCGTCGAAAGCACCGGGCGCTCGTGCGGACACGGCCACGCATGAAAATCATCTTCTACGAAAAGGGCGCCGATCTCGACGCGTGGCTCGGCGGCCTGAGACGCGAGTTGCCGGATGCGGACCTGCGCGTGTGGGAACCGGGGGACACCGCGCCCGCCGATTACGCGATCGTCTGGCGGGCGCCGCGCGAGCTCTTCGCGAATCGTCCGGATCTGAAGGCCGTGTTCAATCTCGGCGCGGGCGTCGACGCCATTCTCGATGTCGAGCGCAAGGAACCCGGCACGTTGCCGCCGAACGCGAAGCTCGTGCGTCTCGAAGATACCGGCATGGCCCGGCAGATGGTCGAATACGCGACCTACTGCGTGCTGCGCTATCTGCGCCGTTTCGACGAATACGACGCGCTGCAACGCGAACGCCGCTGGGAAAAGCTGCCGCAGCACGCGCGCGAGTCGTTCACCGTCGGCGTGCTCGGACTCGGCGTGCTGGGCGCTGAAGTCGCAAAGGGACTGCTGAAGCTCGGCGTGCCGGTGCGGGGCTACAGCCGGTCGCCGAAGATGATCGAAGGCGTGCAGGTTCACGCAGGCCCCGATCAGTTCGATGCTTTTCTGGACGGCGTGAAGGTGCTCATCAACCTGTTGCCGCATACGCCCGACACCGAAGGCATTCTGAACGCGCGCGCGTTCGGCAGGCTCGCGCGCGGCGCGTATCTCGTGAACGTCGCGCGCGGCCCGCATCTCGTCGACGCCGATCTGCTCGCCGCGCTCGACAGCGGCCAGATCGCCGCCGCCACGCTCGATGTCTTCCACACCGAACCGCTGCCGCAGGATCATCCGTTCTGGACGCATCCGCGCGTGTCGGTCACGCCGCACATTTCGGCGGAAACGCTGCGCGAAGAAAGCATCGTGCAGATCGCCGGCAAGATCAAAGCGCTCGCGCGCGGCGAACCGATCAGCGGCATCGTCGATTTCAAGCGCGGGTACTGAACGCATCGCACATAAAAGGAGACAGCCATGATTCCGGCCAAGGTGAAAATCGTCGAAGTCGGGCCGCGCGACGGCCTGCAGAACGAAAAGGAGTTCGTGCCCACGCAAACCAAGATTGAGCTCGTGAACCGGCTCGCGCGCGCGGGCATCGTCAATGTGGAATCGACGTCGTTCGTGTCGCCCAAATGGGTGCCGCAGATGGCCGACGCCGCCGCCCTGATGGCTGGCATCGAGCGCCGTCCGGGCACGATCTACTCCGTGCTGACGCCGAACATGCGCGGCTTCGAAGGCGCGCTCGAATCGAAGGCCGATGAGATCGTGATCTTCGGCGCGGCAAGCGAGGCGTTCTCGCAGAAGAACATCAACTGCAGCATCGCGGAGAGCATCGCGCGTTTCGAGCCGGTCGCGAAAGCCGCGAAGGACGCGGGCATGCGCCTGCGCGGCAGCATCTCGTGCGCGCTCGGCTGCCCGTATCAGGGCGAAGTGAGCATCGAGTCGGTCGTGGATGTCGTCGAGCGCATGAAGGCGCTCGGCTGCGATGAAATCGACATCGCCGATACGATCGGCGTCGGCACGCCCAAGCGCACCCGCGAAGTGCTCGCGGCGGCGCAGAAGGTGTTTCCGCGCGAGCGGCTCTCCGGGCACTTTCACGACACGTACGGACAGGCCATTGGCAATATCTATGCGGCGCTGCTCGAAGGCATCGAGATTTTCCACGCATCGGTCGCGGGGCTCGGCGGCTGTCCGTATGCCAAGGGCGCGACGGGCAATGTCGCGACGGAAGACGTCGTCTATCTGATGAACGGGCTCGGCATCGAGACGGGCGTCGATCTGGATCAGCTCGTCGATATCGGCGATTTCATTTCGCGCGCTATCGCCAAGCCCAGTTCGTCGCGCGCCGGCCGTGCGCTCTTCACGAAAAAGCGCGATGGCGTCGCCGCCTGCGCCTGAACGACAAAGGACCACGATGATCGATCAATTACCCGATTCCGCGCGCCGCGTCGCGCTCTTGCTGAAGGAACGCGGCCATCCGCACGACGTCGTGATGCTGCCGGAAACCGGAAAGACTTCCGCCGAGGCCGCCGCCGGCCTGGGCTGCGCGGTCGCGCAGATCGCGAAGTCGATTCTCTTTCGGCGCCGCGAGGACGATGCGCCCGTGCTCGTGATCGCGAGCGGCGCGAATCGCGTGGACGAGGCGAAGGTCGCGGCGCGCGTCGGCGCACTGGCGCGCGCGGATGCGAAGTTCGTGCGCGAGAAGACCGGCTATGCGATCGGCGGTGTGTGCCCCATCGGCCACGCGGTCGAGCCGGTCACGCTGATCGACGAAGACCTGCTCGCGCTCGACAGTCTCTGGGCCGCGGCGGGGCATCCGCATGCGGTGTTCAATCTGTCGCCGCAAGAGTTGATCGAGTTGACGGGCGCGCCGGTCGTCGATGTCGCCTTGCGCGAGACGGCCGAGTCATGACCGGCCTGGCGTCGCCGTGCGTCGACGTCTGCCGCATGAACCCGGAGACCGGCTTCTGCGACGGCTGCCTTCGCACCATCGGCGAAATCGCGGCGTGGGCCTCCAGCGACGATCATGAAAAGCGCGCGGTGCTCGCGCGCGTCGAGAGCCGCCGCCATGGCGCGCGCGTCGTGACGATCGGCGAATCGTTCGAAGCGACGCTCGCGCTGCCGCCCGATTCGATCAAACATTTCGCGACGCTCGTCAACGATCTCAACCCGCTGCATCACGACGACGCCTACGCGCGCGCGAGCCGCTTCGGTTCGCTGATCGCCTCCGGCACGCAGCCGACCGCGCATCTGATGGCGATGCTCGCCGCGCATTTCTCGCGCGACGCGCAGCCGCTCGGCCTCGAGTTCGGGATCAAGCTGACGCGCGCCGCGAAGGCGAACGACGTGCTCACGATGTTCTGGCGCGTCACCGAAGCGAAGTGGAAAGCGAGCCTCGGCGGCGACCTCGTGAAGCTCGAAGGCGGCGCGCGCAATCAGCACGGCGAGACGGTGATGAAGGGGACGGCCACCATCCTCGTGATGCCGAAGGAGCCGCGCGCGTGAAGGCGCTTCCGGAATCCATGACGGTGTTCGAGCGCGGCTGGCTGTCCTCGAACAATGTGCTGTTCGCGAGCGATGAAGGCACCGCGATCGTCGATACCGGCTATGCGTCGCACGCGCCGCAGACGCTCGCGCTCGTGAAGCAGAAGCTCGGCGCGCGCACGCTCGATCTGATCGTCAACACGCATCTGCATTCGGATCATTGCGGCGGCAACGCGCTGCTTCAGGAAAACCATGCGTGCCGCACGCTGATTCCCGCGAGCGAGGCGCACGCCGTGCGCACGTGGGATGAAGAAGCGCTCACGTTTCGCGCAACCGGCCAGCGCTGCGAACGCTTCGACTTCACGGGAACGATCGAACACGGCACGACGCTCGCGCTCGGCGGCTTCGAATGGAACGTGCTCGGCGCGCCGGGCCACGATCCGCATTCCTTGATGCTGCATTGTCCGCAGATGCGCGTACTGATCAGCGCCGACGCGTTATGGGAAAACGGCTTCGGCGTGATCTTTCCCGAGTTGGAAGGCGACAGCGGTTTCGCGGAAGAACGCGCGGTGCTCGAACTGATCTCGACGCTCGACGTCGATCTCGTGATTCCCGGGCACGGCGCGCCATTCACCGATGTCGCGCGCGCGCTCGATGTGGCTGCATCGCGGCTCGACTATCTGCAAGCCGATCCCACACGCAACGCGAAGAACGCGCTCAAGGTGCTGATCGTGTTCAAGCTGATGGAAGTGCGCGCGATGTCCTTCGACGCCTTGCTCGCAATGACCGGGCAAGCCCGCGCGATGCGCGCCGCCGCCGATGCGCTCGCGCGGCCGGGCGAGCGTCGGAGGCTCATCGAGACGATTGTCGGGGAATTGGCGCGCGGCGGCTCGGTGAACGTGAGCGGCGCGATGGTGTCGGCGGCCTGATCAAACCGGACGCCCAAAAGAAAGCCGCTTGTCAGCTACGGCAAGCGGCAGAATCATAGGGACGTGATCAACGTCCAGCGTATCGTAGCGCGACGCTGTTTCACGTGCATCGGTGCTTTCCCTACAAAACTTTAACGATCACCTGAATCGGCGTAAGACCCAATGCCGGCGCGGGTTTCAGGGCGCATCGGCCTCGAAGAAGGCGAGCATTTCCGCGAGCAGCATGTCGGGCTGTTCCTCGGGAATGTAGTGCCCGCACGGCAGCGCGCGGCCGCTCACGTCGCGTGCGACGCGCCGCCATTCATCGAGCGCATCGAAGCATCGCTCGATCACGCCTTCTTCTCCCCACAGCACGCGCAGCGGACACGCGACCTTCAGGCCGCGTTCGAGATCGGCGCGATCGTGGTCCAGATCGATGCTCGCCGATGCGCGGTAGTCCTCGCACATCGCGAAGATCGCGCCGGGCGATGCGAGCGCGTCGCGATACGCCTGCAACGCGTGCGGCGCGAACGGCGCGAGTCCCGCGTGCCGATTGCCCATCACGCGATCGATATAGGCGTTCGGATTGCCGCCGATCAGCAGCTCGGGCAACGGCGACGGTTGAATCAGCAGGAACCAGTGGAAGTATGCGGTCGCGAAGGCGCGGTCGGTCGCCTCGTACATCGCGAGCGTCGGCGCGATATCGAGCAGCATCAGACGATCGACGGCATCCGGAAAGTCCATCGCCATGCGATGCGCGACACGCGCGCCGCGATCATGCGCGCAGACGAGAAAGCGTTCGAAGCCGAAGTGACGCATCACCGCGACCTGATCGGCGGCTATCGCGCGCTTCGAATACGGCGTGTGACGCGCGTCGCTTTTCGGCTTCCCCGACGCGCCGTAGCCGCGCAGATCCGTGGCGATCACGGTGAAGTGCTTGGCAAGCTCGCCGGCGCACTTGTGCCAGATTTCGTGCGTTTGCGGATGACCGTGCATGAGGAGCAGCGGCGGCCCGTCACCGCCTTTCATCCCGACGATTTCGACGTCCCCCGCATCGACGCGAAACGGCTCGTAGTCTCCGAAAGACATGGTGTTTTCTTGTTCGTGGCATTGCGGGTCATTGTAGGCGCGGGGGCGCCATTGCTCACGCGCCGGAGGGCGTGCGAACGCGGAAACCGAAGACTTCTTCGGGAAATGGCGGATGTTTCGCCGACGATGCCGTGCTTATAATCGAACGATCGTTCGCTATCCGGGCGCGCACGCTTTCCCGAAAACGAGCGCCAGTTCGTAGAATGGTTTCAATGCTGCCCGGACACATTCAGGAGATTCGTGCCATGGCCCTGCCCGCCATCTTGCAGCACCTCACATTGCCCGTCGTCGGCTCGCCGATGTTCATCGTCAGTTATCCGGAACTCGTGCTTGCGCAATGCAAGGCGGGGATCGTCGGCTCGTTTCCGGCGCTGAACGCTCGCCCCGCCGAATTGCTCGACGAATGGCTCACCCAGATTCAGGCCGCGCTCGCGGAGCACAGGGCGGCGAATCCGGAAGCGGTCATCGGACCGATCGCGGTGAACCAGATCGTTCATCAGTCGAATGCGCGGCTCGAGCAGGATGTGCGCGTGTGCGTCGAGCACAAGGTGCCGATCTTCATCACGAGCCTGCGTGCGCCGGTCAGGGAAATGATAGACGCCGTTCACTCGTATGGCGGCATCGTGCTGCACGATGTCATCAATCTGAGACACGCGCAGAAAGCGCTCGAAGCGGGCGTCGATGGCCTCATTCTCGTCGCGGCGGGCGCGGGCGGCCATGCGGGCACGACGTCACCGTTCGCGCTCGTCGGCGAAGTGCGGCGCATCTTCGACGGTCCGATCGTGCTGTCGGGCGCAATCGCCAACGGCGGCTCGATTCTCGCCGCGCAGGCGATGGGCGCGGACCTCGCCTACATGGGCACGCGCTTCATCGCGACGAAAGAAGCGCACGCGCTGGAGGCCTACAAGCGCGCAATCGTCGATGCGAAAGCCGCCGACATCATCTACACGAACCTCTTCACCGGCGTGCACGGCAACTACATCCGCGAGAGCATCGTCAAAGCGGGGCTCGACCCAGACGCTTTGCCGGAGTCCAACAAGGAAGCGATGAACTTCGCCGAAGGCACGAGCAAGGCGAAGGCATGGAAGGAGATCTGGGGCGCCGGGCAAGGCGTCGGGCTGATGGAGGACGTGCCGAGCGTGGCCGAGTTGGTCCAGCGCCTGAAGCGCGAGTACGACGACGCGAAGACGCGCCTCGCGATCGGCTGATCCTTTTCCGATAGTCGCAAAAAAACACCGCGCATGAAGCGCGGTGTTTTCGTTTGGGCGTGTGCGCTGCTTAGAACTTCGCGCGGATGCCGACGCCGAACGTATCGCCCGACGACATGCTCGTGTACTTGTCGTTCAGGTACGCCGCGTAGACGTCGGTGCGCTTCGACAGCGGGTAGTCGTAGCCGACCGCCCAGCTCTTGTGCGTCTGGTCGAGGCCGCCGTTGCTGCGCGAGTACGCGTACGACGCCATCACCGTGCCCGGGCCGACCGGCACGGTCACGCCGCCCTGTCCGGTGTTGACGTGGAACGTGCCGGGGCCGTCGAAGTCGTTCTTCGTGTACATGTACTGCGCGAAGAATTTGACGTACTTCATGTCGAACGACGCACCCAGTTGCCCGACGCTCTGGCTCTTGTAGCCGGGCGTCGCGAAGCCGTCGATCGTCGTCAGGTCGCCGGGTACGTTGTTGAAGTTCACGTACTGATAGACGCCCGTGGCCGCGAACGGGCCGTGGAAGTACAGGAACTGCGCGCTGTACTTCTTCGAGCGGCCGTCGCCGGCGGTGTTGCCGAAGCTGTACATCACGCTGCCGGACAGACCGTTGAAGTCAGGCGACGTGTACTGCACCGAGTTGTTCCAGCCCGAATCGCCGACCACGCCCTGATCCGTCCGATACGTCGGGAACGTGCCTGCGCCGAGGAACACGTGATAGACCATCGGCGAGAAGACGTACGAATCGACGAACGGGTTGAAGAGAATCGTCGAGACGAAGAGTTGCGTCGTCAGGCGGCCTGCGGTGAACGTGCCGATCGGACCTTGTATGCCGACGTACGAGTTGCGCGCGAAGAAGGTGTCGCCCTGGAAGCGCCCGTACTGGCCATTCTGTGCGCGGAAGAAGCTTTCCAACGTGAAGATGGCCTTGTAGCCGCCGCCCAGATCCTCGGCGCCCTTCAAGCCCCAGTACGACGTCGACATGCCGCCGCCGCTGACGTTCCACGCGCGATCGCCGCCCGGGAATTTTGTAGCGCCGACCCATTCGTCGACCTGCCCGTACAGCGAAACGCTCGATTGCGCGTGTGCCGCGCCCGCGGCAAAGAGGCCGAGCATCGCTGCGGCGACCGCGTTGGCCTTGACCGTTGCTTTCACCGTAGTCTTCGGCGCACGGTTGACGGTTGACTTCATGAACTCTCCTGTCTTTTGTCGAAAATTAAAAGCTTGGCGGGCGAGGAGCGTTGCCTCGCCTTGTTTGACCGGTTGACGGTTCATGTGGGCGAGAGTGGCATCGCGTGTGGAGCGGCACCATCTTTACGGACCATTTTTCCGGTCAAAAATGTTTTTGGTTATTGCGGGTATAGCGGTTCGGATAATGCCGATCGACTGCGCATCCCGCGAAGCGAATCGAGTCGAACGCGCGCGCAGGATTCCATGTGGCTCAATGCTTTGCGAAGCGAGCAGCGGCGCGCCTGTCGAAGCGCCGAAAGCCATTCGAAATATTGGAAATACGACATTTCTCCGCGCAGGGCGCATTGTCCGTGCGCGGAAAAAAGAGCGGAACGTCTTAAAGAAAATCGCTGCGTAACTGTGGCGAGATTACGTCATCGCGGCAGCGGAACTAGACGTGCCAATAGTTTTTCGTTCTGCACGGTAAACGCACGGAACGACAGCTATTGCCGACGGGAAGGGAGAATCAGTTGCGGTAATTCGCGTTGGCCGGCGCGCGGCCATCGTCCGCCGGACGCCCGGGCGGGCGCGGCAGGCTGCGCTCTTCGTTGTAGCGCGTGATGTCGGCGCGAATGGAACCCGCGCCGCGGATGGGCACCGCCTGATCGGCGCGCGGACCGGGGCGCACTTCGGCGCTCACGGGCGTCAAACCGTCTTTGGCGGCGACCGGCGTGAAGTGCAGCGATTGCCTGCTCGGGGCGGAATCGCTGAACACCGCCGAGGACAGCCACTCGACGCGCGGCCCCGCGAGCGCGAGCGAACCCGCCACCGCCAGCGCGCCGAGCGCAGCGGATGCGAAAAGCCGGGTAGTCTTGCGAAAGCCAGTGAGCGTCATGTCGAAACTGCCTTGCGTCCGACCGATATTCCCGTCCGCGGGTCGAAAACACGAGATTTCGATCAGGCGGACAACCGGCTGTAGTCGGAGGTTTCAGGCGCCTGCATCGAGACGATGCAAAAACCCGCCAACCGGTGTATCCAACAATTTATTTGGACCGGTCGCGGCAGTCGAGCCAAAAAGTGTTAGGCCTGCTCGATGGTTGTAACACCATGTTACGTCAGAGTTTTTTCGCGTTGGCCGACCGTTTCGGATGCCCAAAGATGTGACGAAAATCATGCTGACCAGACGATTGAAAAGCCGTGAAATTGACGCACGCGCGGCCCGAATGTTGCTGTGGAACACTTTCGGCCCGCGCACAATTTTTACCGTTTTCATGCGCATCGGTAATCAATCGATCCAGTAAATGAATTTGCCAATTTAATCGCGCGCGAGCGAAAATCATGGTTTTTCCTGACTTGACGATGGCTACGCGCGGCAGCGCGCCCGGCGTTCCCAGGTACGAGAATCTCTGATGGCACGGCCTAAACTTCTTCCGGACAATTTCACGCTGGCGCTCGTCGGCACTGTCATCATCGCCAGCTTCCTGCCTTGTCGGGGCAGCGCTGCGGTCGCGTTCAACTGGATCACCGATGTCGCCATCGGCTTGTTGTTCTTCCTGCACGGCGCAAAGCTTTCTCGCGAGGCGATCATTGCGGGCGCGACGCACTGGCGGCTGCATCTCGTCGTGCTGCTCAGCACCTTCGCGCTCTTTCCGCTGCTCGGCCTCGTGCTCAAGCCGGTGCTCACACCGCTCGTCACGCCCGCGCTCTACACGGGCATCCTCTTTCTTTGTACGCTGCCGTCCACGGTGCAATCGTCGATTGCCTTCACTTCGATGGCGAAGGGCAACGTGCCGGCGGCTGTGTGCAGTGCATCCGCGTCGAGCCTGCTCGGCATTTTCATCACGCCGGCGCTCGTCGGACTCGTCGTGAGCAATCACGGCGCGACGACCGGGTCGCCGTGGCATACCGTCGGCAACATCACGCTGCAGCTGCTCGTGCCGTTCGTCGCCGGGCAATTGCTGCGGCCGGCCATCGGCAAATGGATCGACAGGCACCGCGCGATGCTCAAGTTCGTGGACCAAGGCTCGATCCTGCTCGTCGTCTACGTGGCGTTCAGCGAGGCCGTGAACGAAGGCATCTGGCATTCGATCTCGCTGTCGACGCTCGCGGGCCTGCTCGCCGTCAACATCCTGCTGCTGGCGGCCGCGCTCCTCCTCACGGCGTTCACGGCGAAGCGCCTCGGCTTTTCCCGCGCCGATCAGATCACGATCATCTTCTGCGGCTCGAAGAAAAGCCTCGCCTCCGGCATTCCGATGGCGAAGGTGATTTTCGCGTCGCACGCGGTTGGCGCGGTGGTGCTGCCGCTCATGCTCTTCCATCAGATCCAGCTCATGGTGTGCGCGGTGCTCGCGCAGCGCTGGGGAGCGCGCAAGACGGCGCCCGAGCCGGTGCGCGAGAACAAGGCCGTCGCCGCGCCAGCGCGTCGCTGATTCGCGCCCGACCACAGGCGGCGTCGTTCGCCTCACCATCGTTCCTCCTTCTTTCACATAGGCCGCCTCGTGCGGCCTTTGCGTCATTTGAGCCCGCCCGCGCGCCGAAGTCGATTCGGCCGGATGGCATAGGCCGAAAAGACTGACCTTCCGCATCGATTTGCGAATCTGCGTTGCCCGGTGTCCGACGATTCGGCCTATGCCTTTCGGCTGAATGGCGCCCGGGCATGTGCCTTGCCACACTCTTGCTTAACACCGTGCAGAAACGGATACGAGACAAGCATGTGCACACCACGCATCATGCATCCACCGCGGAAGGAACGATGAACCACGTCGAACATCACACGGCGTCCGCCTTGCGCGCCTTTCTCGACGAAATGCCATTTCAGCGCGGCAGCGCGGAAGACGCAGGCCGTGCACTGCGTGCGTTGATCGGGGCCGGTCTGGATCGCCTGCCTTTGCCGGGCCACGGCAATACGCTCGAACGCTGGCGCGCGCTCGGCGCGGTCGCCGCGTTCGACCTGTCGCTGGTCAAGCTGTACGAAGGCCATACCGACGCGCTCGCGATCCTCGCTGAACTGGGGGCGGCGCAACCGGACGCGGGCAGCGCGTGGGCGGTATGGGCGGCCGAGCCGCCGAGCGCGCGGCTATCGGCGCTGGGCGACCCGGATGCGCAGACCGTGCTCCTGCAGGGCACGAAGTCCTGGTGTTCCGGGGCGGCGGCGGTCACCCATGCGCTCGTGACGGCCTGGAATGAAAGAGACGAACCCGTGCTCGCCACGGTCGACCTGCGACACGACGGCGTGCGGATCACCGGAGCCGGCTGGCAAGCGGTAGGCATGCAGGCGAGCGCGAGTGTTGACGTGTGCTTCGAGCGGGTGCCCGCGCTTCGCATCGGCTCCCCGCGTGCGTATGTCGAGCGTCCCGGCTTCTGGCACGGCGGCGCAGGAATCGCCGCGTGCTGGTTCGGCGCGGCGGCCGGCATCGCCTCATTCGTGGCGCGCGACGCGCAGCATCGCGCGGGGCCACACAAGCTCGCGCATCTCGGCGTCATCGATACGACGCTGTGCGCCACCGCCGCGCTGCTGCGCGAGACGGCCGCGCTCATCGACCGCGCCCCGCACGCCGACGCGATGGCGCCTGCGATGCGCGCACGCATCGCCGCTGAATCCGCGGCGGCGCGCGTCGCGGCACGCGCCGGCCGTGCGTTGGGCGCCGCCCCGCTGTGCCGCGACGCGCACTTCGCGCAACTCATGGCCGATCTACCGGTATTCATTCGACAAAGCCACGCCGAGCGGGACGAAGCATCGCTCGCCGAGCGTGTCATAGAAGAGGAACGGACTTCATGGCAACTGTGACCCCGCGAGCGCCGACAGACGAAAATCCCGCCGACCGAGCGATATCCGGCGAAGGCACGCCTGAGGCAACATGGCAGGGATGGACGCGTCTGAATGCGCTGCCCGAAGTCCAGCCCGCCGAACTGGTGCCGTTCGGCGGCCGGGCTGTCGTAGTTGCGCCACACCCCGACGACGAAGTGCTCGGCACCGGCGGACTGCTCGCTCGTCTCTCGGAAATAAGCCGGCAGATACTCATTGTCGCCGTCACGGACGGCACCGCAAGTCACCCGGATTCCGCCGAATGGCCGCCGGAACGCCTTGCGCGTGTACGTCCGCAGGAAACGAGAGCCGCGCTCCAGCGGCTGCATCTGCGTCAGGTTCAGGTGGTCAGGCTCGGGCTTCAGGACGGCGCGCCTGCCCGCATAGAAGCCAGTTTGTCAGGAGCCCTATCCGAACTTCTTCAACCCGGCGATATCGTTTTCACCACTTGGCGCTATGATGGTCACCCCGACCACGAGGCAGCCGGGCGCGCCGTTCATTCCGCGGCACAAGCGCTCGACCTGCCCTGCGTGGAAGTGCCGCTCTGGACCTGGCACTGGGCGTCGCCGGACGATACGCGCGTGCCATGGAGCCGTGCTCGCCGCATCGTTCTGGACGGCGCCACGCATGCCCGGAAGCTTCGGGCCGTGCAGGCTTTTCGGAGCCAGCTCGATCCCGATGCCACAACCGGTCAGGCGCCAGTGCTGCCCGAGCATGTGCTGGCCCGGCTCACCCGGCCTTTCGAAGTCGTACTCATATGAACAACATCAACGACAATACTAAGCAGTACTTCGATAACCTGTATCGACAGAATGACGATCCCTGGAAGATCAGGCATCGCTGGTATGAGCGGCGTAAGCGGGCACTCATGCTCGCCTCGCTTCCCCATGAGCGGTACGCCCGCGCATTCGAGCCCGGCTGCGGCAACGGCGAGCTGACCGCACTGCTCGCGCCGCGCTGCGACGAGCTGATCGCAACGGACATCGCCGAGGATGCCGTCGCGCTCACGCGGGAACGCGTCGCGCAGTGTCACAACGTAACAGTCCAGCAGATGCTTTTGCCCGATGCCTGGCCGAGCGGCCCGCTCGATCTCGTCGTGATCAGCGAGATCGGTTATTACCTTGACGAGCCGCAGCTATGGCATATCGTCGAGCACATACACCAGACGCTGTCGCGAGATGGCGCCGTGGTCGCATGTCACTGGCGCCGGCCGATCGAAGGCTGGGCGCAGAACGGCGATGAAGTGCACGCGAAGTTGCGCGGCCGTATGAGTCTTCCGCTGCTGAGCCACTATTGGGACGACGATCTGGTTCTCGACGTCTGGACGCCTGACAAGCGCTCAGTTCACGACCGGGAAGCGTCGGCGTAGTGTTTTCTGGTTTTTACTAAACAAACAAATCGCGAGGAAAGTCATATACAACAAGGGTCTACTGGTTTCCTCCTATCTCGTTTGCGCGATTTTCCCGGCTTTTTTACTATACAATCGCCGTGAAACATGCGCACCGGCCGGAAGCGGTAAACATAGCGCCGACCGAACACCAGCCGCAAACAGGCGGAGACAGAGAACACCACGATGGCCACCACCATTCGCGATGTCGCGCGTGCGGCAAGCGTCTCGATCGGGACAGTGTCGCGCGCGCTCAAGAATCAACCGGGTTTATCCGAAGCGACGCGCGTGCGCGTCGTCGAAGTAGCGCAGCAACTCGGCTACGACTCGGCACAGTTGCGCACGCGCATTCGTCGCGTGACGTTCCTGCTGCATCGGCAGCACAACAATTTCGCCGTCAGCCCTTTTTTCTCGCACGTCCTGAACGGCTTCGAGGAAGCGTGTCGCGAGCGGCGGCTCGTGCCGTCCGTGCTGACCGCCGGTCCGACGCATGACCTGGCGCAGCAGATGCGCCTGCATGCGCCCGACGCCATCGCGGTGGCGGGCTTCGTCGAGCCGGAACTGCTCGCGCATCTGCATTCGCTCGCGCGGCCTACCGTGCTCATCGACCTGCGCGCGCCGGGCTTTCGTTCCGTCAACATCGACAACGTGAAAGGCGCATCGCTCGCGATGCAGCATCTGTTCGCGCAAGGTCGGCGGCGCATCGTGTTCATCGGCGGATCGCTTGCGCATTACAGCATCGCGCAGCGCGCGCTCGGCTATCGCAAGGCATATTTCGACGCCGGCCAGCTTTTCGATCCGACGCTCGAAATCGTGACACAGCCGGGCCTGCCCGCCGACCTCGCCGCCGCCGACGCGATGGAGCGCCTGATCGCCGACGCCCGCGCGCAATCCAGTCCCCTCCCCGACGCGGTTTTCGCCTATAACGATGCAGCGGCCCTCGCCGCGATGCGCGTCTGCCTCGCGCACGGGTTGCGCGTGCCGGATGACGTGGCGTTTGTCGGTTTCGACGACATTCCGGCCGCCGCGCAAAGCACGCCGCCGCTCTCGACCGTGACCGTCGACAAGGAAGCGCTCGGGCGCCGCGGCGTCGAGTTGCTGCTGGAAGATCAATCGAGCCCGCCGAGCCAGGCCGACACGCTCGTCGCCGTCAATTTCGTTCCTCGCGCGAGTTCGGGCATGAAACAGGACATCAGCACGCCATGAACATGACTGCCTCACCTGCCATCGCGGAAAGCGCGCCAGCCGAACGCGCGATCGACTTCCGCAGCCGCGACTTCCTGCTCTCCCACGTGCGCGACACGCTCGCGTTCTATGCGCCGAACGCACGCGACCCGTCCGGCGGCTTCTTTCATTTCTTCAAGGACGACGGCAGCGTCTACGATCGCACGACGCGCCATCTCGTCAGCAGCACGCGCTTCGTCTTCAACTACGCGATGGCGTACCGCCATTTCGGCGACGCGCGTTTTCAAGACGACGCGCGTCACGCTTTCACATTCCTGCGCGACGCCCACTGGGACGCGGTCAACGAAGGCTACGACTGGGAAATCGAGTGGCGCGACGGGCACAAACGCACGCTCGACGGCACGCGTCATTGCTACGGCATGGCGTTCGTGCTGCTCGCCTGCGCGCACGCCGCGATGGCGGGCATCGACGAAGCAAAGCCGATGATCGACGAAACCTTCGCGCTCATGGAGCAGCGTTTCTGGGACGCCGACGCCGGCCTCTACGCCGACGAAGCCACGCCTGACTGGCAGCTTTCGGACTATCGCGGGCAGAACGCGAACATGCACGCAACCGAGGCGCTGCTCGCGGCATACGAGGCAACGGGCCACGTCATCTATCTGGATCGCGCGGAAAAGATCGCGGGCAATATCACGCTGCGGCAGGCGCGACTGTCGCATGGGCTCGTGTGGGAGCACTTTCACCGCGACTGGTCCGTGGATTGGCACTACAACGAATCGGACAGTTCGAACATCTTCCGTCCGTGGGGCTTCCAGCCGGGTCATCAGACCGAGTGGGCCAAGCTGTTGCTGATTCTCGAGCGGCATCGCGCGCTGCCGTGGCTCGCACCGCGCGCCATCGAGCTGTTCGATGGCGGATTCAACCGCGCGTGGGACAGCCGTCACGGCGGCCTCTACTACGGCTTCGGCCCGGACGACACCATCTGCGACCACGACAAGTACTTCTGGGTGCAGGCGGAAAGCTTCGCGGCGGCGGCGCTGCTCGGCGCGCGCACGGGCCGCGAGCGTTTCTGGGACTGCTACGACGAACTGTGGCGCTACAGTTGGGCGCATTTCGTCGATCACGAATACGGCGCGTGGTATCGCATTCTCACGTGCGACAACCGCAAGTACGGCGACGAGAAAAGTCCCGCCGGCAAGACCGACTATCACACCATGGGCGCGTGTTACGAAGTGCTGAACGCGCTCGGCCCGACCTCGACTCAACGGTGACAAGCATGGCTAGCGAGCAAACCACCTTCCCCCAATTCGTCTCGGCGGGCGACATCCTCACCGACATGATCCGCACCGACGTGTCGAGCTGGCTTTCGCGTCCCGGCGGCGCGGGCTGGAACGTCGCGCGTGCGGTTGCGCGGCTCGGGCTGCCGACGGCCTGCGCGGGCTCGCTCGGCACCGACAATTTCTCCGACGACCTGTGGGAAGCGAGCGTCTCATCGGGGCTCGACATGCGCTTCATGCAGCGCGTCGAGCGTCCGCCGCTGCTCGCGATCGTCCACAAGACGCAGCCGCCGACCTACTACTTCATGGGCGAGAACGGCGCGGATCTGGCGTTCGACCCGTCGCGGCTGCCGCAAGGATGGATGGAGCGCGTGAAGTGGGCGCATTTCGGCTGCATCAGCCTCGTGCGCCAGCCGCTCGGCGCGACGCTCGCCGCGCTCGCGCGGCAATTGCGCGACCACGGCGTGAAGATCAGCTTCGACCCGAACTATCGCAATCTGATGGAGCACGGCTACGAGCCGATCCTGCGCAACATGGCAAGCCTCGCCGATCTCATCAAGGTGTCGGACGAGGATTTGCACATGCTCTTCAAGGGCATGCCCGAAGCGGACGCGCTCGCGAAAATCCGCTCGATGAATCCGCAAGCCACCGTGCTCGTCACGCGCGGCTCGGGCCAAGCGACGCTCTATGCCGGCGATCAGCAATACAGCGCGCGTCCGCCGAGCGTCGAAGTGGCGGACACGGTCGGCGCGGGCGATGCGTCCATCGGCGGATTGCTCTACAGCCTCATGGCGCGCCACGGCGACTGGCCCGATCATCTGAAGTTCGCGCTCGCAGCGGGCGCGGCGGCGTGCCGTCATTCGGGCGCGCATTCGCCTTCGCTGGAAGAGGTCGAAGACCTGTTGAAATGATCTGAAAGCGCGTCGCACGCGTTACATATCAGCGTGCTAGCATGGGTTCGTCCTTGCCTGGAGGCGAATCCATCATGGAAGACACCACCTACACGAAAGGCATCTATACCGCGACGATCGGCGTGCGCGCCATCGACGGCGGCAAGTTCCAGGGCCTCGTCTCGCTCGCCCGCGACGACGGCGAGGATAACGATGCGACGCTCTACGAAGTGGAAGCCGTATCGGGTAACGAAGAAGAAGCGCTCGACGAAGCGCGCGCGCTCGCGCACCGCATCCTTGGGGAAATCGAGCTGTAGCCAGGCGGCCAGGGCGGCGCGGGGCGCTCGGCTTCGCGGCGCCTCCCGGGCTGCATCGGAGGACATATGCCGGAGCAGATCTTCCTATACGGCGTCTACGCCATTCACGTCAGGGCGGTCGAGCTGCAGGGCTCGCGCTGGGACGCGGAATACGAGATCCGTCATCACGACAAGGCCGTTCAGCCGTGGACGACCGTCGGCGGCGATGACGGTCTAGCCGACAAGGCCGAAGCCATCGAACTTGCGCATCAGCGCGCGGTGTCCGATATCGAAGCCGGCGCGGGCATTCCGAAGCCACGCGCATTTCCCTAATTCTCGTCCGGCGGCTGCGCGAGACCCACGTGCGCATTCAGCGCGAGCCGCCCGGCCTCGCGCCGGTCGATCGCTGATGCGCGTTCGTAGCCTTCGCGCGCGAGCGAACGCTCGACGTAATCGAAAAGCACACCTTGCGGCTCGATCAGCTTCGCGATGAATCCGATCTGCAGCGTGCTCGCCGCAAGGATATCGGCGGCGGTGAACTGGTCGCCCAGGAGCCACGGCCCTTCTTCCAGCGCGTTCTCGATCGCGTGCTCGACGCGCCCAAGATCGCCCCAGCCGAAACTCACACTGTTGCTCTGCGCGCCGGTTACGCGCTCGGCCATCGCGGGTTCGAGACACGAGCCGGTGAAGAACATCCATTGCAGAAAACGGCCGCGCGAAGGATCGTGCAACGGCACGCCGAGCGCGGTTTCGGGATACCGATCCGCAAGATAAAGCAGCACCGCGCCCGATTCGGCCACGCGCACGCTGCCGTCTTCCAGCGCGGGCAGCTTCGACATCGGATTGACGCGGCAGAAGTTCGGGTCGTGCTGCGCACCCGCGCGGATGTTCACGAACTCGAGCTGATACGGCACGCGCATTTCTTCGAGCATCCACAGCGCGCGGAAGGCGCGCGTTTTCGGCCAGTAGAAGAGCTTCATCGGCGTCTTTTTCGTCGTCTGTCGATGCGTTCAGGGTAGTCCCAAATCCACGCGAATCGCGCGCCCGACGGCATCGGGTTTACGCCTACGCGCGCCGGATCGGGAAAATTCCTCCCGCTCATCTCAAAAATAAGGTCGATGTCTCTCCATGCGCGCGGAATCGGGGCGAGTGCGCAAAAACATTTCGCATTTGTCGGCAAAGAATGTCGCATTGCCCCGCATCTCAAAAAAAGCCTCCGGAGATTTCATGAACGCGCGTGTCCCAGCCGATGCATTTGTTCCTCCCGCACTGTCGGACTATCAACTCAGCGACAACCTGAGCGCCACCAAGGGCCGAATTTTCCTCACCGGCACGCAGGCGCTCGTGCGCCTCGTCCTGATGCAGCGCGAACTCGATCGCGCCGCGAATCTGAACACCGCCGGTTTCGTCAGCGGCTATCGCGGCTCGCCGCTCGGCATGGTCGATCAGCAGTTGTGGAAGGCGAAGAAACTGCTCGCGTCGCACGACGTGCGCTTTCTCCCCGCGATCAATGAGGAACTCGGCGGCACCGCCGTGCTCGGCACGCAGCGCGTGGAATCGGACGCGGAACGCACGGTGGATGGCGTGTTCGCGATGTGGTACGGCAAAGGCCCGGGCGTCGATCGCGCGGGCGACGCGCTCAAGCACGGCAACGCGTACGGCTCGTCGCCGCACGGTGGCGTGCTGGTCGTGGCGGGCGATGACCACGGCTGCGTGTCGTCGTCGATGCCGCATCAGAGCGACCAGACGATGATCTCGTGGCACATGCCGGTGGTGAATCCGTCGAACGTCGCGGACATGCTGGAATTCGGCCTCTACGGCTGGGCGTTGTCGCGGTTCTCGGGCGCGTGGATCGGCTTCAAGGCAATTTCGGAGACGGTCGAATCCGGCTCGACCGTCGATCTCGACGCGATCCGCACCGACTGGAAAACGCCCGACGATTTCACGCCGCCGCCGGGCGGCCTGCACAACCGCTGGCCCGATCTGCCGAGCCTGACGATCGAAGCGCGCTTGTCCGCCAAGATCGACGCCGTGCGCCACTTCGCGCGAGCGAACAGCATCGACAAGTGGATCGCGCCGAGCCCGCGCGCAAACGTCGGCATCGTGACATGCGGCAAGGCGCATCTCGATCTGATGGAAGCGCTGCGCCGCCTCGACCTGACCATCGACGATCTCGACGCCGCCGGCGTGCGCATCTACAAGGTCGGGCTGTCGTACCCGCTCGAAACGACGCGGCTGGAGACGTTCGTCGAAGGTTTGAGCGAAGTGCTCGTGATCGAGGAGAAAGGGCCGGTCATCGAGCAGCAGATCAAGGATCATCTGTACAACCGTGCCGAAGGCGCCCGGCCGATCGTGATCGGCAAGAACGCGCGCGACGGCGCGCAGCTTCTTTCCGCGCTCGGCGAATTGCGCCCGTCGCGCGTCCTGCCGGTGTTTGCCGAATGGCTCGCGCGTCACAAGCCCGCGCTCGATCGCCGCGACAAGGTCGTCGATCTCGTCGCGCCGCAGATCCTTTCGAACGTCGCCGATTCCGTCAAGCGCACGCCGTACTTCTGCTCGGGCTGCCCGCACAACACGTCGACGAAAGTGCCGGAAGGATCGGTCGCGCAGGCGGGCATCGGCTGTCACTTCATGGCCTCGTGGATGGAGCGCGACACCACCGGTCTGATCCAGATGGGCGGCGAAGGCGTCGACTGGGCGTCGCATTCGATGTTCACGAAAACGCCGCACGTCTTCCAGAACCTCGGCGACGGCACCTATTTCCATTCGGGCATCCTCGCGATTCGCCAGGCCGTGGCCGCGAAGACGAACATCACGTACAAGATTCTTTATAACGACGCCGTCGCGATGACGGGCGGCCAGCCGGTCGACGGCAGCATTTCGGTGCCGCAGATCGCGCGGCAAGTGGAAGCGGAAGGCATCGCGCTGCTGGTCGTCGTGAGCGACGAGCCGGAGAAATACCAAGGTCACGAAGATCAGTTTCCGCGCGGCACGACGTTCCATCACCGTGGCGAACTGGACGACGTGCAGCGCCGCCTGCGCGACACGCCAGGCGTCACCGTGCTCATCTACGATCAAACCTGCGCCGCCGAAAAGCGCCGCCGCCGCAAGAAGGGCGAGTTTCCCGATCCGGACAAGCGCCTCTTCATCAACGAAGCCGTGTGCGAAGGCTGCGGCGATTGCGGCGTGCAGTCGAATTGCCTGTCCGTCGAGCCGGTCGAAACTGAACTGGGACGCAAGCGCCGCATCGATCAGTCGTCGTGCAACAAGGACTATTCGTGCGTGAACGGCTTCTGCCCGAGCTTCGTCACCGTCGAGGGCGCGAAGTTGAAGAAGGCCGAAGGCCACGCGTTCGACCCGGCCGAACTCGCGCGCCGCGTCGATGCGCTGCCGCAACCGCCCGCCCATCTCGACCACGCGCCCTACGACATTCTCGTGACGGGCGTAGGCGGCACGGGCGTGGTGACGGTCGGCGCGCTCATCAGCATGGCGGCGCATCTGGAAGGCAAGAGCGCGTCGGTGCTCGATTTCATGGGCTTCGCGCAAAAAGGCGGCTCGGTGCTCTCGTTCGTGCGCTTCGCCGCGACGGACGCGCTGCTGAACCAGGTTCGCATCGACACGCAACAGGCGGACTTGCTGCTCGCCTGCGACATGGTCGTCGGCGCGAGCCCGGAAGCATTGCAGACGGTGCGGCACGATCGCACGAAAATCGTCGTGAACACGCACGCGATTCCGAACGCGACCTTCGTGCAGAACCCCGAAGCGAATCTTCACGCGGATGCGCTGCTCGACAAGATGCGTCACGCCGCGGGTCCCGGCGCGCACGACGCGATGCGCAGCTGCGATGCGCAGGCGCTCGCGCAACGTTTTCTCGGCGATACGATCGGCGCGAACATTCTGATGCTCGGCTTCGCGTGGCAGCTCGGGCTCGTGCCGCTGTCGCTCGTGGCGCTGATGCGCGCGATCGAGCTGAACAATGTCGCGGTCGCGGCGAACAAGCTGGCGTTCTCGATCGGCCGTCTCGCGGCGGCGGACATGGCCGCGCTCGAAGCGCTGACCGCGCAAGTGCTGGCCAGGCGCGTCGTGATGGATCAAATGTCGTTGCCCGAGCTGATCCGCGATCGCGAGGAACGTCTGCTGGCTTACGGCGGTTCGAAGTATGTCGAGCGTTATCGCAACCTGGTGAACAAGGCGGCGGGCAATGAAGCCATCGCGCGCGCCATCGCGATCTCGTTCTACAAGCTGCTCGCGGTGAAGGACGAGTACGAGGTCGCGCGCCTGCATGCGGACCCGGCGTTCCGCGCCGCGCTCGGCGCGCAATTCGAAGGCACGGCGGGTGAGAGCTATACCGTGAAGTTCAATCTCGCGCCGCCGGCGCTAACGCATGGTGCGCCGAAGAAGAAAGTGTTCGGCCAATGGATGTGGCCCGTGTTCGGCGGACTCGCGAAAATGCGCGCGCTGCGCGGCACGGCATTCGATGTCTTCGGCAGGACGCTCGAACGCCGCATGGAACGCCAGCTCGCCGACGACTTCGAAATCACGATGACGCGCGCCCTTAACAAACTCGACGCCGCCAGCGCGGGCGACATCGAAGCGCTCGCCGCCCTTTTCGAGCGCGTGCGCGGCTACGGTCACGTGAAGCTCGCGAACGTCGCGACGGTCAAGCGCGGCGAACGCGGCATCGCGGCGCGCATCGGCATCGAAGCGGCGACGGGCGATGCCGTGCGCGCCGCCATCGACACGATGAAAGGCGTGGCATCGCTCAAAGGCATTCCGGTCGTGGTCGCGAAGTAAGACGAAGGATCATTCGACGTCGTCGTCGGGCAACCAGTCGATGTCGCCGCACAACACGCAGCGCTTGCCTTGCGAGCGCGTCTCCACCGACAGCGTGACGCACGGCATCGCCTCGTTGATCGACAGATACGGCTTGGTCACATGCACGCGCTCGGGATCGCCGAGCGCCGCCCGGAAGTACGGGCGGCGCAACCAGTTCGCGCCCTGCGCGTCGCTGAGCGGCAGGAAGCGCGCCTCGTGCGCGGCGCGGTCCGCGCGCAGCACGACGTTGCGGCCCGCCTGCCTGCCGTTCTGGTCGAGCAGGAAGCAGCGCGCGGCGTTGTCGAGCGCGAGGAAGTTCCAGCACACTTCTTCGAGCGGCTCGCCCGCCGCGAGCCGCTCGGCGGCGCGCTCGAACGCGCGGATATACGGCTGAAGCCGCGTCGCGACGCGCCGCTCGCGCGCTTCGGTCTGCAAGCGGTAGCGCTCGGTCAGCTCACCGATGACCGTCTGCGCATGCGCGCTGTCCGCGAGCCCGGGATGCGGCCGCGCGAAGAAGAACCCCTGCACGAAGTCCGCGCCGCTCGCGAGCGCGAGTTGCGCTTCGTGCTCGGTCTCGACGCCTTCGATCAGCACGAGCTTGCCGGCTTCATGCAGCAGCGACACGATGCCCGACAAAACCGCCTCCATGTTCCGCCGCTGCTTGAGCGAGCGCGCCGATAGCGGCGCATGCACGTTGTGGCCGGCGTGCGAGAGCATCACGCGATCGAGCTTGACGATGTCCGGATCGAGCTGCCAGATTCGCTCGATGTTGGTGTGCCCCGCGCCGAAGTCGTCGAGCGCGATGAGAAAGCCGTGATCGCGGAACTGCTGCACCGCGAGCGCGAGCCGCTCGATATCCTCCGCACTGTGCTCGAGCACTTCGAGCACGACGCGGCGCGGTTCGATATTGAGGCGCTTGAGATTCGCGAGCAGCGCCGCCGCGTGATACGGCTCGGTCAGCGCGCCGGGATGCACGTTGAGAAAGAGCCATTCGGTCTGTGCGCCGAGCATCTTGAAGTTCTCGAGATGCAGCGCCTGCGCGAGCCGGTCGATGAGCAATGCTTCGCCGACGCGCGATGCCTGCCCGAACACGTCGAGCGGCGACACCGGCCGGTCGAGCGCATCGTGCGCGCGCAACAAGCCCTCGTACCCGACCGCGCGCATGTGCGACAGGCTGAACACCGGCTGAAAGACGCTCGATAACGTCAACTCGCCGTGCTCGACCGAATAGCGGTCGAAGCCCGAAGTCACGCCGAGCTCGAAGCTGCGCGCGGAAACCGTCGCTTTCTCGGGGTTTGCGATCACCATGCCGATACCCTCGCCTCCATGTTCCGGCGATGCGCGATCGACCTGCGCCTGCCTTGCGTCATCCGTGCCAGCGGACCCGCGCCGGATCCGTCCCATACCGTTTTCATAAGAACCGCCCTCGATGATCTCGTCGGGAGTCTGTGTGTCCCGTGGCTTTCGTTAAAGCAAGCTCCATGCGCACGGCGCGGCGCGATTCGTCGATCGTTTGCCAGCTTCGTGCACCGCCAGCAGGCGGTTCGACGTGCACGCGCACCTTCACGGTGCGAAAACCGAAAAGCCGCCGCCGCTGCCCGCAGCGCGTGCAAGGGCTAAACTTTCGACTCACCAAGTCAATGCTAGACGCCGCGTGCGCCGGCCGCTCGCACGCGTCGTGCAGTAGCGCACACATGGAAATCGTTTTTACCGTCCTCATTCTTCTGCTGGTCGTGGCCCTATCGGGGTTCGGCCTGAGCCTGCTTCCGGTCAAGCTGCCGCTGCCGCTCATCCAGATCGCGATCGGCGCGTGCCTTGCGTGGCCGGGCTTCGCGCTGCACGTCACGTTCGATCCCGATCTCTTCATGCTGCTCTTCATTCCGCCGCTGCTGTTCGCGGACGGCTGGCGCATTCCGAAGCGCGAGCTCTACATGCAGCGGCGCGCGATCCTGATGCTCGCGCTCGGACTCGTGTTCATCACCGTGGGCGCGCTCGGCTACTTCCTGCACGCGATGATTCCGACGATGCCGCTGCCCGTCGCGTTCGCGCTCGCCGCCGTGCTCTCGCCGACCGATGCCGTCGCGCTGACGGGCATCGCCGGACGCAACCGCATTCCGGCGAACCTCATGCATATCCTCGAAGGCGAGGCGCTGATGAACGACGCGTCGGGCCTCGTCGCGCTGAAGTTCGCGATCGCGGCCGCGCTGACGGGCGTGTTTTCGCTGCGTGACGCGACGATCAGCTTTTTCATCATCGCGGCGGGCGGGATCGCGATCGGCGCGGCGATCAGCTGGGCGCTCACCGAGATTCCGTCGCGTCTGCTGAAATTCTCCGAGGACGACGACCCGGCCGCGGGCGTGATCCTTACGATCCTGATTCCATTCGCGTCGTACGTCATGGCCGAGCATGTGGGCTGCTCGGGCATTCTGGCGGCGGTGTCGGCCGGCATGGTGATGAACATCCAGAGCCTGCGCGAAGGCATTCCGAGCGCGGTGCGCGTGCGCATGACGAGCACCTGGACGATGATCGAATTCGTGTTCAACGGCATGGTGTTCATCCTGCTCGGGCTGCAGTTTCCGCACATTCTCGGGCAGGCGCTGATCGAGGCGCATCACGATAGCGACGCGCAAGTGGGCCTGCTGATCGGCTATGTGCTCGCGACGCTGGTCGCGCTTTACTCGCTGCGCTTCGTCTGGGTGTATTCGCTGCGTTGGGTCGCGGCGCGCAAGACGGCGAAGCGTGGCATCGACAGCGCCGCGCCCGGTTTTCGCACGCTCGCGCTAACGACGATCGGCGGCGTGCGCGGCGCCGTGACGCTCGCGGGCGTGCTGTCGCTGCCGGTCACGCTCGAGGGGCGCGATCTGGCGATCTTCATCGCATCGGCGGTGATTCTGGTGTCGCTGCTCATCGCTGTCGTGGGCTTGCCGCTGATGCTGCGCGGCATCGAGCGCGAGAAGAATCCGCACGCGGTGGAGGAACGCATGGCGCGCCGCCGCGCGGCGCAGGCGGCGATCCGCGCGATCGACGACACGCACGACGAGCTCATCGAGCAGATGGACGAAACCGCGTCCGCGCGCTGCGCCGATTCGACCGCCCGCGTCATGAGCATGTATCGCAGGCGGCTGGAATCGCTCGGCGATGAAGAAGCGCCGCGCGTGGCGGCGAGGAAGAGCGAGCAGGTGGAGACGCGGCTGAAGATGGCGGCGCTGAGGGCCGAGCGGGCGGAGTTGTTGCGGCTGCGGTCGCTGCAGCACATCAACGATGAAACGCTGAACAAGCTGATGCGGGAGGTCGATTTGTCGGAGACGGCGATCGTCAACCGCAAGCGGGGGACTGCGGGGTGAGGTGGATGGGCGGTTCGCTTGTGCTTTCGCCTTAAGCGAGCAGCTCCACCCGATTAACCCAGGGAAAAAGAAATCAAACCACGCCCGAGCCGCGCCGCCGCAACAGCGCATAGAAAATAATCGCACCGAAGGTCGCCGTCCCGATGCCGCCAAGCGCGAACCCGCCGAGCTTCAGCGTGAAGTCCCCCGTGCCGAGCACGAGCGTGACAGCCGCGACGATCAGATTGCGGTTATCCGAGAAATTGACCTTGTTGACGACCCAGATGCGCGCGCCGGTCACCGCGATCAACCCGAACACGACAATGGACACGCCGCCCAGAACCGGTCCCGGAATCGTCGCAATCAGCGCGCCGAACTTCGGCGAGAACCCGAGCACGATGGCGAACAGCGCCGCAATCACGAACACGAGCGTCGAATAAATCTTCGTGACGGCCATCACGCCGATATTCTCCGCGTAAGTCGTCACGCCGGTGCCGCCGGCGAAACCGGAGGCGATCGTCGCCAGCCCGTCGCCGATGAACGCGCGACCGATGTACTTGTCGAGGCTCTTGCCCGTCATCGCGCCGACAGCCTTGATGTGCCCGAGGTTCTCCGCGACGAGGATGATCGCAACCGGCGCGATCAGCGTCATCGCCGGGGCTTCGAACACGGGCGCCGTGAAGTGCGGCATGCCGAACCACGCGGCGTTCGCGACGATCGAAAAGTCGATCGGCTTGCCCATGCTCATGCCGTTGGTCAGCACGGCATAGATGAGGTATGCGATCGCCAAGCCGATCAGGATCAGCAGGCGCTGCGCCATGCCGCGCGCGAACACCGCGACGCCGCCCACGCACAGCACGGTGACGAGCGCCATCCACGATTCGAAGCTGCTGCCCATCACGCCTTTCACGGCGATCGGCGCGAGATTCAGCCCGATCACGCAGACGATCGCGCCCGTGACGACCGGCGGCATCAGCGTTTCGATCCACTTCGTGCCGATCGCCGCGACGATCAGACCGATGATCGTGTAAGCCACGCCGCACGCGATGATCCCGCCGAGCGCGACCGGAATGTTCATGTTCGGGCCGTGACCGCCGTAGCCCGTCACCGCGATCACCAGCCCGATGAACGCGAAGCTCGAACCTAGATAACTCGGCACGCGACCGCCGACCAGCACGAAGAACAGCAGCGTGCCGATGCCCGACATGAAGATGCACAGATTGGGATCGAAGCCCATCAGGAGCGGCGCGAGCACGGTCGAGCCGAACATCGCGACGACGTGCTGAATGCCCATCGCGATCATCTGCGGCCAGGCGAGGCGCTCGTCGGGCGCGACGATGCGCCCCTCCTGAGCATCCGGCTGGAGCGGCCAGCGCGGGAAATAGGAATCGGACATCGGCGGGGCTCCTTCTCGGCGGTGAGGCGCCGTCCGTGCGGCGCGCTTGGTCTTGAAAAACAGGCGCGAGTGTACGGAGCGGGCTCTCGGGTGGCAAGCGAGCCGATATTACGACCGTTTGGCCGTCGCTTGCCCGCGACGTGCCGCGCTCGTTCCGCGGGTCAGGCGCCGCGCTCCAGTTCGAAAACCGCGACCGCGCTCTTCAGTTGCTCCGCCTGATCGGCCATCGCGCCCGCGGCGGCGGCGGCCTGCTCGACGAGCGCCGCGTTTTGCTGCGTCACCTCATCCATCTGCGCGACGGCGCGGTTCACCTGCTCGATGCCCGCGCTCTGCTCGTGCGAGGCCGACGAAATCTGCGCCATGATGTCCGTCACGCGCTGCACGGCCTGCGTGACTTCGGCCATCGTCGCGCCGGCGCGCTCGGCCAGCGCCGCGCCGCTGTCCACGCGCGCCGTCGACGCCTCGATCAGCTCCTTGATTTCCTTCGCCGACGTCGCGCTGCGCTGCGCGAGCGAGCGCACTTCGCCCGCGACCACCGCGAAGCCGCGCCCTTCCTCGCCGGCGCGCGCCGCTTCCACCGCGGCGTTCAGCGCGAGGATATTCGTCTGGAAGGCGATGCCCTCGATCACCGCGATGATGTCCGTCATCCGCTTGGAGCCCGACGCCAGTTCGCGCATGTTATCGACGACCTCGCCGACGAGCTCGCTGCCCCGCGCGGACACGTCCGACGCGCCGCGCGCGATGCCGCTCGCCGCGTCCGCGTTGCTCGCGTTCTGGCGCACGGTCTGCGTGAGCTGTTCCATGCTCGACGCGGTTTCCTCCAGCGAAGCCGCCTGCTCCTCGGTGCGCTGCGACAGATCGGTGTTGCCCTGCGCGATCTCGCGCGATGCGTACAGGATCGAATCGCTCGAATGGCGAATCCCGCCGACGATATCCGCGAGCTTCGTGCTCATGTTGCCGAGGCTCGCGAGCATGCTGGTGTCGTCGCCGGGGCGCGTGGCGACGCGCGTGGTCAGGTCGCCGCGCGCGATGCGGTCGGCGATATCCGCCGCGTATGCCGGCTCGCCGCCGAGCTGCGCGGAAAGACGCCGTCCGATCAGCACCGCGAGCAGCGCCCCCGCGACCATCGCGCCGAACACGAGCGCGAGCATGACGACGCGCATCGTTGCGTATTCCGATGCCGCGTCGCGGCGCGCGTCGGTCGCGCGCTTGCGCTTGAAGTCGGCGAGACGCTCCAGCGAAGCGCGCGCCTTCTCGCTCGCCGCGATCGCGCGCGCGATGAGGCCCATCTGGTCGACGTCGATCGGCATCGGCTTTTTGCCCATCTGCATCAGGACGATGTCTTCCCACGCGGCGACGGACTTGCTCGCCGCGTCGTAGAGCGCGATGCCGTCGGCGGAGTGCATCGTCGGGCGCATGAGTTCGAACGCGCGGTGCATGCTGTCGAGCGAAGCCGACATGCCTCCCTTCAGCTTTGCCTTGCCGGCATCGTCGGCGAACGTGAGGTTGGCGGCGGCGAGATCCGTGTTGAGCTTGTGCTTGTTGACTTCCTCGACCCAATAGAGGCCGTCCATGTGACGCTCGCCGATTTCCTCGATCAGGCCGTTCATCTTTGCGAGCGAAACCACGCCGGTGACGCCCACGCACGCGCAGAACAGGATCACGACCGCGAAAGACAGCAAGAGCTTGCTGAGCACGGACAGGCGGTCAAACCATTTCATCGATGTCTCCTCTGTCACGCCCCGCGGACGACGCCCGCGGACGGCGCGGCGCAAATCCCGGTTTGCGCACAGAGTGGCTTTACGGCGCTCGTTTCGATTTTCTTGAGCGCGTATGAAGGGGATAACGGCCTGAGAATGAGCGCCGGAAACATCGACGAAGACCCGAAGAAGGGCGATTGAAAGAAATTCGCTATTTGCTGCGTAAAAGCAGACAAATTAAGCGAATTCTTAATTCGGAGTTATCTTATTCAAGGGTACAGCGCCGCAACGTACACTTTCTGCATGCGTGTTCCATGTACATGCATGTCGTTGCAACTCTCCGATTACCGCCCTTGGCACCCGGCTTGGGCGGTTCTTTTTTTGCGCGGTCGCTTTTATCGCGATGCGTGTCTGAACGCATCGCGCATCGCCATTTCCGGCCGATATTCAATTGCCGCCCGAGTTTTGCCCGGGCGTCGTCTCGCTTATTGCCGCACCGGCTTCTTCGCCAGCTTGCGTTGCAGCGTGCGTCGATGCATGTTGAGCGCGCGTGCCGTCGCCGAAATATTGCCGTTGTTCTCGGCGAGGGCGCGCTGGATATGCTCCCATTCGAGCCGCGCGACGGAAAGCAGCGTCGGGTTCTCGATCGCTTCCTCGGCCGTCTGCTCGCTCGCCTGCTCGTGGAGCGCGGAAAGAATTGACTCGACGTTCGCCGGCTTGGCGAGATAGTTGTCCGCGCCGTCCTTCACCGCCTGCACGGCCGTCGCGATGCTCGCGTAGCCGGTCAGCACGAGAATGCGCGCATCCGGCTGCAGATCGCGCAGCGGCGCGACGAGCCGCAGCCCGGAATCGCTGCCCAGATGGAGATCGACCGTGATCTGCCCGAACTTGTGCTGGTTGGCGAGCTTCAGCGCTTCGTCGGCGTCGTGGGCCTGATGCGGCGTGAAACCACGCCGCGTGAGGCCGCGGGCGAGAATGCCGGAAAAGACTTCGTCGTCGTCGATGATCAGAAAGTTGGTATCGCTCATATTTTTCTCCGTAATGCCCCTCGGGCGCGCCTGGGTTCGAGTTCAGGCCGCGCCGCTTCGTTCAGTTCCTGCCGCCTGCGCCTGCGCCGGCGCCGCG
>Ga0105251_10000333_pt1 | contig 47325 bp, 31 predicted proteins | sample KBSS64metaG_FD_80424 | JGI IMG/M metagenome (GOLD analysis project Ga0105251, IMG submission 80424) | Switchgrass rhizosphere microbial communities from Kellogg Biological Station, Michigan, USA - KBS S6-4 metaG | ecosystem: Host-associated > Plants > Roots > Rhizosphere > Soil | place...
ATGCAGCAGGCTGAGGGGATAGTGATGGGAGGGGGGGAGGAGAGGGGGGGGGGGGGGGGGGGCACACCGCAAGGTAGTTTAACCCTCCTTTATCTATCGGGCGATTTCTATGCAACCCGACAATCCTTATGATTAGATAAACTTTACAAAAGCTTCATGTGTAAATTTCATTTTTAATGATTTCACATAAAATTAATTCATATGAATTATAAAGTGACGTTGTGGGTGAAGTAGTGGTTTTTATAAATTCTTTAATATATTACTTCCTGTTTTATTTTTTTTTTGATGCATAATCCATGAGTTATGCCATTTTTTTTGCGCTTTTATCTTATGTGTTGTCCAGGTTTGCATGAAATGGTTTTAGAAAAACTGATGTTAATTCATCAGTGAATTAAATGTTTTTGCATCACAATACGTTTTTCATCTTCATCCACTTCACTTTACCGGCATCTTGCTTACGGGTGATGCCGGCATCATACCATCGAGGGAACGTCCATGAACCATAGCGCCATAGAAGCGAATTCCATCAGTCCGCTGATTGCCCGGACCGAGCAGATCCACAGCGTTGACGGTCAGTTGACATCGCTGGGGTATGCGTCCGTGTTTGATATTGTCCGTATCCCCCGTGAACAATTTTTAAAAAAACACAGCTCCGCGCTGGGGCGAGATACCGGCAAAATCTATGACCTGGCCATCGGGTATGCGCATCAGATTGCCCGCAGCTTCCGGAAAAGCCGACTGAGCCGTGCAGTCAGTCAGAACCTTAGAGGACCGTTTTCGGACAGCGGACCGGATTACGGCAGCCAGTTCCCGGATGAGGTATGGACCGGATTGAGCCCCTCTGGTGCGCCGGAAGCCAATGACAGTGTGGTCCACTATGCCGCCGTGCTGTATCAGCTTGCGCTGGAGAGGGAAGGTGATACCGGTGGCAACGCGGCTACCATGAATACGTTAGAGAGGCGTCGTCCGGACATGGCATCGTTACTCATTGACGATAAGGCCATTAATGAGGAAATCCCGCAGCTTCAGGTCGTCACGGAGGTCCTCAGCGCCGCCATTCAGGCGACGGATGCCGAACACCTGACCAGCCTGTCTACCGTCAACGAAAAATTATCCACCACGCGCTATCCCAACAGCTTCCCCTTTGACTTCGGCCATACCCAAATTCAGGCCGCTCAGCGTGAAATCAATCACACCCTGCAGGCGCTGGTGCAGTCACTGGATACGGATATGTCGGCTGCCTGGCTGTCACCAACTCAACCTTTGGCCGGGGACAATCTGGCTCGCCAGCAGGTGGTGGCCTGCGGACTGGGGCCGGAGCAACAGCGCATACTTATCGAGACCGATGACAGCCTGATTGGCGAGGACGGCAAAAACTTACCCGCTTTCTATGGCAGCAACTTTGGGAATGCCAACCTGGCAGCGTATGCCTTTGCTAACGTTGACACCCTGACGGTCCGTACCGATCTGACGGTGCCGGCGGTGGAGCGGTTATTGAGCGCCAACGCAGGTGGTTCGCTGGTCATTGCTTCCCCTAATTGCGGCGAACGGGAAGCGACTGCCAGCATGTATGGCTCAGCTTATATTCTGGGGCTTCGGCAGCCTACCATTGCCATCCAAAAAGACGAGACAACCGGCGCACTCAGGCTCTCTCCGGCCCCTACCGATATGCAGCTGATGCACATTAACCGCATGGTGCGCCTGCAACGCTGGCTGGAACTGCCATATGAAGATGTTGATCTGCTGCTGATGTCGTCTCTGCACGCAGCCGGTTCAGACACGACGACGTGCCCGCTTGACGATAACACGCTGCGCATGTTGGGTATTTTTAAAAGCTACCGGCATCACTACGGCACCACCGCCAAACAATTCTCGGCCTGGTTGTATCAACTTTCTCCGTACGCCATCACCCCGGCCACGCCGTTCTTTGACCAGATTTTCAACGCCGACAACACCTTTGATGCACCTTTCCAGGCGGATGGTTCTGATTGCAACTATCGGGTTACCGACGGTGTCGATGGCCAGCGCAGCAAGCACATCATGGCAGCGCTGGGGCTGAACCAACGTCAATTTTTGCTGCTGGCCGGCAAAGTAGCCGCATACCAGAACGTCAAGGATGCGCCTGATGGCACGTTGAAATGCGACCTGTCTGCCGCCACGGCTTTCTACCGCATCACGACGCTGGCAAAAACGCTGGGGCTGACCGTTGATGAATTCTGCGCACTGATCGACATTCTGGATGCAGAGAGCGGAGCGGTCTGGAAGCAGTTGGCCGGCAACCCGGTGATCAAAGCTCCGGGTAGCAAAGTCACGCCGGCAAGCGATATCCTGAGCCTGTTGCAGGCTTTCCATATGCTGACACAGTGGCTGCAGCGGAGCGCGTTGCCGGTAACCACGTTGGCGCTGCTGTGCGCCCCTTCGCCAGCGCCCAGCGGCACCGATGCTCAACTGAGCTTCATTCAGCAAATTTGGCAGCGCCTGCCGGCGACCTTTGCTGCTTCAGACCTGTTTAGCCGCAGCGGCGCACCGTTACGCGAGGATGAGGATGACAAGTCCGCCGATATTGACTGGTTTACGTTACTCACCGCGGCAGGGTTGATTGACGCTAACGGGCTGGTGAGCGATAACTTTACCGCCGAGGCGCTTCGCGCTGTCGTCGAAGGGCAGGCGCTGTCTGACGCCGGCAAGGCGCAGGCCGTTGCCTCCCTGTCTGCGACGCTGATACAGCTGCAAACCACCCAGAGCGGCATTGCCGTTACCGCCCTGGCGCAGGCCCTGAGCGTGTCTCAGTCCTTGCCGGCGCTGCTGCTGCGTTGGGCCGGGGCAACGCCGTATCGCTGGCTTAGCGACACCTGGGCTTTGAACAGCTCAGTCACCACCGCCAACACCTTGCCGACCGCCTGGTTGGCCATGCTGCGCGACATTGCACGCCGCAGCATGATCTGCAACCAGTTCCAGCTCAGCCCGGCGGGCCTGAAGGCCTGGCTGGATAATCCTGACTGGTTCAGTCTGTCCGATGCTGAAAAAGCGGGCGCAATCACCCCGCAGACTCTGTACCGCATGAGCCGTTATTACGCTCTGCTCACCCTGGTAGGAAAGACGGACTATACGGAGGATAACCTGCTGGCGTACCTGCGCGATATGCATGTTGGCACGGTACTGACGCCGGACGTGGCGGCATCGACATTGGCCTCTCTGCTGGGCTGGGATGCAGGCGAAGTACTCGCTGCTTTTGCCGTGGACGCGCTGGGGCACACTGCGGCCACGTTGACCGACCTGAATGTGCTTATGTCTCTGCAACAGGCCGGGCAGGATGCGGGGCTGACGGTTGAACAGTTGGTCCGCGGGGTTACCCTGAGCCGCGATGGCGATTACGCCGCCTGGTCCGCAATGGGGCAGAATATGGTAACCGGGGTCAGATATCTCGCTAATCAGAAAACGCTGGATAATGTCCTGGCGGAAGCCCAGCGCGATGCGCTGGTGACCGCCTATAAAGCCTTTGTCGCGCCGGCGCTGAACGGTGTGACCGGCCCCATCAGCGATGAGGACATGTACGAATACCTGCTGCTGGACATGAACATGTCGGCGGACAGTATGACCAGCCGTCTGGCATCGGCGATTGACAGCCTGCAGACTTACATCTCGCGCATCATCAACAACAGCGAGCCGGGCCACGCTTCGCCGGTCGGTTCCGTGGTGGACGACTGGCGTGACTTTTACTGCCGTTACGACATCTGGGCGGCCGGCACGGCCGTGGTGAACTATCCGAACAACTATATTTCGCCGGTCACCCGTCAGGATGTCAGCCAGTATTTTGAGAACCTGAAGAATACCCTTAACCAAAACCAACTGGACAGCGATCGGGTGATGGACGCTGCGCTGGCTTACCTTAATGAGTTTGAGGGGGTCAGCAACCTGGAGGTCATTAACGGTTATATTACTCAGGTCGGCAAAGCAGGTTCTGACAACCTTATCAACGACGCGAAGTTCTATTTTATCGGCCGCACCACCACCAAACCCTACCAGTATTACTGGCGCATGATGGACCTGGGTAAAAACCAGGCCATGCCGGCCGGTAAGCCCGTCACCCCTAACTGCTGGAACGACTGGGCAGTGATCGACCTTCCTCTGTCCGGTGACGGCATTCTTGAGCACACCATCCGCCCGACATTCTATAACAACCGCTTATATCTGTGCTGGGCGACACGCGATGCCACGCCGCGCCCGGGTGCAGGCACGAAGTTTCTTGAGGGTAACAGCGGCAACCTGGCGATGGACGGTAGCGAGTACTATGCCTACGGTTTGTCCTACGCCTATCTGCGCTTCGACGGCAAATGGACGGCGCCAAATACCGCCGACATGGTGACCAACAGCGCTATTGCCGGCAATGGCAATAGCGACGATGACGAGATCGCGCTGAACAGCCAGTTGCTGGTCCAGGGCAAGGATGAGGGTAAAAACCAGTCTAACGTGGTCTCGCTTTTCACGCGGGACACCACGGTGGAAGAAAGTGCAGCAAGCGATGCCGTCACTGGGGACGAAAGCGAGTACGGCCGGTTATTTATGTCACTGATGGTGTACCCCGGTAAAAAAGGTGCCCCGGTAACCACCTATGCCTATCGTTACGGTGACTCCGCCTTCAACCGCCGCGCACTGAACTCCACTATTCGTACGCTGCTGTTCGCTAAATTCGCGCCGCAGGGATGGAGTCTCGGCAAATACACCAATCCGCTGCAGTACGCGCTGAATGATATCGCCTACCGGGTCAAATTGGTGGAGCATCTGCCGAACATGGACGAAAAAAACAGCGTCGATAAGGGGGATGTGTGGCAGAGGGCGCTGAAGCGGCTGGACACCTCCGATATTACCATCGCCGATGACGGCAGAACGCTGAAAATAAGGGCGTCCACCACGGCAAAAATTCACTATCCTATAGGTGGAGGAAGAGGAAATATTAGCACTAGTGGCATTAACATGATGGCGTATGGCATGGCCATTAGGCATGATTCAGGAACCGATAAATGGTACATCGAAGGCTTGGAACTGCACCAGATACCGGGGAGATGGCAAGGGGGAAATAGAACTGGTATGCCGCTCGTAAGCGACAACAAACGCCAGCCGATACTTATAAATGACAGGTATGTCGATATCCGTGATGATGGTTACATCAGATGGAGTGGTGAAGGTGAATATCAGAATAATCTTGATTTAAGTGGGCGTGAAATAAACATCGACAGTTTAGATGACAATGATGCCATTGGTGTGACTTATAACATTGGGAATATGCCACAGTACGACGCGCTCATCCTGACATACGGCAAAGAACAAGCTAAAGCTAATGCACTCAACGTCGCTGACCCTGATTGGAAGGGGCAACTGGGGATATGGATTGCAAAGGTCAATAATAATGATCCGACTAGCAATACGAAGTTATATACTTGGACGGATAAAGGTCAAAATGTTATAGATGCCCAGTATGCTTTCAGTGTGAAGCGAGCTATTAAAGCAAGCGATTTTCCCGTAGAAGCAAAAGCGCTACAGTATTTAGTGCAGGTTCATTATTATTGGGGAAACCAAAACGGCATTCCAGGCGGCTGGGTCAACAAACATTTCTTGGTGACGCTGGAAGCTATCGAGAGCGTCGGTGATTTTACACCACCGGCGCTGGTCAAACGCTATGACTCTAAAAAAGGCATGGTGCAAAAGCTGACATTCAGCGATAAATCCCTGCCGGCCGATACCCGCCTTAACACTACCTTTGTCCGTGAATTGATTGCGCAGGCCAATAACGGGCTGGGCAGCCTGCTCAATTACACCCTGCAGGCGCAGCAGCTGGAAGCAGACCTGGATACCGATGGGGTGAGCACACATATCGACTTTGACGGCGCCAACGGCCTCTATTTCTGGGAGTTATTCTTCCACCTGCCGTTTATGGTGGCCTGGCGCTTCAACAGTGAGCAGCAGCTCAATGAGGCGCAGACTTGGCTTCACTATATTTTCGACCCATCCGTAAAAGAAAAAGCGGGCGACGCGCCTGATTACTGGAATTGTTATCCACTCACGCTACGCCCGGAAAACAGCCTGGCTCTTTCCCGTCTGAGTGCGGATCCCATCAACCCGGACACACAGGCCTATGCAGACCCCGAGCTGTATCAGAAAGCGGTATTTATGGCCTACGTCAGCAATCTGATTGCGCAAGGGGATGTATGGTACCGGCAATTAACCCGCGACACCCTGGCACAGGCCCGTATTATATATAACCAGGTCGCTACCTTGCTGGGGCCCCGCCTGGATACCGCAATCAGCAGTGACTGGCACCCACAGACACTGCGCCAACTGACCTCATCGTCAGCGGTGCTGCGTGATTACGAGTTCTTGCTGCCAAACCGCAGCACCGTCACGCTGCCGGCGCTGCGGGCAGTCAACCATGGCACCCTACGCGACATCGATAACGCCGCGTTCACCGCTCCGCTGAACAGTGCCCTGCTGAGCTACTGGGATACGCTGGACGCCCGCCTGTACAACCTTCGCCATAACCTAACCGTGGACGGCAAACCGATGAGCCTGGCGTTGTATACCTCGCCAGCTGACCCGGCCGCCTTGCTGGCACAGCGCGCGCAGGGGGGAGCGCTGGTTGGCGGTCTGAACAGCGCCTTACAGATAGTTTCGCCTTATCGCTTCAATGCCGTGCTGCCGCGCGCCTATAACGCCGTTGCCACCCTCAGTCGCTTTGGCGAATTGTTGCTCAGCCTGCTGGAGCGCAGTGAACGCGCAGGCCAGGAGGAGCTGGCGCAGCAACATCTGCTGGATATGTCCAGTTACGTGCTGACCCTGCAGCAGCAGTCTATTGACGGTCTGATGGCAGATCGCACAGCGCTACTGGCCAGTCAGGCCACGGCGCAACAACGCCTGGATTTTTACAGCGCCCGCTATGACGAGAACATCTCGTCGGGTGAGCAGTCGGTTATGGACTTGCTCGTCAAGTCCCGCGATACCAGCCTGCAGGCACAGGCTTTCCACACCCTGGGGGGGGCCCTGCAGTTAACGCCGACGGTCTTTGGTTTAGCGAACGGGAACTTGGACCCAGGAGCCCCGGCAACCGCAACCGGAACGCTGCTGTCTCTGCTTGCCACCGCCACCAACAATGACGCGATGCGACAGGAACAGACCGAGAGCTACCGCCGCCGCCGCCAGGAGTGGGAACTGCAGCGCGACCAGGCCGACAGCGAGGTGCAGGCGCTGGACAAGCAGCTGGACGCCCTGGACGTACGCATCCGCGCGGCGCAGACCGCACTGGAGCAGGAGGTCGTTCACCAGGCCCAGACCCAGGCGATGCTGACCTACCTCAAAACCCGCTTCACGCAGGCCACCCTGTACCAGTGGCTCAGCGGTCAGCTGTCGGCCCTGTACTATCAGGCCTACGACGCCGTGGTGTCCCTGTGTCTGTCAGCTCAGGCCTGCTGGCAGTATGAAATTGGCGATTTCACGACCACCTTCATCCGGGCCGGCGCCTGGAATGACCACTACCGTGGTCTGTTGGTGGGTGAAACGCTGCAGCTCAATCTGCAGCAGATGGAGGCCGCCTGGTTGTCACGTCACGAACGCCGTCTGGACATTGTGCGCACCATTGCCCTGAAGGACCTGGTGGGCAAAGACAAGTGGGGGGCATTCAAAACCACTGGTACGCTGGACTTTGCCCTGACGGAGGCGCTGTTTGACAACGACTACGCCGGGCATTACCTGCGTACCCTTAAAATGGTTACGGTGACGCTTCCGACCCTGCTGGGGCCGTATCAGGACGTGAAGGCAACGCTGACCCAGACCCGCAGCACCACCGTGTTGAAGGCGGATAAAGACGCTGTCCGCGCGCTTATCGAAGGCAAGGGCAGCGCCCCGACCGGCACGTTGGTGCAGAATTTGCGCCCCAGCCAGCAGATAGCGCTGTCAGGCGGGATGAATGACGCGGGCATTTTTGAGCTTCAGTTCAACGATGAGCGCTACCTGCCGTTCGAAGGCACCGGGGCCATTTCAGGCTGGACGCTCAGCTTCCCGCGGGCCGCGGAGGAACGCCTTGACGGTGGCGGCACGTTGCCGGCAGATCCGCAACAGGCAGCCCTGTTGACCGCGATGGATGACGTTATCGTCCAGGTGCGCTACACCGCCTGCGACGGTGGGGCTACCTTCGCAAACGCGGTGAAGTCCCTGCTGCTACCGGCATCGTAATGGCGCGTTTCCGCTCTCCGGTGCGCCGGGGAGCGGGCAAAACTGTCCAGATTTGACTGAACTGCCCGGCTCACTCTCATGTGGGCCGTTAAGGAGCCTTTAATGCAAAATTCAGACGCCTTGACCCTGAGTGCCCCCTCTCTGCCCAAAGGCGGCGGTGCGCTCAGCGGCCTCAGTGGCTCTACCGGCACTGCCGGCCCTGACGGTGCCGCGACCTTTTCCCTGCCGCTGCCGGTTTCTGCCGGCCGCGGCTATGCGCCGCCTCTGGCGCTGAGCTACAGCAGTCAGGCAGGAAACGGTCCCTTTGGTATGGGCTGGTCCGCCGGTTTGCCGGGTATTCGGCGGCGTACCCGACTGGGCGCTCCCCTGTATACCCGTGACGCCACCACCGGGCTGCCGGACGATGAGTTTCTGGCGCCGACCGGGGAAGTTCTGGTTCCGCTTGCGGATGACGACGGCCGCTATACCGAGCCCCGCAGTACGCTGCTGGATACCCCCCTTAACGCCACCTATGACGTGAGCATCTGGCGAGCCAGGGTGGAGCAAGACTTTAGCCGCTATGAGCTCTGGCGGCCGGCCGGTGAGGCAAGGGCGCTCGGCGCAACCGATTTTTGGGTCATGTACAACCCGGACGGCCAGGCGCATCTGTTGGGGTATGAGGCCGCAGCCCGCATGACAAACCCGGCCGATGCCACGCAGACGGCCCAGTGGCTGATCAATGCCTCCACGTCCGCCACCGGAGAGCAGATTTATTACCGCTGGCAGGCGGAGGATGGCACGGACTGCACAGAAGAGGAGGTGGCGTCACATCCTGGCGCCACAGCGCAGCGTTACCTGACGCAGGTGCATTACGGCAACATGACCGCAGGGCGCCTGTTTGCGTGTCTGAACGGCTCAGAGGCGACGACGGCGGGCTGGCTGTTTGTGCTGGTTTTTGACTACGGCGAGCGCAGCCACGCGCTGGCAGACATGCCGTTATTTACCCCAGAGAGGGCGTGGTCCTGCCGTCAGGACATCTTTTCCGGCTACGAGTACGGCTTCCTGGTGCGCACCCGTCGCCTGTGCCGGCAAATATTGATGTTCCATCGTCTGGATACATTGCAGGGGGAGATGAGCATTGCTACCGAAGGTACGGATATGCCGGCGCTGGTGTCCCGCCTGGTACTGACGTATGACGAATCCCCCAATATCACCACGCTGACTGCCGCACGCCTGATGGCGTTTGAGCAAGAGGGTACCCCGCTGAACCAGCCGCCGCTGGAGTTTGGCTGGCAGCAGCCGGTGCTGCCTGAACGGGCGGACTGGATGGCCGTGGAAGCCGGCAATCTGAACGCCCAGCAGCCCTGGCAGTACATCGACCTGCTGGGGGAGGGGATGTCCGGCCTGCTGTATCGCGACGGCGGCGCCTGGTGGTACCGCCCACCGGTGCGTCAGGATGATCCGCATAACGCTAACGCGGTGGTTTGGGGGGAGGGCCTGCCCCTGCCGAGCCTGCCGTCCCTTCATGGTAGCGCCACGCTAACCGACCTGAACGGTGACGGGCGCCTGCAGTGCGTGGTGTCATCTCCCGGCCTCAGCGGTTACTACAGCCAGGATGTGGATAATCCCGGTCATTGGCTGCATTTCACGCCGCTGGCCGCCCTGCCGGTAGAGTTTTCCCACCCGCGCGCGCAGCTCGCTGACCTGACCGGTAGCGGTTTTGCCGACCTGGTTATGGTGGGGCCGCGCAGCGTGCGATTGTATGCCGGCACCGGCGACGCCTGGCGGCCTGGCGACACCGTGATGCAGTCCGATGACATTACTCTGCCGGTGCCGGGGGCGAATCCGGGCACCCTGGTGGCGTTCAGCGATCTTCTTGGTTCCGGGCAGCAGCATCTGGTGGAAATCCGCGCCGACGGCGTCACGTGCTGGCCCAATCTGGGGCACGGACGCTTTGGTCACCCCCTGATCCTGAAGGGATTCAGCCAGTCGGCAGCGTCCTTTAATCCGGACAGGGTGTTTCTGGCGGACACCGACGGCAGCGGCACTCCGGATATTCTGTATGCGCACGCGGACCATATTGAGGTTTACCGTAACCGCTGCGGCAACGGTTTTGACGCCCCGGTCAGTATCCTGCTGCCGGAGGGGGTGGCGTATGACCGGACCTGCCTGCTGCAGGTGGCGGACGTACAGGGGCTGGGCGTGGCCAGTATCTTGCTGGGCGTACCGCATCCGGTGCCTCGCCACTACCTGCTGAACTTCGGGGCCGACAAACCCTGGCTGCTGAGTGCGGTAAACAACAACATGGGTAGGCATCAGACCCTGATCTACCGCAGCAGCGCGCAGTTCTGGCTGGATGAGAAAGCGGAGGCGCTCGCCGGAGGAGAAGCTATCCCGGGCTGCCATCTCCCCTTCCCGATGCACACCCTGTGGCGTACGGAAACCGAAGATGAAATCACCGGCAATCGTCTGGTCAGCGAAGTGCGTTATCGCCACGGTGCCTGGGACGGACGGGAACGAGAGTTCCGCGGTTTCGGGTATGTGGAAGTGGCGGACACGGACACGGCCGCCGCTGTCGGCACCACGGATGCGCTGAGCATGCCCTCCCTGACGCGAAGCTGGTACGCTACCGGTGTGGACGCTGTGGACGGCCGCCTCCGCACGGCATGGTGGCAAAAGGACGATAACGCATTCCCTGCGTTCAGCGCGCTCTTCACCACCGGCAGCGGTGACGAAGAGCGCCCCCTGCCGGAGGCTGGGGTACAGGCGCAGGCCTTCTGGTTGCACCGTGCCCTGAAAGGCATGCCGCTGCGCACGGAGGTGTACGGTCTGGACGGCGACGTGCAGGCGGATATTCCGTACAGCGTGACCGAACAGCGCCTGCAGGCGCGCCTGGTCAGTGCAGACGACAAGACCCCGGTGGTCTGGCCGTCGGTAGTGGAAAGCAGGACATACCATTATGAGCGGATAGCGACTGACCCTACCTGCTCGCAAAGCATCATCCTGCGCGCTGATGAGTACGGCCAGCCCCTCAGGCAGGCGGCGGTGAACTACCCGCGCCGCCCGCTGCCGGCGGTGAATCCATATCCGGACAGCCTGCCGGACACGCTGCCGGGCAGCAGCTATGACGCGCAGCAGCAGGTGTTGTATATCACCGTCTCGCAGCAGAGCTGGCATCACCTCTGTGATCTGCCGTCCGGCGTGCTGGTCACCGGTCTGCAGGATGCCTCCCGCAACGATGTATTTACCGTCAGGGAGGAACTGGTGCCCGATAGCGGACTTTCTCTGGAGCTATTGAGTGCGCCGGACAGCCTGATTGCGGAGGATAAACCTTGCGAACTGGCTGGACAGCAGCAAACGTACTGGCTGGATAAAAACAACGCTCCTGGCACATCCACGCCGGGCTTTCCTCCCCGCACCGCCTTCACTGACAGTACGGTGCTGGATGAGGCCCTGGTAGATCAACTGACCGCGTCGTATCCGGGGATGAATATGCTGGATACCCTGAAAGCCGCCGGCTATCAACCGGGGAGATATCTGTTCGCCCGGCCGGATGAACAGAAAAGCCAGTTGTGGATGGCCCGCACAGGGCAAGCGCTATACGGTGACGCCGCGCAATTCTGGCTCCCGCAGAGCTGGCGCGACAGCCCCCTGACCGGTATCAATACCGTATCCAGGGATAAATATCACTGTGTGATTATTCAGCATCAGGACCCCGCCGGGCTGACCATCAGTGCCGCATATGACTGGCGTTTTCTTTCGCCAGCAACCCTGACGGATGCCAACAACAACATCCACGCCGTAACAATGGATGCGCTCGGACGCGTCACGCAGAGTCGCTTTTCCGGTACCGAAAACGGTCAGCCAGCCGGTTACAGCGACACGATATTCACCTTACCGACAACTGAGGATGAGGCCCTAACTCTGACCGGCCCGTTGCCCGTGTCGACCTGCCAGGTTTACTTTACTGACAGCTGGATGCCACGAGTCTCCCGGCAGCGGCCCCAGGAGTTGGCCGTCGAGCGTGATGCACTGATGTCAGCCGGGGCGGTGACAGAAGATGGCCGCATTACTGCAATGGCGCGTCGCCGCATGACGCCGGAGAGGTATATCCGCCTTCTGGAAAATCCGCCCCAGCCACCGCATACCGTCACGCTGACGACGGACCGGTATGACAGTGACGAGGCCCAGCAAATACGCCAGCAAGTCACCTTCAGCGATGGTTTTGGGCGCCAGCTACAGACGGCTGTCCGTCAGGCCCCCGGTGAAGCCTGGCAGCGCGCGACAGACGGCAGCCTGGTGACGGGGAACAGCGGGGCACCGATTAGGGTGCTGACCGACACCCGTTGGGCCGTCACGGGACGCACGGAGTACGACAATAAAGGCCTGCCTGTACGCACTTATCAACCGTACTTCCTCAACGACTGGCGTTATGTCAGCGATGACAGCGCTCGTCAGGATCTTTACGCAGATACGGCATATCACGATCCACTCGGACGCGCAGTGCAGGTGGTAACCGCGAAAGGCGGGTTGAAACGTACGCTGTTCACGCCGTGGTTCACCGTCAGCGAAGACGAGAACGACACTGCCGATATTTAACCTGTTCGCCCGGCCTGCCGCCGGGCACTTTTAGGAGTATCAGTGATAATGACTCGAACTACCGTCGTCGTACATGCCAACACCCCTTCGGTCACGGTCCGCGATAACCGCGGCCTGACCGTGCGCGACATCGCCTACCATCGACATCCGGATACGCCGGACGTCACCACTGAGCGCATCACTCGCCACCGCTACGATGCCCTCGGCGCGCTCGTGCGGAGCGCCGACCCGCGTCTGCACGATACTGGTCTGGCCAACTTCACCTACCTTACCGACCTGGCCGGCACTGTGCTGCGCACCGTCAGCGCTGATGCCGGTATCACCGTACAGCTGAACGACATTGCAGGCCGCCCGTTTCTGGGTATCGACGCCAACGGTATCACCCGTACCTGGCAGTATGAAGGCTCAGCGCTTCCTGGCCGTCCGGTGAGTATGACGGAGCAAGTGGCCAGCGAAGCGGTCCGCATCAAGGAACGCTTCGCGTATGCCGGCAACACGCCCGCCGAGCAGGCCCTGAACCTGGCTGGCACATGCGTCAGCCATTACGACACCGCCGGCCTGGTGCAGACCGACAGCGTGGCGCTCTCTGGCGTGCCGCTGTCCGTCACCCGCCGCCTGCTGAAGGACGCGGATAATCCGGCGCTGGTGGCCGACTGGCAGGGGGGGGATACCTCAGCCTGGAACGACCTGCTGGCCGGAGAGAGCCATACCACCCTGACTACCGTGGATGCCACCGGCGCGGTGCTGACCACCACTGATGCAAAAGGCAACCTGCAGCGCGTGGCCTACGACGTGGCGGGTCTGCTGTCCGGCAGTTGGCTGACGCTGAAGGGCGGTACGGAGCAGGTTATCGTCAAGTCTCTGACGTACTCCGCCGCCGGGCAGAAGCTGCGCGAGGTGCATGGCAACGGCGTGGTGACCACCTACGCGTACGAACCCGAGACGCAGCGCCTGGTCGGGATTAAAACCGAGCGGCCGGCCGGGCACGCCTCGGGGGCGAAAGTGTTGCAGGACCTGCGCTACGAGTACGACCCGGTGGGCAACGTGCTGAAGGTCAGCAATGATGCCGAAGAGACCCGCTTCTGGCGCAACCAGAAAGTGGTGCCGGAGAACACCTACGTCTATGACAGCCTATACCAGTTGGTCAGCACCAGCGGGCGTGAGATGGCTGGTGTGCAGGGCAGTAACCCGCCTTCAATCGCCGTTCCTCTTCCCTCAGACAGCTCTGCATATACCAACTACATACGGACTTACATCTACGACAACGCTGGCAACCTGACGCAGCTGCGCCACAGCGCACCGGCCACTGGCAATAACTACACAACCACTATCACGATCAGCGACCGCAGCAACCGGGCTGTGCTGAGCACGCTGACGGAAAACCCGGCTGATGTGGATGCGCTGTTCACGGCGGGCGGGCAACAGAAGCAGCTGCAGCCAGGGCAACATCTTGGCTGGACGGCGCGCAACGAGCTGCTGAAGGTGACACCGGTCACCCGGGAGGGCGGCACGGATGACAGTGAAAGTTACCGTTATGACGGCGGCAGCCAGCGCCTGCTGAAGGTCAGCGTGCAGAAGACAGGCAGCAGCATGCAGACGCAGCGGGTGCAATACCTGCCAGGGCTGGAGTTGCGCACCACGGCCAACGGCAATACCGAAGCGGAAAGCCAGCAGGTTATCACGGTGGGCGAGGCCGGCCGGGCGCGAGTGCGGGTGCTGCACTGGACGGGCGGCAAACCGGCTGGCATCGACAATGACCAGATGCGTTACAGCTGCGACAACCTTATTGGTAGCAGCGGATTGGAAGTGGACGGCGACGGCAATATCATCAGTGCGGAGGAATATTATCCGTATGGCGGGACAGCTGTATGGACAACTCGCAGCGCGGTAGAGGCAAACTACAAGACCATACGGTACTCAGGCAAGGAGCGTGACGCCACGGGGCTGTATTATTACGGGTATCGGTACTACCAGCCGTGGGTGGGCAGATGGTTGAGTGTGGACCCGGCGGGCACTGTGGACGGGCTGAATCTGTTCAGGATGGCGCGGAATAATCCGGTAACTTTTGAAGATAAAGATGGGCGTGTCCCAACGCTTAGTTCCATACCGGATGAAACGCCCTTGACAGAAATATTTCAGTGGGGAGATATTTTGTATGGATTAGATCAACCTCGAGAAAGATCTTTATCTGCGCTGAGTTCTGCTGGTTTCAAAAGAAAAGAAGCGATTAAACCACAGGCAAAAAGTATTTTAAAATCTATCAGACAATCTTTCCGGAAGGTGAAAGAGAAAAATAACATTATTATTCAAAATGATATTACTAATGCTGTTTGGAGTCCACAGAATCCCAAGGAGTATTCTGATGACAAAACGATACGTAAACAGTTAAACGCTCCTGAGCGAGCCATTCAGTTCAGGAATTTTATTGCTTCGCATGAAAAATATAACGTTATAGTTCAGGATGAAGCGACTAAACTTATGGCAGAACCGTCGAAATATATTCAATTTGCCGTTCCTTTATGGAAAAGGACGAGTAAGGCCGGACTGGAGTTTCAGTTGCTGGTCAGAAAAAAAACGCTTCATTTTATGGCCGATCTCGTTGGAGATGATATCGGTTTGGTTATATCAAAAGAGGGCAATGGGGCGAGTATAACATCCAGTGAACTTCGTTGGTTATACCGGCATAGAGATCTCCCCGAAGTTCGCTCCAACCTGATATTCTATCGTGAGAGTAAAAAAATATCCCACGAAGAAGTTTTTGGAAAAAATGAGTGGGCCAACTACCACCCTAAAAATCAATATAAGCCAAGGGAGAAAGTCGTGTCGTTACATTAACAGGAGAAATACCGGGTGCCTTGTTTGAAAATATGTTAATTATTTTTCAAATGTAAATCGCCGATCCAAATGGCTCGGCGATATTTTAAGGGGATTTCTTCTCTTTTTAGTATACCCAAAACATACAACCCGGAGAGGCAGTATTTCTATCTCTCCGGGTTGTTTTTGCCTCATCCTGGTGTCACTTTTCCCTCATCTAAAGCCTAGCGAGACACTTTCGGCAAAATGGTATTTATGGCTATGCCCGCATTTCAACCACTGACCAGGATCTCACCCTTCAGACACAAATACTTCGCGCTGCAGGATATCATGTATGCCCTGAATCAGCAGGGCATAACGCTCAGGGCAATAGAACAGCCTGTAGACACGCGCTCAGCAGCAGACAAAGCCCCTTGCCCATTGCCGCTGCCGGTAGTCAGCAATCTATAAGGGAACCAGGGCGCAAGCAAGCTGCAACGGGCGGGGAGCGACGGCCGGATATCGCTTTTGTGAAAATAGTCATGCGCTGGCGGATATGTTTACTAAACGGCGGAGGGGGCGGTGGGCATGACCGAGATCTGCGAGGCAACTCTCGTTTATAGTCCTTCGGGGCGGCGGGTTCTGTACTATTGTTTTCTCTTTGCAGCACGCTCCAGGCCGTTTCCGGCGCTGGGCACCGCGGAGATAACAGATGAACAAACGGGAATTAGAAAGCGCGATTGTCACCGATTTTTCCAAGCGTATGAGCTACGGCGACTACCTGTGCCTGGACCAACTGCTGGACTGCCAACATCCTCTCTCCAACCCGCAGCATCACGACGAGATGCTGTTTGTGGTGCAGCATCAAACCTCCGAGCTGTGGATGAAGCTGATGCTGCACGAGCTGCAGGCGGCGCGGCAGCTGGTGCAGCAGGACAAGCTCAGCCACTGCTTCAAGATCCTCGCCCGGGTCAAGCAGATCCAGCGGTTGCTGTTCGAACAGTGGGCGGTGCTGGAAACGCTGACGCCGTCGGAGTATGTGGAGTTCCGCGATGTGCTGGGCAACTCTTCCGGCTTCCAGTCCCATCAGTACCGTTCCATCGAATTTTTACTCGGCAACAAGAACGCCGCCATGCTGGCGGTGTTCAGCAACGACGCGGAGAAGCACGCCGCGCTTAAGGCGATCCTTGAAGCTCCCAGCCTGTACGATGAATATTTGCTGTATCTGGCGCGCCACGGCCTGCCTATCCCGCAGGAGTGCATCGAGCGCGACTGGACACAGCCTTATCAGCGTAACCCGAACCTGCTGCCGGCGTTCAAGGCGATTTACGACAACCCGCAGAAGTATTGGGAAGCCTATGAAATGGCGGAGAAGCTGGTGGACATCGAAGAGAGTTTCCACCTGTGGCGTTTCCGCCATATGAAAACGGTAGAGCGGATTATCGGCTTTAAAACGGGCACCGGGGGTTCCAGCGGCGTCAGCTTCCTGAAAAAGGCGCTGGAACTGACCTTTTTCCCGGAGCTGATGGACGTACGCACCGAAATTGGCGCTTAGCGGCCGGGCCGGGAACGGAACCTTAAACAGCAAGGGGAAGGGTGATGAGCATCAGGATTGTCGATAAGGCGGCGGAGAAAGTGGTGGGCGTGCGGGTGGTGGGGCCGTATCCGCAGACCATCCCGCAGGGCTGCCAACGGTTGATGGCCTGGCAGCGGCAGCATGGCGTGCCGCTCGGCAAGTGGTTAGTGCTGTACTGGGACGATCCGGCCGAGGTAGCGCCAGAGCGGCTGCGCGCCGACGTGGTGTTTACCGTGGCGGACGACTTCAGCCTGCCGACGGGCAGCGAAGGCTTCAGCGTGCAGAGCTTGCCCGCCGGGCAATATGCGGTTTACAACGTGCGCGTCAGCGACGGGGATTTCGAACGGGTATGGGGGGATTTCTACCAGAAAGCGCTGCCGGCCAGCGGCTACCAGCCGGTAGAAGGCGTGAGCTACGAGCACTATCTTAACGACTGTGAAGCCGACGGCTACTATGACCTGGATATTTATCAGACGGTGAAGAAGTGGTGAGGCGGTGTTGAGGAGCAAACGGGCCGCCTTGGCCCGTTGAGGAAGCCGATTCCAGGTTAAACGTGACCTTACTAAGGCAGTCTGGGTTTCTTTCCGCAAAACTAAAGGTAATCGTCTTGCCGTGTTCATCTGGCGGAGTAGTCAGGCTGGTCACTTCATCCAGCGAATGGCCACGAGGAAAGTCACTGAATGTCAGGTTTGGGTAGTGCTTTTTGACCGTGTTTAGCTCGATGCAATGACCGGAAAGATCCATGGAGAGTAAAACTATCTTGTTGCCTGATGATTTTTGGGTTCTAAATGTCACTTGGGTGACTTTTACATCTGGGCTGATAGAGAATCCGGAAGATCTAAAAAATTTAACGTATTCATTTTCATCATAATTATCTAACGGCTGCGGGATGAGGGTGTCTAACTTTGGATGGGGAAGCGAAAGTTGGCGATTCAGTTTTTCGATAAGTCTCCATAAATTTATACTTTCTACACACACCTCTTGAGCGGAGCATAAACCTGAAGTAAGCAGCGTCGTGGTAATGATGCTACTTTTAATGAGATTTTTTATCATGCTGCTTGCTGTGGTTGTTTTATTTTCTATATCCACGCGTTGGTGGATGGTTTCACTCTTCATCTGAGTCGAGAACGACCTGGCTTAAACATTGCCGTTCTTTCGCCGTGAATCCAAATGAAATATGTTGACCATATTGGTTGTTCTCTGTTGTGTAATAGGTCTTTTCTTCAGGTGATTTACCCCGAGGATAATCCGTGAGCTGCAGATTACTATAGCGTTTCTTGATATCGTCGAGGGTAATGCAGTCACCGCTGACTTCAAATGAGAGAAATGCAGAGGCCATTTTCTCACCCTTGCTTACTCTAAGATCTAAATGTGATACTTTTATCTTTTCAGTTAAAATTACATCCTCGCCAGAATAAAATGCCGTGTATTCATTTTCTGACTGTATGGTGACGGAAGGGACGAGTTTCTTTATGCTACTTGTCGTTAGTGTTCTGGTTTTTTTCTGCATATCATCAATGAAATGCCATAATTCTGTATTTTTCACGGGTGTTCCTGCCGCAGAGTGAGAAGAGAGAGTAAGGAGGCTTAATAACAGAGTGAGGATCTTAGTTGGCATGTTATTTATTATATCATCTTCATAAAAATAAGAGGTTGATGATAAGCAAGGCCGAATTAATGAGGGGGAACGCCCCAGCCCTGTGATTGTCACTCCCGTTCTGTTCAGGAATCGTGGGCAGAGGAGAGAGGCTAAATTGCCCTGAGTTATCGAAATTCTAACCTCGATAACGGTGTGGTACATATACCCATCATACTTGAAGCTGTCTATTTATTGACTACGTTTATGTGCCCGGTCACATAGTTATCTATGCTCCCGGGTGCTTACAAACTTGTCGCCGCGACGCAACTCCAATTATGTGGGGGATATAGGTCAAGTCCCCCCTTATCGTCTTGAAATTACTCGGTGGCAGTGGTGATGGCTATTTTCCCCACGTTCCTTTTTGATTCATTAATATCTTACCATTCTTTATAACTGTCAGTGTGTTATCAATTTTACTGAGCATGTAAGTTGTTGATGAATTTTTAAATTCATAACTAATTATTGGGCACGGGGCTGTATTGCAATCAGTCCGTGTCACTTTGCCCTGTAAAGTTAAAGCTGCGCCATCTTTTTTACGCTCTCCATAGTAAGTTGCATCATTACAGTCTCCTTTGCTGGTGCAAGTCGTCGTGAGCTTGATAGAGAATGACTGTGTATCAAAATATTCTTTTTCTGTCCTCACTTTTTTTCTTTCGTTGACTGTGGCGAATTGCATGTTTTTGAAGCGTTCAGCCCAATGCTGGATGTCATTATTTATGGGGGCATCTTTATCAGAAGACTTGTAATTTATGACATCAGAGTCAGGTACAACCCAGGCAGCATAAATTTTTCCATCGGGATTGATGACCAGGGCAGAGGCATTTTCCAGGTAAAGATCCTTCAGCCAGCCTTCAACAAATAACCCACCGCCTGGGATTGAATGAGGTTCACCGAATACATCAAAGTTGCTGATGTACTTTTCATAGTCTTGACCCAGTATGCTTTTAAGATTATCAGTGACTGCTTTATCGTTAACAAGCCCACTTACTGTGTTGATTTTGTTATATTGTAACAAGTCTGTCGCTGATGTGGATTCAATGGAGCAAAGCAAAGAAGCAGCAAACAATGTTGGTAATAAGATTTTTTTGAACATAAATCACTCGTTTGATAATTTTAAAAACTCTTCTGCTTCCCGGGCATACCGTTTTTGAAGGCCATTACCATAACGTGCCCACCAGTTGTACTGTTTACCACCCTGCGTCGTGATGGTATCTCCATATATTGCTCTATCGTATTCTATCCGGGCTTTAAGTAAATTATCCTGGAAGTTTTCCGATGACATGCTTTCAATTTTGGATATTGCCTCTGGTGTTAAGGTATCGGCCTTAACTATTCGTCCGGACTCCATGGAGTTCAGGATCGCTTGTGCGCCAGATGAGCCACGCATATGCGCCAATGAGGTTATTGCCCCTTGTTTTCCAGGATCGGAAAAGTTCAGTGCACCTGCAGATTTCGCTGATGCGCTCATTGCTTTAGATACTTCCTCAAACTCTTCAGCGCTGCCTTGGCCATATTGGTTACGAGCAGCAAGGATTTTGTCATAGGCATTGCCATTTCCTTTTCTGAATCCGTATAACTCACGCCGTCCACCTTGTTCTCCAGCACTCCCTTCAGAAGCCATGACCGACTCGACAACCCGATTATCAATCCTCCCGGGTTTTGTTATCGATTGGGTATTTTGCGTGGTAGATGCCACCGCCGCCCGGGGAGCGGCGTTAACCGGCTTTCCCGGCGTACCACTCGCCTCCTCGGTTGGGAACAGCCGATCGACCGCGCTCTGAATGGCCGCCTGGTGGCCCGAACCCGGCGCAGCGGTGCGCGCGGCGCCGCCCGGCGGGTTGAGATCCAGCTGGCCGCCGGTGTTGACCTCGCCATCCTCTTTCACCGTGATGTTAAAGCTGGTGCCGGTGATGTTGATTTGGCCGTTGGCCAACAATTCAATCACGCTTTCGCCACACTCCAGCCGCAGCGATTCGCCGGAACCGAGGGTGAAGGCCTCCACCACGTTGTCGGCGCGCGTTTTGCCGGTCAGTGCCGAGGCGTCGCCTTTCACGCCGGAGGCCTGGTTGAGCACTACCCGTTTGATCTGGTTGCCGCCCACCAGGTGCGTGTGGTCGTTATCGATGGAGTGGCTCTCATCGTTCTTCACCTGGGTGTCCATATTGCGTTCCGCCTGGATCCACACCTGCTCGGCGCCGGCTTTGTCCTCGAAGCGCAGGGCGTTGGCGTTGTCCGCGGTGCCGTCCTTGGAACGGCTCATAAAGCCCATCTGGGTGGCGGCGGCCGGCAGCGCCCATGGCGGCATGCTGGCGTCGTTATACACCCGGCCGGTAACGATGGGGCGGTCCGGATCGCCGTTGATAAAGTCCACCACCACTTCGTCGTTGACGCGCGGGATCTGCACCCCGCCGTAGCCCTGGCCGGCCCAGGCGCTGGAGACGCGCACCCAGCAGGAGCTGCCGTCGTCCTTCGGCCCGAAACGGTCCCAGTGGAACTTCACCTTGATGCGGCCGTATTTGTCGGTCCAGATTGATTCCCCGGCCGGGCCGACCACCCGGGCGGTTTGCGGGCCGTGGGTCTTCGGCCACGGGGCTTGCTGCGCCGGGTGCCAGGGAATATCCGCCGGCAGCACGGTGAAGTCGATGCGGTGCTCGCTGCTCTGGGCGTCGCCGCTGGCGTAGCGGTTCTCTTTCAGCCGGTATTTGGCCTGCAGCGTCAGGTATTCGCGGTTGTCGTCGGCATGCGGCGCGTTATACAGCGTGAAGGTGCTGCCGGGAGCGATCCCCAGCGCGGTGGCGGTGCCTTTAATCTGCTGGTGTTCGGCCTGCCAGGCTTCCTGGCGGATGCGGGCGTAGAACTCCCCCTGCTGATGCTCGGTGTAACGGCCCGGCCAGTCATAAACGTCGATCTGGCCCGGCGTCGGCGAAACCGGGTTCTGGCGCGCCTGGAACAGCCAGGCGTTGGGCTTGCGGAAGTCGTAGTCGTCAAGGCTGTAAATTCCCGGCGTAACGCGATCGGACAGCGTCCACTGGCTGATGCCTTCTTCGCTGGTACTGCCGCCGGACGGGGTCAGATGATAAGGGATCATTTCGTAACCGGGATAAGGCTGGTGGTGATGGGGCGCATCGCCCAACACCAGGGTGTGCTTGCCCATCTCATGTTTGAAATAGTAATAGATGCCCTCCAGCTCCATCAGCCGGCTGATGAAGTTGAAGCTGCTCTCGTTGTACTGCACGCAGTAGCCCCACAGGCGATAGTCGCCGGTCAGCCGATCTTCGATCTGTACATGGTGTTCGCTCAGCAGGGTCTTGACTATCTGCGGCACCGTCTGTTCCTGGAAGATACGGAAGTTGCGGTCCTTGGTCATCGGCCACAGGTCCGGCTGCACCTGCAGCTTGTACACCGCATAGCGGGTGCCGCCGATCTCTTCGCTGCTGACGGCGATCGCGGTGACCTTGCCGTTCAGGCAGCGGGGGGCGCTGAGAAAGCCCTGGGTCGGGATCTCCAGCGTCAGCGGTTGGCCGAGCAGCGCCTTGCGGTCCAGGCGAGCATCTTTGCTCAGCAGTTCGATATCGAAGTTAAACAGAGCGGAAAGCGCTTCGGTCCCTTCCAGTGAATAAAACAGCAATTGCTCTTGGCCCAATGGCGTATGCGCAATAATGCGGTTCAGCATGAGAACGTCCTCTGTGAATGACGTGGCGCCCTTGGGATGGGGCAATTACGCGTCAGTCTCATGAAATAGGGTAAGGGCCCGCCGCGGCGGGCCAGGGGGCGCCGGGATCAGCCGGCGGTGGCCGGGTTGACCAGCCAAGTGCCGGCGTTGTCGATGTCGAGCTGTTGGCGGCGCAGCCGGTCGTTGTGGCGAAGTTCCAGCTGATATCTGCCCGGCGCCAGGTTGAGGCTGGCGAAGCCGTTTTCGCCCGGCGTGAGCTGTTGCGGCTTGCCGTCCAGGCTGACCTGTTCGCCGGGCTGCAGTTTGAAATACACCAGCGCTACCGGCTGCGGCGCCGGCGCGGCTTTGGCCGGTTCCACCGCTTGCGGCACGGGTTGCTGGGGTTGCAGAGTTTTTTCCGCCGGCGGGGTATCGGCGGTTTTGGCCACCGCCGGGGCTTCGTCGCCACCGCCGAGCCAGGCGATGGCACCTATCGCCAGCAGCGCGGCGGCGCCTGCGCCGAGCATCATCGGCCGCGTGAGCTTCATGCCGCGGGCGGTCACGGTGCCGGCTGCGGCTGCGGCTGCGCCGGCCGCCGGATTGGTGGCCACCAGCAGGTTTTCCGGCGCGGCGGCCGGGGTGCTGATGATTTCGTTTTCATCGGCGATCGGCAGGTGAAGCAGTTCGGCCATTTCGTCGATGGTCTGCGGCCGATCTTCCGGCTTCAGCGCCAGCGCCTGGTCGATGGTACGCAACAGTTCCGGCGAATATCCCGCCGGGCGGCGCTCGCTCAGCGGCTGATAGCTGTCTTCGATGCTGCGCACCACGCTGACCGGCGGCGGGGCGCCGACGATCAACGTATGCAGCACGGCGCCCAGCGCGTAGATGTCGGTCCACGGCCCCTGTTCGCCGTCGCTGTTTTCGGTGTACTGTTCAATCGGCGCGAAGCCCGGCTTCAGCATGATTTCCGTTTCGTCGGACAGGTTGCCTATCTCTTTGCGCGCCGAACCGAAGTCCAGCAGCACCGGCAGCTGATTTTCCTGGATCTGAATGTTATCCAGCGAGATGTCGCGGTGCAGATATCCTTCCTGATGGATGGTGTTGATGGCGCTGAACAGCGGCGGCAACAGCCGGCGGATCCAGGCCTCGTCGATTTTTTCCGGTTGCTGCGCCTGCAGGTTTTTCAGCGTGGTGCCGCTGTAGAACTGGGTGCCCATATAGGCGGTGCCGTTCTCTTCCCAGAAGCGCAGCACGTGCAGCAGCCCCGGGTGTGAGAAGCGCGCCAGCAGCCGCGCCTCCTGAATGAAACTGTTCAGCCCGGCCTGGAACGTTTTGCTGAAGCGTTCGCCGCGCAGCCCGATGCTGAGATCGTCATTGCGCATCGCCAGCGAGGTCGGCATGTATTCCTTGATGGCGATGGTGCGCTCGAGCTGATGATCGTAGGCGCGGTAGACGATGCCGAAACCGCCTTCGCCGATAGCTTCCTCGATCTCGAACTCATTGAATCGATAGCCGTTCGGCAGGCTGTTTGAATTCGGTTTTTTTACCCCGGTTTCCGACATAATGATCACTCTCTGCGTTCAAATGGCCGCCATATCGGCGGCCGCGGCGTTATGCCTGAAATTGACAAATAAACTCGTTCTGCTGCAGCGCGATATGCAGTTGGCGATAGCGCTGGTCGTTGGCGCTGTCGGTCAGCAGCGTGTGGCTGATCTGCGGCAGCAGCGTGTTGGTCAGGATGGCGTCGACCATGCGGCCGCCGGATTCCACCTCGGTGCAGCGGCTGACGATCTGCTCGATCACCGCGTCGTCGAAGGTGCAGGCAATATCGTGGTTCTCCGCCAGGCGGCGCTGCACGCGGCCCAGCTGCAGGCGCACGATGTTGCCCAGCGTGGCGTCGGTCAGCGGGTAATAAGGCACGACCAGCAGACGGCCGAGCAGCGCCGCCGGGAATACCGACAGCAGCGGTTCGCGCAGGGCGCCGCTCAGCGCCTCCGGCTCCGGCATCAGATCCGGATCGCTGCACAACCCGGCAATCAGATCGGTGCCGACGTTGGAGGTGAGAATGATGATGGTGTTGCGAAAATCGATATGGCGGCCTTCGCCGTCCTCCATCCAGCCTTTGTCGAACACCTGGAAGAAGATCTCGTGCACGTCCGGATGCGCCTTCTCGATCTCGTCCAGCAGCACTACGCTGTAGGGCCGGCGGCGCACCGCTTCGGTCAACACGCCGCCTTCGCCGTAGCCGACGTAGCCAGGGGGCGCGCCTTTCAGCGTCGAGACGGTGTGCGATTCCTGGAATTCGCTCATGTTGATGGTAATGACGTTCTGCTCGCCGCCGTACAGCGTTTCCGCCAGCGCCAGCGCGGTTTCGGTTTTACCCACGCCGGAAGGCCCGGCCAGCAGGAACACCCCGACTGGTTTGTTCGGATCGTCCAGCCGCGCGCGCGAGGTGCGCACCCGGCGGGCGATCAGATCCAGCGCATGCCGCTGGCCGATGACCCGCTGATTCAGCGTATCCGACAGCTGCAGCACCGCCTCAATTTCGTTTTTCACCATGCGGCCCAGCGGGATGCCGGTCCAATCGGAGACCACCGCCGCCACGATGTTGGCGTCGACCGCGGCGAAAATCAGCGGCGCTTCACCCTGCAGGGCATTCAGCCGCTGCTGCAGTTCACTCAGCTGCGAGCGCAGCTCATCGGCGGAAGGGGCGGGCTGTGATTCGGTTTCGCCGTCGGCCGGCTCGGCTTCCTGCCGGTGCAGCTGAGCGCGCAGATCGATAATCTGCCGGATCAGGGCCAGCTCTTCCTGCCAGCGGGCGGTGAGCTGTTCCAGCTCCTGCTGCAGCGCGGCCAGCTGGGTTTCGATTTCCTGCGGGCGCTGTGGATTACCGATGCCGACCTTGGCTTCGCGCCGGGCGATCTCCAGCTCGATCTGCAGGGCGTCGATGCGGTGGCGGCAGTCTTCCACCTGCGCAGGCTCCGCATGCTGGCTGACCGCCACGCGCGCGCAGGCGGTATCCAACAGCGCCACCGCTTTGTCCGGCAGTTGGCGCGCCGGAATATAGCGATGCGACAGGCGCACCGCAGCGTCGACCGCTTCGTCCAGCAGCAGTATGCGGTGGTGCTGTTCCAGCGGGCTGACGGTGCTGCGCAGCATCAGCAGCGCTTTGTCCTCGCTCGGCTCATGCACCTGAACCACCTGGAAGCGGCGGGTCAGCGCCGGATCTTTCTCAATGTATTTTTTGTATTCTGACCAGGTGGTGGCGCCGACGGTGCGCAGCTGGCCGCGCGCCAGCGCCGGCTTCAGCAGGTTGGCGGCGTCGCCGGTGCCCTGCGCGCCACCGGCGCCGATCAGCGTATGGATTTCGTCGATAAACAAAATGATCGGCGTCGGGCTGGACTGCACTTCGTCGATCACCGTTTGCAGGCGTTTTTCAAACTCGCCTTTGACCCCGGCGCCGGCCTGCAGCATGCCGATATCCAGCAGATACAGCTGCACGTCGCGCAGCTGCGGCGGCACGTCACCGGCCACGATGCGCAGCGCCAGGCCCTCTACCACCGCGGTTTTGCCGACCCCGGCTTCGCCGGTCAGCAGCGGATTATTTTGGCGGCGACGCATCAGGATATCGATAATTTGCCGGATCTCTTCGTCACGCCCGGCGACCGGGTCAATCTCGCCGTTGCGCGCCTTGGCGGTCAGATCCTGAGCATACTGCGCCAGCACGCTGCCGCCGGCGCGCGGCGCGCCCGGCTCGCCGTCGGCGCCGTTTTCCGCCGTCGGCTCCAGTGCGTTCTCCGCAGACTGGGCGGTAATGGCGGCAAACTGGTCCATCAGCAGATCGGCATTGACGCGATCGAACTGGGCGGAGATGGCCTTCAGCAGATGGCGCAGGCTGTAGGTTTTGAGAATGGCGAGCAGCAGATGGCCGCCGCGGATGCGGGCGGCGCCGAATTTCAGCGAACCATACACCCAGGCGCGTTCCACCGCGCTGTCGATGTGCTCGGAGAGATCGGAAATCGCGCTGGCGCCGCGCGGCAGACGGTCGAGCGCCTCGACGATATCGCGTGCCAGCTGCGCTTCGTCCAGCGCGAAGTGGCGGATCACCTGTTGCAGATCGCCGTCCGGCGATTGCATCAGCTGATGCAGCCAGTGGGCCAGCTCAACGTAGGGGTTCCCGCGCAGCTTGCAAAACGCCGTCGCACTTTCCAGAGAGGTGAATAACAGGCTATCCAGTTTGCCGAATAATACCGAGCGGCTGATTTCAGACATGGTTTTCCTCAGGTCTCAGAGTGGCGGAGCGCTAGCGGCTCCGGCCAGAATAAAGGTCAAAACGGCTTTTCCAGCGGTTCGGGGCTGAAGGTCAGATCGTCGAGCGCGCGCAGGCGGTGGGCGTCGGCCAGCCAACTGCTCAACCCCAGGCGTTGAGCGCCGCCGAGTTGCGTGCCCTGCAACTGATCCTTTTCCAGAATCAGCCGCAGTTCCCAGACAAATTCGATACCCAGATATTGGCGCACCCAATCGCGCAACTGGCGACACAGCTCGGCGCCGGGCAGGAAACGCGTATAGTCGTGCAGCGACATCGGCCCCAGCTCGATGCGAAACTTGTGCTGGATATCGCGCACCGCAATGCCGAGAAACGAAGATTCGCCGAGGCGTGGCGCACCGCGGCCGGCCTTGAGTCGCGCCTGTTCGCGTTTTTCCACCCGCAGCCAGTGCGGCACGTTTTCCACGATGCGCACCGGCACCTTGAAGTACTGCTGCAAGATTTTGCTCAGGCCTTCCGGATCGCGGCTGTGGCGGATCAGATGACCGGCCATAAAATGTTTAGCGTGGGCGTTGATGCTGTCGCGTTCCCGCTGTGCCGGCTGCCCGATGCCGATCAGGCTGGAAAGGTAGTCGTCAAAACGCCGGTTGTCCGGGCGATCCAGAGAAACCGTCGGCTGCGCATCGGCCCAGGCGCGGTAAAACAGCAGCGTCAGCCGGTGATGGAACAGGTTGGCGAAGGCCAGCAGGGTGGTGTCCTGGTGGTGGTAAACCCGTTCGCGCACGTATTCGGTCAGGTGCAGCGGCAGTGGCCCGTTGGGGCCGAACAGGCCGAAGCTGAAAATAGAGACGTCGTGCAGCGGGCTTTGCGGCCTTGGGCTGACCTGCGCCAGCGTCGAGGGGGCGAACGACAGCGAAGGCTCTTGCCCCAGCCGCAGCATTTCGTGGCGCGGCAGCGGGGCGCGCCCCAGCAGATAAGACTGGCCGCCCTGAGCGTCGAGGCGGCGCAGCAGTTGAAACAGGTCGTGCTTATAGGGTGCCTGGCTCAGCCGCAGCCAGAAATCCTCCGGCAGACGGTGCAGCGCGGTGATCCTCGGCGGCGCCAGCGCCGTTTCGCTGATGTCTGCGCTCATATCAGCGTCCTTTTGCCCATGCGCGCCTGCCAGTGGGCGATCTCGCCGCGCTGCTGGCTGGAAAGCGTCACTTCGGTAAAGGTGTTCATCGCCACCAGCCGGGAAAACAGCCGTTCCAGCACGCTGCCGAGCAGGTAAGGGCTGCTGCCGGAGAACGCCTGCTCATCGACGGTCAGATCGATGGCGATGCCGCGGGCAAATACGATAGGCCCGGGCTCCGGCACCCGGCGATAGACCGGGCGCAGATTGCAGTGGCGCACGCCCTGGATCTGCTTGGCCACCGCCGGCTCGCTCAGATTGCCGTACAGCCCGAGCAACTGGCGCAGGCTGGCGGCGCCCTGTTCCGGATCGCCGTCCATCATGCTGAGGTAGTTGAGCTGCAGCTGGCTGATCAACCGCCAGGTGATCATCCCCTCGGCCAGCGCCGGGCGCGGCGGCGTGGGGCCCTTTTTCAGCGTCACCTGTTTGATCGGGATCGAATCCGGCATCACGAAATTGCCCTGATCCTGCTGCAACAGCATCAGCGGCAGGTCACGGCTGGTGCACAGCACGTCGGCGGTCAGGTATTTCAGATCGCTGTGCCACGGCGACTGGCGTTCGTCCACCAGAGAAACGAACACCTCTGAGCCGACATAGCCGGTGCGGGTGCCGTAGCGGCGGGCGTGTTCGGACAGCGTGCGCTGTTCGCGGCGCAGCGAGAAATAGGCGCCGTAGTTGCCGTCGTCGGCGCTTAGGGTGCTGTAGAACGGCCGGAATTCCTGTTCGTAGCGTTTTTCGCTGGCGCTGCCGCCGAGCCGCTGCACCGAGAATACTTCGTAATCCAGCGGCCGAATGTTGTCGACCACCAGGTGATATTCATGGCTTTTTTCACTGACCTTGATGCGTTCGGCGACCTTGGGGAACAGGTTGATCACCGGCGTGCAGTGCAGCGCCAAATGGGCGACGTCGATCACGCGCTCCAGCGCCGCATCCTGTCGATCCAGCAGCACCAGGATCTCGAACTGACGCAGCGCCTTTTTGCCTTCGCGCACGCTCTGCAGCAACGGTTTTATGCCGCTGACGCTAAAGAACTGAAAGCGTGCCGGAAAGGCGAAATATTCCTGCAGCAGGCGATAGCCTTCGAAATTGCGCAGATCGTTGGGCAGCAGCGCCTGATCGGCGGCGAAGCCTTCCTGCCGCAGCCCCTCCAGCGCCAGCACGCGCCGTTGCGGCTGCGCTTCCACCGTTTGGCAAACCATCCCGACGCTGTGCTGCATCAGCAACTCCAGCAACTGTTGCGCCTGCAGGTCCGGGCCGGCGAGGTAGAACATCAGCTGGTCCAGCTGCAGGTTGTTGAGCGTCACGCTCTCGTAGCATTCCAGACGGATGCGCAGCGCGCTGACGCAGCCGCTGTGTTGCAGGCCCAGGCTGGCCAGCGGGATATCCGCCGGAATGCCGCTCAGCTCGACGCTTTTCAGCCGCACCGGCTGCAGGGTGACGTCGTGCGCGGTGGTGTAGCTGCAGGTGATGCCGCTCTTTTTCAGCGTCTGGCTGTCCATCATGGTGCCGCGCGGCACCACAAAGCCGCTGCTGATGTCGCCTTTGCTGCTGTCCGGCTGCAGTTCGGCGATCGCCATCGACGGCGTCGGCGACAGGTAGTTAGGGTAGATAATTTCCAGCAGGCGCTGGGAGAAACGCGGAAACTCCGCGTCCATCTTCAGCTGCACGCGCGAGGTGAGGAAGGCGAACCCCTCCATCAGCCGCTCGATGTAGGGATCCGCCACGTCGATGCCGCGCATGCCGAGGCGGCCCGCCACCTTCGGATATTGCTCGGCGAACTCTGCGCCCATCTCGCGCAGATAGGCCAACTCGCGGTTGTAATACTCTAAAAGTTTTCCGTCCATCGCCTTACCCTATGTCTTTCAGATCGAAGTGGCCGTTTTCCAGGTCCACGTCGGTACGGAACAGAAACTCCAGCGGATAGGGCACGCACCACAGGCGGCCCTTGATTTCGATCGACAACACGTTGTGCAGCTCCAGCGAGCCGGTGTCAGAGATGCAGCGCACCTGCAGCCCTTCGGGCAGAATGCGCGGTTCAAAATTGAGAATGGATTCGGTCAGGGCGCGCTGGATGTCCAGCCACTCGATGTCCGACATGCGTTTGCCGGCCAGCGAGGCGATGCCGTAGTTCAGCGTCGAGCGCCGCACCTGCGGGAAGTCGCCCAGATCGAGATTGGATTCGCTGTTGACGCAGTTGAACAGCCACTGCAGATCGCGCAGCACCCGGCGGCGCAGCTCGCTGTGCGACACAAGGTTGCGCACCTGGGCTTCCTGATTTTTTTGCGGCTCGTCGTCGGTCAGCATGTCGAGCAGCACCGGCTGCATTTTGTCGCGCGACGTCAGGCGCTCGCTGTCCTGGCGGAAACGATAGCCCTGACGGCGCAGATCGCCGTCATCATGATGGGTGAGTCGCTTGTTGCTCATCGTCAGGCACCCGCGCCAAAGCTCAGTTGGCGCAGGCTGTGCAGCGGGAACTCATCGCTCTCGCTCAGCCAGGTTTTCAGCCCCAGGCCGGCGTAGTGCGGGCCGTCGCCCAGCGGCAGCCATGCTGTGCGTTGGCCGAGCAGCAGGGCGTCGTCGCTGTTTTCCGCCAACGGGTAGCGGGCGGGCAGTTGGCAGACCTGCTCACGGCCGTCGTGCAGCCGCACCAGCGCATGGCTCCACACCAGATCGATGGCGCTTTGCGGCGCCTGGAACTGAATTTCGGCGATATCGGCGAACGGCAGCCAGTAATAGGCGCCGTTCAGCGCCAGTTCGCACACCGGGCCAAGGCGGCCGTCGCCGTCGGTCAGCCACTCGAAGGCCAGGCTCTGTGCCTGCTCACCCTGCGCCAACGTCAGCTGCCCGGCGCTGGCTGGGGCGGCCTCAAGCGCGCTGTCGCGCAGCGCCTGCGCCTGCCCGGTTTCGCCTTGTGCATCCAGGCGCAACGCCTGAAGCATCTGCTGCAGCCAGGGCTGGTTTTGCTGCAGCAGCGCCGGCGTGGCGTTGCCGGCAAATACCGCCTGTCGCTGCAGTTCAGCGTTGACCGACTGCATCAGCAGCAGGGTGGTCGGTTGGGCGATAGGCTTCAGCGCCTGCCAGGACTTCAGCTGCGCGTTGGCGCGCTGCCAGTTGCCGCTCAGGCACAGCAGCTGCACCAAGGTAGCGCGCAGATCGGCATCCGCCGGCCGCGCTTTGATTTCATTTTCCACTGCGCCGACAGCGGCGCTGATCGAGCCGCCTTGCAACATGCTTGCTAATGATTTCACAGGCCTTTCCTTATAATCAGTGAGTGGCACCGTTAACCGACAGGTAGCTGCCGCTGGCGGGATCGGCCCGATCGGCGGCCAACTTTTCCACCAGTTTGAAGGTCAGCGGTGCCGAGGCGCCCAGCAGCGGCTGCCAGGCGGTCTGCGCCTGTTGCACGCGCTGTTTAACTTTGTCGGCATCGGCGGCGTCCACGCGCGGCATTTCGACGATCACTACGCCGCTGAACGACCAGGCGTGCAATTGCGGCTCGAACGGCAGCAGCAGGAAGCTGCCCGGCGCCTGCGGGTTGGCGCCCAGTACCAGCCGTTGGGCATTGGCGCTGGCCACGCTCAGCGGGCGATCGCCGACGCTGAGGTTCATCAGCGGATAACCCTGATGGAACCACAGCGCCGGCGTTGCGGTTTGGCCATTTTGCTGCAGCTGGGCGCTGCTGCTGCCGTTCAGCCAGCCGTCGTCGCCGCAGCGCAGCGCCGCGCCACTCGGGATAAACAGCGCGCTGCCGTTAGCTTCGCCGTTCCAATAGGTGCGGAAATGGCAGCCCTGCGGCAGGTCGAAACGCTGGGCCGGCGCAGGATCGGCCAGCGGCGAGGTGACGGCCACGGCGGCGGGGATTACCGGCTGCGGCGGCTCGATGGGGGCGACGGCAGCCTGCTTATGTCCCGGTTTCCAGCCGTGCGCCTTGCCGGCTTCGCCGGAGGCCAGCTTTTCGCCGCGCTTGTCGGTCAGCGTCCAGGGTAGTTGGCTGGCCTTGGCGCATTGCTTCTCCAACAGGTTGCCGACGCGCGGCAAAAAGTCGTTCAGCACGGCGGGATCTTTGCTCTGCGCCGAGACGATGCGCAGCGGAATGGTTTTGCCGCACCAGCTTTCCGGCTGGCTGTTTTTGACGCCGTCGATAAACACTTCCAGCTTCTGGCTGGGGGAGTACACCAGACGATAATTCGCCGCCTGGGCGGCCGGTATCGCCATCAGGGCGACAAGCCCTGGCATCCAGTATTTCATAGGTAACCTTGCTGTGAATTTACGCCTGACTCAGTCGCGGGACAGAAACCGCTCCGCATCCGCCAGCGAATGCAGCAGGGTGGTTTCCTGCGGTGAGCCGATCCAGACGGCGATAGCGCTGTAGTTATCGCTGTTATTGTTTTTCTTCCATGCCTGCTGCATCAGGGCGATCCACTCGCTGGGGGAGTTGACCATATGCAGCGATTGCTCCAGTTCTGCCTGGGTAAAGCTGTGCCAGAAACCGTCGGTGCACAGCAGGAAAACGTCGCCGTCTTCCAACTGCAGCACGTCGCTGTAGCTGGCGTCGCGTTCTTCGTTCAGGCCCAGCGCGAAATACAGCAGGTTGCTGTTGATGCCGCTGGTTTGATAACCGGCGTCCTGCATTTGCTGGATCAGACTGTGGTCGGTGGTGACGGCATAGAGGTAGCCGCGGCGGAACAGATACAGGCGGCTGTCGCCGGCGTGCGCCCAGTAGGCCAGTTGATAGTCGCGGTCGATAAACAGGCTGACCAGCGTGGTGCCCATCTTGCTGTATTCCTCCGACTGCCGTTGCTGCTGATGGATAGCCGCATTGGCGCTCGAAATGTGCTGACGAATGCTCTGCGCATTCATGTGCTTTTCGCCATCGAAGTTTTGCAGGATGGTGTCGCGCGCCAGCCGGGCGGCGATGTCGCCGCCGGGAAAGCCGGCTATGCCGTCGCACACCACGAAACAGGCGGCGCGGTTGCCGATCACTTCGCCGGTCTGATCCTGATTGGAGTCGCGGCCGCCCTGATTGGAGGTAGAAGCTATAGTGATATTCATTACGCGTCCGGTTTGGTCTGTGAGTCTTTATATTGATTCACTTCAACGTCATAGGCGTGCAGGAAGGCTTCGCCGAACAGGGTGTGGAAGTCGTCTTCGATTTCTCCGGAGGTCTGCTGGTAGCTTTTCACGAAATAATCCCACAATGCCGCCTTGCGATTGGCAGGCAGCGCCAGACGCGGCGCCGCGCCTTCCTTGCGCGCTTCCTCTTCGAGACGCTCCGGATTGAACGATTGCAGCATGGCGGCGATGATGGCGCGGATGCCGGCGATCATCCCCAACTGGTGCGCCTGCAGGTCGATCAGCGCATCGCGCACCGCCTGTTCCGGCGGCATAAAGCCCGGCATCTGGCTGCCGAACATCTGCATCAATACCGTTTTGCCGGAGGGCAGCAGCTTGAACGGGTTGTTGGCCTCGTCGAGGATCATGGTCATCTCCGCCTTCACGCCGCGTTTGAGAATTGAGCGCGAGGAGAGCAGGGCGACGGTGCCCTGAGAGAACAGGCTCAGCAGCCGGCCGGCCTGGCGGATCTGCTGTTCATCGAAATGCGGCTGCGGCTGCAGGTCATCCAGGCCAATGCCCTGCAGCAATGCTGCCAACAACGGGCCCTCCAGCAGATTGCCGTTCGCCGCGGCGCCGTTTTGCGGCCGGGCGGCCTGATAAGCGACCGGATCGATGCCCAGGCGGTTGCCCGGGCGCGGACGCGGCGGCTGTACCGCCGGTTCCTGGTGCTGGAACTGCGGCGCCGGTTCCGGTTTTGCCGCCGGGAGCGGCGGGGCGACAGGCTGCGGCTGCGGCGCCTCTGGCGTGGTGGCCATCTGCGGCGGCATTTGTGGTTGAGCCGGGGGCTCGGCTTCCGGCTGCGCCAGCGGCACGGCACCCCCCATCAGCAGGCCCAAAGGATCGTTGCCGTTCAGGGCGTCGGGCGAGGCCGGCGCGGAAGAGTCGCCAAACAGCGCCAGCGGATCCAGCTCCTGCTCTTGCTCTTGCTTCTCCGCCATAGCAGGCGACGCCTTCACCGGCTCGGGCTGCCGCGTCGCCGCCGGGCGCCGTTCGGCCAACAGGGCGCTGGGGGTGGTGTCGGCCAGAATAGGGTCGCGGTCGAACGTGGTGTCGGTATTGAACAGCGCAGCCGGATCGGTTTCCTGCCGCTGCAGCTGGTGCAGATCGACGTTGCCCGCCAGCTGCGCCAGCGGATCCGCCGGGTTCAGTTCGGGTTGCGGGGTTTCCAGCAGCGGATGGTTATCATGAGTCACGGCCGGGGCCGGGGCGGCAGCAGCGGGGGCGTTTGGCGTAAACTCCTCCACCAGGCTGTCCCAGATCTCATTGGGAATTGGCCCTGCGGATTTTTCTTTGGCTGGGGGCGCCGGCGTTGGGGCTGGCGCAGCCTCAGCGGCTCTGGCCGCCGCCTGGGCCGACGGTGCGGCGTGCTGTTGCAGCGCGCTGACCTGAATTTGATAGTCGTCGATACCCAGCATGTCGCCGTCCTGCAGCTCTACCTGGCGGCCGCGCTCCAGCGGAATATCGTTAAGCAGCACTCGGGTCACGTTGCCGCGGTTGGTCACCCGGCATTCGCCGTCAGCGGAAATATGCACGATTGCCTGCAGGCGCGAGATGGCGCGCTCTTCGTCCGGCAATACCAGATTGTTGTCTACGCTGCGGCCGATGGTGCCGCCCGGCGGCAGGAAATCGCAGCTGCTCTGCGGCGGAACCTGGCCATTTTTGTTTTTTACAATAGAAAATCGCATAAGGCATTCCTGCTGATTAGGAGGTAGTGCAATAATTAATGATTCGATCTTTGGCTTGCCAAAATTGGCGGGTATTTTGGCAAGCCGCTAAGTGAGTTGTGTGATCAAGGCTTACTGTTTTCTTTCGTTGTGTGAATTGCTTTTATTTTTGATGAAAATGTTATGGGCTTCTTTTGATTGGGATAAAGCGAGGCATTCAAGCGTATGATAGCTGCCAGCTGTTGAACCTTGGCGCTCTTGCTTTAAATAGCGCTCCACCAGTATCTCCCCCTCTTCAAACGCGGAAAGGGGAAGTTTGCTAAATTCCAGGTAAGCGCTGGCGCTTCTGAATGCGTCTTTTCGGGTATTCTCTGAATCAGTAAACTTTCCCAAACAGCGACTGATTAACCAATTTTTATACAATGTTTCTTGTGGCAGAGAATCGACCGAGGTTTCAGCAAAGACCACCTGGCTTCCGAGCAGTAGAGACAGTAGAAAGTAAGCGTGTTTTCTCATCCGAGATAACCTTTGAGAAAAAACTCGTTTAATAAGTCCGGATATCAATTATCCTCTTTCCCTTGGTATTTCTTGATAATGGCGTTCAATTCCTGGCTATGATAAAGATCGATGCATTTCGCCATCGTCATCGGCTCCCCAGACATGCTGTCATAAGGCTTTGCCAGAAATTCTTTTGCCAGCGCCCTGACAGCGGTATGCGCTTCCAGAGAATAATCGCCGAATTCCATGTAACCCCGAGCAGTGGCGGCGGCATCGTTTTTGACTTCTTTTGCTGAGTACCCCTCGGCAATACAAACGCTGAGCGCGTAGTTTTTGAGGTACTCGGCAGGGGAATAGTCAATTTTTGTCGCTGCATTAGCGTTCAACGTTGCGGCGATAGCCACAGTCAGTGAGATTTTTTTCACTGATTATTTCCGAGGAGGATTTTCATTTACTCTATCCGGATTGTCTTTCACCCAATTATCATTAGGGCGCTGTACATAGTCTTTCGCAAGTTTGTCAAGCTCTTCACTATGATACATATCCATGCACTTCATTAAGTCTAAGCGGCTTTTCCCATCCTTAGCATTGTAATTTTTTTGCAAGTACTGCTTTGTCAGCGCGATGATAGGAGATTCTTCATCACGAATTGCATAGTATGACCAAGCATCGATTCCATTCGATGAGGCAATTGCATCTTTGCTGGCCTCTGCTGATGTCTTATAAGCGACGGAAATGCAGTAGGTTAGAGCAATATCCTTGTAGTTTTGCAAATAGTTTCGGTACGCCGCTTGCGGCGGCCACTTTTCAATGGGTTCTTCTTGATTTTTCTGTGCTATAGCACAAGTGGCATATATACAAAAAAAGGAGATAAGGGTTTTTTTCATCTCAATACCCAAAAGTTAGCGTAATTTGTTGTATAGCGAGCTTCTGGTTCATTGAAATAACAATGATCATAACAATCGCCGTTCCCATTCCAGAGCGTAGCGTGTCCTCCAGCATCGCTCCAACCTGCAATTTCAAACAATATGATCCCTTTCTTTCCGGCTAATTCACCACCACCAGGAGGAGGGAACTTGACTCGAAGATCGGGTTTGCCCCAGATCTTTGTCAAATAAGCGATAAGATCTTTAACTCTAAAAAAATACCATTGACGATCGGCGCCTGATACGGTCTGATCTTTTACATAAGGAATGGGAAATCCAGATTTATTCAAGATGTAACTCATACGTACAGCGCAGGTGTTTTCCCACTTTCCATTGGGCGCAATATTCATGGCTACACGCCCGCCGATAATCTTGGCAACATTCTGAGCTGAATATTGCGCGTTATATATTTTAGTGCTTGCAGCCCATGCGGCTGAAAAAATGGGGCGATTATTATTCATTGTTATTTCCCTATATTAAATCCCCCGGCCGTAACCGGGGGGCATACAAATTAAGCTTCGCGGTTTTCCTTGATGTTCCAACCTGCGCTGCTTTCGGCGCCTTTGCCGCCTTTATCGCTCTGCTCCCAGTATTGCTGCTTAACTTTAGCCGCCTGGAAGGAGTAGGTGACGCCTACGGTGTCTTCGCCGCCGGCGCCGGTGTATTGCACTGCGGTGACCAGCACGTCGTCCAGGGTGATTTTAACGTACTCAACCTGAGTGCCGCCCGCCTTGCAGACCGACAGCTCAACCTTGGTCAGGTGCTTACCGCTGGAGCAGTGTTTCAGCAGAGCAGGCGTCGACTTATCGACCAGCGCATTAACATGCAGATCGTTAAAGCACACCTTACCGGCGCCGCCGCCGCCGCCTACACCCATGTTGCCCGGTTGAGAAGCGCCCCAGGAGAAAGAAGTAATGTCGGTCCAGCCCTTGTGATTCGAATCTTTAGATTCGCCGCTGGCACCTTCAACTTTCAGGAACATATCAATAGCCATAGTTTATTCACTCTTTATTAAGGGTTAACAGTAGTATTAACGTTGCGTTGAAAAATTCAGGTAATAGCAGCAGGAATTGCAATGAGGTAATGTATTACCATTTTTATATCCTTGTGCCATGCACCTTCATAAATACCGAAAGCTATCGGTATTAATTACCAGGTTCTTATCTCGTTGAATAAGACACCCAATTCTATGGTTGTGGCGGCTAATTCAGCGCCCAAAACCAAACTTCTTTGCAGTTAAATTAGCAATGCGAATGGCCGGTCAACAGAGTGTCTTCCGGCTCGACGAGAGCGATATGGCCACCGCCAAATAGCTCGGGCTCGAGTAGTCTGACGAATAGTGGTTGCTTTTTAGCTGGCGATACAATGGTTTCATGACTGGCTTCCTTTGCAGGGAAAGCGAGTTTTCAGCGTTTCTTCTATCAGATGTGATGCCCGTTCATGCAAGCGTTCTGCGGGGAGTTTATTGAAATATTCGAAAATAAACTCCTGCAACGTGACGGTTTGCAACTGGCTGTATTGGCACCAGCTTCTGCCTTCAGTCGCATCCAGTACGCCCAGCAGGTAAATGCGCGCTTTTTCTTTTTCCTGCTTATCCGCACTGCGGTAGAGACGGAAAAAATCGGCGCCCGGCAGATTAACGTCATCGGAGGTCAGATGTTGTTTCGGATCATGCTCAGCGACTGCGGGCGGCATCGTACCGATGGAGCAGGCGACAGCCAACAGTGACGCCAGATAAAAACGTTTTCTATTCATCATGATGCATTCCTTGCGATTAAGACGGATGCCGGTCAGGCCGCACGATCGCGGCCTGACTTTCAGCGCATCAGGACGCGTCGTTCTGCTTCAGCGAAGGCAGTTTGGAGACCAGGCGCAGGGAAACGGTCAGTCCTTCCAGCTGGTAGTGCGGGCGCAGGAAGAACTTGGCGCTGTAGTAGCCTGGGTTGTCTTCGATCTCTTCGACCTGTACTTCCGCCGCGGCCAGCGGTTTACGCGACTTGGTTTCCTGAGAAGAGTTGGCCGGGTCGCCATCCACGTAGTTCATGATCCAGTCGTTCAGCCAGCGCTCCATGTCGTCGCGTTCGCGGAAGGAACCAATTTTGTCGCGCACGATGCATTTCAGGTAGTGGGCGAAGCGGCAGCAGGCGAACAGGTACGGCAGGCGAGCGGAAAGCTGGGCGTTGGCGGAAGCGTCGGCGTCGTAGTATTCCGCCGGCTTCTGCAGCGACTGCGCGCCGATAAAGGCGGCGAAATCGGAGTTTTTACGATGCACCAGCGGCATAAAGCCGTTTTTGGCCAGCTCGGCTTCGCGGCGATCGCTGATGGCGATCTCGGTCGGGCATTTCATGTCCACGCCGCCGTCGTCGCTCGGGAAGGTATGGCACGGCAGGTTTTCCACCGCACCGCCGGATTCCACCCCGCGGATCGCGGTGCACCAGCCAAACTCTTTGAACGAGCGGTTGATGTTGGCGGCCATGGCGTAGGCGGCGTTGGTCCAGGTGTAGTTGCCGTGGGTGGCGCCGTCGGTTTCTTCCTCGAAGTCAAACTCGTCCACCGGATTGGTGCGGATGCCGTATGGCAGGCGCGCCAGGAAGCGCGGCATCACCAACCCCAGATAGCGGGCGTCTTCCGATTCGCGCAGGCTGCGCCAGGCGGCGTATTCGGTGTTCTGGAAGATTTTGGTCAGATCGCGCGGGTTAGACAGTTCCTGCCAGGACTCCATCTGCATCACGCTCGGCGCCGTGCCGGCGATGAACGGGCAGTGGGAAGCGGCGCCGATTTTCGCCATCTCGCCCAGCAACTCAACGTCCTGCGGGCTGTGGTCGAAGTAGTAATCGCCCACCAGGCAGCCGAAGGGTTCGCCGCCGAACTGGCCGTATTCTTCTTCGTACACCTTCTTGAAGATCGGGCTTTGGTCCCAACCCACGCCCTTGTGGCGCTTCAGCGTGCGGCCCAGCTCTTTTTTGGAAATGCTCATGAAACGAATCTTCAGCATTTCATCGGTTTCGGAATTGTTGACCAGATAATGCAGGCCGTGCCAGGCACCTTCCAACTTTTGGAAATCGTCGTGGTGAATGATCTGATTAATCTGCTGTGACAGCTTCTCGTCGATTTCGGCAATCAGCGCCTGGATGGTGCGATAGGCGTCGGAAGATACGGTGACGGTATTTTCCAGCGCCTGCTGCGCCAGGGTTTTCACCGCGTTTTCCACCGCCTCCTTGGCCTGATCGGTCTTGGGGCGAAACTCTTTGTTCAGCAGCGCGCTGAATTCATCGCTGGAGAAGGTCTCGGTGGTCTGCAACGCTTTTTGTTGCTGAGGCGAGTTGCTCATCAATTAGTCCTCCCGCTCGTGGTTGTCATCCTTTGCCGCCGGTTTCGGCGCATCGGTGAGGGATTGCAACAGCGCCGGGTTTTGCAGGATCCTGGAGATCAGCTCTTCGGCGCCGTTTTTGCCGTCCATATAGGACAGCAGGTTGGAAAGCTGGGTGCGAGCCTCCAGCAGGTTGTCCAGCGCGTCGACCTTGCGGGCGATGGCGGCGGGGGAGAAGTCTTCCATGCTTTCAAAGGTCAGATCGATGTTCAGCTTGCCTTCACCGGTCAGGGTGTTGTCAACCTGATAGGCGACGCGCGGTTTCAGCGACTTCATGCGCTCGTCGAAGTTGTCGATGTCGATCTCCAGGAACTTGCGCTCATCGACGCTTGGCTGCGGATCGACCGCTTTCCCTTCCAGATCCGCCATCACGCCCATCACGAACGGCAGCTGGATTTTGCGCTCTGCGCCATAAATTTCGACATCGTATTCAATCTGTACGCGCGGCGCGCGGTTGCGGGCGATGAATTTCTGCCCGCTGCGGGATTTCGAGTTTGGCATGATTTACTCCATCTTATGGCGATTGGGAACGCGCCTCATCCGGCTTGGAGAGTCAGGTTCAAATGTTGGCCTGCGCAGGTGAGCAGGTTCTGCGGTGTCGCAAAGAGAACAAAAGGGTGGGCGGCTAGCTGTTCTCCTCGTTGTCGGGGCGACCCAAAATGGTCTCCAGTTGGTTAAGGCCATCGGGCGCCAAATCACGCACGATTTGCATAAAGTCCAGCGCGATCAGCCGCTGTACCCGATCGATCATCAGCGGCGCCGGGTGGCTGGGTTCATGCAGCCGAAAATAGTTTTTAACCTTGTCGAGCATCAGTTGAGCGTCGTCGCGCGATTGGATCTGCGCGCTGCGCCAGCCGAACGCGGCGGCGGGTGCGGTTGGCGCGGTTGCAGGCTGTTCTGCGGCGGCATCGCGCTGCTCGGGGCCGATTATCTCTGCCGATGGCGCGCTCTGGCATGATTGGGCGATCAGGGTGAAAATTTTGGTCAGGCCGTGCATTTCCGGCAGCGCGCTTTCGCCCAGATGGCGGGTGACGACCACGCGAATGGCGTCCAGCGCGGCGTCGATGCGCATCACCAACTGGCCTTCAGGGCGTTCGGCCTGCGCCAACTCGTCCTGCAGCCGCGCCCGGCCGCCGGGGAAGTTGGGGCACTCGAGCTTGCTGCCGTCGAGCAGCGCGCCGGCGTCGCGCAGCGAAATTTCACCGGCGGCGCCTTTCAGCAGCGGCGCGGCGCGCACGCTGGTGGCCAGCGCGGCCTTGTCGCCGAGATCGGCCAGCACGTTGATGCGGAACAGCGGATCGGCCTCACCGTCGAATTCCAGCAGCGGCAACAGCGTATCCCAGTAGCGCTCCAGCGCCTGGTGGATCAGCATCAGGCCGTCGGCATAGCCTTGCAGGCCCCGCAGCTGCGTCCAGGCGCGGGTGAGATACAGCATGACCCGCAGATCCTTGGTGCGCGTCAGCAGGGCGGTGGCGAGGCGTTCCACCTGCATCCAGTCCGGCGCTTCCGCCGGGATGATGGTGCTGCCGAACTGCTGTTCGGCCTTGCCGGTGGCGGCCTGCTCCATCGCCAGGAAGTCGGCGTCATATTCCAGGTTGTCGCCGCAGGGATTTGCCGCGTCAACCGGGGCCAACAGGGTGTCGATAGCCATAGGATTTCCTTTAACAGACCAGGTTAATCAAACATTTGCGGATATTGTCCGCCGCGGCCGGGGCGCGCCCAGCCATTGGGTTCGAACAGCAGCGAAAACAGCTGCACCGTGAGGTTGCCGCTGTGCACATGGGTGTAGAGCGGATGGCCGTCGGCCTGATTGGTCCACCAGAAGCTGGTGTACTGCGCCGGGTCGAAACAGTCGGCGGCCTGCTGCCAGCCGAGGCCGGGCACGTCCGGATGCTGGAAACCGATAATCGACAAAATGTCGGAGTCGGCTTCAGCCGGCGGGCTGGGCAGCGCCGGTATCGCCAGCAGCGCACGATCGATCTGCTCGGCGGAAAAGCCGTTGCGCACGCCGTTCAATAACTGGTAACCGAGCTGGTTGTACCATTCCGCCGCCATGTTGAGCTGTTGGCCGCGCCAGGCGTCCTGGCTGAACAGGCGCAGGGCGCAGATCGGGTAGTGGCGCCCGACGCGGTCGCGGGCCGGCAGCAGGCAACCCATCTGCACGTATTGGCTGCCGAGCGTGGCCGGGATGACAAAGTTCCACACCGGCGCGTTGCTGAACGGGTGCCCATGCGGGCCAGCCGAATCGCGCTGCAGATTGACCAACCCGTTATGAAACCAGTGGGCCCAATTATTGACCACCAGGTCGGGCAGGCGGCGCTGCAGAAAATCACCGGCGGAAGGGATTTTGCCATACCAGCCAATGCTCGCGGTCGGGCTCAGGTCGTTGCTCATTATCTTGTCCTTTCGGGGCTACGGGCAGGAGAATGCCGGCAGCTGGAATGGATTGCGGATACTGTTGGGGGTGAATTCCAGCGTGACGCGATGGCCATCCAGATTAAAGGTCGCCTGGCGGCCAAGGCTGCTGCTGCCGGCGGACGACTGCGCCATATCCACCATGCGGTTCAGCGCCCAGGGGCCGCTGGTCACCAGACTGGCGGTGCTGCCGTTGGCCAGCGCCAGCTGCAGGTGCACCTGGTTGGTATTGCGGGTGCCCGGCCAGCTCACCACCAGCGGAACCTGCGGGCCGTGGCTGTATTTGAACAGCTGCCCGTCGATATCCAGCGTCAGGTTGAGGATGTCGTTATCCATCCGCACCGGCCGCACGGTGACGCGGTAGGAGGGCGTCGCGGTGCCGTTGGCGAAGAAGGCGTCGCGGATGCGCTGCGCCTGCTGGAAGGAGCGCAGGATGCCTTCGCCGCCCGGCAGCGTTTTGCCGTCCACTCCGGGGGTAAAGCGCCAGTTGGCGCGGGTGGTGTCGACTTTGCCCTGCAAATTGTCGCGGAAGAAGCTGTCCATCAACCCGCTGTTAGGCGCGAACATGCGCGCCAGATCGTCCGGCGTCACTTCCTGACGCGCCCGGGCGACCAGCGGATAACGCCCGGCTATCGCCTGGCGGCAAAAGCTGCCGACCTCGAAGCTGATGCGTTTCTTGACGTTCTCCATCTCTTTGCGCTGGGTGTCGCTGCTGGCGCCGATCGCCAGCGACAGCAGCATCTGTTTGAACGGCACCGGCAGGCGGCCGGATTCGGCCTGCAGGCGAGGGATTATGTCGCTCGGCGGCGCCGACATGCCGCTGTTGGCTGCGCCCTGAACCGCCGTCAGGTAGCTGTACAGCTCGTCCACCTGTTTCAGCACGCTGTCGAACGGGATAGCCTTGTTGCCTTCGCCCTGACTTTGCGCCAACTCCAGCAGCGGCGCGAAGTGCGCCATCACCAGCTGCTCCGGTTGGGCTGAAACGTCGCCGTCGGCGTTGGCCGGCCGGGTGGTGAACAGCGTTTCCAGCGTGCGGTTGGCGTTCTGGCTCAGCCTTTCTTCGGTTTTGTCCAACAGCGAACGGCTGTCGGCATCGCTTTTTTCGTCGCGCAGGGTGACATTCTTGCTGACGTTGACCAGCAGGCTGCGCATCGGCGACGGGTTGCCGGACAGCAGGCGCGCGCTGCTGATGCGCTGGCCCAGATTGCCGATGTTGGCCAGCTGGATATCGCCCAGCAGCGCATCCCAGGCGCTGATAAAGTCCTGCATGTACAGCTGGCGGATGGTTTTGATCAGATCGGCGTTCTTCAGATCCGGCGTTTTGCTGTTCAGCACCCACACGTCTTCCTTGCGCAGGGTGTCGGTGACCGGGTCGATATTGTCGTTGAAGGCTTTCCAATAGCCTTGCGAGGTGAACAGGCCCGGCACGCCGTCGGTCACCGTCTTGCCGCTTTTGCGCGAAAAGGCCAGTTCGGTCTGCGGGCCGGCCAGATCGACCAGGCTGACCGGTTTGATGTCGGTCTGTTTAAGCAGCAGGCGCTTGAGGCGGCCATAGACCCGCTGCGACAGCGGTGCGCGGTTCAGGGCGGCCTGCGCCCGGTCCACCAGCGCGTCGTCTTTAGCGTAAGGCGACGCCTGGATCTGCGCGTCGAGCAGCTGGCTCAGGTGCCACTCAATCTGCTGCAGCTGTTTCTGCGTACTGCTCTGCGGCAGGTTGCGCTGCAGGTTGAGCATCACCCAGGCGCGCAGAAATTTGCCGTCGTACTGTTTCGGCAGGTACAGCATTTGGTACGCCTTCAGCGCTTCATAGCTGAAATCCGCATCGCCGTGGTTGTCGTTGCGCAGCGTGGTGGCGATCTGTTGCGCCACCTGCGGCAGCAGCAGTTCCTTCAGCGCTTTTTGGTACAGTGCGTTGCTGGCGTCGCTGACCTGATCGCCGCGGTACAGGCCCATGCGATAGGTAAATGGCGGATCCTCCAGCGAGAAGTTTCGGCTGTCCGGCAGGTGCAGCACGCTGTTGAGGAACGGCAACAGGGAGAACATATCGCCGTTGCTCAACGGGGGCAGGCTTTGCCCCTGGCGTTCCACGCCGGGCACCTTGGCGCCGACCTCCGCCAGATAGCCTTTGTTGTTGCCGTAGCTGGTAAACCAGAAGATCGCCAAAATCACCAGCACCACGGCCAGTGCGATATAGCCCGCCCAGTGCAGGGCGCGGTTGCGGTACTCCCACCAGCGGTTGCTGCCCGCCAGCCCGGCCTCCTGGAAAATCACCGTTTCCAGGGTGTCTTTCAGGAAGAAACTTTGCCCCTTGGCCGCCGGGATCGGCGCCTGTTGATTGACGCTGTCCCAGGCCGCGTTGGCCTGCAGGGGATCGCCGGCGCTCGGCAGCTGCAGGTAGCGGTTCAGCTCGCCCATCACCCGGTCAAACGGCAGGCCTTCCTGGGTGCCGCTGGTGAAGTAAATGCCGCGTGGCGTGAAGCGGGTTTCAAAGCTGGAGGTGGCGAACACCTGTTCCAGATACTGGCCCAGCAGCGGGCGCAGGGCGGCGAATTCCTGCGGAAACAGGTAGCTTTCGGCGCGTTGGCGGGCGTCGTGCTCAACCAGCAGCGTATCCGGCAGCGCGGCGTCGAGGCGCTGTTGCAGCAGGGCGTACTGTTGCTCAAAGGTGGCGTTCAGGTTGAAATCCACCTGGCGCGACTGCTCATAAGGGAAGGTGAATCCCCAAATCTGGTCGCGCTGCGCTTTGTCAAAGCCGTTGAAGTAGGCCATAAAGCCGTTGAGCAGGTCGGTTTTGGTCACCAGCACGTAAACCGGGAAATGGATGCCCAGCTGCTCGTGCAGCTCAATCAGGCGTTTGCGCAGTGCGCTGGCCTGCGCCGCGCGGGCTTCGGCGCTGTCGCTCAGCAAATCGGCGACGCTGACGGTCACCATCACGCCGTTGATCGGCTGGCGGGTGCGGTATTTTTTCAGCAGGCTGACGAAGCTTTTCCATTCATCGGCGTCCGCTTCGCGCTGGCTCTCCTGGGTGGTGTAACGGCCGGCGGTATCCAGCAGCACGGCGTCGTTGGTGAACCACCAGTCGCAGTTGCGGGTGCCGCCAACGCCGCGCAGGGCCGATTTGCCGAAGCGATCCGCCAGCGGGAAATGCAGGCCGGAGTTGACCAGCGCGGTGGTTTTGCCCGCGCCCGGCGCCCCGATGATCACATACCAGGGCAGCTGGTACAGGTACTGGCGGCTAAAGCGCGTCATCCAGCGATGTTTGCCGCCGCCCTGGCCCGGCGCGAAACGCGCCTTTTTCAACAGCTGCGCCGCTTCGTCAAAACGTTGGGCCAGTTGCTCATCCTGTTGGGGCGCGGCCTTGCCGTTTTCCACCGGCACTTCTTCGGCGGCGCGCAGGTTGCTCAACAGCCGGCGGTTAAACCAGGCGCTGTAGAGGCGGGGAATGACGCGGCACAGGATCCAAATCAGGTAGATTACGCCGATGGCTATCTGGCGGTTGAGTTCCGGCTCCAGCGGCCGAGAGTCGCCGATAGCCACCAGCGGGCCGATCATCCAGATGATGAACGCCAGAGCGGTGATGCCGGCGAAGCCCCACAACAGGCGGCTGGTGATGATGGAGAATAACGTACTGAGCATTACTTTCCGTTTCCTTGCGGCAAGCCGTTGATTTCCGCCTGAGTATTTTCCGGCGCCACCAACAGCGTAATTTCTACCCGGCGGTTCAACGCCCGGTTCACTTTGTTATCGTTCGGCGCCACCGGGTCGCTTTCACCGCGGCCTTCCGCCTTCACCCGCTGCGGGTTATCGAGATGCTTTTGCAACCGGGCGCCGACCGCCTCGGCGCGCGCCAGCGACAGCTCCCAGTTGGAGGCGAAACGCGCGCTGCGGATCGGCAGGTTGTCGCTGTAGCCGGTGACCAGGATCTTGCCGCTGACGCCGTTCATGGCGGCGGCCACGCGATCGATAACCGGAATATAGTTGGCGCGCACCGTAGTGGCGGCGGAGTCGAACAGCCCGTCGCCTTTCAGGATCACCACGCTCTGCTGCGCTTCGTCGCGCACCACCACCAGGCCTTCGGCGATCTCCTTGCGCAGGAAACTTTTCAGGCTCAGCGTCGGCGGTGCGGCCGGCGCCGGATTGCCGATGGCCACCTGCGGCAGGTTGGTTTGGTAAATGGCCGCCAGCACCGGGCTGGTGGCGTCGCCCAGCCGCCAGTTGAGGGCGATGAACAGCAGCGAAGCCACAAAGCCGGTCAGCGCGACGCAGGCCCACAGCGGCACCAGCGGCCGCCACAGTTTTTGCTGCACCGGCAGATCCAGCGCATTCGGCGACAGCGGCGGCGCATACCCGCCGCGCACCGAGCGGATCAGCTGCAGCAGGCGCTGTTTCATGGTTTCCAGCTGCGAGCGGCCGTTTTCCATCACCCGATAGCGGCCTTCAAAGCCCAGCAGCAGGCAGAAATTGATCAGCTCCAGCAGCTGGATATGCTCGCGCGGGCTTTGCGACAGCTTGGCCAACAGCTGGAAGAACTTCTCACCGCCCCAGGTTTCGTTGTGAAAGGTCACCAGCAGGCCGCTGCCGGACCAGACGCTGTTGCTGCCCCATGGCGTGAGGGCGGCGGCTTCGTCCAGCGCGGTGCACAGGCAGTAACGCGCGCCGATGATCACCTCGTACGGCAGGCTGGCGCGCTGGCCGCGAACTTCGAACCGGCGCACTTCGTCGATCAGCTGCTGGCGCAGCTGCGCCGGGTTGGCGTGGGTCGCCGATTGCCGGATCTGTGAAATGGCGTTCAGCAGCGGGTTGGCGGCTGCCACCAGCGGATTGTCCGTATTTTCCTGAGTCATAAATTAGCGATCCGTATGGCTGCGAATGGCCCAAAATTCCATGTCCAGGCCCGGGAATTCACCGGCCAGATGCAGAGCGAAGGCGCTGGATTTTTCCATCTGCTTCCACAGATCGCCGCCTTTCTCCAGTTCGAAATAGGTGTAACCCGCGTGGTAGGGGATCTGCCGTGGCGCCGCCGGCATGGTGCGCAGGCCGATGCCCGGCAGCTGCAGCTGCACCAGATCGCGTATGCGCGTCACCGGCGCAATCTTCATTTGCGCCGGGAAGTGGGTCAGCAGCACGTCGGCGGCGACGTCGGCGCGCACCGCCAGCACAAAGCCGAAATCGCGCATCATGCTGGTGTCTTGCACCGTGGCGACGTTCAGGCCGTGCGAACGTTCGACCAGCGTTAGTTGAATGGCGTTGTCTTCCAGCACCACCGACAGCCCCTGCCGCAGCAACAGCATCAGTTTGCCGAAGCACAGCGCCAGGTTGTCGTGGTCATACACCGGCAGGCGGCCTTCCGGCGTGCGCTGCGCCGAGAAGCTGGCGAGTTCGGTGGCGAACTGCAGCCAGTCGGCGAACAGCCGTTCCGGGTGCAGGTGTTCAAGATG
>Ga0105251_10000335_pt1 | contig 47275 bp, 46 predicted proteins | sample KBSS64metaG_FD_80424 | JGI IMG/M metagenome (GOLD analysis project Ga0105251, IMG submission 80424) | Switchgrass rhizosphere microbial communities from Kellogg Biological Station, Michigan, USA - KBS S6-4 metaG | ecosystem: Host-associated > Plants > Roots > Rhizosphere > Soil | place...
ACCCACGCAGTGAGATGGAAGCATTAGCAAGACATTACGGGCGGACCCGATTGACCCAACGGCCGCGAAGCGGGCCGGAGCCATTTGGTGCTGAACCGCTCCGCTGTGCGATGCGAGGCGACAGACCGTGCGCGAGCCAAGCCCGGTTAGTCCTTTGAGGGCGACACTTAGGCAGCCCACGGTCACCTGGCAAGCATGGCCAAAGTGCGTGTGACCGCGGGCGTGTGGAGCTGCTTTCTTTGGTTACTTTCTTTGCAGCAGCAAAGAAAGTGACCCCCGCCCCGGGGAGGGGCAGTGCTAATAGTCCGATACGAAATCAGGATTCCATAGAAGCCCAAGCGAACCCCAAGCTCCCCCAAAAACCCCTTGTGAATTTCATCCGTTCCCTAACCCTGCGCCAGCTACAAATCTTCGTGATAGCAAGCCGCTGTCCGAGCTTCGCACGCGCAGCCGAGGAACTGCACCTGACCCAGCCCGCAGTATCGATGCAAATCCGCCAATTGGAAGAAGCCATCGGTCTGCCGCTGTTCGAACGCGTAGCCCGCCGTCTCGCGCTGACGGAAGCCGGCGAGCGGCTCTCGCATCACGCAAGCCGGATACTCGGCGAAATCAAAGACGCCGAAGACGCGATGATGTCGCTCACGCAAGCCGACAGCGGCTCGATCGCGGTAAGCATCGTCAGCTCGGCGACATACTTCGCGCCCAAGCTGCTCGCGCTATATCGCCAGCAGTATCCGAAAGTCGATGTGCATTTCTCCGTCGGCAATCGCGAGACGCTCCTGCGTTTGCTGCAAGACAATGCGACCGACCTCGCCATCATGGGCCGGCCGCCGCCCGAGCTCGGCACCACGGCCGAGCCGCTTGCCTATCATCCGCATGTGATCGTTGCGCCGCTTTCGCATCCGTTGCGTCATGCGAAGGCCTTCGATCTCCAGGAACTCGCGAACGACACGTTCCTCCTGCGCGAGCCGGGATCAGGCACGCGTGCGGTCGCCGAGCATGTATTCCGGCAGAACCTTTTCGTGCCCGCGCGCAGCGTCACGCTCGGCAGCAACGAAACAATCAAGCAGGCCGTGATGGCGGGAATGGGCGTGAGCCTCATCTCGCTCCACACGCTTTTGCTCGAATTGCGCACTGACGAAATCGCCGTGCTCGACGTGAACGGCACGCCTGTCGAACGGACCTGGCAGCTCGTGCACTCACGCTCGAAACAACTTTCGCCGACCTGTCTCGCATTTCGTCGCTTCCTCCTCGAAAACGCGGAGCCGTTCCTCGAGCGCGAATACGCGCAGTTCGGCTTGCGCAGACCCAGACGCCTCGCCGAATCAGGCGGCGTCCGATGAGCGTCGCCTTCGCCTGGCGTCATGGCGTCTTCGTCATACTAATTGCATGCGCAGCTATCGCGCATGGCGAGCCAGTGCTTTCGATCACCCAGATCGCGCCGGGCGATTACGCGCATCGCGGTCACGACGATATCGCGACGCCCGACAACGGCGGCGATATCGCGAACGTGGGCTTCATCGTCGGGACGCGCTGCGTCGCGGTGATCGACACGGGCGGCACGCTCGCCGAAGGCCGCGCGTTGCGCGCCGCGATACGCGCGGTCACGCCGCTGCCGGTTTGCTATGTCATCAACACGCACATGCATCCGGATCACATTTTCGGCAATGCGGCATTCAAGGACGATCATCCGCAGTTCGTCGGCAGCGTGGCGCTCGCGCAGGCCGAAGCCTCGCGTGCGGACAACTACATGCGAGCACTGAACCGCGAGCTCGGCAGCGCGGCGGCGGGCAGCGAGATCGTCGCGCCGACGATGACGATCGACGGCGTCGGCACGCTCGACCTCGGCGGACGCACGCTCACGCTGCGCACATGGAAAACCGCGCATACCAACAACGATTTGACGGTATACGATGAGAAGAGCGGCACCTTGTGGACGGGCGATCTTTTGTTCGTGCGCTGCATTCCCGTCGTCGATGGCAGCGTGACCGGCTGGCTCGACGATATTGCGCGCATTCGCCAGATGAATCCGCGTCATGTCGTGCCGGGGCACGGTCCGCTCGACCCGCCGTGGCGGCAATCGCTCGATGCCGAAGAACGCTATCTCGCCGATCTGGCGCGCGATGTGCGTGCGGCCATCAAGAAGGGCGAAACGATCCGGCAGGCCGTCGATGGTATCGGCATCGACGGGAAGGATGCGTGGCTCCTCGCCGACATCTATCACCGTCGCAATGTGACGGCCGCTTACGCGGAGCTCGAATGGGAGCAGTAGTGCAGCATTGGAGGGACATCATGAAGACAACATGGTCCGGCACTCGCGCGGTGACGGTCGCGACCCTCGCCGCCGCGCTCTTCGCGCCGTATGCCGCGCGAGCGGCGCAACCCGACGACGATCCTGAGAAAGTGGTGCGCTGGCTCGACTTCAAGGAAGGCACGTTCAAGGGCCGCGCGATCGACCCGCACGGCGATGCGGTCATCAAGCTCGATGCGCCCGCGCGCGCGGCGGATGCCGCCGTCGTGCCGATCGCGGTCAACGCGCAATTCCCCCAGACGCCCACGCATTACATCAGGAAGCTCTATCTTTTCATCGACGAGAATCCCGAGCCTTATGCGGGTTCGTTCGAGTTCACACCGGAATCGGGACTCGCGACGATCGAAACGCGCGTGCGCGTGGAGGACTACACGTTCATGCGTGTGATCGCCGAGACCAACGACGGCAAGCTCTATAGCGCAATTCGCTTCGTGAAGGCATCCGGCGGCTGCTCCGCGCCCGCCGACAAGGACGAGGACGCCGCCGAACGCACCGCGGGACAAGTCAGGATTCAGGCCGAAGGTCAGGCCGTCGCGGGCAAGCCCGAACTCGCGCAATTGATGGTGCGCCATCCGAATCGCACCGGCATGGCGATGAATCAGGTCACGCGCAACTACGCAACGGCGTATTTCATTCGCAAGGTCTCGGTCACGTATGCGGATAAACCCGTGATGATCGCGAATGTCAATTTCTCGATCAGCGAGAACCCGAATTTCCGCTTCTATTTCGTGCCGGGCGGCAGCGGCGAATTGAAAGCGCATATCGAGGATACGAAGAACAAGCAGTGGGACGGCGCCGTGGCGATCAGCGCGCAACCGGGCGGCGCGCAAACATCGGCGATGAAATGACGGCGAGCCGCTGGCGAGCGCTCGTTTGCATGCTGCTCTTCGCGTTGAGCACGCTCGCGCGCGCGGCGATGAGCGGCATGCCCGCGCCCGTCGCGATCGCGCCGGGCGTGTACGCGTTCCTTGGCGACAACGATGCGGTTGCGCCCGCGAATCACGGCATCGTCGCGAACAATGGCTTCATCGTCGGGCCGGAGGGCGTGACCGTGATCGACACGGGGGCGTCGTATCGCTATGGCCGCGCGATGATCGAAGCGATCCGCAAGATCACGCCGTTGCCGGTGAAGCTCGTCATCATCACGCATCAGGCGCCCGAGTTCGTGTTCGGCGCGGCCGCGTTCCGTGACGACGGCGTGCCGATCCTCGCACACGCGCGCGCCGCGCAACTGATCCGCGAGCGCTGCTCGATCTGCCTCGCCAATCTGCGCAAGACGCTCGGCGAAGATGAAATGGCCGGCTCGCGTGTGACGGTGCCCGACAAGACGGTGAACGGCACGACGGAAATAGAGAGCGGCGGGCGCCAGCTGCAATTGCTGCACTTCGGGCCCGCGAGCACGCCCGGCGACCTCGCCGTGCTCGACACGCAAAGCGGCGTGCTCTTCGCGGGCGGGCTCGTCTCGAACGGACGCATCCCCGAATTGCGCAACGAGCAGATTCCCGGCTGGCTCGCCGCGCTGGAAAACCTGCATGCCCTCGACCTGAAGACGGTTATTCCGGGCTTCGGCGCGCCCTTGCGAGGCGACGGCATCATGCGCACGGGCGACTATCTCCGCGAACTCGATGCAGCGGTGAAGCGAGCCTACAAGAACGGCGTCGGCCTCACCGAGGCGATGCATACCGTGCAAGTGCCCGCGTTCGAGCATGACAAGCTCTATGCGATCGCGCAGCCGCAGAACGTGCAGCGCATCTATCTTCAGCTCGAAAAGCAGTAAAGCGTTGCCGCATCTTTCTCTCTAACGCCGTACAACCACCAGGAGACACGACGATGGCTCAGCTCGTAGCGCTATACAAGAACCCGTCCGACCCGAAAGCATTCGACGAATACTATGCTTCGACCCATGCGCCGCTTGCGAAGACGCTGCCGGGCTTGCGGCGCTACGAGATCAGCACCGGGCCGGTCGTGGCCGCGTCGGGCGATTCGCCCTATCACCTCGTCGCGCTGTTGCAGTTCGATTCGCTCGAAGCGATCCAGACCGCGCTCGGCTCGCCCGAAGGCCAGAAGACCGCCGGCGATCTCGCCAACTTCGCTCAGGCTGGCGTCGAGCTATTGATGTTCGATTCGAAAGAGGCCTGATACCGCTCACGCCTTCGGAGACGCAAGTGCGTCTTCCGAAGCGCATCGTCTTTCCTCGGTTCATTTCCCCGCAACGCATGACCCGCATCGCCGAATGGGGATGCTGCACGTTTTTGTATCCATCGATACAATACGTTCTGTATCAGCCGATATAAAACATCGGCCCCTTCGACTTCGATGGAGCAGCATCATGGCGCGACCGCGCAATTTCGACGAGGACAGCGTGCTCGATGCCGTTGCCGAAGCGTTCTGGACGCACGGCTACGAAGGCACGTCCACGCGCGACCTCGTGCAGTACACGGGGCTCACACAACCGAGTCTCTATAACGCTTTCGGCGACAAGCGCGCGCTCTTTCTGCGTGCGCTCGATCACTATCTCGAGCACACCTTGCGCGAGCGCATCCAGCGGCTCGAATCGTCGATGCCGCCTGACCGGGCCATTACCGCCTTCTTTCGCGAGATCGTCGAGCGTTCCGTGTCGGACGAGCATCGGCGGGGCTGCATGCTGGTCAACGCGGCGCTCGGGATGTCGCCCGAAGACGAAGAATTTCGCGAACTCATCGCCGAAGAGATGTCGCTGATGCGAGCGTTCTTCGAGCGCTGCATGAAGGCTGGCCTGAAGAGCGGCGCCATCGAGCGCGTGATGTCCGCCGACGCCGCCGCCACCAGCCTCCTCGCGGTGCTGCTCGGCGTGCGCGTGCTGGCACGCGTCGATCCGAAGCCTGCGTTGCTGAGCAATGCCGTCGGACCGACGCTGGCGATGCTCAAGCTGCCGCCTCTCGGCCTGAGCGCCGGAAAGCGCTAAACCTCTCGCACCTTTTTTACGTCACTTTGTCCGGCCGCGTGCACGCGCACCTGGCCGCAGGAGTCGTCATCATGTCGGATCAAACGGTATCGCCTATTCGCAGCGGTCAGCACACTTCGCTCGATGCCCGCGCGCTTTTCGCGATCCTCGCGGGCTTTTGCGCGAGTCTCGTCGCGATCGGGCTCGCGCGCTTCGCTTACACGCCGCTCATTCCGCCGCTCATCGAAGCGCACTGGTTCACGTCATCGCAAGCGGTGACGCTCGGTGCTGCGAATTTCGCGGGCTATTTCGCAGGCGCGATTTTCGGCCGCGCGATTGCCCGGGCATTCACCAATCGACACGCGCTGCGCCTCTTGATGGCGATCGCAACGGCCGCGTTCTTTGCGTGCGCGTTTCCGCTATCGATCGCGTGGTTCTTCGCATGGCGCTTTCTGTCGGGCTTGTCCGGCGGCGCGATCATGGTGCTCGTCGCAACGACGATCCTGCCGCATATCCCGCCCGCGCGTCGCGGCTTCGCAAGCGGAATGATCTTTATCGGGCTGGGCTTCGGTATCGCGGCATCGGGCACGCTGATTCCAAGGCTCCTGCATCACGGCCTGCACGATACGTGGATGGGTCTCGGCATGTTCTCGCTCGCGCTAACCGCAGTCGCGTGGTTCGGCTGGCCTGCGGCCAATGCGCCCGCCGTGGCTGCGCAAGCCGCCACGATGCAAGCCGATGCGCTCGGCGGCGCGCGTTTGCGGCTCCTGTACGCGCAATACGCGGCGAATGCACTCGGTCTCGTGCCCGTGATGATTCTGCTCGTCGATTGCATCGCGCGTGGCTATGGACGCGGCGCCGAAGTGGGCGCGAGCTATTGGGTGCTATATGGCGTCGCGGCGATCTTCGGGCCGCTCATCTGCGGGAATGCGGGCGATCGCATCGGCTTCGGCATGGCGTACCGGTTCGTGCTGGCGCTGCAGGCGGGCGCAGTGGCGTTGCTGGCGCTATGCGCGAATCCGTATGTGATCGGTGTCGCTACCGTCGCGCTCGGCGTCTCCACGACGGGCATCGTGCCGCTCGCGCTCGGCCGCGTGCATGAGCTCCTGCCGCACGATCATGTCGAGCAGCGCGCGGCGTGGAGCCGGGCGACATCGGCATTCGCGCTGTGCCAGGCGCTCGCGGGATATGGCTATTCGTTCCTCTTCTCGCATACGCATAACGACTACGCGCTGATCTTCGCGTGCGGTGCCTTTGCACTGGCAGTCGCGTTCGTCGCGGACCTCATCGTGAACCGCAAGCGAGTCGAAGCCTAATCGATCCGGCCGGAGGACGAGTCGCCGGATTCGGTCTCCGGATCGGTCACGCTCAGGTCTTCGCGCCGATGATTGATCGCGAGAAATACGCTCATCAACACGAGAAACGCGACGACGAGCATCGCGGCATTAATGAGCACGCGCTCATAGCCGAGTTCCGTGACGTTGATGAATGGATAGGGATAGAAATCGGAAAGTCTTCCGCGCCATAACGTGATGCAGAGATAAGACAGCGGATAGACGAGCCAGAGCGCACATCGTCGCAATGACAGATGAAAACGCGGCACGAATAAAAACCAGTACAACGCCGCGAGTGCGGGCACGATCGTATGCAGCGATTCGTTGACGAGCGCGCGATAACCTGAAGGCGTCCAGAGATATCGCAGCAACGCGTTATAGGCTATCCCGACGAACACGATATACACGACGATCGCCGTAATCACTGTGGGCCTGCGAAAAAATCGCGCGATGGGGAAGTGCGCGCGTGTCGCGACGCATGTGAAGCAAAGTGCGGTCAGCAGTACGGTGACGTTCGTCAGATAGCTGCTCATGCGAGCGATGCCATCGAACACGGTGAAGCCGCGATGCACCACGCGCGCGATGGTGATATCCGTTTGCGCGGCGAACGCGAGCCACGCGATCATCGCGATAGCTGCGGCGAGCGCGAGCGACGCGGTGCTCGGCGTGTGAAGCGGCAACTCGGGTTCTTGCCGCGGCGGTGTGGGAGATGCATTCGGCATGAGGCCCATTTTACGTGTGCGGCAGTCGTGATCGGCAATGCGGCAGCATTCGGGGTGCATGCTGCGCAAGTTAGCGCCCGCGATAGCTCGTTTGCGCTCGCGCCGCTAGAGCGGGATCGAATCAGATCGGATTACTTTCATATTACGAGATATTGAAAGGAGGAAGACTTTCGGGCGTCGCGGCGCCCGGGTCCGGTGCGCAGGTGAGGTCCGCGCAGCGCGTCAAACAACACGACGTAATTCCTCTTTACGCACTGCGTCCATGACCGGGCCACCAACGCCTTCCGAATCGAACCTTCAGCCAAGCTTGCCTACCGCATCCCGCAACGCCGTCCGCAGCCCCTCCTCAACCACCGGATGATAAAACGGCATCCGCAACATCTCATCGACGGTAAGCGTCATTTGCAAAGCCCACGCAAGCAGATGCGCAATATGCTCCGCATCCGGCCCGATCCATTCCGCGCCGACGAAGCGGCGGCTCGCGCGATCGACATACACGTGCATCAGCCCGCGATTCCTGAGCATCACGCGGCTGCGCCCTTGATCCTCGAAGCTCACTTCGCCCGTCACGAAAGTGCCTTGCTTTAGGTCCACGTAACGCGCACCGACCATCGCAATGCCCGGATCCGTGAACGCAATCGCGATCGGCGCGCGCCGCTCGACCGCCACGACATGCGGATAACGCGCTGCATTCGTCCCTGCGGCGCGACCTTCGTCGGCGGCTTCGTGAAGCAGGGGCAGCACGCCGTTCGCATCGCCCGCGATGAATACCGGATGCGTGCCCGCCTGCAAGGTCAGCGCATCATGGAGCGGCGATCCATCGTCATCGAGTGCGAGGGACGTGTCGTGCAGACCAAGCCCGCCGACATTCGGCTTGCGTCCCGCGGCCACGAGCACATAGTCGAACGTGTCCTCGATCAGCTCCCCGGCACCGGAGACATAACGCAGGCGCACCTCATCGCCTTCGCGCAAAGCGGCTTCGACTTGCGCACGCGGCTCGAAATGAAGCGCTTCTGCGAATACACGTTCGGCATAGCCGCGCACATCCGGATCGCTCAAAGGCCCGACGCGTCCGCGCGCACCCAATACCGATACGCGCACGCCGAGCCGCGCCAGCGCCTGACCCAGTTCCAGCCCGATGACACCCGCGCCGATCACCGCGACGCGCTTCGGCAGGTCGTCCCATGCGAACACGTCGTCGTTGATGACCGCGCGATCGCCGAGCGCGCGATACATCGCGGGCATGACGGGGCTCGATCCGGTCGCGATCACGACGCTCTTCGCGTGCACTCGCGTGTGCTCGCCCACTTGCAGCAAGTTGTCGTCGATGAAACGCGCATAGCCGATGAGCTTGTCCGCATCGGGCATCGCATCGACACCCGCAACGACGAAGCCCACGAAGCGATCGCGCTCACGCTTCACGCGCGCCATCACCTCGCGCCCGTCGATAAGCACCGCGCCGTCGATATGCACGCCGAATGCATCGGCGTGAGTCGCGTGATACGCCGCGTCGGCCGCAGCGATGAGCAGCTTCGAAGGCATACATCCGACGCGCGCACACGTCGTTCCGTGCGCGCCGCCTTCGATGAGAATCGCCGAGGCGCCCGCCGCCTTCGCCGCGCGATACGCGGAAAGTCCCGCGCTGCCCGCGCCGATGATGGCGACATCCGTATGGATCGTGTTCATGATGAAGTCCCGAATGGTTGTTGCATTTGCAACCATCATGACGCGCGCCACACGAAACGCGAATGCTCGTTCGGATCGATTTCCTGCTCGATCGTCTCAGACGACGGCGCGATGAAGTCATGTATTCATCTAGACGTCTCATGCGCGTCACTGTCTCGTCATGTTCGCTTCCTAAAATCTCCCGAACGTTTCAGCGCGCCGTTTGAGCGCGCCCATCGAGGGAAGCTATGGACGCAATTCGCATCGAGCGTCTCACCAAGACGTTCGGAAACGGCCGCAAGGCGCTCGATTCCGTCGATCTGCGCGTGGAGGAGGGCGAAATGGTCGCGCTCATCGGCGCATCGGGGTCGGGCAAGTCGACGCTCCTGCGGCACATCGCGGGCTTCACGGCATCCGACCCCGCGCCATCGCACGTCACGTTGCTCGGCCGGCCGATCCAGCAGAACGGCAGGATCGTGCGCGAAGTGCGCTCGATCCGCCGCGACGTCGCCTTCGTGTTTCAGCAATTCAATCTCGTCGGACGCCTTTCGGTGCTGACCAATGTGCTGATCGGCGCGTTGTCGCGCGTATCGCTGTGGCGGCGTCTCGCGGGCCGCTTTCCGCGCGGCGAGCGCTCGCTCGCGATGGAATCGCTCACCGCGATGGGCATCGGCGAGCACGCATTCGAGCGCGCAAGCAATCTGTCCGGCGGCCAGCAGCAACGCGCCGCACTGGCCCGCGCGCTCGTGCAGCGCGCGCGCATCGTGCTCGCCGATGAGCCTATCGCATCGCTCGATCCCGAATCGGCGCGCCGCGTCATGGAGTTGATGCAGGCGCTCAATCGCGAGCACGGCCTGACGGTCGTCGTGTCGCTGCATCAGATCGATGTGGCGATGAAGTACTGCCCGCGCACGATCGCGTTGCGCGATGGCCGCGTCGTGTTCGACGGCGCGAGCGAGCGCCTCACGTCCGCCGTGCTGCGCGAGCTGTACGGCTCGTCGGCGGACGAACTGCTCACGCATCGCAGCGCGCCGAGCGCGCACACGCAAGCTTCGCAGGCATTCGCCTCGGCCGCGGGCGTTTAAGTTTCGAACCGAACATCAACCCTGGATCGCATCATGAAAACAGCCCGTCTCTTCCTGGCCGGCGCCGCGCTCGCGTCTTGCCTTCTGACGCAGACCGTTCTTGCCGAGACGATCAACTTCGGCATCATCTCCACCGATTCGTCCGCCGCGCTCAAGCAGCGCTGGCAGCCGCTCATCGACGATCTGAACAAGCAGACCGGCCTCGACGTGAAGGCGTATTTCGCGACCGACTATGCGGGCATCATCGAGGCGATGCGCTTCAACAAGGTGCAGATCGGCTTCTTCGGGAATGCTTCGGCGATCGAAGCCGTCGATCGTTCGAATGGCGAAGTCTTCGCGAAAGTGAAGTACAAGAACGGCGAAGCGGGCTATTACTCGCTGCTCATCACGAACGCGAACAGCAAGTGGAAGTCGCTCGATCAGGTGCTTAAGAACACGAAGGACATCAATCTCGGCTTCGGCGATCCGAACTCCACGTCGGGCACGCTCGTGCCTTCGTACTATCTGTTCGCGAAGAACGGTATCAATGCGAAGCGCGCGTTCAAGAGCGTGTTGCCGTCGAGTCATGAGGCGAACATGCTCGCGGTCGTGAACGACAAGATCGACGTCGCGACCAACAACACCGACATGCTCGACACCATCAAGAAGCAGCATCCGGAGCTGTATCCGAAGGTGCGCGTGCTGTGGAAGTCGCCGCTGATCCCGTCCGACCCGCTCGTGTGGCGCCGCGATCTGCCGCAGGCGACGAAGGAAAAGCTGCGCAGCTTCTTCGATCACTACGCTGAAAAGGATCCGCGCGAGCAGGCGGTGATGGCTTCGATATCGGGTTATTCGGGCTTCGCGGATTCGTCGAACGCGCAGCTCGTGCCCATTCGTCAGATGTCACTCTTTCAGAAGAAGGAGCAGGTGCAGAACGATGCGCATCTCGACGCCGCCGACAAGCAAGCGCAGCTCGCAGCGCTCGATCAGAAGATCGCCGCGCTCGACAGCACGGCGGCGAAGTAAATGAAGCCGCTCGACGTAGCCACGTTCGAGGCCGGCGTCGTCCGGCCCATCACGACGAGCGCACCCAGGCGAAGCTGGACGTCGATGCTCGGCTGGATCGTCGTCATCGCCGTGCTCGGGCTGTCATGGAAAAGCGCGGACATGCGTCCGCTCGATCTGCTCGGCGCATCGGGCAACATGAGCGAGTTCGCACGCGACTTCTTTCCACCCGACTTCACGGAATGGCGCACGTATGCGCATGAAATGATCGTGACGCTCGCGGTCGCGGTGTGGGGCACGGCGCTCGCGCTGGTTTGCGCAGTGCCGTGCGGCTTGCTTTCGGCGCAGAACATCGCGCCCGTGTGGGTCTCGCAACCGGTGCGACGTTTGATGGACGCGTGCCGCGCTATCAACGAAATGGTCTTCGCGATGCTCTTCATCGTCGCGGTCGGGCTCGGTCCGTTCGCCGGCGTGCTCGCGCTTTGGGTGCATACGACGGGCGTGCTCGCGAAGCTTTTCGCGGAAGCGGTCGAGGCCGTCGATTCGAGGCCCGCCGAAGGCGTGCGCGCCACCGGCGCGAGCAGTCTCGATGAAATCGTCTACGGCGTGCTGCCGCAGGTGTTGCCGTTGTGGATCTCGTTCGCGCTGTATCGCTTCGAGTCGAACGTGCGCTCCGCGATGGTCGTCGGCATGGTGGGCGCGGGCGGGATCGGCGTCGTGCTCTATGAGGCGATCCGCTCGTTCAACTATGCGCAGACATGCGCGGTGATGCTGATCGTCATCGTGATCGTGTCGCTGATCGACCTCGTATCCGGCTGGGTGCGCGAGCGCGTGATCTGAGCTGCGTCACGACATCAGGACGTGGCGGCATTTGCGTGTCTGCCTCAAAATTCCTCGGCCACCGTGAATTGTCCCGTCGCGGAAGAGAGAAGGGCGCGGTGAGCCTAGACGCGGCCCGCGACCGCGAGCACGTCGAGGAATTGCGTGCCGGCGTCGGCGAGCATGCCGGAATTGTCGATGTTCACGACGCGCGCGTGCGACGGCAATTCGAACGCGGGGCGGCGCGCAAGCCGCGCTTCGATCTGCCGCGCATCCTCGCGTCCGCGGCGCGCGAGACGCGCGGCCAGGACCGAAGGCGTTGCATCGATATGCACGAAGCGCGCGTCGGGATAACGGTCGAGCGCGAGTCCCGCGTGCTGCCGCGAACCGTTCACGACGACGGGCATGCCGCGCGCAAGCCACGCATCCAGTTCGATGCCGATGCCGTAGCGCAGCCCGAGGCTCGTCCAATGCATCGCGAAGAGGCCATATGAAAGCCTCGAAGTGAACTCATCATGCGACAGCGCGATATGGTTCTCCCCTTCCCCGACCGCGCGCGTGATGTAGCGATGCGCGAACATCACCTGCGCGCCGATGCGTTCGCGCGCGAAGCCGAGCAAAGAGTCCTTGCCCGCGCCCGATGGTCCCATCACGTAGATCAGTTTCGAGCTATCGACTTCGGTCATGCCACATCCTGTGCGTTGTTGAACGGCAGGCGCTGCCACAGCGTGAAGGCCGCGCCCGGCTCGGGTTCGATGAAAAGCGCCGCGCCGTGCACCGGCAGCGGGCCGAGCGCATCGATGCGCCGCATCCATTCCGACACGATCGACGCGCGCGCGTTCGCGTCGTCGAGCGAATCTGAAAGCGTCATGTGAAAGCGATATTCGTCGAAGACATACGGATAGCCCCATGCGCGCAGAAGCTCGACCTGGCGCGCGCTCATGTCCTCGTGAATGCGCCGTTCGAGGCTTTCAGGCGAAGGCGTGGCGCGTAGCCCGGAAAGCGCCTGCAGGGCACTGGCGGCGAGCGTGCGAAGCGTCGCGTCGTCGCTGGCTTCGGCGGGCCGCAGCGCGACGAAGCGGCCCAGTTCGGCCGCCTTGACGCGCATATCGAAGCGCGGCACTGCGCTTGCCCATGCGCGAGCGCACGCGAGCACGTCCGCGAGTTCGATGCCGGGGGCCATGTGGAAGGGCGCGACGAGCGTCGCGTGCCAGCCGTAACGGCGCGGCGCATGCGTGACGTCATGAACGGCCGTCGCGGTCTCGCGTCCGTTCTCGGGATCGCGCCCGAGCCACTCGCAACCGTCGCGCCACCATGCGGAGGAGGCGGGCGGGGCGTAATAGAGCGCCACGCGCGGATGGGCGGCAACGCTCATAGATCGTGCTCGACCATCAACTGCACGCGGTCCGCCGCGAAATGCGTGATGCCGTATTTGATCGGCACGCCGTTCTCGTCGACATCGACGTTCTCGACCCACAGCACCGGCTGCTGACGATTGATCTGCAAGCGCCGCGCCACGTCCGACGAAGGAAGCACGCTGCCGATGCGGCTCCATTTGCGCGTGTAGTCCTTCACGCCGAACTTCGCAAGCGCAGCGCTGATGCCGCCCGCCGCTTCGATCGACGCGGGCAGATCGTTGAAGCGCGTGGCCGGATACCAGTTACGCGCGTAAGTCATCGGGATGCCGTCGGAATCGTGGCGCGTTTCGATCTGATAGACGAGCGTGCCCGCGCGCACGCCGAGTGCCTTCGCGACGGCCGGATCGGCCTTCACGCGCTCCGAGCTCAACACGACGCCCGCCGACGTGTGCTTCTGGCGGCGCAGGTTCTCCGTGAAGCGCGTGCGGCGTCCGATCTGATAGTCGATCGCGCCCGGCTGCACGAACGTGCCGCGCCCCTGCTCGACGCTGACGAGGCCCGTCGCGGCGAGCCGAAGCATCGCGCGGCGCACGGTATGACGGTTCACGTCGAAGCGCCTGGCGAGTTCGGCCTCGCTCGGCAGACGTCCTTCGTCGCCGAAGCTCTTTGCGGCGATCTCCGCGGCGAGGATCTGCTCGATCTGCCGCCAGACCGCAACCCCCGCGCCGCGCTCGACCGCATGGAGAGGCGCGGCATTCTCGGTGGATGTCATGGCGCTGTCATTCCTGTCGGTTTGAATATCGTTCTTCCGGATTGTAGTGCGCAACTCGTGATGGAAATGTGAAAAGCCTCACTACACGACCAAACGTCTAGACGACTAGATAAGGCGACGAGTAGCATATGACGGCCGGATTCTTTCGAACATAGGGAAAGCGATGAGTAATTCAATGGAGTCGCGGAACGCTTTCGGCCGCCGTGAATGGATGGCGGTGCTCGCGCGCACGCCGCGCGACGCGCTGAAACAGGCGCTCGATGCGGCGCTCGAAGGCGCGAAGGTGCCCGCTTATGCGTGGCTGCGCGCGCCGGACATCGGGCTTGCGATGGTGCGCGGGCGCATCGGCGGCACGGGCGATGCGTTCAATCTCGGCGAGACGACCGTCACGCGCGCCACGCTGCGTCTCGTGCTCGACGACGGCAGCGCGCCGGTCGGCGTCGCGGTACACATGGGCCGCGACAAGGAGCGCGCAACGCTCGCCGCGCTCGCCGACGCGCTCCTGCAGATGCCCCGCTATGCGGACAAGTTGCAGACGCAACTGGTTGCACCGCTGGCCGCACGCATCGCCGATGAGCGGCGTCGCAAGGAAGCCGAAGCGGCCGCGACCAAGGTCGAATTTTTCACGATGGTGAGAGGCGAATGATGCAGATCGACATGACCCGGCTCGTGCCCGGCTTCAACGACACGGTGCACGACGCGCAGCGCGTGTTCCGCGCGTTGCTCGATGCGCTGTCGCGCCCGGGCAGCATCGTCGCGATCGATGCCGCGTTGCCGAACAATCACGCAATGCGCGATGCGCTCGCCGCACGCGTGCCGCTCGCGGCGTTCGCGTCGCTGCTCGCGCTGACGGATTATTCGACGCCGGTTTTCATCGAGCGCGAAGACGGCGTGCTGGGCGACGCCCTGCGTTTTCACGCGAGCGCGACCTTGACGCGCGATCGCCGCGCGGCCGCGTTCGCCTATATCGACGATGCGCGCGACATGCCTTCGCTCGATACGTTTTCGCACGGCGATCCCGAATCGCCCGAGGACTCCGCGACGTTGTTCATTCGCGTGCCCTCGTTGACCGAAGGCGAACCGCTTGCATGGCGCGGTCCCGGCATCGCGGCGTCGCGCACGGTGGGCATTGCGGGATTGTCGCGCGAGTTCTGGCGCGAGCGCGCGGCGCTCACCGCGCTCTTTCCTTGCGGCATCGATTGCTACTTCGTCGCGGGCGGCTCGCTCGTCGGCCTGCCGCGCACGACGCACGTGGAGGTGAGCTGATGTACGTCGCGGTCAAGGGTGGTGAACGCGCCATCGAACGGTCATGGGACGTGCTCGCGAAAAAGCGTCGTGGCGATGTCGCCGTGCCCGAGCTTTCCGTCGCGCAGATTCGCGAGCAGATGCGTCTTGCCGTCGCGCGCGTGATGACTGAAGGCTCCGTCTACGACGAAGACCTCGCCGCGCTCGCCATCAAGCAGGCGGCGGGCGATCTCGTCGAAGCGATCTTCCTGCTGCGCGCCTATCGCACGACATTGCCGCGCTTCGGCTACACGCTGCCGATCGACACGGAAGCCATGTGCGTCGAGCGCCGCATCTCGGCGGCGTTCAAGGACATTCCCGGCGGCCAGATGCTGGGCGGCACCTACGACTACACTCAGCGCCTGCTCGATTTCACCTTGCTCGCCGAAGGCGAACAAGTTGGCGATGCAACTATCGCGGCGAAGGCTTCCGGCGAAAGCGCGATGCCGCGCGTGCTGTCCATGCTCGACAAGGAAGGCCTCATCGAGCAGGAACGTTCGCACGAGAACGCGCCGCCACCGGGCGATCTGTCGCGCGAGCCGCTGTCGTTTCCCGCCGATCGCTCGACGCGCCTGCAAAACCTCGCGCGCGGCGACGAAGGCTTTCTGCTCGCGGTCGGCTATGCGACGCAGCGCGGCTATGCGCACAGTCATCCGTTCGCGGGCGAGATCCGTCACGGCGAAGTGGCGGTGGAGATGGTCGTCGATGAGCTGGGCTTCGCGGTCGAGATCGGCGATATCGAAGTGACCGAGTGTCAGATGATCAACCAGTTCGCGGGCAGCGGCGATGTGCCGCCGACGTTCACGCAAGGCTATGGCCTCGCCTTCGGTCATTCGGAGCGCAAGGCGATGGCGATGGCGCTCGTGGACCGCGCATTGCGCGCGGAAGAACTGGGTGAGTCCGTTGCTTCGCCCACGCAGGATGCCGAGTTCGTGCTGTACCACAGCGATAACGTGGAAGCGTCCGGTTTCGTGCAACACCTGAAATTGCCGCATTACGTCGATTTCCAGTCCGAGCTGGAGCTGCTTCGCCGCCTGCGTGCGGCGCATGGCGCGGATGACAACAAGGAGAATGCGGCATGAACGCACTCACCGAAGGCTATAACTTCGCGTACCTCGACGAGCGGACCAAACGCATGATTCGCCGTGCGCTGCTCAAGGCGGTGGCGGTGCCGGGTTATCAGGTGCCGTTCGCGTCGCGCGAAATGCCGCTTCCGTATGGATGGGGCACGGGCGGCTTGCAGGTGACGTCGGCGATCATCGGCGAGAGCGATACGTTGAAAGTTATCGATCAAGGCTCCGACGAGACGACGAACGCGGTGAACATCCGCCGCTTCTTCGCGCGCACCGCGGGCGTGGCGACCACCACGCGCACGGCGGAGGCGACCATCGTGCAGACGCGCCACCGCATTCCGGAGACGCCGCTGACGGACAAGCAGATCATCGTCTATCAGGTGCCGATGCCCGAGCCGCTGTTCCGTCTCGAACCGCGCGTGACGGAGTGCAGAAAGCTCCACGCGCTCGCGGACTATGGCCTCATCAACGTGAAATATTATGAGGATATCGTGCAGCACGGCAGCATTGCGACGACTTACGATTATCCGGTGCTGGTGAACGACCGCTATCTCACATCGCCCTCGCCGATCCCGAAGTTCGACAACCCGAAGATGCACATGAACCCTGCGTTGCAACTCTTCGGCGCGGGCCGCGAACGGCGCATCTATGCGATACCGCCTTATACGAAAGTGAAGAGCCTGGATTTCGAGGATCATCCGTTCAGCGTGCAGAAGTGGGAGCACGCGTGCGCGCTGTGCGGTTCGCATGAAAGCTTTCTCGACGAGATGATCGTCGACGATCAGGGCACGCGCATGTTCGTCTGCTCCGACAGCGATTACTGCCATAGCCGTCGCGACGACGAAGAGGTCGCGCAATGAACGCACTGCTGAAGGCGACGCGCCTCACGAAGCGTTATGACGGACGCGGCGGTTGTGTCGATATCGATCTCGAGGTCTATCCGGGCGAGGTGCTGTGCATCGTCGGCGAATCGGGCTCGGGCAAATCGACCTTGCTGAATGCGCTCGCGTTGCGCAGCGAAATAGACGGCGGCGCGCTCACCTACACCACGCGCGAAGGGGAGGCGCTCGATCTATCGACGCTTGCCGAAGCACGCAAGCGTCTTCTGTCGCGCACCGAATGGGGCTTCGTGCATCAGAACGCACGCGACGGCCTGCGCCGCAACGTATCCGCGGGCGCGAACATCGGCGAGCCGTTGATGGCGATCGGCGCGCGTCACTACGGACGGTTGCGCGAAACTGCCGCCGACTGGATGAGCCGCGTCGAACTGGATGCGGCGCGCATCGACGAATTGCCTTCGGCGTTTTCGGGCGGCATGCAACAGCGCTTGCAGATCGCGCGTAATCTGGTGACGGGGCCGCGCCTCGTGTTCATGGACGAGCCGACCGCCGGCCTCGATGTATCCGTGCAGGCGCGCCTGCTCGACCTGCTACGCACGTTGACGAGCAAGCTGCATCTCGCCGCGGTGATCGTCACGCACGACATCGGCGTCGCGCGTCTGCTCGCGCATCGGCTGATGGTGATGAAGGACGGGCGCGTCGTCGAGAGCGGTCTTACGGACCAGGTGCTCGATGATCCGCAACATCCTTACACACAGACGCTCGTCGCGTCCGTGCTGCCCGTTTGAGGTGCGACAGATGACCATGAATGCCTTTGTCACGAACGACACGCTGATGCTGCAGGCACGCGGCATCGAAAAGACCTTTACGCTGCATCAGCAGGGGGGCGTCCGTATTGCTGCGCTGTCGGGCGTTTCGCTCGATGTCGAGCGCGGCGAATGTGTCGTGCTCGCGGGTGCATCGGGTGCGGGCAAGAGCACGTTCCTGCGCTGCATGTACGGCAACTATCTCGCGACGCGCGGCACCATCGCGATTCGTGACGACAGCCGTGCATCGCGCCACGTCGTGCTGACCGAAGCCGCGCCGCACGAGATCATCCGCTTGCGAAACACGACGATGGGCTATGTCAGCCAGTTCCTGCGCGCGATTCCGCGTGTGTCGTCGCTCGATCTCGTTGCGGAGCCGCTCGTGTCGCGCGGCGTGGACGAAGACGAAGCGCGCGCTCGCGCATGCGCGTTGCTCGAACGCCTCAACGTGCCGCGACGCCTGTGGGCGCTCGCGCCCGCGACGTTCTCGGGCGGCGAACAGCAGCGCGTGAACATCGCGCGCGGGCTGATCGCGGCGCATCCTCTTCTTTTGCTCGATGAACCCACCGCGTCGCTCGATGCCGAGAACCGCGACGTGGTCGCGGACCTCATCGTCGAGGCGCGCGAGCGAGGCGCGGCGATCGTCGGCATCTTTCATGACGAGGACACGCGCGAGCGCGTCGCGACCCGCATCGTGCGGCTCGCGAGCGCCGGCGGCGCTTCCGTTCAAACCGATTCCGGAGTGTGGCAGACATGCTGATCAAGAATGCGCGCATCGTGACGCGCGACGAGGAGTTCGCGGGCACCGTGCGTGTCGAGGACGGACGCATCGCCGACATCGCGCCGGGCAATACATCGGCGCGCGATGCCGTCGACTGGGACGGCGACTATCTGCTGCCGGGCTTCGTCGAACTGCATACGGACAACATCGAAAAGCATCTCGCGCCGCGTCCGGGCGTGTTGTGGAATCACGAGGCCGCGATCATCGTCCATGACGCGCAAGTGGCATCCGCCGGCATCACGACGGTGTTCGATGCGCTCGGCGTGGGCTCGCGTCCCGAAGACGGCGTGCGCGGCCGCGAACTCCAGGTGCAATGCGCGAAGTCGATCGGCAAGTTCGTCGAGCGCGATCTCCTGCGCGCCGATCACTTTCTGCATCTGCGTTGCGAAGTGGGCACGACGGATGTCGTCGAAGTGTTCGATTCGCTCTCGTCTCATCCGCTTTTCAGGCTCGCGTCGGTGATGGATCACACTCCGGGGCAACGGCAATGGCAGGACCACGAGAAGTGGCGCAAATATCAGGAGCGTCACGGCAAGTGGAGCGACGAGCACACGAAAAAGATCCTCGCCGAGCTGGCGGAACATCAGGCGCGCTATGCCGCGAAGCATCGCGCGGAAATCGTCGGGCGTTGCAAGTCCCTGAACATCTCGCTCGCGAGTCACGACGACACGCTCGTCGAGCACGTCGAGGAAGCGGCGCGCGACGGCATCGCGCTCGCCGAATTCCCGACGACGCTCGACGCCGCCCGCGCCGCGCGCGAGCACGGCATCGCGACCATCATGGGCGCGCCGAACGTCGTGCGCGGCGGCTCGCATTCGGGCAACGTGTCGGCGCTCGAACTGGCGCGCGAAGGGCTGCTGGATATCCTGTCCTCGGACTACGTGCCGTCCAGTCTGCTGATCGCTGTATTCGATCTCGTGAGCAAAGCGGCCTGGTCGCTGCCGCGCGCGGTCGCGACGGTGTCGTGGGCGCCGGCGCATGCGGCCGGCCTGACCGATCGCGGCGCCATCGCGGCGGGCCTGCGCGCGGACTTCGTGCGCGTCGCGTCGGTGGACGGATTGCAGGTTCCACGCGAGACGTATCGCGCGGGACGGCGCGTAGCCTGACACGCCGCGCTTCATTCCCATCCCGCCGATAGCCACAGGTCAGCGCTTCGTCATACGCGGGTAAGCCCGCGTTGACGAAGCGCGAGCTTCTTCAGTACCCTCACACGCGTGTTCGCTATGTGAATCGGTGTTCGTCTAACGAACATTCGCGCCGATTTCCATGCAACGACCGGGTCTGCGGCTCGCACGACAACAACAAAAACGCCGGCGGGAAGCGGTTTCAGTTCCGGGATGCGGCCTTGCGAGGCGCGCGCCCATCATCGAAAAGGGAATGAAGTGAGTAGAAGTCCTGCCGTGAACGTACAGACGTTCATCAACGAGCATCCGTTCTCGCCGTTTCAATGGCTCATCTTCGTGATGTGCTTCGTGATCGTCCTTCTGGATGGTTTCGATACCGCCGCGATCGGCTTCATTGCGCCTTCGCTCGTCAACGAATGGCATATCAGCCGGCCGGCGCTCGCGCCCGTTCTGAGCGCGGCGCTCTTCGGGCTCGCCGCGGGCGCGCTGCTTTCCGGGCCGCTGTCCGACAAGCTCGGCCGCCGCGCGATGCTGCTCTCGTCGGTGCTGCTCTTCGGCGTGGCGTGTCTCGCGTCGTCGTTCGCCGCGGACCTCACGCAACTGACGACGCTGCGCTTCATCACCGGCGTCGGCCTCGGCGCGGCCATGCCGAACGCCGTCACGATGATGAGCGAGTTCTGCCCCGACAACCGCCGCGCGACGCTCATCAATCTGATGTTCTGCGGCTTTCCGCTCGGCGCGGCGTTCGGCGGCTTTCTCGCGGCATGGATGATTCCGCATTTCGGCTGGCGCAGCGTGCTGATGCTGGGCGGCGTGGCGCCGCTCGTGCTGTCGGTGCTGCTCATCGTGAAGCTGCCGGAATCGGTGCGTTATATGGTGGCGAAGGCGAAGCCAGTCGAGAAGATTCGCGCGACGCTCGCGCGCATCTCCTCCGACGCCATGCAGGCGGGCTCGTTCTTCATGACGGAAGCCGCGCCCGCCGCGGCGGGGCAGAGCGGCATGAGCGTGGTGCTGTCGCGCTCGTACATCGTCGGCTCGGTCATGCTGTGGCTCGCCTACTTCATGGGCCTCGTGATCTTCTACGCATCGATCAACTGGATGCCGATCCTGCTGAAGGAATCCGGATTGACGCCGCAGAAAGCGACGCTCATTTCCGCGCTGTTCCCGCTCGGCGGCGTCGGCGCGGTGCTGTGCGGCGTGCTGATGGACAAGTTCAACGCCAACCGCATCATCGCGGCGTGTTATGCGCTCACCGCCGTGAGCGTGTATCTGATCGGTCAGGCCGTGGGCAACGTCGGCATGCTCGTGCTCGTCGTGTTCCTCGCGGGCGTTCTGATGAACACCGCGCAATCGTCGATGCCCGCGCTGGCGGCGGCGTTCTATCCGACGCAGGGACGCGGCACGGGTGTCGCGTGGATGCTCGGCATCGGGCGCTTCGGCGGCATCGCGGGATCGTTCCTCGTCGCCGAACTGACGCGCCTGCATTTCAGCTTCGGCGGCATTTTCGGGACGATCGCGGTGGCGGGAATCGTCTCGGCGGTCGCGCTCCTGATCAAGCAGGCGGCGCATCCGCAGACGGCGATGGCGAGCGACCTCAAGGCGACGGAACCGGTCGGGCATTGATTCGACGCAGTTTCGTGCAGGCATAGCGCCCCGCGTGGCTTCGGTCTCGCGGGGCGTTTTTCTTTGCATGACCCGCGTCGCGCGAGGTCCAGCGCCTCAAGAACGGCATCTGTCTGCCGTTAATTCCCATACGGCTTTCGATCGCAGGGCCACGATGCGCCTTTTCACGCAAACGTAGAACGGCACACGATCGCAAGCCGCACAGCAAGCGCCTGCCCCGGCGCTTTCATCGGCTCCTTCAACCAGATCGTGAAAAAAATATCCTTCAAGACCAAGCTCATGAGCACCGTGGGCTTCGTATGGCTCAGTCTGATTCTTCTGTGCGCGCTCAATGCGATCTCCACGAAACACTCGCTGATGCGCAACCGTGAAAACGCGCTCGCCGAACAGGTTCAATCGGCGACGAGCGTCGTCAGGTTCTATGTCAAGCAGGCGCAAAGCGGCGCGCTGCCCGCGGAAGACGCGAAGAAGCTCGCGATCGCCAGCGTGCGCGCGATCCGTTACGGCACGAACGGCTATCTCGCCATCCTCGATTCGAAGATGTTTCAGGTGCTGAACTCGGTGCGCCCGGACACGGAAAACAAGATCAATGATTTCGTCGACAGCACCGGCAAGCACTTCACCGGCGAAATCGTCAAGCACGGTCTCGACGGCTCGCATATCACGACCTATCTCTATCCGAAGCCCGGCGAGACCGAGCCGCTGCCAAAGATCACATACGGCGACTACGTGCGCGAATGGGACTGGCATATCTACACGGGCGCGTATATCGACGATATCGACACGGCCTTTCATGCGATCGTGCTCAAGTCGCTGCTGCTCATCGGCGTGATCGGCGCGGCGTTGACGCTCGCGATGGCGCTCATCATCCGCGGCGTGCTGAAGAGCATCGGCGGCGATCCGCAGGATGTGTCGATCGTCTGCCAGCGCATCGCGGCGGGCGATCTCGCGCAGGCCGTGCAGGTGAAGCCGGGCGACGATTCGAGTCTCATGCATTCGATGCACACGATGCAGTCGCGTCTCACGCAGACGATCGCGCAGATCAAGCTCGTCGCGGATGGCATCACGGCGGCGTCGCGGGAAATTGCAGACGGTCATCACGATCTGTCTTCGCGTACCGAAGAGCAGGCGGCTTCGCTCGCGGAAACCGCATCGAGCATGGAAGAGCTCACCTCGACCGTGCGCCTCAATTCGGATAACGCCGGCCAGGCGAGCCAGCTCGCGGCGAGCGCGTCGTCGACGGTCGAAAGCGGCAGCGGCGTCGTGCTCGGCGTCGTGGCGACGATGGACAAGATCGCGGGCAGCTCGGAGAAGATCGTCGACATCATCGGCGTGATCGAAGGCATCGCGTTTCAGACCAACATTCTCGCGTTGAACGCGGCCGTCGAGGCGGCGCGCGCGGGTGAGCACGGGCGCGGATTCGCGGTGGTCGCATCGGAAGTGCGCGCGCTCGCGCAGCGTTGCGCGGCCGCGGCGAAGGACGTGAAGACGCTCATCGACGAATCGGTGACGAACGTCACGGCGGGGCAGGATCTCGCGCAGCAATCCGGCGACACGATGAAGCAGATTCTCACGTCCGTCACGCGCGTGAACGACATCATGAACGAGATCTCGTCGGCCTCGTCGCAGCAAACGCAGGGCATCGAACAGGTCGGCGTCGCGATCACGCAGATGGACGCCGTCACGCAACAGAACGCGGCGCTCGTCGAGCAGGCGACGGCCGCCGCTGCCGCGCTCGCCGTTCAGGCCGAAGAGCTGAAGCGCGCGGTCTCCGTGTTCAGAACCTGAACGCCTTTCATTCGACGACACTCCGTTTGCGAATCGTCAGACCGTGGCATGTCGCGTGCTGATTCGTATCGTGCGAACCGGCCGCGGCTCAAGCGTCGCGGCCAGCAGGCAGAACAAGCCGCAAGCATCGCATTTCGCAAACCGCAAACAGGAGTGTCCGATATGAAACGTTTCGTCCTTTCCGCCGCTGCCGGCGCCTTCGCTCTCGTCTGTGCATCCGCTTTCGCGCAGGACAATCCGCCGAGCTCGAGCACGGGCCTGCAGGCCGGCGACAACGCGCAAACGACCACGCAGCACGCGCAGTCGAAATCCCACAAATCCACGCATTCGAAGAAGATGCAGAAGAGCCCGATGAACGCGGGCCCGTCCACCGCGCCGGGCGGCACGGCGGCGCCGAGCGGACCGGGCGCGCCGGTCAGCGCGAGCGGCTCGGGTCAGTAACGGGAAACGCGCGATGAAATGACGAACGGGACGCCGCTGGCGTCCCGTTTGCTTTTGGGCTTTTGATCGACGTCTTACTTCGCGAACAGCGACGACATATCCGCGAACGCCTTGATCTCCACGGCATTGCCCGACGGATCGAGGAAGAACATCGTCGCCTGCTCGCCGACTTCGCCCCTGAAGCGCACATGCGGCTCGATGATGAAGCGCGTGCCCGCGGCGCGCAGTCTGCCGGCCAGTTCTTCCCATTGCGGAATAGACAGCACGACGCCGAAGTGGCGCACCGGCACCGCGTCGCCGTCGACCGCGCTCGTCGAACGATGCCCGGCTTCCTCGGGCGCGAGATGCGCGACGATCTGATGCCCATAGAAATTGAAATCGACCCAGGCGTCGGAGCTGCGGCCTTCCGGGCAGCCGAGCAATTCGCCGTAAAACTCGCGCGCAGCGGCGAGGCTGTGAACGGGGAACGCGAGATGGAAGGGCGGCATGGCGTGCTGGGTCGTGCTCATGGCGTGAATCCTTTAATCGACATGTGGGGAACGAAACCCCAGTGTATTGATAAATAAATCTGTTGAAAAACGATATATTGCGTGAGTCACCTCCAATATTTTCGATGAATCGACATGCTGCGCGAACTTCAGACCTTCATCGCGGTGGCGCGCCACGGTACGTTTGCGGGCGCGGGCGCGCATATCGGCCTCACGCAATCGGCGGTGAGCGCGCAGATGCAGCGCCTCGAAGCGCATCTCGGCGTCACGCTCTTCGACCGCACCGGCCGCTCCGCGACGCTCAACAAGGCGGGCAGACGCACGCTCGAACTCGCCGACGAACTGATCGCACTGTACGCGCGTCTGGCCGAACCGGAAGGCGAGGACGGGCGCGGCGGCTTGCTTTCGGTGGGCGCGATCGCCTCGGCCCATGCGGTGCTTTTGCCCGAAGCGATCGGCGCATTCCGGCGCGTGCTGCCCGCCTGGCGCATCCGGCTCGTGCCGGGCGTTTCGCTCAATCTGCTGGCGAGCGTCGATGCGGGCGAGATGGACATGGCCGTCATCATCCGTCCGCCGTTCGCGCTGCAGGCAGAGCTGCGATGGCGCGCGCTCGTCGCGGAGCCGTTCGTGCTGCTCGCGCCCGCCGCCAGGAAAGGCGCTGACTGGCGCGAACTGATCGAAACGGAGCCGTTCATCCGTTATGACCGGCGCTCGTTCGGCGGGCGGCAAGTCGATATGTTTCTGACCAAGCGCCGCATCGCGGTGCGCGACTCGATCGAAGTCGACGAGCTGCCGGGCATCGCGCAACTGGTGGCGCGGGGCCTGGGCGTGGCGCTTCTGCCGGTGTCAGACGGCATCGGTGCGTGGCCGCGCGGTGCGGTCGCGCTCGAACTCGGCGATGCCACGTTCCATCGCGAGATCGGTCTCGTCGAGCGCGCGCGGCGCCTGCGTGCGGACGAGCCGGATGCGGCGACGCGGCTCGCGGGCTGCATCGTCGAGGCGGCGGGGCGTGGCGCGGCGAAAACGCCTGTCGGACGCGCACGCAGGCGGAACCCGGGGCGCGGCATCGCCTAGAATGCGTTGCAGACGCGTTCCCTTCGGTGGATGCCCATGGATGACGAGGAAGATATCGGCGACGCGAGATCCGGCCTCGCGGACACGGCGCTGACGCTCGCGCGATCGGGCGCACGTCGCGCCGAGGCGGCGCTCGCGTGGCTCGATCGCGTCGATCCCGGCACGCATCGGCGTATCAAGGGATTGCGGCTCGTCACCGCGTACGGCCTCGCGGCGGCGCTCGGCGCGTTGCAGGACGTGACGCAGAGCGTGCCGCCGGGCGTGTCCGTCGGCGGGCTCGCGGGCGGGTTCGCGCTCTGGGCGAGCGTGTCGGAGGCGCGCGCGACGCGTTTCGAATCGAGCCGCGATCTCGTCGTGCTATGCATCGCGGCGGCGTTCGGTGCGCTGACCTTTGCTCTGTTCGGCCCGTCGCTGCGCGAGCTCGGGCGCGGCGGCGCCGAGCTGATTCTCGTGACGGGCGCCTTTCTGGCGGGCTACCTGAAGCGGTTCGGAGTGACCGGCGCGGGTATCGGCTCGCAGCTCTACATCGGACAGCTTCTCGCCTATGGGATGGACCTCAGGCCCGGCGATTCACGGGCGATTCTGATCGCCTTGCTGATCGGGATGCTTGCGGCCATCGTGCCGCGCATGTTGAGCGGGCCGGCCGAGCATCCGGCCGTGCTGCCGGCGTTGGCGTCCGAGCCTGCGTATGGACGTCACGCGATATCGCCGGCGTTCGCGATGGGCCTGCAGGCGGCGTGCGGCGCGCTCGTCGTCGTAGTGCTGAACCGCGCGTTCGGGCTGGCGGAATCGGCGTGGGCGATCACGGCTTGCGTGTATGTCGTCGCGACGTCGGCGGTCGGGACGGCGGAGCGCGTGCGGCGACGCATCTACGGGACGCTCGTCGGGGTGCCGATCGGCATCGTTTGCCTGCCGCTTGCGGAGCATTGGCCGCTCGTCGTCTGGACCTTGTCCGCGTTCGCGATGATCGCTTACGCGATGGCGTTGCCGGAGCGGTATGACGTCGCGTGTGGGGCGTTTGCGTTCGTGCTCATCGTGACGATGGCGGCGAGCGGGGTGCATTCCGTGGAACTGCTGACGGCGCGGGCCTGGGAGACGCTTTTGGGTGGGGCGTTGGGGTTGCTTGCGTCGAGGGTTATTTTTCCGTTGCGGGTGGTGAGGGGGTAGGGTGGTGGTTTTTGGCGCCGCAGTGCTCCCTCTTCTTTTGGATAGCAAAGTTATCGGATTTGAAGTCAGAACGAAACAGGCAGGCGAAATGTTGTGTCGATGAAGCTGCGCAAAGCTGACGCTTCTTGAATTCGAGCGTTATGCGAGTAAGCGCCGCCCCGCACGGCGCAACGCTGATAAACCAACGCGAACACGCAACTGCCGAAAGCGCAAAAGCACCAGCTAACCCAACCAGCTCAACGCCCCGCCACCTTCTCCAGCAACCTGTCCAGCACGTCGAAATCGACCGGCTTCACGAGATGCATATCGAAGCCCGCCTGCGCGGAGCGTTCCTTGTCGCTCTCCTGCCCGAACCCCGTCATCGCGACCACTTTGGCGGGTCCAAGGAGCCGTTGCGAGCGCAGCGTCCGCAGCACCGCGTACCCATCCATATCGGGCAACGCCAGATCGAGCAGAACCAGATCCGGAGGAAAATGCCGAATGACTTCGAGCCCTTCCTTGCCGTGATACGCGGTGCGCACGTCATGCCCCTTCATCTGCAGCAGCATGGCGAGGCTGTCGGCTGAATCCTGGTTGTCGTCGATCAGCACGACGCGCAGACCATCGCCCGCGGCCTGCGTCGCGTTCTGCGCGAGCACGCGATGCGGCCGCGGCGCATCGTCGTCGGACGCATAGGGCAGGCGCACCGTAAACGTGCTGCCCTGATTCGGCCCGGCGCTCACCGCGCTGATCGAGCCGCCATGCATCTCGACGATCGACCGGCACAGCGTGAGTCCGATGCCGAGCCCCGCTTCGCCGGGATTGAGATAGTGATCCTCCTGCACGAAGAGATCGAAGATGGACGCGAGGCCCTTTTGCGAAATGCCGCGCCCGGTGTCGATCACTTTCAGCAGCAGCGCGGTCGGCTCAGGCTCGACGACAACGCTGATCGTGCTCCCCCGCGGCGAGAACTTCGACGCGTTGTTCAACAGGTTCTGCACGACCTGCACGAGCCGTGTGCTGTCCCCCACCACATGAACCGGCTCCTGCGGCAGCTTCGTGACGACGCGCTGCATGCGCTCATCGGTGAAAGGATGCACGAGCTCGGTGCTGCGCGCGACGATATCGCTCACGTCCACGCGCGCCATGCGCAGATCGATCTTGCCCGTGGTGATGCGGCCCATGTCCAGCAGATCGTCGACGAGCCGGCCGAGATGCGACGTCTGCCTGTCGATGATGTCGCGGCACGCGGCGACGCGCTGCGGCATGTCCGTTTCCATCTGCATCACGCCGATGGCATTGCGCACCGGCGCGAGCGGATTGCGCAGCTCGTGCGCGAGCGTAGCGAGAAACTCGCTGATGCGCCGCGACGATACCTCGAGCTGCTCGAGGCGCTTGCGCTCGCTCATGTCGCGCGTGACCTTCGCGAAGCCGCGCAGCACGCGATGCTCGTCGTACACCGCCGTGATGATCACGTTCGCCCAGAAGAGCGAGCCGTCCTTGCGCACGCGCCAGCCTTCGTTTTCCACGCGGCCAGTGCGAATCGCGGTCTGTAGTTCGATCTCGGGAAGGTTCGCGGCCAGATCCTCGGGGCAATAAAACGTCGAAAAGTGCTTCCCGAGAATCTCCGATGGCTGATAGCCCTTGATGCGCATCGCGCCCGTATTCCAGCTCGCGATATGGCCGCCCGTATCGAGCATGAAGATCGCGTAGTCGCTCACGCTTTCCACGAGCAAACGGAAGCGCTCTTCGGACAGACGCAGCTTTTCCTCCTCGGCACGCTTGGCGGTGAGATCGTGCGTGCATTTCGCGTAGCCGATGATCTCGCCCTTCGTATTGCGCGCCGCGGTAATGACGACGTTCGCCCAGAACAGCGAGCCGTCCTTGCGCACGCGCCAGCCTTCATCCTCGAAGCGGCCGGTCGCGTACGCCTGCTTCAGTTCGTATTCGGGCCAGCCGCGCGCCACCGACTCCGCCGTGTAGAAGCGCGACAGATGCTGGCCGATGATCTCGTGCGCCTCATAACCTTTGATCTTGCGTGCGCCGCTGTTCCAGCTCGTGATGCGGCCGTTGAGGTCGAGCATGAAAATCGCGCAGTCTTCGATCGCATCGACGAGCGCGTGATACTGCGCGTCGGTCATTGCGCGCCCGCTCGAAGCCGGGCCTGCGACGCCGAGTTGGGGAACGGCGGATCTCGATCTGGTCATGGGTCTGTAGTCAGCGCAGCGGTGATGTGGTGTATCGCATTTCCGTGTAGCCGGTGCGTGGCCGGTGGACATCGCCTGGACAAAAGTCGCTTACGACAGTTTACCCGCTGGCGGCGCCTCGCACCGAAGCCTTTGTAACAAGCGGTAGGCGGCGGCTGGCCGTCCCGTAAACGTCCCTTGACAGCGCGCGGTGTGATTTATAGCTTTTAATCATTTCAATCCCGAAAAGAGCCTCGCTCATCCGTCGGATCGGCCGCTCGACGCATCCAGCGAACTCGTCTGTTGCGCACCGCCCTGACGTTTGCAAACGGAGGCTCTCATGGACCGTCGTCGCTTCCTCTCGCTGTCCGCGTTCTATACCGTCGCGGCCGCCACCGGCACGATTGCCGCCTGCCATTCGGGCGATCACGACGACAACGGCAACGCCGGGGGCGGCGGTTCGACGCCGCCGCCCGCGGGCGCATTTGCGTTCCCGCAAGGCGTCGCGAGCGGCGATCCGCGCGACGTCTCCGCGGTATTCTGGACCCGCTGCGTCGCGAACGGCAGCAATGCGGCGGCGTCGCCGTCGCCCGTCGCGGTGACGTTGCAGGTGTCCGCGCAGCAGAACTTCGCGCAGCTCGTCGCCAGCGTGCCGTTGAGTGCCGTCGCAGATTACGACTTCACCGTGCGGACCAAGGTCACCGGTCTCGCCGCGAAGACGACGTACTACTACCGTTTCGTCGCGGGCAGCGACATCAGCGCGACGGGCACGACGCGCACCGCGGCCGCGGCGAACGAAGCCATCCCGCAACTGCGCTTCGCTTGGTTCGTGTGCCAGAACTGGAGCGCGAATCACTGGCAGGCAATGTCGCTGCTGGCCGCTGAAACCGATCTCGACTTCGTCGTGCATCTGGGCGATTACATCTACGAGGCGGGCTTCGCCGCGCAACCCGGCACCGTGGAGCCGGCGCATCTGGCGATCACGCTGCCGAGCGGCGGTGCCTATGCCAGCACGCTCGATGACTACCGCACGCTGTATCGCACGTATCGCGGCGACGCGCGCCTGCAGAACGTGCATGCGCGCTTCCCGGTCATCGCGATCTGGGACGATCACGAATTCTCCGACGATTGCTGGCAGGATCATCAGACCTATACGAACGCCAATCTTCAGCAGACCGCGCGACGCCGCAATGCGAATCAGGCGTGGGCCGAGTACTTGCCGGTCGACTGGGGCGACGTGTCGTTCGATCTCAACAACACGGCCTACGACAACATCCGCATCTATCGCGACTTCCACTTCGGCTCGCTCATGCATCTCGTGATGACCGACGAGCGGCTCTATCGCGACGATCACGTCGTGAGCGAAGCGGCCATCGCGCAGGCGCTCGGGCACGATCCGGTCAACGGCAACGATCTCGTCGGCTCGCGTTATTTCGTGGCCCAGCAAGTGCTCGCGCGATTCGAAGCAGCCGATACGCAACGGCTCGGGCGCGTACCCTCTATCTTCGGTCCCGCGCAGACGCAATGGTGGAAAGACACGCTGAAGGCTTCCACCTCGATATGGAAGGTATGGGGCAACGAAGTGATGATGAACCGACTGTGGCTCGATCTCACGTCGATCGCGCCCGCGCCCGATAACGTCGTGTTCGTGCTCGATTGCGACGCGTGGGATGGCTATCCGTCGCACAAGGCGGATCTGCTGTCGTTCGTGAAGGCGCAGAACATCACGAATCTCGTCGCGATCACGGGCGATCTGCATGCGTTCCAGGCGGGCATCGTGCGCGACGTGCCCAATCCCGCGACGGGCACGCCGGTGATGATCGATCTGATGTCGGCGGGCATCAGCAGCCAGCCTTTCTTCGAAGACGTGAAGACGTATGCGGCGGGCATGCCCCTCGCCTCGCTGATCGGTTCATCGGCGCTATTGGACAGCTTCATCCGCCAGAACAATCCGGACATGCTGTATGCCGATCACGATGGCATCGGCTACGCATCGGCGACTCTCACGCCCACGCAGTTCGTCGCGATCTTCAACAAGATGAAGTTCCTCAATGCCGACGGCACTGCGCCGCAAAGCCCGCTGCAAAAGCGCACGCGACTGACGATCAATGCGGGCGCGGTATCCGTCGCTGTCGAGGACAACGTATGAATGCACAACGCGCTTCATACACAAGCGATCGATCCATCCATTCCTATCCGTGCTTTTGAGGGGATTTCAACGCCGATCCGCGCACGTAGACTGCGTGCACATTTCATGAGGTCGGTTGCTGGCAGGCAGTGCAATGAGGCCGATTTGAAGTGGCTATGTGAAACCCTCAGGAGCACTATCATGACCGGCAAACTCAAAGGCATCATCCTCGTCGCGGCGCTCGCGGGCGCTTCCCATGCAATGGCGAGCGGCTATGGCCCTGCACCGTATTACTCGCCGATGGACGGCGCGCCCATGTCGCAGCAAGGCATGAACATGCAGACGATCGCACAGGATGCACAGCAAACCAACGACGCGAGCGTCGACAAGTCGAAGCAGGACAGCCCGCTCATGCAGGCGCAGGACTGAGCACGTCTGCGATGACTTCGCGTCCTGCCGGTCATGCCGGCGGGACGCGCTCGTCCTGAATCCGCCGATGCGGTGACACCCATGGTGAGCCGTTCTTCCGGGGGGATTTCAAGTCGACCGCACGCAATTACACTGCGTGCACATTTCGGAGGGTCGAGCCTGTGGCAGGCAGTGCGAAGAGGCCCTTGAAGTGAACCTTCGAAACCTTCAGGAGCACGACCATGACAGGAAGACTCATCGGCATTGTCCTCATCGCGGCGCTGGTCGCCGGATGCTATGCGCTCGCACGCGGCCATGGTCCCATGACGTACTACATGGACGACAACGCGCTGCTGTCGCGCTATCTCGCCGATGCACAGACGCTCGCAAGCGACAGTCAGCCCGCGAGCGCGAGTGTCGCGACCGTGAAGCACGACAGCCCGCTGCTTCAGTCGCAGGACTGACGACGCTCGGCGAAATGCGGCTGATGTACTGGGTCGAGATCATCGCCGACGATTCAATGGAACGCCTGATTCGCCGCGTTTTTCGCGGCGTTCGATGCGCCGTCCGCGCCGACGTTCCCGACGGTTTCCTTCGCGCGCCCGATTTCGATCTTCGGCATGAACAGCATCGCGACGACGGTGCCGAGCGCGATCACGAACATTGCCGCGAACGTCAGATGCAGCGAGTGATGCAGCACGAGTCGGATCTCGTTGTTCATCGCGAAGTCGCCGGGCACGGACGAGAGCAGTTGCTTCAACTGGTCCGCGTGCACGGGCGGCAGGCCGTCCGTATGCGTGAGGCCGTAGTTCTGCACCGCGCCGAACACGGCGGCGCCGAGCGTGTTGCCGAGATTGCGCGAGAAGAGGTTCGATGCGGTCGCGCTGCCTCGCTCGTGCGGCTGCACGATTTCCTGGATCAGGATGAGACACGACACGCTCGTGATGCCCATGCCGAAGCCGAGCACCGCCGAGCCGACGCCCGCCCAGATCGCGCTCGATTGCGGACCGAGCAGCACGAAGGGCAACGCGCCGAGCGGAATGAACACCGGGCCGATCATCAACAGGCGCCTCAGACCGATGCGGCTGAACGAGCGCGAAGTAAAGGTCGCGCCGCTCGGCCAGCCGATCATCATCATCGTGAGCGCGAGGCCCGCTTCGACCGGCGTGCGATGCATCACGCCCTGCACGTACATCGGCAGGAAGGTGGTGAGGCCCATCATCGCCATGCCGGCGAGCAGGGTCGCGACGTTGCTCGCCGCGATCGGCCGATGCGACCACAGGCCGAACGAGATCATCGGATCGGCGGCGCGGCGCTCCTGAACCACGAAGCACACGCTGGCGATGACCAGCACCGCGATCTCGATGCCGACGCGCGCATTGCTCGCGTGGCCGGCGTCGGTGAGCGTCATCATCAGCGCGGCGACGGCGGCGGTGAAGAAGAACGCGCCCGCGAAATCGATCGCCGGACGGCCGTGACGCTTTTCCTCGTGCAGGAAGAGGATGAAAAGCAGCGCGGCCAGAATGCCGATCGGCACGTTGATCCAGAAGATCCACGCCCACGAGAACTGGCGGATCAGCAGGCCGCCGACCATCGGCCCGAGCACGGCGGACACCGCCCAGACGCTCGCGAGATAGCCCTGCACCTTGCCGCGCTCGCGCGCCGGATAGAGATCGCCGACCACCGTCAGCGCGACCGGCAGGATCGCCCCCGCGCCGACACCCTGGATCAGCCGGAACACGATCATCGCGGGCATCGACCACGCGAAGCCCGCGAGCACCGAGCCGATCAGAAAGATGGCGATGCCCGCAAGGATGGCCGGCTTGCGGCCGTACAGGTCCGCGAGCTTGCCGAACACCACCGTGAGCGCCGTCTGCGTGAGCAGGAAGGAAGAAAACACCCAGCTGTAGAGATTGAGCCCGCCGAGTTGCGTCGCGATTTGCGGCATCGCGGTCGAGACGATGGTGGCTTCGATCGCGACCATGGCCATCGAGGCCATGACCGCTGCAATGACGAGGGGACGGGCGGTTTGTCTGTTCTGTGACATGCGGTGATGAATGGCAGATCGCGCGCCGCGCGAACCGGATGCGGTGCGCGCGAAGCGGTCATGCTCGAAAGATGGAATTGCGGCGGCGACGCCCAGGCTTGCGAATTCCTTGCAGCCGAAGCAATGTCGCCGATGAAGAAGCGCCGGATGCAATGTTATCCCGCCGCGGGAAACGCTGCTCGGCGACGCCTGACGCGCCCTCATTCAACGCTAATTCTTCGCGCCTACGCTTCTTCATGTGGACGGGCGGCGCTTGCCCCAGCACTTTGCGGCTCGTTTCACGTTTTTCGTAACTCCTCAGCCCTTGGGCGTCGGCCGTCATCGGACCGACGCCCTTTTTCTTCCGGCGCTCACGCGCAGCTGTCACGCACATGTCGTCTTTCAGACCGAAATCTCCGGGAATGTCGCCTAAAATCGAACGGGCAGCTGAATCGCCCCGTTCCTTTCCGAAGCGGCGCACCCGGATGATCAAATCACTGAAGAATCAACTCGTCGTCGCGCTGGGGCTGCTCGTGAGCGTGATCGGCGTCGTGCAGGGCGTGAGTTCGTATCAGTTGAGCAAGACCGGCATGAGCGCGCTCCTCGACATGCGGCTCGAACAAGTGGCGGCGCGCATGCGCGACGGCTTCGCCGAGGGCATACCGCAGAATCCCGCGCGCGGCTCGCAGGACGATCGCGATGTCGTCGTCGTCGTGTGGAAGCCCGATGCCACTTTCCCGTTCCGCACGACCGATCCGTCACTGCATTTTCCGCGCGACGCGCAAGCGGGTTTCTCCGGCGTCGAGGTCAACGACGAACATTGGCGCGTCTTCACCCGTCAGGAGCCGACGATGACCATTCAGGTCGCGCAACGTTCGTCCGTGCGCCGCGAGATCACGCAGGAAGCCGCGACGCAAACGCTCTGGCCGATCGCCGTACTGCTGCCGCTCATATGGATCGCGGTCGCGCTCGTCGTGCGGCGCTCGCTGCGTCAGTTGAACGAGCTGGGCGCGCAGGTGCGGGCCATCGACATGGGTCATCTGCAGCCGCTGCCGACCGTCGGCGTGCCGACGGAAATCACGCCCTTCATCGAGTCGATCAACACGATGATCGAGCGCCTGGCCACCTCGATCGAAAAGGAACGCAAGTTCATCGCCGACGCCGCGCACGAACTCCGCACGCCGCTCACCGCGCTTCAGCTTCAGGCCGACAATCTCGCGCCGCATATCGTCGCCGGCAATCAGGAGCGCTTTCAGGAATTGCGCAAGGGCATCGCGCGCAGCGGCAAGCTCATCGCGCAACTCTTGCGGCTCGCGCGCGCCGATGCACCGGTGAACGGCGCACCGCTCGCGCGCGTAGACCTCTCGGAAGTGGTGACGGGCGCCGTCGCCGACGTGCTGCCGATCGCGATCTCGCGCGGCATGGACATCGGCGCGGAGGAAATGGTGAACGCGCACGTGCGCGCGGTCGAGACGGACATCGGGATGGCGGTGAAGAATCTCGTGTCGAACGCGGTGCGCTATACGCCGGATGGCGGCACCATCGACCTGCGCATGCGGCGTGACGGCGACATGGTCTGGATCGACGTGATCGACAACGGCCCGGGCATCGACGAAGCACTGCTGCCGCGCGTGTTCGATCGCTTTTTCCGGGCGAATCCGGACGTGGAGGGCAGCGGGCTAGGCTTGTCCATCGTGAAGGCTATCGCCGCGCGCTACGGCGGCGACGTCACGCTGAGAAACCGCAGCGACGGCCAATCGGGCATCGTCGCTTCAATCAGCTTTCCGGTCGAAGAAGTCAGCGAAAACGTGCCTGCGCCTGTATTCAACACGTAGGGATTTGCGCGCGCTTTTACGACGATTACAATGCATTCGCTGCGCGGCACGAAGCGATCTTCACCGGTCAGTAGAAGAATTAAATAGACCGGTCGTGCGTTTGGATTTTTCGGGCCGCATTCCTAGGCGCGTGGCGCGCGCCATTCTCGCGAGGCGCGGGGTGGAACATGCGAATTCTCCTGATCGAAGACGACGTGCAGATCGGCACGAGCCTCATGCGTGCGCTCAAGGATGCCGACTATGCCGTGGACTGGGTCCGCGACGGCAACGCGGGCCGCGAGGCGATCAACGCCGCCGAATACACCGTCGTGCTGCTCGATCTCGGCTTGCCGGGCGTGACGGGCATCGAGCTGTTGCGACAGGCGCGCACGGGCGGAAACGCGACGCCGGTGCTGATCCTCACCGCGCGCGATGATGTCGACACACGCGTTCAGGGCCTCGATCTCGGCGCCGACGACTATCTGCTCAAGCCCTTCAATATGCCCGAACTCCTTGCGCGCATCCGCGCGGTGCTGCGGCGCAAGGCGGGCTACGCGGTCTCGCGTCTCGGCGACGATTCGATCTGCCTCAATCTCGACCAGCGCACGCTCACCTGCGGCGAGAATTCGGGCGTGCTGTCCGCACGTGAATTCGCGCTGATGCACGCGCTGCTCGAACGTCCCGGCACGATCTTCTCGCGCGACCAACTGGAAGACCGGCTCTATGGCTGGGGCAAGGAAGTGGAGAGCAACGCCGTGGACGTGCTGATCCATTCGGTGCGCAAGAAATTCGGCGCGGGCGTGATCCGCAACGTGCGCGGGCTCGGCTGGACCGTGATGCTCGGGCAGGCGGGCCGCGAGGAAACGAAGTAGCGCGCGTTGCATCGGCGGCGCGGCGCTCAGGGCCGATCGTGATGCCGCCCGAGGGCGCCGCAGAAATACATGCTGTAGTCGTGATCCTGCGTTTCGACCTGACGCATGCGGCGTTCGAGATCGGCGAGATCGCTCGATGATGCGAGATAGGCGTCGCGGGCCTCGTCCGGCGTGTGAATCGAGAAGAGATGGTCGATGGACTGCGAAAGACGTGCAAACATGATGTGCTCCCGTCGTTGAAAAAAGGCCGATATGAGTGGGGCCGACGAAAGCAGGTTATGCCCGGCGAATTAGAAAGGAATGAGAGCGCAATCGCATGCCTTCGATGCGCGATTGCGCCCTTCGCATGACGAAGCGTTCGCCAACGCACCGTGAATCCGATCGCACTGCGGGCAGGCACTGCCGCGCCGCACCATCCCGTGCTATCGTGCTTTTATACGGGTTACATGCGGGTTTCGATACGAAACGCCGTGCGTCATCCGCGTTCGTCGATCGTCTCTCGTGAAGGCCGCCATGAACGATGTGTCTCGTATCCTCAGTGCCCGCGACCGCGTCGAGTTGCTCTGCTGGCTCACGTGCGGCAGTCTCGGCGCGTATTACCTGAATGGCGACTGGCCTGCCGCCTCGTTTCACGTGCAGGCCGCGCATAAATGGCTCGACCGGCATCAGCGCCTCGCGGACTGGCTCACGGTCGCCAAGCTCGCCGCCATTGCACGCGAGATCGCCACGCAGCATTGCGCGCTGCTCGAAGCGGACTGGGCGCGCGACGCCGTCGAGGAAATCCTCGACAGTGAAGACCTCAACTATCAATCGGATGTCGTCCGGCAGGTCTTCGACGATTGCCGCCGCGCACTCGCCGAAAAGCGCACGCCGGAATGACGTGCTCGCGCGCACGGGCAGGCTCTAGCGCGAATTACTGTATGGATGTACAGTAAGCCATTTTTATTGCCTGGCGGCACTGCCTCAGCATGTTCGGTGCGTTCTCCTCTGTCGATTTCGCCTTGAGCGCGTCTCGTTGCGCAGCGACGTTCTGATCGCCGCAATGGACACGCCGTCTCCGACACCCGCGCCGCGCCGCATCGCGCATCTCGACATGGATGCGTTCTTCGCGTCGGTCGAACTCCTGCGTTATCCCGAACTGCGCGGCATGCCCGTCGTGGTCGGCGGCGGCCGCAGCGCCACGCCCGAGACGCTCCCCGACGGCTCGCGCCGCTTCAGGCGCCTGCGCGATTACGCGGGCCGCGGCGTCGTGACCACATCCACTTACGAGGCGCGCAAGTTCGGCGTCTTTTCCGCAATGGGCATGATGAAGGCCGCGCAGCTCGCGCCCGACGCGATCCTTCTGCCGACCGACTTCGAGTCCTATCGCCACTACTCGCGCCTCTTCAAGGCCGCGATCGCGACGTTTACGACGCAGATCGAGAATCGCGGCATCGACGAGATTTATATCGACGTCAGCGATCTGCCCGGCGAGCCGGCCGATATCGGCCAGCGGATGAAGGACGCCGTGCGCGAGGCGACCGGGCTCACGTGCTCGATCTGCATCGCGCCGAACAAGCTGCTCGCAAAGATCGGCTCCGAGCTCGACAAGCCCGACGGCCTCACCATCCTCACGATGGCCGACCTGCCGACGCGCATCTGGCCGCTCGCCGCGCGCAAGGTGAACGGCATCGGCCCGAAGGCGAGCGAAAAACTCGCGGCGCTCGGCATCGTCACTGTGGGCGATATCGCCGCCGCCGATCCCGGGTTCCTGCAGACGCACTTCGGCGGCACGTATGCCGCATGGCTCGCGCGCATCGCGCAGGGACAGGACGAGCGGCCTGTCGTCGTGAGTTCGACACCCAAGTCGATGAGCCGCGAGACCACGTTCGAGCGCGACTTTCATCCGAAGCAGGATCGCGCGACGCTCTCCGCGGAGTTCACGGGCCTGTGCACGCGTGTCGCCGAGGACTTGCAGCGCAAAGGCTATGTCGGGCGCACGGTGGGCATCAAACTGCGCTTCGACGACTTTCGCACCGTGACGCGCGATCTCACCGTGCCTGTTGCGACCGCTGATCCGGTCGAGATCCGCCGCGCCGCGACCGAATGCCTGAAGCGAATCGTGCTCGATCGCCGCATCCGGTTGCTTGGCGTGCGCGTCAGCGCGCTCGCGGGGCGCGATGAGAGTGGTTTCGCCGAGCCGGTGCAGGTCGAATTGCCGTTCGACGCCGCCGGCGACTAAGCGTTTCCCCGTACGGCGCACTCGTCACCCAATGCCTATTAGGCTGATCAATACAGAAGTCTTTCATTGGTTCACCGCTCTGAGCGGGCTTTATCGCAGCGGCGCATAACGAAAGCTCGGATCCTTCGTTGCCGGCTCAATCGACGCGCGTTAGATTGTTCGCTTCCCCGAAGTTATCGATGGTTATCGATTCGACCGTGACGATTCAGACCGCTTTCAATCCCGCTCTCGCTTCCCTTGCCACATCCCGCGAAGCCGCCGATCAACCCATCGAGATTCGCCAGTTCGACGCGCCGCTCGGCGCCGAAGTGATCGGGCTCGATCTGTCGAAGCCGATATCGAAAGCCGATTTCGCGCGCATTCACCGCGCGCACCTGGATCATCACGTGCTCGTGTTTCGCGATCAGCGCATCACGCCCGATGAGCAGGTCGCGTTCAGCAAGCGTTTCGGCCCGTTGCAGATTCACGTGCTGCATCAGTTCGCGCTCGCGGGACATCCGGAAGTGCTGATCGTGTCGAACATCGTCGAGAACGGCAAGCCGATCGGCCTCGGCGATGCAGGCCATTTCTGGCACTCGGATCTCTCGTACAAGGACAAGCCGAGTCTCGGGTCACTTTTGCATGCGCAGGAATTGCCCACGGTCGGCGGCGACACGCTCTTTGCGAACCAGCATCTCGCGTGGGACACGCTGCCCGTGCATCTGCGCGATGCGGTCGAAGGCCGTGCGGCCGAGCACACGTATCTCGCCAAATACGCCGAGCTGCAACAGCGCAGCCCGTGGCGGCCCAATCTTTCGGCGGAGCAGATCGCGCAGGTCAAGCCGGTCACGCATCCGATCGTGCGCACGCATCCGGAAACCGGGCGCCGCGCGCTCTTCGTCAGCGAGCATTTCACGACGCGCGTGATCGGCTTGCCCGAAGACGAAAGCCGCGCCTTGCTCGCGGAACTGTTCGCGCACAGCACGCGGCCAGAGTTCATCTATCGCCATCAATGGCGCGAGAGCGACATGGTGTTCTGGGACAACCGCTCGGTCATGCATCTCGCGGCGGGCACGCCCGACGATCAGCGCCGCAAGCTGTATCGCACGACCATCGAAGGCGACGCGCCTTTCTAAATACGAATATCGCTTCATTCACGGGGTTTTTCGATGCATTCTCGATCAGGGAAGGGCGCGCTCCGCGCCTTCATGGCCGCGCTCGCGGTCTCGCTCGGCATCACGTCGGCGAGCGCGCATGCGGAAGGCACATTGCGTATCGCCGAGCAGTTCGGTGTCGTCTATCTGTTGCTCAATGTGGCGCGCGATCAGAAGTTCATCGAGCAGGAAGGCAAGAAAGAAGGCCTTGATATCAAGGTCGATTGGGCGAAGCTGTCGGGCGGTTCGAGCGTGAACGACGCGCTGCTGTCCGGCTCGGTCGATATCGCGGCGGCGGGCGTCGGCCCCTTGCTGACGATCTGGGACCGTACGCACGGACGGCAGAACGTGAAGGGCGTCGCGTCGCTGGGCAATTTTCCGTATTACCTCGTATCGAACGATCCGCGCGTGAAGACCATCGCCGATTTCAGCGAAAAGGACCGCATCGCGGTGCCGGCGGTCGGCGTGTCCGTACAGTCGCGCATCCTGCAATATGCGGCGGCCAAGCAATGGGGCGACAAGCAATATGATCGCCTGGACAAGCTCACGCAGGCCGTGCCGCATCCCGATGCGACCGCGGCGATCATCGCGGGCGGCACGGAGATCAATGCGCACTTCGGCAATCCGCCGTTTCAGCAGCAGGAACTCGCGGGCAATCCGAAAGCGCATATCGTGCTCAATTCATACGATGTCCTCGGCGGCCCGAGTTCCGCGACCGTGCTCTACGCGACCGAGAAGTTCCGCAACGAGAATCCGAAGACATATCGCGCGTTCGTCGCCGGTCTCGCCGATGCCGCGCGCTACATCACGCAGCATCCCGATCAGGCCGCCGATATCTATCTGCGCGTGAACAATGCGAAAATCGATCGTGATCTGCTCATCAAGGTGATCAAGGATCCGTCGGTGCAATTCAAGGTCGCGCCGCAAAACACGTTCGCGCTTGCGCAGTTCATGCATCGCGTCGGCGCGATCAAGAACGAGCCGAAGTCGTGGCAGGACTACTTCTTCTCCGATCCCGCGACGAAGGACGGAAGCTGAACAGGCGCGCTTATCGGCGAGCGCGAATTGGATATGCGCATTGATTGGTTCGCTCGAGACGAGCGCGCCGGTATCGTGTTCGTTTGCCATCCAGCAGACAGATCATGGCCGCCAATCCCCAAGCGCTTTATTCAGAGGAAGCCGATCGTCAGACTTCCATGAGCGGCAAGCTTCTGAGCGCGAAGAACGTCACGCTCGAATACCGCACGCCCGAGCGTCTCGTGCGCGCGACGCACGATGTCAGTTTCGATGTGTACGGCGCCGACCGCTTCGTGCTGCTCGGGCCGTCGGGCTGCGGTAAGTCCACCTTGCTCAAGGCCGTCGCCGGTTTCATCGAGCCTGTCGCGGGCAGCATCGAAATCGGCGGCGAGCGCGTGCGCGGGCCGGGCGCGGATCGCATCGTCGTGTTTCAGGAATTCGACCAGTTGCCGCCGTGGAAGACGGTTCTCCAAAACGTCGCCTTCCCGTTGCGCGTCGCGCGCAAGCTCGGCCGCGCCGAAGCGCGTGAGCGCGCGCTGCATTATCTCGACAAGGTCGGCCTCGCCAAATTCGCCGACGCTTATCCGCACACGCTATCGGGCGGCATGAAGCAGCGCGTCGCCATTGCGCGCGCGCTCGCGATGCAGCCGCGCGTGCTCCTGATGGACGAGCCCTTCGCCGCGCTCGATGCGCTCACGCGCCGCCGCATGCAGGAAGAGCTGTTGCGCCTGTGGAGCGACGAGCGCTTCACGTTGCTGTTCGTCACGCATTCGATCGAGGAAGCGCTCATCATCGGCAATCGCATTCTGCTGCTGACGCCGCATCCGGGGCGCGTGCGCGCTGAACTGAACAGTCATCAATACACGCAGGAAAGCATGGGTCGCGGAGAGTTTCAGCAAAGCGTTGCGCGCATTCATCGTCTGCTGTTCGAAGAGGAGGCGCAATGAGCACGCCGCATCTGATCGTGCCGCCCGTGCGGCCCGAATACGAAGTCACGCCCGCCGCGCTTGCCGGGGTCGAACACGAAGCGCCGCTGCCGCTTGCGAAGCGGCTTGCGGATCGCGCGTGGCTGCGCAAGTCCATCATCGCGATCGTGTTGATCGCGATCTGGGAAATCGCCGCGCGCGCCGTCGATAACGATCTCCTGCTGCCGACTTTCAGCGCGACTTTCGTCGCGTTCGTGCAGGGCATTGCGTCGGGCGAGCTGATCGCGAAGGTCGGCATTTCGATGTCGGTATTGCTGCGCGGCTATGCGCTCGGCGCAGCGCTCGCGTTCGTGCTGACGTCGCTTGCGGTATCGACGCGCATCGGCCGCGACATCCTTTCTATGCTCACTGCGATGTTCAATCCGCTGCCGTCCATCGCACTGTTGCCGCTCGCGTTGCTGTGGTTCGGCCTCGGGACGGGAAGCCTGCTCTTCGTGCTCGTGCATTCGGTGTTGTGGCCGCTCGCGCTCAATACGTATTCCGGATTCCAGGCGGTGCCTTCGACCTTGCGCATGACCGGCCGCAACTACGGTCTTACCGGCATGCGTCATGTGATGCTGATCCTCGTGCCCGCCGCGATGCCGTCGATTCTCGCGGGGCTGCGCGTCGGCTGGGCATTCGCGTGGCGCACGCTGATCGCGGCGGAGCTCGTGTTCGGCGCGAGCTCGGGCAAGGGCGGCCTCGGCTGGTACATCTTCCAGAATCGCAACGAGCTTTACACGGATCGCGTGTTCGCCGGGCTCGCCGCGGTCATCGTGATCGGCCTCGCCGTCGAGCATCTCGTGTTCGATACCGTCGAGCGCGTCACGGTGCGTCGCTGGGGCGTGCAGCAATAACTGCGATCAATTTCCGTCGCGAATGAAGTCGATGAATGCGCGCAGCGGCCCCGGCATGTGCGCGCGGCTCGGATAGTAGAGCCGCGGGCCGGTGAAACTCTGCCACCACGGCTTGAGCACCGGCACGAGCGCGCCGGCGTCGATCGCCTCGCGCACGAATTCGTCGAACGTATAGACGAGACCCAGCCCGGCGATCGCCGCGCTTCTGCTTATTTCGATCGACGACGTGACGAGCGGACCCTGCGGTGCGATGCGCATCACTTCCTTGCCGCGCATGAATTCCCACACCGCCAGCACGCCGCTGTCGAAGCGATGCCCGATGCACGCGTGGTTCACGAGATCGCGCGGATGTTTCGGCTCGCCGTGCGCGGCGAGATAGGACGGCGCCGCAACCGCGACGAAGCGCTGCGTGCGCGGCCCGATCGGCACCGCGATCATGTCGCGCTCGATGCGCTCGTCGTAGCGAATGCCCGCATCGAAACCGGCGGCGAGCACGTCGATGAACGTATCGGTTGCGCTGATTTCCAGCTTGATGCCCGGATGCGCCGTCAAAAAGCGCGCGACGATGGGCGGCAGTATTTCGCGCGAGACGATCCTCGGCACGTTTAGCCGCAGCGTGCCGGTCGGGCTGTCGCGAAAGTGGTTGACGGCATCGAGCGCGCCCGCGATTTCCGCGAAGGCGGGCGCAAGGCGTTCGATCAGCCGCTCGCCCGCTTCGGTCGGCGTGACGCTACGCGTCGTGCGATTGAGAAGGCGCACGCCCAGCCGTGTTTCGAGCCTACGGATCGCCTCGCTCAGCGACGACGCCGACACGCCGCGCAACAGCGCCGCCTGCCTGAAGCCGCGCGAGCGCGCGACGGCCAGAAACGCGTGAAGGTCTGACAAATCCGGCTCGTTCATGGTTTGCTCATTGTTCGCATGGGCGCACAGCCCATTCGCATTGAGGCGGATTATCGCACGTGTCAATTGCTCCCATAATCCTCTCCACGTCCTTCAGGAGAGAACCATCATGGAACAACGCAGACTCGGGAAGACCGGACCGCAATCGTCGGCCATCGGGCTCGGATGTATGGGCATGTCGGGCATGTACGGGCCATCGGATCGCGCGGAGAGCATCGCGACGATTCACGCGGCGCTCGAAGTGGGCATCACGCTGCTCGACACCGGCGACTTCTACGGCATGGGCCACAACGAAATGCTGATCGGCGAGGCGCTGAAAAGCGCGCCGCCTTCACGGCGCGATTCGGCGATTGTGAGCGTCAAGTTCGGCGGCATGCGCGACCCGGCCGGCAATTTCATCGGGTTCGACGGACGTCCCGTTGCCGTGAAGAACGCGCTCGCGTACACGTTGCAGCGGCTCGGCGTCGACCATATCGACATCTTCCGCCCCGCGCGGCTCGATGCGAACGTGCCGGTCGAAGATACCGTCAGCGCCATCGCCGACATGATCGAGGCGGGCTATGTGCGTCATGTCGGGCTGTCGGAAGTGGGCGCGGAAACGATCCGCAAGGCGGCGGCCGTGCATCCGGTGTGCGATCTGCAAATCGAGTATTCGCTGATCTCGCGCGGCATCGAGGACGCGATCCTTGCGGCATGCAGGGAACTCGGCATCGGCATCACGGCGTATGGCGTGCTGTCGCGGGGGCTCATCAGCGGACACTGGAGGAAGGACGCCGCGCAAGCGGGCGACTGGCGCGCGAACAGTCCGCGCTTTCAGCAAGGCAATGTCGAACGCAATCTCGCGCTCGTCGATGCGCTGCGCAAGATCGCGGATGCGAAAAGCGTGAGCGTCGCGCAGATCGCCATTGCATGGGTGCTGGCGCAGGGCGATGACATCGTTCCCGTGATCGGCGCACGCCGCCGCGATCGCCTGACGGAATCGCTCGGCGCGCTCGACGTGACGCTCACGAAGGATGACTTCGCCGCGATCGAAGCGGCGGTGCCGAGGGGCGCGGCGGCGGGCGATCGCTATGAGGCCGTGCAGATGGCGCACCTCGACAGCGAGAAAAACTAAGCGCTCATCGTGCGCGCAGAAACACCCACGCATTGAACGCGGCGCCGGCGAACATCAGCACGCTCGTCATCGCGAAGACGGAGTGCATGCCCGAATGCGCGGCGATGAAGCCGCCCGCGAGCGGTCCCGTCACCTGCCCGATGTATTGCGCCGATGTCGCGTAGCCGAGGATGTATCCGGCTGCGTGATCGGGCACGTTGTGACGCACGACGCTCGTGATCGCGGGCAGCAGGCCGCCCAAAGCGAGGCCCATCAGAAAGCGCAGCACGACGAGCTGCGTGCCGTTGGTGACGAACATCTGCGGAATCAGCAGCACGCCGCAGACGGCAAGACACGCGACGATCACCTTCGGTGCGCCGATGCGATCCGCAAGCCGTCCGACGCGCGGCGCCGCGAGCACGCTGCCGAGCGCGGCGGCCGACATCACGAAGCCCGCGACGAGCGTGACCTGCTTCGCGTCCTTCACGAGTTGCGCCACGTACACCGTGATGATCGGCTCGATCGACATGTTCGCGAACATGAGGAGCATCGCGCTCACGAGCATCGCGATGACGGGCGTAAGCAGCGGCACGTCGCGCCAGCCGCCGCGAGGCCTTGTCTTCGCGTGATCGGGCGCGCGGCGCGCTTCCTTGACGAGCAGCGTCGTCATGATGAACGAGCAGAAGATGAGGCCGCCCGCGAGAAAGAACGTCGCGCGTATGCCGATCAGTCCCGGCAGGAGTCCGCCGACGAGCGGCCCGACGAGATTGCCGGCCATCATGCCGGCCGCGTGCGTGCCGAGCGCCCATGCGGTGCGGTGCTTCGGCGTCTGCGTTGCAATCATCACGATGGCGCCGCTCGCATAGCCGCCGACGAGCCCCGCGAGAAAGCGCATCGCCACGAGTTGCCAGACGGTCTGTACGACGCCGAGCAGGGACATCGTGATCGCCATGCCGAGGCTCGCGCGGATCAGGATCGGCTTGCGGCCGTAGCGGTCGGCGAGACGCCCCCAGAGCGGCGCGACGAGCCCCGCCGCGAGAAACGTCGCGCCGAAAGCGACGCCGGACCATTGCACCGCCGCATCCACCGACGAGGCCCCGAGCTGCTGCACATAGAGCGGCAGGAAGGGCAGGAGCAGCGTCATCGCCATGATGGTGGTGAACGAGCCGAATACGCAGACGTAGAGATTGCGCTGCCAGTGAGCGGAGCCTTCGGACATGGATACAAGGAGGTCGCGGAGTTCGCGTGACTTTCGCAGATTTTGCGCCGATGCGCTCGCGCACGTTGCGGCACGCAAACTGCGACGCGTGTACGATCGATCCCGATCCACCGATGGAGAGACGCCGAGTGAAAATCGCGACCTTCAACATCAACGGCATTCGTCCGCGTCTCGACGCCTTGTTGAAATGGCTCGAACGCGAGTCGCCCGATATCGTCTGTCTGCAGGAATTGAAAGCGACGGATGCGCAGTTTCCCGCCGATGCGATCGCGAGCGCGGGCTATGGCGCGCTATGGCACGGACAGCAGTCGTGGAACGGCGTGGCGATTCTCGCGAAGGATGCCGAGCCGGTGCTGGTCCGGCGCGGGCTGCCCGGCTACGAGGACGACACGCATAGCCGTTATATCGAAGCGGCCGTGGGCGGATTGCTGATCGGTTGTCTGTACCTTCCGAACGGCAATCCGCAGCCGGGCCCGAAGTTCGACTACAAGCTCGCGTGGTTCGAGCGTTTCAATGCGCACGCGAAAGCGTTGTTCGACAGCGGTCATCCCGTCGTGCTCGCGGGCGATTACAACGTCGTGCCCACCGACGAGGATATCTACAACACGCGCTCGTGGCTGAAGGACGCGCTCCTGCAGCCCGAAAGCCGCGCGGCATATGCGGATCTCCTTGCGCAAGGCTGGACGGATGCGTTGCGCAAGACGTTTCCCGACGAGCGCATCTATACGTTCTGGGATTACTTCCGCAATCACTGGCAGACCAACTCGGGCCTGCGCATCGATCATATTTTGCTCAGCAAGGATCTGGCGAAGAAGCTCGAGAGCGCGGGCGTGGATACATGGGTGCGCGGCGAGCCGCATGCGAGCGATCATGCGCCGACATGGGTCACGCTCAAGCTCGGGCGCACGCGCAGGAAAGCGGCGGGCGCTTAGGCTTGCAGCGTGTCCCGCGCCGGTTGCAGCGAGGAGAGGAATTGCATGACGTGCTCGCGGCCGCCCATCGTCCAGACGTCGAGATGATCGGCGTCTTCGATGAGCGCGAGGCGCTTGTCGCCGCGTGCGGCGTCGAAGAGGCGCTGGAAGTGCGCGGGCGGGATCACCCCGTCTTTGGTGCCGCCGTAGATCAGAAGCGGCGCGCGCACCGATGCGATCTTCGAAAGGCTATCGTAGCGATCGCGTGCGAGCAGCCGCACCGGGAAGAGCCGGAATCGCATCGCCGCCACATCGACGATGCTCGTGAACGGGGCTTCGAGCATCAACGCGTTGATTTTTGCTTCGCTCGCGAGCTGCACGGCGACGCCCGAGCCGAGCGAATAGCCGTGCAGCACGATGTTCGATGAACGCGCCGATGCATAGGCGTAGGCGGCGCGTGCATCGGCATAGAGGCCGGCTTCGTGCGGCCTGCCGGGGTTGCCGCCGTAGCCGCGGTATTCGGCGAGGAGCACGCCGTAGCCTGCTTCGATCAGCTCGAGCGCGATGTGGCCGCGTTGGGCGAGGTCTTCGCCATTGCCGTGGAAGAGGATGATTGTCGAGGCGGTTTTTTGTTTGGGTGCTTTGTAGCGGACGGTCAGGGTGAGTTCGTCTTCGGTTTTTATGCGGACCGCTTCGGTTTGCTCCTCCAGTTCCGCGTTCTTGAAAGCTTCGATCTTTTCCAATGGATAGACCAGGCGGCCTTGTAGCCAATAGAGTCCCGCCAAGGCAATGGCGTAGAGCAGCGCGATCGCTGTCAGAAGAATCCAGAGGGGTTCTGGCATTTTGTTTTTGAGGGCGAGGGCGGAGGTGGGGGCTTTCCTATGGTAGTGGGTTTGCTTTTCGTGCGTTTGTACGGTGGATTGCTTTTGGGTTTCGTTTTTCGCCGGATCCCGTTTTCTTTTTGGTTTATTAGCGCTGCCCCTATGCGGGGCGGCAGTCACTTTCTTTGCTGCTGCAAAGAAAGTAACCAAAGAAAGCAGCTCGATATGCCCGCGGTCACACGCAGTTTGGCCATGCTTGCCAGG
>Ga0105251_10000339_pt1 | contig 46681 bp, 36 predicted proteins | sample KBSS64metaG_FD_80424 | JGI IMG/M metagenome (GOLD analysis project Ga0105251, IMG submission 80424) | Switchgrass rhizosphere microbial communities from Kellogg Biological Station, Michigan, USA - KBS S6-4 metaG | ecosystem: Host-associated > Plants > Roots > Rhizosphere > Soil | place...
TACATTGGGAATATTCCTCAATTGCACGCTAGAGACTCTGGCGCTTTGTAAGCAGAACCCGATTTATTGCGCGCGCAGTAATAAACCGGCATTTAATATCAGTCTCGGCCGACTTTTGCGAAAAAACGCAGAAAATGCCCATGCTAGAGTGCACGCCCTGACGAGTTTTATTTGTCATCCGGCTCGCACTCGGCAATCCTCATCGAATTGAAAAAGAAAACCTATCTGGTGACCGGCGCCTCCGGCTTCATTGGTCGGGCGCTCGTCGACCGCCTTCGGCTGGAGGGGCACGACGTTCGTCGTGCGGTAAGGCGCATGGTGCCGGGAGCGTTCAACGTCCAATGCCCTCTTGGCGCGTCAGTCGACGCTTGGCATGACGCACTGGAAGGTGTCGATGGCGTCTTTCATCTCGCCTGGTCAACGGTTCCCAAGACAGCGGACAGGCTGCCCTTGGACGACGTCACAACCAACGTGGTGGGCACGGTGGGTCTGCTGGAGGCACTTCGGCGACGCCCCGGCCTCCCAATGGTTTTCGCTTCGTCGGGCGGCACCGTCTACGGCGCCCCAGAGACAACGCCGGTTTCGGAAGCGCATCCCTTGAGGCCGCTGGGGCTCTACGGCGCTTCCAAAGTGTCAGCGGAGGTTTACGCGATGCTTTACCGCCGCCAATTCGGTGTCGATGCTCGCATCCTGCGTATCAGCAACCCTTATGGACCCGGCCAAAATGTCGAGGGACAACTTGGGGCGGCGTCGATCTTCGCCTGGCGCGCGTTGACCGGACACGAAATCCGGATCTGGGGCGACGGTTCAATCGTCCGCGATTATCTTTATATCGACGATGCGGTGAGCGCATTTTCCGCGGCGATAAAAGTCGATCCCGACGCGTTCGGCTCGAGCGAGCCCATTTTGAATATCGGATCGGGGCATGGAACGTCCCTGAAGCAAATCGTCGAAACGATCAGCGACATTCTGGGGCGACCGATCCGTGTTGAATATGAATCGTCGAGATATTTCGATGTTCCGGTCAACGTCCTCGAAGTATCGCGCGCCGAACAGTTGCTTGGCTGGACCGCGACTACCGGCTTGCGAGATGGAATGAGCAAAATGCTCGATCACTTTTCGAAACAACTGGTTTCACAGGTCCAACTCACTTGATAACGTCGATGCCTTTAATCTCGGTGGTAATACCTTTTTTTAATCAATTAAGGTTTCTTCGTCAAAGTGTGGAAAGCGTTCTCAGGCAAACCCACACTGAATTCGAAGTAGTCGTCGTCGACGATGGCTCCGACGAAGATCCGTCGGACCTCGTGCGCTCGCTGAACGACCCACGTATCAGGCTCATCCGGCAAACCAACGCCGGTGTGGCTACGGCGCGCAATACTGGAATCGCAGTCAGTAACGGCGAGTATTTCGTGTTTCTCGATGCCGACGATTGGCTGGCGCCAACGATGCTTGAGGATCTGAAGCATATTCTCGCCGCGACGCCAGATGCAGGCATGGCTTATAGCGACATCGTTCGCGTTGGCGAGGAAGGAGAAATCGCAGACGCTCATAAGATCGAGCATGCTAGAGATCAGTTAAGCGGGAATATTTTAGCGTCGCTTCTATTGGGCGGATATTTCCCGCCGGTCTGCGTGATGGTCCGAGCATCGGCACTAAACATGGTCGGGGGCTTCGATCAATCATTGGGCGGATGCTGTGATTGGGATATGTGGCTCCGCATTGCTGCCGCCGGGTTCAACGCAAGGTTCCATCCGCGTGAACTTGCCTACTATCGGCTCCATGCCCGTTCGATGAGTAAGGACTCGGCGCACATGCGATCGGCGGCGGTCTTAACTCTCGCAAAAAATATGGCGGCCTTTCCACAGCAGCTCGCATCCGCCACGCATCTGCTGGTGGAAACGTCGGCAGAAATGTATTCCGCCAATTCCGCATTAGCACGCGAGAAACAAGATTTGACGGAGTCCCTTACGCAGGAAAGGGACCGCATCGAGTATCTAGAAGAAGTGATAGCGACGCTCAACGGTCAGATCAACCTGCTGACGGAAGGAAAAGCGTGGCTCGAGCAGCAATGGGAAGCGTACAAAAAAGATAACGAGAACAAGCAAGCGGTAATCGATTCCCTCGTGACCAACTCCAATATCAACCGATAGACAATCTAATTTTCAAGTCGGGCAAATTAAATATCGCCATGGTTCTTGATCTATTTCGCATTGCACGAAAACGCGCTGGCAGCCTTGTCGAGCCCATGGCCTATGCATTGAATTTGCCTCGCAACGATGCCAGGCTAGTTCGGCAGTCGTCGCTTTTCGATGCGGCGTACTACCTGAATGAAAACCCGGACGTCGCGGATGCGGCCGTCGACCCAGCCATCCATTACGTACGTCACGGATGGAAAGAAGGTCGTCAACCCGGCCCGATGTTCGACGGAAACCGCTATCTGGAAGACTACCCGGACGTTCGGCTCGCCAGCGTGAATCCGCTGGTCCATTACATCAAATTCGGCGATTCGGAAGGCCGTCAAACGCACGCCGTCACGTTACCGGGGGCTGATCGGAAAACCAACCGCGCCACGTCGCACACTGGTGCTCAACCTGGGTTATCCGTCGAGAAGGCGAGGGAAATTATCGCCCAGTCAGGGCTGTTTGACCGCGACCTGTATCTTCAGCTCTACCCCGATCTGGCGATCCTGCCCGATCCCCTTGATCACTACGTCCGGCATGGAAGCTTCGAAGGCCGGCGCGCACACCGGCTCTTCGATGGCCATTGGTACGCATCGGCCTACCGGGACGTGGCTCAGAGCGGTTTGCAACCGCTCGTGCACTACATCACGATCGGCAAGGCCGAGGGTCGCCGATGCGGACTGCAGCCGCGCATATTAGACAAAATCGAAAAGATGGTGGCGGAAGCCGGGGAACTCGAGAGCACGATCTTGCTTGACGCTACCTTGGTCGAGCCCGCGCTGCTGGGTTTCAATTACGGCGGCCAGTCCTGGCCGGGAATCGTTGCATGGCAAAAGCTTTTCGATTCGCTGCCTCACGCGTTCGATCACATCGTCTTTGTGCCGTGGCTCGTGCGCGGCGGCGCCGATCTGGCCGCGGCGAACGCGGTGCGGGCCGCCATTCAGCACCATGGCAATGATTCGACGCTCGTCGTGCTTACAGATCACGACCCGAGTGACTCGATCGACTGGCTGCCGGTCGGAGCACATGTTCGTGTCCTATCGGAATTTGGATCGTCGCTAACGCGGTCAGACAGGATTCAGATGGTGGAGTCGTTAATCCTGGCTTTGCGTCCGAAGTCAGTATTGAACGTCAACAGCGGCGCGTGCTGGGACAGCATTGTCCAGAAGGGTGCCGCTCTTGGCAAAGTGACGAATCTCTACGCCTGCCTGTTTTGCCGGGACTACACCGCCGACGGCCGAGCGGCAGGGTATGCGGACACACACTTCCGAGACAGCTTGCCATTTCTCACGAAAGTCTATTTTGACAACGCCGGCTTCATGCATGAACTCGCGAACGACTATGGCGTACCGGAGAGCCTGCGCGCCAGGATGATCACGCTTCATCAACCTATTGGCAACGTGTCTATCGGGAAATTCAAAACCGGTTCGCCACGGGGCAACCGGGTTATCTGGGCCGGCCGTTTTTGCATGCAGAAAAACGTGGATCTGCTGATAGAGATCGCCCAACTGGCAACAGACTTTCATTTCGACATATATGGCTACGGCGACGACGCCTATCTGAAGAAGCTCAGAACCTTTGCAAACGTACTGCCCAACCTGACCATCAAGGGTCCGTTTTCCGCTACATCGGAATTACCCGTCGATGAGTACAACGCCTTTCTGTACACATCGCTCTGGGATGGCCTGCCGCTCACCTTGGCTGACGTGGCTTGCATGGGCATACCGGTCGTCGCGTCCGCTGTCGGCGGAATTCCCGACCTTGTCACTGAGCAAACCGGCTGGTTGATCCAGGACTATAAAGACGCGGCTCCCTACGTGGACGCGCTTCGCGAAATTCGCCGTTCCCCCGATGAGGCCCGCCAGCGCGCCAGGCGAATGATGGCTTGGGTCAGGCAAGAGCACTCGTGGGACCACTTTTGCAAGACCTTGTCTGTGTCTCCGTCGTTTCTCGATTAAGTCATGACCAATTTTGATATCACAGCCGTCATAAACGGCCATTCTGAAGGCCTTTTGGCAAACGCTTCGCTCAACAGTCTAAGCAGATGCGCTGACATTGCTGCTGCATCGGGATTGCGAGTGGAGATGCTCGCGGTGCTCGATAGGCCGACCGAGGTGACACTGCACGTATTCGAATCGTTCGCCGCCAAACGCGCCGACCTGAGAGTAGTGACAGTGCAGCACGGCGATACCGGCTATGCCCGCAACACCGCTGCAAACGAAGCCAGAGGCAAATGGATCGGGTTCCTCGACGCGGACGACATTTGGGGGGCCAACTGGCTACTTGAGGCCTATAAAGCGGCCGAAGCCGACCCGCGAAACGTCGCGTGGCACCCGGAGGTCAATGTCTACTTTGGCGTAACGCCCCATATTTTCTTGCACGTGGATATGGAGGATCCCAGTTTCCATCTGGCTCATCTCGCATACACGAACGCATGGACTTCGTTGGTCTTCACGTCCAGGCAGCTTTTGAGGGCTGTTCCCAACACCGGAACCGACCTCAAGAACAACATCGGCTATGAAGACTGGAGATGGAATATCGACGTTGTGAACAACGGCGGAATCCACAAAATTGTTCCCAATACCTCGCACGCAATTCGGACACGACATACCTCTCTGGTCAAGCAAACCTCTGCAGCGGTTTGCATTCCAAGACCGTCCGATCTGTTTCGCAACGAGATCAGAAGTCGCGCCCGGCGGACCGATGAGATCAGTCGGGCATTTGCCCGAGACGGCGCACCGGCAGCGCCGTCGAATACTTGATCTGTTCCATCGCAAAACTTGAACTCACGTCGTACAGCGGCACGGCGGCGATGAGAAGCTTGTAGACGCGATCGTAGTCGTCGATGTCGGACACCACCACGCGCAGCAGGTAATCGGTTTCGCCGCTCATCCGGTACACCTCCACTACCTCCGGAATATCCTGAACCGCACGCGTGAAGCTCTGCGCCCACGCCTCGGTATGCTGGTTGGTGCGCACCGCGACGAACACGGTCGTGCCCACGCCCAGCTTGCGGGCATCGCAAAGCGCCACCTGCGCGCGAATCACGCCCGCCTCTTTCAGACGCTGCAGCCGTTTCCAGCAAGGCGTTTGCGACAGATTCACCCGCTGCGCCAACTCGGCGATCGGCATGGTTGCGTCCTGCTGCAGCAGTTCGAGCAGTTTCCGATCGATGATGTCCATTCCCATTCTGGCGCCTCTGTAGGAAATTATTCTACTTTTAAGACTTCGAGGGGAATTATATGGAAACTCTTTCTCCGGGGAAATCGGTATAAATGTCGCTATTCGAAATAACCGACAAGCGGCAGCGCAGCCGCGCAACGATCATGAACCAAAACCTTTCTTCGACGCCCCGCGATCGTTTCCAGGCCCACGGCGGGCAACCGGCTGAAGCGGCCCGAACCGCCTCGGACGTTCAAGCCCGAATTCGAGCCGCCGCGCCGTTGCACGACCACGGCAGCGCGCCTATCAAACAGTTATGCGACGCGCTCGACGCGATCTTCGAAGCCTGTTCGACATGTCCCGAGCCGTCGGATTCGGCGTTGTTCGCGCGCGGTATGCGTGTCGCCCTCGCTGCAGCCGCGGCCACCCCCGACTTGCTGACGCCGGCACAACGCGAAGGCGCGGCGGAGAATTACCGTCGTCATCTGCTCGCCGCCGATCCACATGGCCGCTATGCGATTGCCGCGCTCGTGTGGCTGCCGCAACAGGCGAGCCCCGTGCACGCGCATCACACGTGGTGCGGCTACGCTGTGCTCGATGGCAGCTTGAACGAAACGATCTTCGAATGGAATGGCGCGCGGCAATGCGCGAGCGCCGCGCGGACGCAAGCGCGCAATCGCGGCGCGGTGTCGTTCGCACGCGGCGGACGCGGCGCCATTCATCGGCTGGGCAATGGCAGTCTTGCGCCCGCCGTCTCGTTGCATGTCTACGGCGTGGCGGGCGCGCGAATCGCCACGCATGTCAACGACATCGTGCGCGTGGCCGAGGCGCCGGCGCGCGTTTGAAAGCTCACGCCTTGCGTGCGCCGCGCAGACCGCGGCGCACCACCAGCAAAATCAACTCTTGCCGCCCGCTTCTCCCGCGGTCGGAATCTGCGGTGGAATCGGCGCGGTCTGTCCAGTCGGCGGCGGCGCCGGACGCGGTTCGTGCGATACATCGCGCGCCACCGCGACCGCCGCATGCGCGGCCCGCACCGACGACGCCGTTTGAGCCTGCGCATGGGCATGGCCATGCGCACCGGACTCGGGCAACGCGTCGTCCCCGAAAGGCTGGCCTTCGCTATCCTTCGACGACGTGAACAAGCGCATCTGCGGCAGCGGAATCTCAATCCCGGCTTCGTCCATCTTGCGTTTGAGCCGCAGATTGAACGCGCGCGCCACGCTCCATTGCTGCAACGGCCGGGTCTTGATCTGCCCTTTTACGACCATCCAGTTCGGATCGAAACGGTCCAGCCCCCACACCTCGATCGGCCCGAGCATCTCGCGCCGGTAACGGAAGTCCGCCATCAGATCGGCGCCGACTTCGCGGATCAGCTGCGTGATCTGATCGACGTCCGCGGAGAACGACACCCGCACTTCGAACACTGCGTAAGCAAAATCGCGCGACAGGTTCTTGACGATCTTGATCTGCGAGAACGGAATCGCGTGAATCGCGCCCTGGCCGTCGCGCAGGCGCACGGTGCGGATCGACAGGTGCTCGACGGTGCCCGCGTGGCCGCCGTCCACGTCGATCCAGTCGCCCACGGAGATCGTGTCCTCGATGATGATGAACAGGCCCGTGATCAGGTCGGTCACGAGCGACTGCGCGCCGAAACCGATCGCGAGGCCGATCACGCCGGCGCCCGCCAGCAGCGGCGTCACGTTGATGCCGAGGTTCGCCGCGGTCACGATCCCGGCGATGGTCATGATCGAGACGAGCAGCACATTGCGCACGAGCGGCAGCATCGTGCGCGCGCGCATGCTCGGCGCGCGCGACTTGTTGCGCGGACCGCCCGGATTGAGCGCCTCGGTGATCGCCGTGTCGACCAGGATCCAGAGCAGCCACGCAATGAACACGGTCGCGATGATCGCCGTCACCGCATGGGCGATACCGCGCGCCGCGACGTTTTCCTCGATCACCGCCGCGAGCGACACGCCCCACAAACGCGCCGCCAGTTCGAAGAAAAACAGCCAGATGAAGAGCGTGAGCAGCGTGCCGCAAAAGCGCAGCAGGCGCGTCAGATACGGTGAGCGGCGGCGGGCGCGCGCGCTGCGCGGACGCGTCATGCGCAGCACGATGGCCGACAGGAAGAACGCCAGCACCAGCAGCAGCGCCGTCACCACCGAAATCTGCAGCACGTTCTCGCTGGTACCCGAGCCGCCGAGCGTGGCGATCACCGAGGCGGTGGCGAGCACCAGCACGGGCACGTGCCACAGCGCGGCGAGGACCTCGAAGGCGTCGGTCGCCGCCTTGTGATCGTTGCGCTGCTCGTAAGGCCGATTGCGAATCAGATGCGCGACCGGCCGGCGAAACGCGAGCGCGAAGTAGCCGGTGAGCACGGCGGCCGTCATGTTGGCCGCGGTCGAGATCAGCGCCGCGAGATTCGTTCCGAGTTGATGCGCGACGTCGTAATTGACGGCCGCATCGCCGAGCGCGCCGCATATGCCGATCACGAACAGCACACGCCGCGCATGATCGATCAGAAGACGCACCGCGATGCGCCGATGCCCCGAGCCGAACAGCGAAAACATGATCAAACAGATCGCCGAGAACACCGCCCCCGCCACGATCGCGTAGGCGACCACCATGCCGAGCGTTCGTCCGAGCGCATCGGGCATCGCACGCACGAACAGCAGCGCCGCGACAAACGCGATGATCCACGGCCCGACGCGGCGCAGCGCGAAGATCAGCAGCTCGCGCGTGGTGGGATTCGGATTCAGCCCCATGACGATGCCGAAGCGCCGGTACAGCCGGTGTTGTCCATAGATCAGCGCGCCGGCGCACGCGCCCCAGCCGGCGAGCATCGCGATCATCGAAAACAGCACGCGGCCGAAGCTCTCGCGCCCCTGGCCCGAGATGATCGTGAAGAGTTCGTTGCCGGCCGCGTTGAGGCGACCGCCCCAATAGCGCACCGGCGTGCGGCCCTGATGCATGTCGGATTCGAACGACGCGATGCCCGACGCGATCGCGCCCAGCAGGCCGGCACTGGCCTGCGTCTGCGCCGGCACCGGTGGACCGACGTTCTGCGAGACGTCGCGTAGCTTCTTGAGCTGGGCGACGAGCGCGGTGCGCTGCCGGTCGTTGTCGAGCGTGGCGATCACGCTGTCGAGCGAGCGCGCCAGTTCCGCCTGGCTCGCGGGCGACGGCGCGGACGCCGCCTGCGCCGCGGATGCGCCCGAAGCGGCGGACGCGGGCGTCGCGGTAGCGCTGTTGATCAGGCTCTGCAAGGCAGGGATGACCGGCGTGCTGCTGCCGGCGGCCTCGGCGTTGGCGGGTGTGCAGCCGGCGTAGAGGATCAGCGCGAGGAATACCCCGGCCACCCATGCGCCGAGCCACGCCGCGACGCGCGTGGGCGAGCTGGGGTGGACGTCGCCCCCGGCATGAGGAGAAGGAAGATGAAAGGTGGCGCGAGTCGCCGGTTGCCCGCCGTTGAACGGCGCAGCCTCGGACTCACGCCGCGAAGAGCGTGACTGCATGGCGATCCGTGAAAAAACGGGAGACGCCAGTGTAGCCGCACTTTTATCGGGCGCGACCGAACATGCGTAACGGAATGTTAGGGCGCTTGCACTCGGCAGCGGGTGTCGGGATCGCCCTACCCACCGCGCCGCGGGCGCCTGACTGACAGGCCAGGCCGCGCCATTCAGGCTCAATAGGCGACTGTCGCGATCTGACGCACGAAGCGGCCGTGCTCCAGTTCATCGACGAAGGCGATTGCGTAGTCTTCCGCGGAAATGCGGCTATTGCCTTCGGCGTCGGCCAGCAGCGCGCCCGTGCCGGTGCGGAATTGCCCGGTGCGCTCGCCCGGCGCGATCAGCGCGGCCGGCGCAAAGAAAGTCCAGTCGAGATCGGCGACGCCACGGTAGTAGTCAAATGCGTCGCGGTGCGCGAGCGCGACCGGCTTGTAAGCGTCAGGGAAACCCTCGGTATCCACCAGTTGCTTGCCCGGCGCGACTTCGAGCGAACCCGCGCCGCCCACCACCACGAGGCGCTTCACGCCCGCCGCGCGCACGCCTTCGACCAGCGCGCGAGTCGCCGTGGCGAGCGCCGCCTCGTCACCTTGCGGCGGCGCGTAGGCGCTGGCGACGATGTCGTGCCCGCGCACCGCCGCGCCGACGCTCGCGGCGTCGAGCAGATCGGCTTGCGCCGCCTTCAGGTTCGCCACGTCGGCCGGCACCCGCGCCGGGTTGCGCGCCAGCGCCGTCACCTCGTGCCCGCGACGGGCCGCTTCCGCGGCGATCCGCGAACCGATCGTGCCGGTGGCGCCAAACAACGCAATCTTCAACTGTTTGCTCATTTCGATGCTCCTTTGATTAGCTTATATGTAACTATATTGATTACATATAAGACGGAAAAAAGAGGGGTGGGTACCCCTTGATTATCAGGCGCGCGCGCTGACTGACAAACACGCGCATTCCCGGACTGCTTGCTCACGCCTTATCGATGCGAACGCCGCTTGCGCTCCCTGACCCGCTCCGCGCGCACGACATCCGCCGTGGCATCGGCCAGCGTGCGGGCGCCGAGCGATGCTTCCATGGCCTGCTGCGCTTCGTCGATGATGCCGCTCAGCACGCCTTGGATATTACGGCCGACCATGCACGCGGGATTCGGCTCTTCCCGATGCAGCCCGAATAAACGTGGATCTTCCACCGCACGGTATATCTCGAGCAGGCTGATATTCCCGGGCGCCCGGGCGAGCAGCGCGCCGCCGCCCGCGCCAAGCTGCGAGCTGGTGAGGCCCGCCTCCGCCAGCATGCTCAGCAAACGCCGGATCAGTGCGGGATTGGTGTTCACGCTGCCCGCAATCATCTCCGACGAAAGCGGCACGCCCTGCTGCAACGACAGCAGCGCAAGCACGTGCACCGCAAATGCGAACCGGCTACTCGTATTCACAACACCCCTGCCCGGCGACCACAATATGTAACTATATTAATTACATTTAACCGGGCCGTCAAACGTTCGCGCGAGCCAGGGGTCGAACGGACGGTCACGACGGTCACTTGTCCATCTGCTTTTGCGCGTCGCCGGAATCGCCCGCTGCGGACGAAGACGCCGCAGCGTTCGCCGATGAAGCGGTGCTCTGCGCGGACCACTGCTGCAGCTTGCGGCCCGCGGTCTCCAGGCTCTGCCCGGTCAGCGCGGCGGCCTTGCCGAGTTGCGCATTGGCCGCGCTCGCGGCGCCTTGCAGATTGGCCTGGGCGCCCGAAGCAAGCGCCTTGGGGTCGATAGTGACCGACGGCGCGGAGGCCGAATCGAGATTCTGCTGCGCGGCGGATTTGGTCGCGTCGACCTGCTGGCCGATGTAGCTAGCCGCCTGATCGAGCTTTTGACCGGCCGCTTGCGCGGCGTCGTTGAGCTTGCCGGCGACCTGCCCGGCGGACGCATCGTTTTTCTGGCAGGCCGTGAGGCCGCCGAACACGGCGAGAACCAGAACGACACGGTGCAACAAAGGCGAACGGATGGATGAAATCATGTTTGAGTGTGAGCCGCGCCAAGCGGCTTCCGCATGCGAAAACGCGCCAATGATACGCCGTCGCGTGGCGCTTTCGCCCAGCATCGGCCGATCGTCCGGATCGCGCCGCGAACGCGGGCGCATCTGCTGGCATTCCGCACCGTTCGAACCCGCTCATCGCGTGCGGCGTCGCGGTTCTGTCAAACGCGTTGGGGTAGACTGGCTTCGCTTGAATGAGCGTGACGAGCGCTTGGTGTGTTCCGTTGATCAACTGGAGGCATACGATGGCAGCAAAGAAGATTCTGTTCCTGACCGGCGACTTCGCCGAGGATTATGAAACGATGGTGCCGTTCCAGGCACTGCAGGCAGTCGGCCACGTGGTCGACGCGGTCTGCCCGAACAAGAAGGCGGGCGACCGGATCAAGACAGCGATCCATGATTTCGAGGGCGACCAGACTTATACGGAGAAGCCCGGTCATCAGTTCACGCTCAACGCGACCTTCGACGATGCCGATCCCCGCCAGTACGACGCGCTGGCGATCGCGGGCGGCCGGGCGCCGGAATATCTGCGGCTCGATCCCAAGGTAATCGAAATCGTGCGGCAGTTCGCCGAAGCGGGCAAGCCGATCGCCGCGATCTGCCATGCCGCGCAACTGCTGGCCGCCGCCGACGTGATCCGCGGCAAACGCATTTCCGCCTACCCGGCGTGCGCGCCCGAAGTGAAACTGGCGGGCGGCGACTATGCCGACATTCCCGTCGACGCCGCGATCACCGACGCCAACTTCGTCACCGCGCCCGCATGGCCCGCGCATCCCGAGTGGCTGCGCCAGTTCCTCGTGCTGCTCGGCACCCGGATCGAACTCTGATCGAAGTCCAGTCGAAGTCCGATCGAGCCGGATGCCACCATCCGGCTTTGATCCGGCCATGATCCGACTCCGGGTCAAGGCGAGCGCCATGCCCTCATGGTCTCGCGCATTGACCTAAACCGCGCACATTTTGAGAGTAATCCGATAGTTCGCAGCGAAACGGCTTCCTATAGTCAACGGTTGACTTTGGAGTGCCTTTCGATGGAACTGACTGACTGGATCGTCGTGCTCGTCGTCACGTTGATGGCGATCGCTTTTTTCTGCGGGCGCACGCCCGCCAACTGGTCGCGTGAAAACCGCGCGCGGCGTCTGGCCGGCGCGCGCATGCTGGTGCTAGCCGCATGCTCGCTGTGGGCGGCGCTGCTGCTCGCCGCACGTGGCTTGTTCGCGCTGGACGGCGTGCTCGGCTTGCATCCCGCGCCGCTCGAGGCATTGACCGGCGTCATGATCCTGATCGTCTGCGCCTGCTACTGGTTGATTCGCGGCAGCAAGCTGCTCAAACCGCGGCGGCTCTTTAACGCCTGCTGATCACCGGACACCGACGCCGGGTTCGGCATTGGGGGCATTCAGCGCCGCGCCGCCACCCGAACCTTGGCTGTCACGCTCATCCGAGCCCATGCGCGCCTCGCGCACATCACGCATCGCATCAACGCCGCCCGCCTCCAGCGGAACCCGCGGATCGGCAACCGCCTGCGCATTGCGCGGCCGGGCTTCGGGTAGCGACACATAGAACGTCGTGCCCTCCCCCTCTTTCGACTCCACCCAGACACGCCCGCCGTGCCGCTCCACCACGCGCCGCACGAGCGCGAGGCCGATGCCCTCGCCCGCCACCACATTGCCGTGCAGCCGCTGAAACGCATTGAATAGCCGGGGCAATGCGACCACCGGAATCCCCAGCCCGTTATCCCGCACGTAAAAGATCCGCAGCGAATGCACGCCGAGCGGCGGCGGCGTGGTCCCGATTTCGATCCTGCCCTCGCGGGCGGGATCCAGATAATTGACCGCGTTGCCGATCAGATTCGCGAACACCTGCTCGAGCGCGGTGGCGTCGCCCCACACCGCCGGCAACTCGTCGACGCTGATCTGCGCGCCGCGCGCCCGGATCGAGCCTTGCATCGCATCGATCACGCGCCGCACGATATCGTGCACCTCGACCTTCTGCTGACGGTATTCGACGCGGCCGACACGCGACAGCCGCAACAGCGCGTCGATGATATGCGATGCCCGCAGCACGGCCGTTTGCAGATAATGCAACGCCTCGCCGATGTCCTCGTCGACCACCCGTTCGATGCGCTCGCGCGTCCCGGCGCCAAGCGACGACTCGCGCACCGCGACGCGCAGTTCGTCGCACGCGCGGATCAATTCCTTCGAAAAGCCCTGCAGATTCACGAGCGGCGCACGCAGATCGTGCGACACGCTGTAAATGAACATCTCGTTCTCCTGGGTCTGCTGCCGCAGGCTCTCGTTGATGCGCGCCAGTTCGGCGGCGCGGCGCGCGAGGTCGGCGTGGAAACGCGCCTGGATGCGCTCCGCCTCGAGCAGGCGCCGGCTGGTTTCATGCAAGGTCAGGTCGAGCCGGGCGATTTCATCGCCGCCTGCTGCGATCGGCGCCAGCGGCTCGTTGCCCGCGAGGCGCCCGGCGTTGTCGGAGAGCACGGCGAGCCGGCCGCGCACGCCGCGCGTGAACAACCAGACGGCCAGCGCGACGAACAGCAGCGAGCCGAACACGGCGGCGCCCACGAGCATCTGCTGCCGTTCGCGCGCGGCATCGGCGGCGTTCAGGCGCTGCATGTCGAGGCGCCGTTCCTCGCTCTGGAATGCCACCACCTGCTGACGGAAGCGATCGAGCACATCGGATTGAGCGAGGTCGCGAAAGCGCTCCAGCACGTCGGGCCGCCGCCGGGAGTGCAGCATGTCCTGCATGCGGTCGGACCACTGGCGATAGGCTTGCACCGATTGACGCAACTGAACCACGCGCGCGACTTGCCGGGGGTTGTCCGCGACCAGTTCGGCAAGCTGGTCGATGCGGCGGTCGACGTCCATCCACAGTGCGAGCGGCGTGGCGAAACGGCTGTCGTTTTCGAGTACCGCGCCGCGCAGCGCGACCGATTCGCCGAGCACCGGCTCGAGAATCGCGGTGGTCTGCCGCAGCACTTCCTGGCTATGGAGAGCCCAGCGCTCCGCTTGCGCCGAATCGGATTGCGCCTTGACCAGTCCGGACAGCAGCGCCAGTTCGAAAAGCGCCGGAATCGCGATCAGCAGCAGGCCTTTGGTGGTGAGTCTCATGCGTGCGCATCGGAAGTCGGGGGCCGGCAGATCATGCGCGGGGAGCGCACATTATGTCGACGTTTCCAGCGGAAAATAAAGGGGCGCGCCATTTATTGGGCGCAATCAGCCATGGCGGCACGCGCGCACATGCGTGGCGCATCGGGCGGCGGGTATTCGGCAGGCGAGCACTCGAAAATATCGGATGACGCACAATTTCGGAACATGACGCCCAAAATAGAACCTACATGCACCTGTATTGTGCTTAAAGTCGCGCAAATCAAAGCCGTTCGTTCCCAGCTCGTCGAAGTCGCGCAAGCGCTAGCCACCAATTTCGGTGCGCACCGCACCGAATAGACGCTTCACGCACAACATTGGCCCATTTCTTGCATTCGTTGCCCGCTTTTTTGGCATACGCAGGAAACATCGATGGAAAGTCTTAAAACCGGCACCGACACCCTCTTTCTCTTATTGGGTGCGGCAATGGTGCTGGCCATGCATGCCGGGTTCGCGTTTCTGGAACTCGGTACCGTACGCAAGAAAAATCAGGTCAACGCGCTGGTCAAGATTCTGGTGGATTTCTCCGTCTCGACAATCGCGTATTTCTTCATCGGCTACACGATCGCATACGGCACGCAGTTCTTCGGCAACGCTCAAACGCTGGCCGCGCATAACGGCTACGAGCTGGTGCGCTTCTTCTTCCTGCTGACCTTTGCCGCGGCGATTCCGGCGATCGTGTCGGGCGGCATCGCGGAGCGTTCGAAATTCAATCCGCAACTCTTCGCCACCTTCGTGCTGGTCGGCTTCATCTATCCGCTCTTCGAAGGGATCGTCTGGAACAACCGCTTCGGCATTCAGAACTGGCTGACCGGCGTGTTCGGCGTGCCGTTCCACGACTTTGCCGGCTCGGTGGTCGTCCATGCGTTCGGCGGCTGGGTCGCGTTGCCCGCCGTGCTGCTGCTGGGCGCGCGTCATGGCCGCTACCATCGCGACGGCGGCATTGCCGCGCATCCGCCGTCGAATATTCCGTTTCTCGCGCTGGGCGCCTGGGTGCTGGCGGTTGGCTGGTTCGGCTTCAACGTGATGAGCGCGCAGACCATCGACAAAATCAGCGGCCTCGTCGCCGTCAATTCGCTGATGGCGATGGTCGGCGGCACGCTGACGGCCTGGCTCGCGGGCCGCAACGATCCCGGTTTCACGTACAACGGCCCGCTCGCCGGGCTGGTCGCCGTGTGCGCCGGCTCCGATCTGATGCATCCGCTCGGCGCGCTGCTGACGGGCGGCATCGCGGGCGTGCTGTTCGTCTCTATGTTCACCTGTGTGCAGAACCGCTGGCGCATCGACGATGTGCTCGGCGTGTGGCCGTTGCACGGCTTGTGCGGCGCGTGGGGCGGCATTGCGGCGGGCATCTTCGGCTTGCCTGCGCTGGGCGGCATCGGCGGGGTGTCGTTCGGGGCGCAACTGGTGGGGACGTTGGGCGGCATCGCGGTGGCGGCGCTCGGCGGCACGCTCGTGTACGGCGCGATTCGCCTGACGGTGGGCCTGCGGCTCGACCAGGAGGACGAATACAACGGCGCGGACCTGTCGATCCACAGAATTTCGGCGACGCCGGAGCGCGAGAGCGTCGGCTGACGCGTTCGCCGCGCGGCCGCCGTCGACGGTTCAGTGGCGAGCAAGGCCCGAGGATGCGCCGGCGCTTGCCGCGCGAGCCGCTCCTAGCGGGACGATGAATCCACCGCGTCCGCGTTGCCGCCGACGATGCCGAATTCGATCGGACAACGCGTATAAAACACCGGCACGCTGCCTTGCCGCACGGCGGCGAGCAGCGTTTCGGCTTCCCCTTCGGTGACGGCGAAAATCACCTGCACCGGCTGATCCGCCAATTCGAAGAAACGCGCCGCGTGACGCGCGCCGGCGTGACCAATGCCTTCGGCGGCCGCCACGACGGTCGCGCCGCGAATGCCGGCCTGTTTGGCGACCGACAATAGCCATTCCACGACCGGCTGATGATCATGACGCCGGTTTTGCTCGCTATAAAACGTCAGCTGGTAGCCTTTCTTCATGTCGGCCTTCCTTGTTGAAGCCTGGCGGACCTGCACTCGACGTCGGCAGGCGCTGACTTCATTCTAGGTCGCGCCCACGTGATGCCCGCAACGCTATCCAACGACCCGCGCGACTACCCCGCGCCGCCGCCCCGACCTGTCCCCACATGCGCTAGCCAGTGTTAGACTTGCGCGCTGGAAATGGCATTCTCCCTTAACCGCCGTGGCGGCTGATGATGCCTGCTTCGCCCGGGTGACCGCGGACGCGGCAGCGCGTCTCCCGCTCAGCCCGGTTTGTCGACCTTCCGGTTTTGCCAGGCCTCTTCCCATGTATTGGTCCATTCTCGCGGTCGCCGTCGGCGGCGCGCTCGGCTCGCTGTTCCGCTGGTTTCTCGGCATCCGCCTGAACGGCTTGTTCGTCAGCTTGCCGCTCGGCACGTTCGCCGCCAATGTGATCGCCGGCTACATCATCGGCGTGGCGGTCGCGGGCTTCGCGCGGGCGCCGCACATCGCGCCGGAATGGCGGCTCTTCGTCATCACCGGGATGATGGGCGGACTCTCGACCTTCTCCACGTTCTCAGCCGAAGTCGTGCAGCGCCTGCAGGACGGCCGGCTCGGCTGGGCCGCGGGCGAGATCGTGATTCACGTGGGCGCGTCGCTCGTCATGACCGTGCTTGGTATCGCCACGGTCTCGTTGCTGTCGCGCTGAGAACGCCGCGGCGTGCCCCGTCACACGCCGAATGGGAACGTATCGGGCGTGCCTTCGCGCATCGGCGTCGGAAGCGGTTCAACGGCGCTGGTGCGATCGACCCAGACATAAGCGTCGAACTGATCGGCGAGCGACGCTTGCGCATAGTGGCTATAACGCTCCGTGTCCGGCCGATAGATCACGCCGATGAAACGTTCCAGCAGCGGTTCGCTCAAGCGCGCCCGCAACGCGTCGTGGACACCGGGGCGCAGGTCCAGCAGAAAGCGCGGCTGCCCCGCGCGGTGCATCCAGTATTCATAGCTGTCATCCAGCGCCGGACGCACTTCCTTCACCTCCATCGGACCATCCCAGTCGCTTGCGGCGGCGACGGTGCCCGCGTGCGTGCCGAAGCCGATCAGCGCCGCCTCGTCGCCGAAGTACTCGCGGCATAACTGCCCGACGTTGATCTCTCGCGAGATGCGCCCCATTTCGGTCGCGCTGGCGTCGCCGATATGCGAGTTGTGCGCCCACACCACCGCGCGCGCGTGCGGGCCGCGCGCGTCGAGCGTATGGCGCAGCGTCTCGAACATATGCGTGTCGCGCAGGTTCCAACTGTGCGCGCCGCCGTAATACATGGCGCGGTAGTAGCGCTCGGCCGACGCGACGAGACGCGCGTTCTGCGACGCGTCGAAGAAAGTCTCGCCGTCATGCTCCGCGTAGTCGAGCCGGTTTCTCAGCAGGTCCTGCAATTGAGCGACGACGTGTTGCTCGCATTGCGCGTAGCCGCCCTCGAGCGCCGCGCGTCCGTACACGGCCGGGTCCTTCTGCCACGGACCGAAGCAACCATAGCGTTCGCGGGCAATACGGGCCGCGGCGGGATCGACGGAGTCGAGGTAGCGCAGCACCGCGTCGATCGACTCGGAGAGGCTATAGATATCGAGCCCATAAAGACGCGCCTGACGCTCCTGCGGCAGAGTGGCGTTATGGCCGCGCAGCCAGTCGGTGAACGCCTTCACATCGGTATTGCGCCACATCCACGTCGGGAAACGCCGGAACGGCGCTTCGCGACCGCTGGCGGGCGGCCGATTCCGCACGTGCCGGTCGAGCGCCGCCGCGTCGGGCCAATCGGCTTCCAGCGCGACGATCGAGAACCCATGCTCCTCGATCAGCCGCCGCGTGATGGCCGCGCGCAAACGATAGAACTCGGCAGTGCCGTGGCTCGCCTCCCCGAGCAGGACCACGCGCCGCGCGGCGAAGCGGTCGGTGAAATACTCCAGTATCGCGGACTCGAAGTCCGTGAACGGCTCGGCGGCGGCGCGGATCGCCGCGGCCAGATCATCAGGCGCACGAGATTGTTGCGTCGGACTGCCGGCGATGGCCGGCGGATCGAGCGTCACGTCTTCGGCCGGCCAGCCGTCATCGCCGATGAGCGGGACGAACATCACCGCGCCGAGTGTCCGCTCGTCGTAGTCGTGTTCCGTGCGGCGCACGACTTTCACCAGCCGCTGATGGTATCGCTCGTGACCCACGGGCATGATGAGCCGTCCGCCGAGCGCGAGTTGCTCGCGCCACGCCCGCGGCACGTGCGGACCGCCGGCGGACGCGAAGATCGCGTCATACGGCGCGCCTTCCGGCAAACCGTGCGTGCCGTCTCCGGTATGCACCGTGACGTTGTCGATGCCCAGGCGCGCGAGCGTTTCGCGCGCGGACTGCGCGAGCGCCGCGTGGCGCTCCACCGTGTCGACATGCGCGGCGATGGCGGCGGCGATGGCGGCGGCGTAACCCGATCCGGTGCCGATCTCCAGGACCCGGTCACCGGGGCGCAACTGGGCCGCCTCGATCATGCGCGCCACGATGTAGGGCTGCGAGATGGTCTGCTGCTCGGCGATCGGCAACGGTGTGTCGTCGTAAGCGAATTCACGCAGATGGGCGGGCACGAACTCTTCTCGCGGCACGCGCCGCATCGCGGCCAGCACGTTCGGGTCGCCGATGGAGCGCCCGGCGATCTGACGCTCGACCATCAACTCGCGTGCCTCGGGCAAGTTGGTCATGGCTGCTCCTTGACGCTACGCCTCCCGCATTTCATAACAGGTCGCGAAGCTTGTAGTACCACATGCCGAGGACAAGGCCGGGTGCGCGCAGCATCGCGCCGCCCGGAAAACGACGATGGCGGATGCGGTTGAACACCTCGAACCGCGAGGTTTCTCCCGCGATGCTGTCGGCCATCAGTTTGCCGGCCATGCCCGCGAACACCAGGCCATGACCCGAGAAGCCTTGCACGTAGTAGATGTTGTTGCCGAGCCGCCCGAGGTCGGGCGCGCGGTTCATGGTGATGTCGACGAACCCGCCCCACGCGAATTCCACGCCGAGATCCCCGGTTTGCGGGAACACGTCGGTCATGCGCACGCGCATGCGCTCGACGAGATTGCGCGGCGCCTTGGCGCTATACGTTTCGCCCGCGCCGAACAGCAACCGATGGTCGGCGCTGAGCCTGAAGTAATCCAGGACGAGGTTATTGTCCGACGCCGCCGCCCGGCCCGGCATCAACGCATCGGCACGGGCCTGTCCCATCGGTTCGGTGGCGACCATATAGGTGCCGACCGGCATGATGCGGCCTCTCAGTTCGGGCGCCAGTTCGTCGCCAAACTCGCCCAGATAGACATTGCCGGCGAGCACCACGTAACGGCAGCGCACCTCTCCCTCGGCGGTCTTGACGACCGGCTCCCGCCCTCGCTCCAGCCGGAATGCGGCGGTGTTTTCGAATAGCCGCACGCCGGCGCGGCGCGCGGCGGCGGCCAGTCCGAGGCAGTACTTCAACGGATGCAAATGGCCCGAGCCGGCATCGTAGGCGCCCGAGACGAAGCGATCGCTATTCAGATGTCCGGCGATCTGCGCGCGATCGAGCCATTGCAGCGGGTAATCGTAGACACGCGCCATGTGCTCCACCCAACGGCGCAGCGCCTCCGACTTGCGCTTGCGCAACGCGAGCGTCAGGTAGCCCGAGATGTAGTCGCAATCGATGCCGTAGTCGCCGATGCGCTGCCTGAGCAGGCGCATGCCGTCGATCGACGCGTCCCACGCGGCCCGCGCCACTTCGCGCGGACACTGCGTTTCGATCGCATGCTCGCCTTCCGCGCCGAAGCCCACGAGCGCCTGGCCGCCGTTTCTTCCCGATGCGCCCCAGCCGATGCGATGGGCTTCGAGCAGCGCAACCGTGTAACCCATTCTGGCGAGTTCCAGCGCACAGGAGAGGCCCGCATAGCCCGCGCCGATCACACACACATCCACCGCCATCGATTCCTGGAGCGGCGCGCAGAGCGGCGCGCGAACCACGCTCGCCTCGTAGTACGACTTCTCCAGAACGCCCAGCTCTTTTTGCAGTAATCCGGCCATCAAGGCGCCTCCTCGCGCGCTCGCAGTCAGGCAACCCGTATGTTGAGGAACTGCCAGGGGTCGCTCTCGTCCCGTGGCTCTTCGTAGAGCCGCGAATGCTGCGTGAGCGGCGTCCATTTGTCGTAGACGCCGACGACCTCGCCAAGATACGGGCGCGCGATGCGCATGACGGTTTCATAGTCGATGTCGTCGGGCTCGATGACCCCCGCTCGAGGGTTGGACAGCGCCCACACGATGCCGCCGAGAATGCCGGCCACCACCTGAAGACTCGTCGCCGTGTTATGCGGCGCGATGCGGCGTGTTTCCTCGGTGCCGAGCTGCGAGCCGAACCAATAAGCGCCGCGCTCGTTGCCCATCAGCAGAACGCCGAGTTCGTCGATGCCCTCGGTGATCTCCTCGCGCAAGATCCGCTCGCGTTCCTGCGGCACCCATCCGCGGCCGGCGAGTTCGTCGATTGAAAGCACCGCGTCGTCGCAAGGTCGATACGCGTAATGGACGGTCGGCCGATAGACGACCTCGCCGTTTTCCCTGAGCGTGAGATGGTCCGCGATCGAGATGGACTCGCCGTGCGTGATCAGAAAGCCGTGATACGGTCCGCCCAACGGCGTCCAGCTACGTACCCGGGTGGCGAGGCCCGGGCGCGTCAGATAGATTGCCGCGTCCGAGCCGAAGCCGTGCCGGCAAGCGTCGGCGGGCCAATGCCGTTCGTGCGTGCCCCAGCCGAGTTCGGCCGGCTGCAAGCCTTCTTCGATGAAGGCCTGCACGGACCACGTGTTGACGAATTCATTCGGCGCTTTCCTCGCCGCCGCGATCTGCGTGTCGTGTTCGGCGATGTGGATCGCCCGGATGTCGAGCCGCTGCGCGAGCGTTGCCCAGTCCTCGAAACTCGCGAGCCGTCCCACCGGCATATTGCTGTCCGCCGCCATATTGACCAGCGCCTGCTTGACGAGTGACGAGATCAGTCCGGGGTTGGCGCCTTGCGTCAGAATGGCCGTGGGTCCGTCGCGCTTGTCGAGGCGGAATGCGAGCACGGCTTCTCGCAACGCATAGTTACTGCGGCGCGACGGCGGCCCCTTCTGGCTCGCGCCGCCTCCGCTCCACGGTTCGATCGAGGTATCGAGGTACAGTGCGCCGCATTCCCAGCAATACCGCACGAGCGCTTCGCTGGACACGTTCACGGAGAGATTCAGCAGAAAGTCGCCTTCGCCGACGAGCGGTTGAAGCACGGTCCGGTAGTTTTCCTCGGTCAGCGCCTCCTGCACGATCGCCACGCCGTACTCCTGCGCGATGGCGATGTCGTCGGTGGGCAGGCTGAGCACAGTCACGGCGCCGGGGTCCATGTCGATGTGCCGCAGCAGCAGCGGCAGCGACGAACTCGCGATACATCCGAAGCCCACGATCAGCATCCGGCCGTCGAGTCGCGCGTGTTTCGTGTCGAAAGAAGAGGCGTTGTTCATGGCGCGTGGCAAACCGTTGAGCGTGACATCCCGGTTGCAGCAATGCGCGTGCCGCCACGCGGACAGTGTCGCTATCCCACGCGTCGCGAACTTCTCCTGGCGACCCGCGCGCGCTCGGATCGATAGCCGCGTCGGCAACATTTACATGGCTTGCATGCCGAACCATTCGGTGGCGGCACAGGCGGCAAAGGCGGTGTTTCCACTACTCAAGAAACGTCCTGCTCACGCCGTTAATGCAGACAGTAGCCGTCCATTGGAATAGGCCCGGAGACTCCATAGCACGGCCCCAGCATGCCAGCCGATACACCCTTTCTCAAATCCGTTCTCGCGACTCCGACGGCGGCCGACCACCCCGTGACGACGGGCGTGCGCATCTCGCTGCTCTCGTCCATCTTCGCGGATCGGCGCTCGCTTCTCATGTCCGGCTTCGCCACCGCCTTCGTCGCGCTGGTCGCGTTCGCGCGCTTGCATGAGGCGTGGACGTTAGCCTGGCTTCTCGGCGACGCGTGCGTTCTCGCCGCCCGGCTGACCATCGCTCAGGCGCTCGTCTCGCAGCGAGCTTCCGCGCTCGCGCATCTGCGCCGGCCGCTGACGTTCTACGTGCCGCTTTCGCTGCTGGCTTCCGCGTTCCTCGGCGGCGGCACGATGCTTTGCGTGATGTCGGGAGACGCGGCGCTCGCCTCGCTCGCCATCATGGTGACGGCCGGCATTCTCGGCGGCATCGCATCGAAAAACGCGGCCATACCGCGCCTTGCGATTTCGCAGATCTGTCTCGGCGCATTGCCGATCGGCATTGGCGCATTGCTCGCGCCATCGCGCGATTACTGGATTCTCGTACCGCCGCTTTTCATCTTCAGCACCGCGATGGCGTCGATTGTCCGGCGTCACTATTTTTCGCTCAGCGCATTGATGACCGCCGAGGAAAATCACGCGCAACTCGCCGCCCGCTTCGATGCCGCGCTCACGCACATGCCGCACGGCCTGTGCACCATCGACGAAGCGGGCAAAGTCATCATCGCCAACGGCCGCACAGCCGAACTGTTCGGCGCGAAGGGGGACGCGCTGCTGCTCAATGTGCCGTTTCCCGATTTCCTCTGGTACGTCGGCGTAAAAAAACTGGGCGAGCCGCGCGCACGACAATGGGTGGACGAATCGCGCGCGTGGCTGTCGGAGGGGCGCGGCCCGCTCGAACTCGACCTCGGCAATGGACGGAAGCTCGAGATGTCCCGCAACGTGGTGCCGGACGGCAGCGCCGTCATCATTATCGAAGACGTCACGGAGCGGCGGCGAGCCGAGGCGGAGATCCTGCATTGGGCCAGTCACGATCCGCTCACCGGCTTGTCCAACCGCCGCCGCCTGCGTGAGCAACTGGAGCAGATGTTGCTGCGGCAGACGAGCGGCGCCCATCGTGCGTCGGCGGTGATGTATCTGGATCTGGACGGCTTCAAGTGCATCAACGACAACCTCGGCCACCATGCCGGCGACGAAGTGCTGAAGGCCGTGGCGCATCGGCTCGAAAAAGGCTTGCGGCACGGCGAGACGGTGGCGCGGCTCGGCGGCGATGAATTTGCGATCGTCATCGAACGTACGACGCCCGCCGCGTGCGCCGCGCTTGCGCGGCGACTCATCGAGCAATTGTCCAGACCGTATCCGCTATCGTCCGGCGGAACGGTGACCATCGGCGCCAGCGTCGGCATCGCGCTCACCGTCGACGGCGAGACGCTCGAATCGCTGCTGGAGCGCGCCGATACCGGGCTGTATGAAGCCAAGGCCGCGGGGAAAGGCACCTTCCGTTTCGCCGCGGCGAGCAGCGTTGAAGCGCTCGACGAGAGCGCTCCCGGCGCGCCGTTGCGGATGCAGGAGTAGCGACGTCACGCCGCGATTCTGACGGCGAGCGGACCGCGCGGATTTTCCGCGCGGCGTTCGCGTGTCGCATGTCGCGTGAAAATCGTTGGCTCATGGAGCGGGCCCGGAGATTGCCGCCAACGCATAAGCTGCATGACAAGCCGCACTGACGCGGCTGGCTAGGAGGAGCGAGGCGAATGGAACAGCTACCGTTCTTCACCATCGGTCATTCGACGCGGCCGCTGCCAGAATTCATCGCCCTGCTGGAAGCGTCGCGGATTCAGACCTTGGCCGACGTGCGGAGCATTCCGCGTTCCCGCACGAATCCGCAGTTCAACCAGGAGAGCTTGCCGCAGGCGCTCGCGCATGCCGGCATCGACTACGTGCACCTCGCCCGGCTCGGCGGCCGGCGCGGCCGCACGAAAGCGGCGGGCGCGTCGCCGAACGCTTACTGGACGCATCCGGCCTTTCGCAACTACGCGGATTACGCGATGAGCGAGGCGTTCCAGGCGGGTCTCGCGGAATTGCTCGAACTGGGGCGTCGGCGACGCACGGCGATCATGTGTTCGGAAGCGGTCTGGTGGCGGTGTCACCGTCGCATCATCACCGATTACTTGTTGCTGCACGGCGAGACGGTCGAGCACATCATGGACGCGCGGCATACGAGCCCCGCGACGATGACGCCGGGGGCGTCGCCGCAGCCGGGCTTGATACTGCATTATCCGCAGGCGCCGGATTAGCGATCCGGGGACGTGTGTGGGGTCATGCGCCGCGCCGGCTTGAAATTTTCGTCACAGGGTTCTAACCTGGAATTCGCTCGGGCAGACGACTCGTGTCACGCGCCGAGCACGTCGCGGCATCTCGGCATCGCGGCGCGTGATCGCGGCTGTCGATTGCCGGCTCTCCGGGCCGTTAGCTCAGCTGGTAGAGCAGCGGACTTTTAATCCGTTGGTCGGCGGTTCGAATCCGCCACGGCCTACCAAAGAAAGAGAACGAAAAACAATACTTTGCTCAACACTGGAAAGCCACTTACTTCACCGTGGGTAGCTTTACGGTGTGGCTGAATCTTGCCGAATCTTGCGGAATTCACGCTTGTGCGCATTAAGCGCGCGGCACGCTGATTGCTCAACCTCATGGTCAAGCAGACGACGATCGTCTGCGTCGACATTCCAGTTCAATCAAGGAGGAACGGATGATGAACAAGGCAACCAGCATATTGATCGCGACCGTCACCGCACTCGCGCTGTCGGGCGGCGCTTATGCACAGGCGGGCGGAGGCTCGAGCGGCGACGGTACGTCAGGCAGCACGGCTGGCCCGGCGAACCAGGTGAACGGTGCAACGAGCGGCTACGGCACGCCAGGCGCCACCGGTTCGGACAGCGGGAACGTCGCCGGGTCGCCGAACTCGGGTTTGCCGAGTAGCACGAACAGCTCGAAGTCCGGCACCAGCGCGCCCAAGAGCAACAACACGCTGGCGACCCCGAGCACCAAGTCGCCGGCCGCTGGCCAATAACGCCGGAACACGGCATTCACCGCGCGGGCCGCTCGGCCGGTACGCCGGCGCCACCACCGCCACGTACTGCGTGTCGCGCCGCATCGGCTACGACACGCTTGCGGCCGCGCCAGGGTTGACCATCGTCGCGATGCTCGCTTGCAGGTCTTCGGCGAGCACGGTCTGGTCGTTCTTCAGCAGATCGTCGTATGACGCGGCATCGAAGCGCTTGCGGTCCTTGAGCTGGTACACCCTGACCGCGACCGAATACGGCCGGTTCGCGTCGTCGGGATTCAGAGCGGCGCCGAGGCTGACCGGAGAAGCCGGAGAACACAGCACCCTATCGACCGCGAGAATCCACCAAGCGACGCTCAATTCGCGTGGATGAATCACGCCAAAAAAAAGGCGTCACGTTTCCGTGACGCCTTAAAAAGTTCTAGCCATTCCGAGGGCCGTGCTAGAACCTGAGAGACGGCATTCGAAAGTTCGGCCGGCGAGGCTGCGCCCTGAACGGCGCGCAACACGTGGACTCGAGCACTTAGCTCAAGCGCCTAAGCGCGGACTGTTACCGTGGACTGTGGAAAGGCACTCGACCAGACACTACGCGGACCACGGTAGGTATCGGGAGATTTCAAACGCAAGGACCCGAACCCGTCTTTCGAAATGAGGTTCCATTTTTTATGGTTATGCTGACTAAGTCAAGCAAAATCTAAACACACGCGCTCCGTTCCGGCAAAATGTTCCGATACAATAAATGTTCGGAGAAATAAGAACGCAATGCCCCAACATGGGGCTGTTCCAAGGCCTTGGCGGGTGAGTCGCCGGCGAGCCGGCGCGTAAAGAAACTGAAATATAGTTCCAAAAAAACCATGAACCGACCCACGTCCTCCCGAATCGCCGCCGACCAGGCCAAAGAAAAAGACGGTCCCGGCGAGGAAGTCACCGCGCTGGCACGCGGCCTCACCGTGCTGCGCTCCGTCGCCGCCGCCGACGCCCCGCTCAGCAATCGCGAACTGACTGAGATCACCGGAATTCCCAAGCCCACCGTCTCGCGCATCACCGCCACGCTGGTCAGCGCGGGCTTTCTGTTCCGCTTGCCCGACAGCGAGCGCTTCGTGCTGACGTCGTCGGTGCTGGAGTTGAGCAACGGCTTTCTGCGCAACTTCGACATTCGGGCGCGCGCGCGGCCGTTCCTGATCGAACTCGCCGAACGGACCGCGCTCTCGGTGCATCTGGCCGTGCGCGACCGTCTCGACATGGTGGTGATCGACGCGATCCGGCCGCGCTCGGCGGTGCTGGTGTCGCGCCTCGAGATCGGCTCGCGCATGAACCTGAGCCGCACCGCCATCGGCCGCGCCTATCTGGCGGCGCTCGCCGAACCGGAGCGCGAAAAGCTGCTGATCGGCCTGCAAGCCGCGGAAGGCGACGACTGGGGTCACGTCGGCAGCCGGCTCGAAAGCGCATTGCAAGAAACCATCGAGCAAGGTTTCGCAATCGCCACCGGCGAGTGGCACGACGGCCTGAACGCCATCGCCCTAGGCTTCATCGGACCGTCGGGCGAACGCTATGCGGTCAACTGCGGCGGCTCCGCCGACCAGTGCCCGCGCGATTGGTTGATATCGCGCGCGGCGCCGGCCCTGCTCGAATGCGTCTCCCGGATCGTTCTGGAAATCGGCGGCACGCCGGGGCGCCGACTCGACAACTGAGATGCCCGAGGGCTCGCCGGTCGGCGGCCATCGGCAACCAGACGTCCTGTAACCCTCGTAACCAAAAGAAAAATACACGGGTGGACTGTTACAGAGCCCGCGACGTAGGATCATGCATTCCCGTCGCGGACGCTCGCCCTGGCTCGTTGCCACTGCGTCGACATTGCATCGGCATTGTTTCGATAGCGCACCGGGCGATCCGTCGTGATGCCACGTTGGGTTAGCATCTCTGTCCCGCGCCTCGGGTAGCATCGCGCTGAACACGCGCAGCGCCCGCACTGTCGAAACCGCCTGTTATGCCGCGCGAGCCGGGCCGCCGAACTGTCCCGGCGGCTCGTATGCGAGCGGCTCACATCAAAAGCCAGCCACCTGACGAACCGATGGACGAACAACAAAAGCATTCGGAAACCACACGCCCCGCCGCCCCGGCTTCGCCACCGTCCGCGAGCGGCGCGCCCGGCGCGGTAAAGCGCCACCGCGGCCGCAACCTCGCGCTGCTGGTCGCGGCGCTCGTCATTCTCGGGGTCGTGCTGTGGCGCTGGCATCCGTGGGGCGGCCCCGGCGGCGGCGCAAGCGGCGCTTCCAGTGCAAGCGGCGGGAGCGGCGTAAGCGGTGTAAGCGGCGGCCGCGCGGGCCGCGGCGGGCCCGGCGGCATGGCCAACATGCCGCAGCCCGTGCACGTCGCAACGGTGACGCAAGGCGAGATGCCGGTGGTCCTCACGGCGCTCGGCACGGTCACGCCGCTTGCCAGCGTCACGGTGCTGCCGCAGTTGAGCGGCGTGCTGCAAGACGTGTATTTCAAGGAAGGCCAGATGGTCAAGAAGGGCGACGTGCTCGCCCAGATCGACCCGCGCCCCTATCAGATCTCGCTCGACAACGCGCAAGGCACGCTCGCGCGCGACGAGGCCTTGCTGCAAACCGCCCGGCTCGATCTGAAGCGCTATCAGACGCTGCTCGCGCAAGACTCGATCGCGAGCCAGCAGGTCGACACGCAGGCCTCGCTCGTGCGCCAATACGAGGGCACCGTGAAGTCCGACAAGGCGAACATCGACACCTACAAGCTCGACCTCGCCTACGCGCGCATCACCGCGCCGGTGTCGGGGCGCGTCGGTCTGCGCCAGGTCGATCCCGGCAATTACGTCACGCCGAGCCTGACCAACGGCATCGTCGTGATCACGCAGTTGCAGCCGATCAGCGTGATCTTCACCACCTCCGAAGACAACCTTCAGCAGATCCTCCAGCAAACGCAAACCGGCGCGAAGCTTTCGGTCACCGCCTACGACCGCAGCAACACCACCTCGCTCGAAGGCGGCACGCTCGAAACGCTGGACAACCAGATCGACACCACCACGGGCACGGTCAAGCTCCGCGCAGTGTTCCAGAACACGAAGAGCCTGCTGTTCCCGAATCAGTTCGTGAATACGCGTCTGCTCGTCAATACGATCAAGGACGCGGTGATCGTGCCGACGCCGGCCGTGCTCAACGGCTCGATGGGGCAGTTCGTGTATGTCGTGAAGCCGGACAACACGGTGAGCGTGCGGCCCGTCAAGGTCGGCCCGGTGGACGGCGAGCGCACCAGCATCAAATCCGGTCTGCAAGTCGGCGAGCGCGTGGTGATCGACGGTTCCGACCGGCTCAAGGAAGGCGCGAAGATCACGATTCCAGCCGAAAAGCCGCGCGGCGCATCGGGCGCGCATGGCGCAAGCGGCGCGGCCTTCGCGTCGGGCGCATCCGGCGCACGCGCGCATCGCGGCAAACACGCGGCGCAAGCCTCGCAATAAAGTAAAGGCACGGCCATTACCGCATGAATCCATCCCGCGCCTTTATTCTGCGTCCTGTCGGCACCGCGCTTCTGATGGCGGCGATCATGCTGGTGGGTCTCGTTGCGCTGCGCTTCCTGCCGCTCTCCGCGCTGCCCGAGGTCGACTATCCGACCATCCAGGTGCAGACGTTCTATCCGGGCGCGAGCCCGGACGTGATGACCTCGTCGGTTACCGCGCCGCTCGAGCGGCAGTTCGGACAGATGCCGTCGCTGAACCAGATGTCGTCGCAAAGCTCGGCCGGCTCGTCGATCATCACGCTGCAGTTCAGCCTCGACCTGCCGCTCGACATCGCCGAGCAGGAAGTGCAGGCGGCGATCAACGCAGCCGGCAACCTGCTGCCCTCCGACCTGCCCGCGCCGCCGATCTACGCGAAGGTCAATCCGGCCGACGCGCCGATCCTCACGCTCGCGATCACATCGAAAACGCTGCCGTTGACCCAGGTGCAGGACCTGGCCGACACGCGTCTCGCCCAGAAAATCTCGCAGGTGGCGGGCGTGGGTCTCGTGAGCCTGTCGGGCGGCCAGCGCCCCGCCGTGCGAATCCAGGCGAATCCGCGCGCGCTCGCCGCATACGGCCTGAATCTGGACGATCTGCGCACCACGATCTCGAACCTGAACGTCAACACGCCGAAGGGCAATTTCGACGGCCCCACGCGCAACTACACGATCAACGCGAACGACCAGTTGACCGACGCCGAGGCCTACAAAAGCGCGGTGATCGCGTACAAGAACGGCCGCGCGGTGATGCTGACCGACGTCGCCACCATCGTGCAAGGCCCCGAGAACACCAAGCTCGGCGCATGGGTCGACAACACGCCGGCGATCATCCTGAACGTGCAGCGCCAGCCGGGCGCGAACGTGATCCAGGTGGTGGACAGCATCAAGAAGCTGTTGCCGCAGTTGCAGCAGTCGCTGCCCGCCGCGCTCGAGGTGCGGATCGTCACCGACCGCACCACCACCATCCGCGCCTCGGTGCGCGACGTGCAATTCGAACTGGCGATGTCGGTGGTGCTGGTAGTGCTGGTGATGTATCTGTTCCTTGCCAACGTCTATGCGACCATCATTCCGAGCTTGTCGGTGCCGCTGTCGCTGATCGGCACGCTCGCCGTGATGTACCTGTGCGGCTTCTCGCTAGACAACTTGTCGCTCATGGCCTTGACCATCGCGACGGGCTTCGTGGTCGACGACGCGATCGTGATGATCGAGAACATCGCGCGCTACGTGGAGCAAGGCGAATCGCCGTTGGAAGCGGCGCTGAAAGGCTCGAAACAGATCGGCTTCACGATCATCTCGCTGACGGTTTCCCTCATCGCCGTGCTGATTCCGCTGCTCTTCATGGGCGACGTGGTCGGCCGCCTGTTCCACGAATTCGCGATCACGCTCGCCGTGACCATCGTGATCTCGGCCATCGTGTCGCTCACGCTGGTGCCGATGATGTGCGCGAAGCTCCTGCGCCACTCGCCGCCGCCTGAGAGCCACCGCTTCGAAGCGCGGGCGCACCGCTTCATCGACTGGGTGATCGCCCGTTACGCGGTCGCGCTCACATGGGTGCTGAACCGGCAGCGCTCCACGCTGGTCGTCGCGATTCTCACGCTGGTGCTGACCGGCGTGCTGTACGTGTTCATTCCGAAGGGCTTCTTCCCGGTGCAGGACACCGGTGTGATCCAGGCGATCACGCAGGCGCCGCAGTCGGTGTCGTATGCGTCGATGGCCGAGCGCCAGCAGGAACTCGCCGCGCAGATTCTCAAGAACCCGGACGTGCAAAGCCTCACCTCGTTCATCGGCGTGGACGGCAGCAATATCACGCTGAACAGCGGCCGCATGCTGATCAACCTGAAGCCGCGCGACGACCGCGACAACACCGCGAGCGAGGTGATTCGCCAGTTGCAGCGGGACGTGGCGCATATTCCGGGCGCGTCGCTGTACATGCAGCCGGTGCAGGACCTGACCATCGACTCGACGGTCAGCCCGACGCAGTACCAGTTCATGCTGACCGATCCGAACATCGGCGAATTCACGACGTGGGTGCCGAAGCTCGTCGAGCGGTTGAGGCAGTCGCCGGAACTCGCCGACGTCGCCACCGACTTGCAGGACAACGGACAGTCGGTCTACGTCGAAATCGACCGCGCCACCGCGTCGCGCTACGGCATCACGCCGGCCACCGTGGATAGCGCGCTGTACGACGCGTTCGGCCAGCGCATCGTCTCCACCATCTTCACGCAGTCGAACCAGTACCGCGTGATCCTGGAAGCGCAGCCGCAGATGCAGCACTACACCGAATCGCTGAACTCGATCTATCTGCCCTCTTCCACGGCGACGGGCGGCCAGGTGCCGCTGTCGGCGATCGCGCGGTTCATCGAAAAGCCCGCGCCGCTGCTGGTCACGCACCTGAGCCAGTTCCCGGCCACCACCGTCTCGTTCAATCTCGCGCCGGGTTCGTCGCTCGGCGCGGCCGTGAAGGCGATCGAGCAGGCGCAGAAAGACATCGGCTTGCCGGCCTCGTTCCAGACGCGCTATCAGGGCGCGGCGCTGGCGTTCCAGGCGTCGCTGTCGAACGAACTGTTCCTGATCCTCGCGGCGATCGTCACGATGTATATCGTGCTCGGCGTGCTGTACGAGAGCTTCATTCACCCGATCACGATTCTGTCGACGCTGCCCTCGGCCGGCGTCGGCGCGCTGCTCGCGCTGCTGATCACCGGGCACGATCTGGACATCATCGGCATCATCGGTATCGTGCTGCTGATCGGCATCGTGAAGAAGAACGCGATCATGATGATCGACTTCGCGCTCTACGCCGAGCGCGAGGAAGGCAAGGCGCCGCGCGAGGCGATCTACCAGGCGTGCCTGCTGCGCTTCAGGCCGATTCTGATGACCACGCTCGCCGCGCTGCTCGGCGCGCTGCCGCTGATGCTCGGCACGGGCGCCGGTTCGGAGTTGCGCCGGCCGCTCGGCATCGCGATCGCCGGCGGCCTGATCGTGAGCCAGTTGCTGACGCTGTTCACCACGCCGGTGATCTACCTCGGCTTCGACGCGCTCGCGCGCCGCATGCGCGAGCGCTTCAATCGCGGCAAGCCTGTGCCGCCCGCCACCGACGCGGGAAGCTGACCGATGAACCTGTCGCGTCCGTTTATCTCGCGCCCGGTCGCCACCACGCTGCTCGCGATCGGCATCGCGCTGGCCGGTATTTTCGCGTTCACCCAACTGCCGGTCGCGCCGCTGCCGCAGGTCGATTTTCCGACCATTTCCGTGCAGGCCTCGCTGCCGGGCGCGAGTCCGAACACCGTCGCCACCAGCGTCGCGAGTCCGCTCGAACGGCATCTCGGCTCGATTGCCGACGTCACCGAAATGACCTCGATGAGTTCGGTCGGCTCGACGCGCATCACGATGCAGTTCGGCCTGAACCGCGACATCGACGGCGCCGCGCGCGACGTGCAGGCCGCGATCAACGCCGCGCGCGCCGACCTGCCCACGAGCCTGCGCAGCAACCCGACCTATCACAAGGTCAATCCGGCCGACGCGCCGATCATGATTCTCGCGCTCACGTCGAATACGCTGACCGCCGGCCAGTTGTACGACTCCGCCGCCACGGTGCTGCAGCAGTCGCTCTCGCAGGTGGACGGCGTCGGCGAAGTGGACGTGAGCGGCTCGGCCAATCCGGCCGTGCGGGTCGAGCTGGAACCACAGGCGCTGTTCCACTACGGCATCGGTCTCGAGGACGTGCGCGCGGCGCTCGCCGCAGCCAACGCGAACAGCCCGAAAGGCGCGATCGAGTTCGGCCCGAACCGCGTGCAGATCTACACCAACGACCAGGCAAGCAAGGCGTCGCAATATCGCGACCTCGTGATCGCCTATCGCAACGGCGCGGCCGTGAAGCTCTCCGACGTGGCCGAGGTGGTCGATTCGGTCGAGGATCTGCGCAACCTCGGCCTCTTCAACGGCAAGCGCTCCGTGCTGGTGATCCTGTACCGCCAGCCGGGCGCGAACATCATCGAGACCATCGACCGCGTCAAGGCGATGCTGCCGCAACTGCACGCGTCGCTGCCTGCGGACGTCGACATCACGCCGACCGCCGACCGCTCCACCACGATCCGCGCCTCGCTGAGGGACACCGAACTCACGCTGGTGATCGCGATGGCGCTGGTGGTGATGGTGGTGTTCCTGTTCCTGCGCAACTGGCGCGCCACGCTGATTCCGAGCGTGGCCGTGCCGATCTCGATCATCGGCACGTTCGGCGCGATGTACCTGCTCGGTTTCTCGATCGACAACCTCTCGCTGATGGCGTTGACGATCGCCACCGGCTTCGTGGTCGACGATGCGATCGTGGTGCTGGAGAACATCTCGCGCCATATCGAGAACGGCGTGCCGCGCATGAAGGCGGCGTTCCTCGGCGCGCGCGAAGTCGGCTTCACGGTGATGTCGATCAGCATTTCGCTCGTCGCCGTGTTCCTGCCCATTCTGCTGATGGGCGGCATCGTCGGGCGGCTCTTTCGCGAGTTCGCGCTGACGCTGTCGCTCGCGATCGGCGTGTCGCTGATCGTCTCGCTCACGCTCACGCCGATGATGTGTTCGCGCCTGTTGCGCGAGCCGCACGAGAAGAAGGAAGAAGGCCGCTTCGGCCGCTGGCTGGAACGCGGCTTCGCGTCGATGCTGCGCGGCTATGAGCGCACGCTCGGCTGGGCGCTGCTGCATCCGCGTTTGATCGTCACCGTTCTGCTGTTCACGATCGGCCTGAACATCTGGCTGTACATCATCGTGCCGAAGGGCTTCTTTCCGCAGCAGGACACCGGCCGGATGATCGGCGGGATCCAGGCCGATCAGTGCACCTCGATCCAGGCCATGAAGGGCAAGTTCGCGCAGATGATGGAGATCGTCGGCAACAACCCGGCGGTGGACAGCGTGGTCGGTTTCACGGGCGGCCGGCAGACCAACGCCGGCTTCATGTACGTCTCGCTCAAACCGAAGAGCGAACGCAAGATTTCCGCCGACCAGGTGATCCAGCAACTGCGCGCGCCGCTCGGCGACGTGGCCGGCGCGCGCACCTTCCTGCAGGCGGTGCAGGACATTCGCGTGGGCGGCCGGCAATCGAACGCGCAGTACCAGTTCACGCTGCTGGCCGATTCCACGCCCGACCTGTACCTGTGGGGGCCGAAGCTCACCGAGGCGCTGCAGGCGCGCCGCGAACTGGCCGACGTGAATTCCGACCAGCAGCAAGGCGGCCTGGAGGCGATGGTGACGATCGACCGCGCCAGCGCGGCGCGTCTCGGCATCAAGCCGGCGCAGATCGACAACACCTTGTACGACGCGTTCGGCCAGCGCCAGGTGTCGACGATCTACAACCCGCTGAACCAGTACCACGTCGTGATGGAAGTCGCGCCGAAATACTGGCAGAGCCCGGACATGCTGAAGCAGATCTACATCAGCACCTCGGGCGGCAGCGCGAGCGGCGCGCAGACCACGAACGCGCCGGCGGGCACGGTCACCACGCAGACCGCCACTTCGTCGAGTACGAGCACGAGCACCAGCGCGTCGGCAGGCGGCACGGCGAGCACCACTGCATCGAGCGCGGCCACCATCGCCGCCGATTCCGCGCGCAACCAGGCGATCAATTCGATTGCGACAAGCGGCAAGTCGAGTGCTTCGTCGGGCGCGGCGGTGTCGACGTCGAAGGAAACGATGGTGCCGCTGTCGGCGATCGCGAGCTTCGGGCCGGGGAATACGCCGTTGTCGGTGAATCACCAGAGCCAGTTCGTGGCCTCGACGATCTCGTTCAATCTGCCGCCGGGCGTGTCCTTATCGACGGCGACTCAGGCGATCTACGAGACGATGGCGCAGATCGGCATGCCGGCCACGATCCACGGCAGCTTCCAGGGCACGGCGCAGGCGTTCCAGCAGTCGATGTCCGACCAGCCGATCCTGATTCTGGCGGCACTCGCGGCGGTGTATATCGTGCTGGGGATGCTGTATGAAAGCTATATTCATCCGCTGACGATTCTGTCGACGTTGCCCTCGGCGGGCGTGGGCGCGTTGCTCGCCTTGCTGCTGTTCAAGACCGAGTTCAGCATCATCGCGCTCATTGGGGTGATCCTGCTGATCGGCATCGTGAAGAAGAACGCGATCATGATGGTGGACTTCGCGATCGAAGCATCGCGGCAAGGGCTGTCCTCGCGCGATGCGATTTTTCAGGCTTGTTTGCTGCGCTTCCGGCCGATCATGATGACCACCTTCGCCGCGCTCCTCGGTGCATTGCCGCTGGCGTTCGGGCGCGGCGAAGGCGCGGAGCTGCGGGCGCCGCTCGGCATTGCGATCGTGGGCGGCCTGATCGTCAGTCAGATGCTCACGCTCTATACCACGCCGGTGGTTTATCTCTACATGGATCGGGTTCGGGTGAGGTGGGAGGCGAGGAAGGCGCGGCGGGGGGGAACGGCGGCGACTTGATCAGTTCAGTCGCGGCGCGAAACCCCTACGGCCTATGCCCCGCCGCCCACTCCTTCACCGCTTTCAACGTGTTCTCGACGTGCTTCTCCGGCGAGAGGCTCGTGTACTCGTAAATGATCTTGCCGTCCGGCGCGATCACGTACGACACGCGGTTAGCCATCGACGCATGCATCGGCATGCCGGCGTCGTATGCGCCGATCACCTTCGAATCGGCGTCCGCCGCCACCGGAAATTTGCTGCGGCATTCGCTGACCGAAAACTTCGTCAACGTGTCGATGTTGTCGTGCGACACGCCGATCACCGTCGCGCCATATTTCTTGTACTCGTCGACGGCTTCGGCAAACTCGTGCGCCTCGATCGTGCAGCCCTTGGTGAAAGCCGCCGGATAGAAGTACAGCACCACCGGCCCTTTCTTCAACTCGTCGGCGAGCGAATAGGTGTAGGTCTTGCCGCCGAGCGATGCCTGCGCGGTAAACGGCGGCGCGGCGTCGCCCGGCTTGAGCGTCGCCGAGGCCGTCAGCGAATGCATGGCGATTCCCACCGACATCGCGGCGGCCAGCGCCCTCGATATGAATTTTCTGTTCATCCGCAGTTTCTCCTGGCGTGAATGCACGCGGTTCGTCCAATGACTCGAAGGTCGTGGCGACCTCCCATGCCATTGGACCACGTATGAACGAGCGGCGTCGGAATCCGCCCTGAAGATGGGAACGCGAGGCGCCGCCCGCAACCTTAGGCGGCCGCCTCCTCGACATGCGCGCCAAACCACAGCGCCGCGCACAGATTCAGCTCGGCCAGCACGTCGGGCGTGAGCGCGGCGAAGCCGGGCGGCGCATCGGGGCCAGCCGCGATCGACGCCGCATCGGCGCCCTCGCCGGCCGCTTCCGCGACGCGCAGCAAGGCGCCGAGCGTGCCGCTGCGCGAGACGATCGCCTCGCGAATCCGCGGCGCGAGGCCGAGTTTCTCCAGCACCGCAGCCGGCGTGCTGCCGACCACCACATGCACCAGCGAAAAAATGCCGGTCATGAAAGCCGCATCGGCGAATTCATCATCGGCCGGGCGCAGCCGGCTTGCGGCCAGTTCCATGAAGCGCGAGCGCGTGCCTGCGAGGTGCACCAGCGGATCGGCGCGCCACGGCAGATCGCCGCTGTCCGCGTAGAGCAGCAGTTGCGCCCAGCGCGCGATCTGCCGCGTGCCCGCGGCGATGATCGCCTCGCGCAGCGACGCAATATTGCGCCCGAGGCCGAACGCACTCGAATTGACGAGGCGCAGCAGTTGCACCACCACGCCGGGGTTCAGCTTGAGTTCGGCCTCCAGCTCGACGATGCCGGCATCGCGCGAAAGCAGTCCCAACAGACGCAGCAGGCCCGGCCGCAGCGAGCGGTTGCGCGGCGCGGTCAACACCTGCGGCCGCGCGAAGAAGTACCCCTGGAACAGATCGAAGCCGAGTTCGCGGGCAAGCATGAAGTCCTCGCGCGTCTCGATCTTCTCGGCGATCAGCGTCTTGCCGTGAGCGCGCACGGCCGCCGCCAACCCGGGCAGCGCGTCACGCGCGGTCAGCAGAAAATCGATCTTGACGATGTCCGCATACGGCAACGCCGCGAACAGTTCGTCCGACAGTTCGCTGACGTCGTCGAGCGCCACTTCGAAACCGGCGCGTCGCAATTCGGTCAGCCGCCGGGCCAGTTGCGGATCGAACTTCACGGTTTCGAGGATTTCGAGCACGAAGCGCTCGGGCGGCATCAGATGGACGATGTCGTTAAAGAGCAGCGCGCGGTCGATGTTGACGAAGCCGCGATGCCGCCCGAGCACGGCGGGCACACCGATCCCGCCGATGGTGCGCGCCACCACTTGCGCGGTGGCCTGGGCGTCGTTGCCGACTTCGGCATAGTTATGCGCGCCCGCTCGAAACAACAATTCGTAGCCATGCAGCGCGCCGTCGCGATCGAGAATCGGCTGGCGGCCCAGGTAGACGAACTGGCCCGCGGCATCGGCCCTACCATCGGCCCTAACATCGGCCCCGGCATCGGCGCCCGCGGCAGACGGATCGAGCACCCCGCAACGCCGGGAAATAGCCCTGACAATGTGACGTTCAGACATGGATCATCGGCGCAAGGGTTCGGAAAGGCCATGCAGCGGCGTCACAACCGGCACTGCATAACAGGTTTGCCGTATTAACGGACACCGGGCCGTCGCGCTTTAACCGAACAGGTCCGGAAGCACGGCCAGCGCGCACGACGACTCCCTTACAGCATGTTTCTTGCATCAATCGCTAAAGATTTGCCGGCGCGGGTCGTTATCTTGTTCTGATGGGGCGGCCTGATACCTCTCGACCCGCCCGAGCACGGCGGACCGCGAGCCGCTCCGCCTGCAGACGAACACAGGTTGCCAGCGACAAACATGGAAGCGAACAGGATCACCGCGCCCCGCCGGGGCTCCTTGCGCACGGTCGTGGACCGGCTTCGGGCGTTCGGCCGGCGCGCGGACGTCAAGCCGCGGATGGCCAATAGCCGCGCCGCGCAACTGGAACAGGTGGTAGGCGCCGTCGATCTGCTCGCGCATGTCGACCGCGAACTGCGCTTCATCTACGTGTCCGACGCCAGCCTGCGCTTCATCGGCTACCACCGCGAGTATCTCGAGACCGTCACGCTGCACGAACTCGTCGCGCCCGCCGACGTGGCGCGCCTCGACGCCCTGCTCGCGCGCGCCGCCGCGTCGGGCAACGTCGAGAAGGCCACGCTCGGTCTCATCAAGTCCTTGACCTATCCGATCACGGTGGAGCTGCGCGTGGTGCGCAGCAATCACGACGGCATCGACGGCTACGCGATCGCCGGCTTCGACGTTTCCGCGTGGCGCGCCAGCGAGGAACGCCTGACCCAGGCGCTGCATCTGGACCGCCTCACCAATCTGGCGAATCAGCCGGCGCTGATTCCCGCCGTGCTCGACGCGCAACAGCAAGCCGACGCGCACGGCACGCCGGCCGCGCTGCTGCTGCTCGACATCGACGACTATCAGCGCGTGAACCGCGCGCTCGGCTACGACGCCGGCGACGAAATGCTGCGCGACACCGCGCGGCGTCTGTTGAACATGACGAGCCCGAGCGAGACCGTCGCGCGCGTGGCAAGCGACGAGTTCGCGATCCTCGTCAAGCCCGCCGCCAGCCGCACCGACGCGGCCGCCGCCGCGGAAGCGCTGGCGCGGCGGCTGTTGACCGCGATCCAGCAGCCGTATGCGTTCAACGGCCAGCAGGTGCATCTGTCGGCGAGCATCGGCATCGCGCTCTATCCCGACGTGCGCCACGCCAACGACACCGCCGGCCACGACACCCATCTGCTGCGCTGGGCCGACCATGCGTTGCTGCAAGCCAAGGCGGCCGGCGGCAACACGCTCGCCTTCTACGTGCCGGACGACAACCCCGCCGACGCCGAGCGCCTGAAGCTCGAGGCCGATCTCTACGACGGCGTGCGCAACGGCGAGTTCTCGCTGCACTTCCAGCCGATCACGAGCAGCCGCACGCACGGCGTGGTCGGCGTGGAAGCGCTGATGCGCTGGTCGCATCCGGTGCATGGCCTCGTGCCGCCGTCGATGTTCATTCCGCTCGCGGAGTCGATCGGCCTGATCAACTTCCTCGGCAACTGGGTGTTGAAGGTCGCCTGCATGCAGTTGATCCAATGGGATGCGCAGGGCATCTCGCTGCAATACGTGGCCGTGAACGTGTCGCCGCAGCAGTTCCGCGACCCGCGTTTCAAGGACGCCGTGCGCGAGGCGATCGAGCTGACCGGCATCGATCCGCGCCGCCTCGTGTTCGAGATTACGGAAAGCCTGCTGATGCACGACCCCGCGCACGCCAAGGTGCTGCTCGAGGATCTGACCGCGATGGGCATCCGCTTTGCCGTCGACGATTTCGGCACCGGCTATTCGAGCCTGGCTTACCTGCAACGATTCCCCCTCGCCAAGCTCAAGATCGACCGGAGTTTCGTCGAGAATCTGCTAACCTCGCGAAACGATCAGGCCATCGTGAGCGCCGTCGTCGGCCTCGCGCAAACACTCGATCTCGAACTGGTGGCCGAGGGCGTCGAAACGGAAGCGCAGCGCGCGCTGCTCACCGAAATGGGATGTGACCACATACAGGGATGGCTCGTCTGCCAGGCGCTGCCTTCCGAGGAACTCGCGCAGCGTTTCGAGGCGCGCTCGCTTCACCTGCACACCGTCTAGCGATGCGGTCCCAGCGCTCACGCGGCGAAACAAGCCGGCTCATGGCCGGCGTGGCATTCATTGGAACAGGTATGGCTTCTGCGGGATTCACATGGTAAAGGCGGCAGTGCTCGACCGGCTCTGGACGCGAATGAGCGAGCGCGGCGATTTTCCGATGCTGTCGCAGTCGCTGCGCAGCACCATGGCGGCGATGAACAATGACGACCTCGACTTCACCGGCCTCGTCCAGGTGGTGTTATCGGACTTCGCGCTGACCCAGAAAGTGTTGCGGCTCGCCAATTCGGCGATGTACATGGCGTTCGGCGGCAACATCACCACGGTTTCGCGCGCGCTGATGGTGCTCGGCATGGACGCGGTCGGCCACCTCGTCGTCGGCCTGAAGATCGTCGATCACTTTCATCACAGCGCGCCGCGCCGCATCGACGCGAAACTCGAATTGAACCGCACCCTGCTCTCGGGCTGCGTCGCGCGCAAGCTGACCGAGCGCGGCGATCTGCGCGCCGGCGAGGAAGCCGTGGTCTGCACGCTGATGCGGCAGATCGGCAAGCTGCTGGTGGTGTTCTATCTCGACGCCGAGTGGGACCAGATCCGCCGGCATATCGACGACGGCGCGCTCGAGACCGACGCCTGCGTGCTGGTGCTCGGCGTCACGTTCGACGAGATCGGCGCCGAAGCCGCAGTGCGCTGGCGGCTGCCCGACATGATCCGCTCCGGCATGGGCGAGTTCGACCCGCAGGACACCGAGCAGCCGCGCCAGGTGCAATGGCTGCGCGCGATCACCAATTACTCCACGGCCGTCGCCGACGTGCTCACCCAGTCGGGCATGCCGGAGGAGGAGCGCGAGGCGCGCATCGGCGAACTGGCGCAGGAATATAGCCGCGTGCTGAACACCGATCCCGAAGTGCTGCTCGAGATGAGCGTGGCGCTGGCCCGCGAGGAAGGCGGCGACGGCGTGATGCGCGAGATCGTCGAATTGCGCGCCAACGCGGACGCGATCGCGCGCGAGGCGCTCAATCCGGAAGCGCGCATCGCCGCGGGCGTGGAGGATCTGCGCGGTCTGCCCACCGGCAGCCCGCTCGCGCCGGCGCTCGCGATGGCCTCGGAAACCGTGCTTGCCGGACTGGGTTTTGCGCGCACCGTGGTGTTCGTCAAGCACAGCAACGGCACCTTCAAGGCGCGTTTGGGTCTCGGTCCGAAGATCGACGCGGCGCTGCCCCGGCTGACGTTCAACACCGCCTTCGAGCCCGACGTGTTTCATCTCGCGATTGCGAACTCGGTCGGCATTTTCATCGAGAACGCGCGAGATCCGAAGATGGTCGCGCGGCTGCCCGAGTGGTTCCGCCGCTCGTTCGACGACGCCCGCGCCTTCGTTCTGTTGCCGGTGGTCGACGAAACCGGGCAGACGGTGGCGCTGCTGTACGGCGACTGGTCGCATACTCAGGAGCCACGCAGAATCTCGCAGAAGGAAATGAGCGTGTTGAACGAACTGGCCAAGGAGTTAGGCCGTTTTTTTGGTCTGGGGCAGATGCGGGAAATGGAGACGATGTGAAGACGTGGCGTGATCGTTGATCGCGGCGCTTCGCTTGTTACCGGTTCTGCATTTGCCCGACGCCTCGCGTGTGGAGCGCGGCATGTTCCGCATGCCGCAGCCTTCGGATACACGCCTCAATCCTGAAGCCTCAATCCTCGATCCGCTCCAACCCTTCCGCGCTGCGATCCGCCACCCCTGCCCACGCACCCGCCATCAAGCCCAACTGGGCGACCTCTTCCACCGTCAACGGCTGCAGGCGCGCGCACATGGCCTCGACGTCATCCCATGCGCCGCGCTCCAGCGCTTCGACCGCGGAGAGTAGCAAGCCCAACACGCCCTCGCGATGCAGAATCGCCGCCTGGATCGGCCGTGACAGCGTCAGCACATTGAGCGTGCTTTCGAGCGAGCCGCCGAACACCGCATCGACGAATGAAAACACGCCGGTGAGAAACGCCGCGTCGGCCTCGTCACGCCCCGCTTCGGGCAAGCGCTCGATCGCCAGTTCCATGAAGCGCGCGCGGGTCGCCGCGAGTTGCAGCAAGGGATCGTCCTCCAGCGCGACCTTGCGGCCGTCGGCGTAGAGCAGCAATTGCGTCCAGCGCGCGATGCGGTCGGTGCCCGTCGCGTTGATCGCTTCGCGCAGCGTCGTCACCTTATGGCCGACCGCGAGGCCGCTCGAATTCGCGAGCTTCATCAGATGCATCACGAGCACCGGATTCAGTTTCAACTCGGCTTCGAGCTGCGCGACGGTCGGATCGCCCGCCAGCAGTTGCAGCAGATTCAGCAACGCATGCCGCGGCGCGCTGACACGGCGCGTCAACGAGGTCTGCGCACGCGCGAAGAAATACCCCTGGAAACGGTCGAAGCCGAGCGCCAGCGCCGCCTCGAAACCGGCCTGCGTGTCCACGCCCGACGCGATCAATAATTTGCCCGCCGACTTGAGCACGCTCGCGAGCTTGGGCAACAGCGCGGCCGGCGCGCGTGTCACGTCGATCTTGACCACGTCCGCGTAAGGCAGCAGCCTGGCGAAGCTCTCGTTGGGCTGCGTCACTTCGTCGAGCACGAAGCGGTAGCGCCAGCCATGCAACTGCACGATGCGCTCGATCAGCGCCTCGTCGACTTCGATTGCGGGCGACAGTTCGAGCATGAAGCGCTCGGCGGGCAACCGCTGGATCGCGTCGTCGAGCAGCAACTCGCGGCTTACATCCACGTAAGCCGGATGCCCGGTGAGCGCGCCGCGCACGTGGCCTTGCACGAGGCCGCGAACGATCGCGTTCGCCACCTGTTGCGCGGGACTCGGCGCGCGGCCCGGCAACGCGTCGGGCTCCGCCTGGGTGTTCGGGTTCGAAGCCGGCTCGTTGGCCGCGGCGTCGGGCCATGCCGGCGCGCGGACCTTGATCTCATAGCCGCACAGCATGCCGTCCCGATTCAGAATCGGTTGCCGCGCAAAGCTGGCGTTCAATTGCGTATCGTCCGTGGCGCCTGTATGGCCCGGATTTTCGATTGCGATGGTGGTGCTCATTCCGATCCCCCGCTCAGCGCCACCCCGGCGCCTCCTGCTGTATTTTGGTTTTGCTGCATCGACAGCGCGCGGCCCAAGGTCTGAAGCCCAGGAGCCGTTTCGCCCGCGATGCGCCAGGCGATTCTATCTCACGCCGTTATCGGCGGACATGCCTGTGAAGCAATATCTGGAAATATTTGGCGAGCGGCCTGAACGATAACCGGCCAGCAATAGACAATGCTTGAAGGGGCGCGCGACTCCCTGCAAAACATCGCTCTGAAGAGCGCATGGAGAGGGCCGCCGGCGCTCCGACTCGCGCCGTGGCCGGTATCGCTTCCGGGCTTTCAATATGCAAACGGCCGCTGTTCAAGATCAGCGGCCGCTTGCATTTACTTCAAAAAGAAACCCTCACCAGGCATTACTTCAACACGACCTTCACGTCGAAGTACTTCGCCGCGAAGCGGTCGATCGTGCCGTCCGCCTTCAGTTCCTTGAGCGCCTCGTTCAACGCGTTCTTCAGCGCCGTATCGCCCTTGCGGATGCCGAAGCCGACGCCCGCGCCGAGCAGTTTCTCATCCGTGACGACCGGGCCGGCGAACTCGAAGCCCGCGCCTTGCGGCTTCTTCAGAAAGCCCTTCGAGGCCGCTTCCGCGTCCTGGAACGCGGCGTCGAGCCGCCCGGAGGCGAGGTCGGCGTAGATCTGGTCCTGCGTCTGATACGGCACGACGTCGACACCGGCGGGCGCCCAGCGCGCCTTTGCATACGCTTCCTGAATCGTGCCCTGCAGCACGCCGACGTGCTTGCCCTTGAGCGAGGCCGGCGTAGGCAACAAACCGCTGCCCTTCTTCGCGATCATCTGATTCGGAATCGAATAGATCGGATCGGTGAAGTCGACCGCCTGGCGGCGCTGATCCGTGATCGTCATGTCGGAGTTGATCGCGTTGAACTTGCGCGCCTGCAACGCCGGAATCAGGCCGTCGAACGAATTCTCGACCCACACGCATTTCGCCTTGAGCTTCGCGCACACCGCGTTGCCGACGTCGATATCGAAACCTTGCAGTTCGCCCGACGGCGACTTCGATTCGAACGGCGCGTACGACGCCTCCACGCCGAAGCGCACTTCCTTGATGTCCGCCGCCGACGCGGTGCCTGCCGTTACCGTGACCGCCGACGCCGCGAACAGCGCGAGCGCAGCCATGTTTCGCCAATTCATCTTCATTACGGGTGTTCCTCTACGGTATTGAATAAGACGGAGCCGAATCCGGGCAAACATGATTGCCGCGCCAAAAAGGCGATTCAAACTCGCGCGGCCGGTGTGGTGCAACGCAACAGCCGCGAGGCGGCGATTGTACAGGCCGGGTTGCGTACGACTGACGGGGCGAGGCAAGCGCGAGCGTCGCGCGACGCCGGATCGATGCACGTCGAACGTGCAAATCCGTGTCGCGTTCACGCAAGGCGGAGAACATAAAACAACTAAAGCGACGCGCGGCTAGACGAGTTGCGACAGCGTCTCGCCGGTGGTTTCGATCACCAGCAAACCGGCGCGCAAACCCGGCTTGACCGTGGCGTTCGGAAACACGATGCGCTCTTCATCGTGACGCACGGTGTAGCGATAGTCGCCGTCGCGCGCGAGCAGGGTGCCCTTCGCGAACGGCGTGAAGTTGGGCACGTCCTCGGCCAGCAGCAATTCGAACGCTTCACTGTGCTTGGTGAGTTGATCGATCACGGTGAACACGCGCGGCATCGCCGCCTGCGTGTTGCCGTTCGTCCCGGCGAGCAGATGACGCAGCGCTTCATCCGCGCCCGCGAACCGTGTCAGGTCGTTCTGGCCGAACGGCCGCACCTTGCCGAGTTCCAGCGTGCAAGCTTGTGCACGGCAAGTCTCAGCCGTGAAGTTCGAGAACGTGTTGGCCCTGGTGGTATGCAACAGCACCGCGCTGATGCGCGCCTCGCCGAGCCATGCGAACATCGCGCGCGAAAACGGCTTGCCGGTATGCGGCAACAACGCGAATTGCTCGAAGGCGGAGGCGCGAATCGCCGTATGCATGTCGACATGCCAACGCGCGCCCGGCTTATCCGACGCGGCGGCGAAAAAGCGCATCGCCGCCTGTTCCAACGCGGCGGCACGCGGCGCTTCGTGGCTGTGCGGCAGTTGTTCGTGCCGTCCGCTGAAGAGGCGGTTCAGATCGTCGTCGCGATAACGGCACGCGTCGCGCATGGCGTCGACGTTGCCGAGGATCACCATCAAGCGGCAGGTCAGCGCGGCATCGCCGTGCGCGATATCGCGCACGAGACGCGACAGCAGTTCGATCGGCGCGGTCTCGTCGCCGTGAATGCCGGCCGAGGCGAGCACGCTGCGCACGTGGTTCTCCTGCGCCGCGGGTTCGATGACGAGCACGCCATCGTCGAGCCACGACCAGCGCGCGCCGTGGGCACACGTACCCTGCGCCTCCTGCGCGGCAGGCCGCGAACCCGCCAGCGTATAGGCGAGGAAATCGTCGAGCAGCGCAACCGGCATGCCGTGCTCAGCGCTGGAAGTCATACAGCGAGCCCAGCGCGAGAATCTGCGTCAGTTCGTCGAGCGCGGTGCGCGATTCGGCGAGCAATTGCGGATCGGTCAGATCGGCCGGCGCGAGGCGGTCGCGATAGTGCTTTTCGATCCACGAATCGAGACGGCCGAACAGCTTGTCGTCGATCCACACGCCGCCGTTCACCGCCGCGCGCTCCGCGTCGTCGAGCACCACGCGCAGCCGCAGACACGCCGGGCCGCCGCCGTTCTTCATGCTCTCGCGCAGATCGAACACCAGCACGTCGTCGATCGGACCGGTGCGCGACGTCAAACCGTCGAGGTAGGCGGCAACGCGCTCGTTCTCGCGGCACTCCTGCGGCACGACCAGCACCTGCTTGCCGTCGGGGCGCGTCAGCAACTGGCTGTTGAACAGATACGAGGTGACGGCGTCGGCCACGCTCACCTGCGCGTCGGGCACTTCGATCACGTTGAACTCGGCTTTCAGCCCCAGGAGCTTCGAGCGCAATTCGTCGTACACCGCCTTCTGTTCGACGAACGCGAGTTGATGACAGAACAGCGTGGTGCGATTGCCAACCGCGATCACGTCGTTATGAAACACGCCCGCGTCGATCACGTCGGGGTTCTGCTGCGCATAGACGGTGGCCGCATCCGCGAGACCGTGGCGCTGCGCGACCGCGCGGCTCGCCTCGAAAGTCTGACGCGCGGGGAAGCGCTTCGGCTCCGGTCCACGGCGATATTCGCTGCGGCCATAGACGAAGAATTCGACGCCACGTGCGCCATATTCGGCGCAAAAGCGCGTGTGATTCGCCGCGCCTTCGTCGCCGAGCGCCGGCGTGCCGGGCAGCGCTTCGTGCACGGCGAAACGGCCGTCGTCGCTGAAAATCGCGCGCAACGTGCGGCGCGTGGATTCGTGTTCGATCGCGCGATGCAGCTTGCTGCACAGATTGGCCGGCGTGAAATGCACGCGGCCGTCGTGCGTATCGGCGGACGGGCTCACGGTGGCCGCGTTCGCCGTCCACATCGCCGACGCGGAGCTGGCGGCAGCCAGCAGCTCGGGGGCGTCTTTCGCCACGCGGGCGATGACCGTGGCGTCGTCGCCGGAAAAACCGAGCTCGCGCAACAGGCGCATCGACGGCCGCTCCTGCGGCGGCAACACGCCCTGATGAAAGCCGAGGTCGGCCAGTTGCTTCATCTTGCGCAGGCCCTGCTTGGCCGCCGCCTTCGGATTCGCAATCGACTTCTCGTTGCTCTGCGACGCGACATTGCCGAACGAGAGCCCCGCATAGTTGTGGGTCGGGCCGACCAGGCCGTCGAAATTGGCTTCAGTGGCTTGCATCGTCGATCCTTAGAATTGAAGGCCCGGCGAGACGCTCGCGGGCATGTGCAGTTGCGCGCTTTCGACGGACGCCATCGGATACGCGCAGTAGTCGGCCGCGTAATACGCGCTCGGCCGGTGATTGCCCGAGCGCCCCGGACCGCCGAACGGCGCGCCGGAAGAAGCCCCGTTGGTCGGCCGGTTCCAGTTGACGATGCCCGCGCGGATGGTGCGCTGGAAATGCGTCCACAGCGCTTCGTCGTCGGCGAGCAGGCCCGCCGAGAGACCGAATTCGGTGTCGTTGGCCTTGTCGAGCGCCTCGTCGAAGTTGCCGTAACGGATGACTTGCGCGAGCGGGCCGAAGTGTTCCTCGTCGGGCAGATCCTGCACGGCGCTCACGTCGAGAATCGCGGGCGTGACGAAGCCGAGCTGCGGATCGCGCTGCTCCATCTTCAGCCACGCTTGCGCGCCGTCGGCCAGCAAACGCTCTTGCGAGGCGACGAGCCGCGCAGCCGCGCGCGCCGAAATCACCGCGCCCATGAAAGGCTGCGGGTCGGCGTCGTATTCACCGACGCTGATGCGCGACGTGACCTCGGTAAAGCGCGCCATGAAGCGGTCGCCGAACGCGTCGTTCGGCACGAAGATGCGGCGCGCGCACGTGCAACGCTGCCCCGCCGACAGAAACGCCGACTGGATCGTGTGATGCACGGCGGCGTCGAGATCGGCAACCGGCCCGATCACGAGCGGA